>WNGM01004383.1_pt1 | contig 11136 bp, 9 predicted proteins | sample 5400571 | NCBI WGS metagenome assembly WNGM01 (sample SAMN13153378, study PRJNA577476) | soil metagenome | isolation source: 100 cm soil or saprolite under Garry oak tree replicate 2 | place: USA:California | collected 2016-06-15 | reverse complement strand
CTCCTCCGCACCCTCCCCGCCATCTACGCCGAGGAGAACGCTGAGCAAGAAGCCTGGCCCCAAATGATCATCGACGCCCCGCGCCCCAACCGAGACGACGGCCCTATGGTCATCCCCGACCTCCCGCGCCCCGACTGCGAGGACGACGTTCCGGTGACGACGCCATGACGAGCGGTTTCTTGCGAGTTGCGAGTTCCGATTGGAACGACCGTCCGGCGACGAGCACCCGGAGAGGGGTGCGAGTCCCGATTCCTGGCGGGAAGGGCCCTGCGAATTGCTTATCCGAAGAGTTTCTGTGCCAGTTGTTCGCGTGTGAGATCCAGATAGGAAGCCACATCCGAGAGGATTTCGGCAAGAGTGCCCACCCTCAATTGTTTATGGGCGGGAATCGTTACATGGTGTTCCCTGCCCTTGCTCTTCGAGGTGACACGCATGTGGCTGCCCGTCTGGCGCGTCAGTTCGTAACCGTAGCGGCGCAGCGACTTTGCAAGTTCTTCCCCGCTGAGATCGCGAGGAAGCTTCAAGCGGGAATGACCTCGTCCTTCACCATGTGCAAGCGGATGACGCGGGGCTTATCGGCGTCTTCGAAGTGGCAGGAGACAGCATCGCGGATCATAGCCTTCAGCTCTTCGAGGGAATCGGCCTGCGTGAAGATGGAAAAGCCGAGGGCTCGTGCTTCGTATCCGCCTTCGGGCGATTCCTCTATGTTGAAGATGATTTCGCTCTGGGCCATGGCGGAATCCGCGCCCACATTATACGACTTTTGCGAGGCTAAATTTTTTGAAAGCGAAGGGCCGCCTGCTCCGTTCCCTTCGACTACGCTCAGGGCAGGCGGTTCCGCAGAACCGTCCCCGCAGAGGCATCCGGGACGCACGCCCGGAGAGATCCTTCGTCGTTGCACTCTTCAGGATGACCATCCTCACCGGATGGTCAGAGGGCGGAGGCGACGGAGGTGCCGGCGGCGGCGAAGACGGTGGGCATCTCCGCCTGGGCAAAGGTCAAGAAGCATTTGACGACTACGGGGTCGAACTGGGTGCCGGCGGCAACGGTCAGGCGGCGCACGGCTTCTTCGAAGGGAAGCCCCGTGCGGTACGGCCGGGAAGAGACCATGGCGTCAAACGCGTCGATCACCGAAACGATGCGCGAGACAATAGGAATCTCCGAGGACTTCAGACCGGCGGGATAGCCGGTGCCGTCGAAGTTTTCGTGGTGATGGAGGATGTCCAGCGCGGCGCGCTCAAAGCCCGGCAGCATACGCAGCACGGCCCAGCCATATTCGGGATGCTTCTTCATCAGGGCGTATTCTTCCGGGTCGAGCTTCGCCGGCTTGCGCAGAATGGAATCGGGAATCCCCATTTTGCCGATGTCATGCAAGAGCGCGGCAACTTCCAGATTCTGAAGCTCTTGCTCCTCGAGGCCAAGTTCCTGGCCCACCCGCATCCCCCACTCGGCGAGACGCGTGCTGTGAACGCCGGTGTTGAGATCCTTCAAATCCAGGAGCTGATTGAACGCGCAGATGACGGAACTGCGCAGCGTGGAAACGCCTTCTTCGAGTTCCTTGATGCGCAAAGACTCCGGCGCCCAAAGTGAGGGGAGACTCACCTTTTTATGCGTGACCGCGAAGCGGTCAACGAGCGCCGAAATTTGGCTGTTCGACACAGCGCCTACAAGCAGAGCAAGAAGCAGGAGCCGGAAGAACCGGATGAGCTGCTATTCTCCCAGGCAGATATCGCCTGATAGACGTCCAGGCGGCCGTGGTTAAGGTCGGACGTGAGGAGCCGGGCGTGGGAGAGGGCGCTCGAGGCACTCGACTGGTTGAGGCCCGCTTTGGCATCGTAGAGCAGAGCGGCGGCGCCGGCTACGAGCGGCGCGCTGAACGACGTGCCGGAAGAGCTGGCGTAGGTCCCGCCGGGATAAGTGCTGATGACGTATTCGCCGGGAGCGGCGATCCACACGTCATTACTGCCATAGTTGGAGAACGAAGAGCGCTTGTCCCAATCCGTCGTCGAAGCGACGCCGACAACGGATCCGCTGAAGGCGGCCGGATAGACGCGCGCGCTAGTGTTTTCATTGCCGGCGGCGGCGACGAGGACGACGTTCGCCTTGTTCGCATAAGACACGGCCCGGGACAGCGCGGACGAGGAAGAGGACAAATCGAAGCTCATGTTCACCACGTTGGCGTTTTGCTGCACGGCGTAGTACAGCGCCGCGATGATGTTGGCGAGGTAGCCCGTGCCATTCGCGGAGAAGGCCTTGAGAGGAAGAATCTTGGCCTTGGGCGCGACCAGGTGGACAAGGCCGGAGGTCATCGTGCCATGGCCGAAGGCGACGTAGGGGGAGCCATCCAGGACCGCGGCAGTGGACTGATCCAAAACGGCGGCAGTGGATTGCTGGACGTAAGCAGGCTGCTGACCCTGAGCGTTGTTGTTGCCATTTTGCATGCCGGCCACATCGAGCCACTCGGAGGCGCCGGCCTGGTTCCGCGTGAAATCGTAACCCCGCAAAAGAACGGGATAGAGGACCGGGTGATTCGGGTCCACGCCCGTGTCAATGACGGCGACGATTCCGCTGCCGGCGACGCCAAAGCCGTTCTGGGCGTCCGTGAGGCGGATGATCTGGGCGGCGGGCTGGGCCGCGTAACCGTGCCAGACGGACGTGCCGTAGTACTTGACGAGCGACGTATCGTATAGCCCGGCTGGAATGCTTGGGAGCGGGACTCTTGGGACGGGAAGGAGTTGGTCCGCCTCAATACTCACAATTCCGAGCAACGACTCGACCAGATTCACCACGTTGCTCAGGATATTGGTAGACGTCACGAGAAACGTCTGGCCAACCGTGCCGTCCAAGTTGCCTTGTACCTGGCAGCCGAGCAGCCCGCACAAATTCAAAACGGATGAAAGCCCGCCGGTGGAGACGACAATATAACGCTGCTGCGCCGCGGCGGGATTGGAGCCGGCGAGCATTAGGACAACTAGCGCAAACAGGATCAAAATCCTGCGTTTCATTTTGAGACAGCCCTTCCCGGGGACAACGAATTAGAAATTACTCGAACACTGGCGCGCAGGCTCACCCAATCAGTCTGCGAAACCAGACAGAATGCACCAATGGTACGAGTATGTATCTCCAACCAGACAACCGAACTACCAACTCCTGGTACTTGCGTACCAAGAAAGAAATTCTCCTGCACCGCCCCGGGGAGGTCTTTGTCATCGTGGACCTCCATGGAGCTTGCCCAGCGCATCGCGGAGCGAGATGAGGACTTGCTTGTCCTTGGGACCCGGGAAGGACAGCTCCAGGTCGCCGCTGTTTTCGATCTCGCCGCGGAATTCGCCGAATTGATTGGTGACGGCGCGAATGATCTTGCCGCGCCGATTCGACATCATCACCGGGACGTCGCGTCCAACGACGTCCGGACGGCTCAGGTCGAGCAACTGCCCGGTCACGACCAGGCGGTTCGTGCCCGGCGTGGCCTCGATTTCCAAATCCAGTTGATAAGGATCAGCGCGATAGAGCATCTGTCTAGCGCTCATGTCGGCCGAGCGGAGGCCTGCAAGTCCAGGCTGGAGAAAGCTATCGAAGAGCAACCTGACTCCGCCGCGAATTTTCTTCCCTTTCGCTACCAGTCCGGAGGTTACAAAACTGGCCTTGACGACGCGGAGCGTGTCAGCCGGAGGCTGGTAACTGGCTTCCCGAGTTAGTGCTTGCCGAACGCCACCCCACATCGCGGCCATCCGCAGGCAGCTCCGGCAACCATCATCCAGGTGCTTTCGCAACTGAACTTTCTTGGGCTCCGCGAGTACTTCATTCGCGTAGTCGATCCATTCCTCTGTCGTAAAATGGTTCATCATTGCTCCCCCATCTTCCTAACTTCGCCCGGTCCGGTGAGGACCAGGCCCGCACGCCATACCCTGTCCATAAGAGAAACGAGAGGGGCAAAAAATAGGGGTCCAGAGAGTTCAGTTAACCCCTGTGGAATCAGTGAGTTTACCCACGAGGATAAAGGGGGCCCAGAAGTAGGGGTGGGGAGTTTGCCGGCGGATTTCTTGCATGGCGCTTTGCAGCGCCTGCGGCATATCGCGCGATGCCATGTAGTTCGTGTAGAAGCTGCGCATCAATCTGGCCGTGCTGCGATCGTGAACATCCCAGAGCGTAAGCAATAAGGAGGCAGCGCCGGCACAAAACAGGCCGCGCTGCAGTCCGAGGAGCTCATCCCCCGCGGCGACAACGTTCATGCCCGTGGCGCAACCGCTGAGGGTTACGAGACTCGCGCCGAGCCGCACTTGGTAGAGGTCGTACAGGTTCAGATAGCCGTCGCCCAAGCGAATGGCGGAGAACATGGGGTTGTCCTGGCGATAGACGCCGTGCGTGGCGATGTGGAGGAGGCCGCAGCTCGGGCCGCGTTCGCGGAGAACGGCGGAGGTGGCCTGTTCTCCAAGAAAGAGCTGCGCTCCGGGGAGCAGCGAGGCGACCGATTCGGCCTCCGGAAGAATGTGCGGCGCGCGCTCGTCGGGAATGCCGAAAACGAGAGATGCAGGATTCCGAGCGGCGGGCTTTTCCTGGCAAACGTGAAAGATGGTAGCGCTCGGCGCGTAAGAGACGCTGAAAGAATCGCAAAGATACTGGTCGCCCTCCCGCAGGGCGTGGAAGGGAAGAAAATGGAGGGGTCCATGGGGAACAAAGATCAGATGCTTCCCGGATAAGAGCGGGCGGATCGGGGCGATGAGTTCCGCATAGAGCGATTCCAAATGGCTCTGCGTGGCCCGGAAAAAGGGCCCTTCAAATTGCTGGAGATAGGCCTTGCCCATGCGGAATTTGGAGAGTTGGAAGCGAAGCAGATTCAGAATATGCGTGACCCGCGAAAGAACCGTGACGGGATGAATTTCGACGGCGCTGCGGGTGAGGACCGCCGCCACGACGCGCTCCCCGACCGTGAAGTACTCGACCAAGGCCGCGTTCCGCGGAAGACCCGCCTGCACTTTTTCGAGTGAGAATTCGCCCGCCACTTCGAGTGTTGCGTTCTCCCGTTCATGGGCAGGCAACTCGCGCAGCGTGCGGAGCAGCTCGTGCTCGCGCGAGTGGGCTTGCTGCTGCAATTGCTGGAGGCGATCGCGGGACATTTCTTCGGGACGAAGCTGTTCCAGCTCGATGCGGTGGTAATACCAGTTGAGTTCCTCGCGCAGGTCGCGGATCCGCCGCACCAGCTCGCTCTGCCCGGAGTCTCCCATCGGCAGACTCTGTCCGCTCTGGAAGATCAATTCACTCATGCTGCGCGATTTCGCGGCTTCCATCCAGCCGAACGCCTCGGTAGGGGAAATTTCTCCATCTGGCGCACTGAGATATAAGGCCAGCAACGCTTCATAGACCTGCAAACGGTTCTTCACAAAGGAAATCTTCAGTTCGTCGCCACGCAAGTGGCTGCGGAGCGTCTCTAGAGTCTTGCGGGCCTCCTGAAAAGCGGCGAAGGCCGTCTTGCGGTCGCCGCGCCCCTGAGCAATCTGCCCGAGGAGAAACTGGGCTTGATAGGCAAGGACGGGCGCCTGGAGCTGCGAGAGTCTGGCGAGAGCGGCCTGCGTTTCCTTCTGAGCTTCGGCGAGATCGCCGACTTGCAGGGCGATGCGGGCCAGCAAGAGGTGGGCGAGCGCGGCCTTGCCGTGAAGCAAGGAAGTATCAAAAAAGGCAGCCGCTCCGGCACAGAGGCGGCGCGCCTCAAAATGGCGCCCTTCGTGGAAGAGGAGAAGGGCCTGGTAAAGATCGAGAAGCCAGGGCCAGATGAGATTTTTTTCTTGCGCGAACATTTCGCGCGCCTTTGCAAACAGTTCAAGGGCCTGCACAGCCTTCCCCTGCTGGCCATAAGCGATGGCTTCGTCCGCGAGGGTCTTCGCGGCCTCGTAACCCATGTTCAATTCTTGAAAGCGGCGAAATCCTTCGTGCGCCATTTCGCGCGCCTCCTCGCTCAGGTTCAGCTCGAGGTAGATGTCGGAGAGGTCGAGGTGGCAAAGAGCGAAGTGATAAGCGTCGCCGATGGCCTGGCAGGCGCGGCGAGCCGCATAGAGCGCCTCGATTGCGCGGCTGTATTCCCCGCGCAAGTAGTACAGGTAGGCAACGTTGTAGTCGGCTTGCGCGACCAGCAGGGGCATGCCGTTCTGTTCGCAGACCGAGCGGGCTCTCCGGTAGGTGGCGAGTGCCCGGGGAAAGTCGTTCAGGCTGATGAGGCAGACGGCCATGTTGCTGAGAACCACAGCCATGGCCTCGTCGTCCTTGTACGGCAAAAGGTCCTCATAGGCCCGCTCGTAGTGCGCGAGGGCTTCCTCGAATCGATCCTGGCGGTGATAGATGTTGCCCACGTTGATTTCCAGCCGCGCCAAGCGGTGGGGCTCATTGAGCCTGGTGAAAATATCCCGCGCGCGCTCCGCGGCTTCGAAGGCGCGGTCATATTCGCCAAGAAGAATCAGCGGCTGGATGGAGGTGCTCAGCGTGCGGGCGGCCTCGTTCCAGTTGCCCAGCGTGGCATAAATCTGAAAGGCTTGTTCGTGATGTTCGACGGCGGCGCGATTGTCGCCCGAGGCATGGAGAGCATTCGCCTTGGCGCGGAGGCCGAGGGCAATCTCCTCTTTGCCTCGCAGGCGGCGCCCGATCGCCAGCGCGGCTTCGGCAAGCCGCAAGGCATCCTCGGTGTTGACCCGAACACGCTCGACAACCAGCTCCGAGAGCTGCCTGACGACCTCGGGTTTCACCAGCGCCCGGTGGCGCGCGAGGAATTTTCGACGCTCCGCCTCCGCGCCGATGCGCGCCAATTCAGAAAAGAGTTCTTCCGCAGGCGTCTTCTTTGCAGCCACAGGGGTCACTGAAAGCCCATCTCCTCCAGCAGGCGCCGTAATCGTTCGATGCACTTCTGGCGAGTGAAACCAATCGACCCGACGGCCAGGCCCAATTCGGCCGCCACTTGTCTATAGGGCCGTGCCGGCGCCTCAAAGAAAAGCATTTCGATCATCTGCCGGCATCGCGGGGCGAGCGCCGCAATCGCTTCGCGCAGCATCTGTTCTTCCTGGGTCTGGCGGACGAGGTTCTCCGCGACGGCGGGCGCTTCGGGTTCCGGAAGATTGGGCTCGGCATCACGGCTGACGACGCGCTGCTGCTGGCGCTTCCAGTGATAGCACTTGTGATGCGCCACCTGCATCAACCATTTGGGAAGTGCGCGCGGTTCGCGCAAATCCGGCAGGCCCATGAGGAGTTCCATACACGTTGCCTGGAAGACGTCGGCGGCTTCCTCAGGCGGCAATCCGTACCTCACGGGGATGGAGTAGATCAGGGCCTTGTACTTGTCAATAAGGCCGGACCAGGCTTCTTCTTTTCCCGCGAGGCATTCTTTCACGAGCCGCGAATCGGTCCACGACACCGCAGCTGTTTTCTTCTCCCTGATCGCCACGGGTATCACCGGCCCGCGCCTCCCGGCGCATTTCGCAGGTAGAGCTGCTCGACGTTCCACAAAACATACGGCTCAAGGACCGCGGGATGGAAGTTGCCCACCGTGTTCTTGGCGCCGACCAGGATATCCGGGCTGGCAAGAAAAATCATCGGCTGCTGTTCGGCGAGGATCTCCTGAACGCGGTCGTAGAGCTTCTTCCGCTCCGCGAAGGTTTTGGCGCCGAGTTGCTGCTCCATCAAATGATCGATCTCCGCTTCCCATGAGGTGGCGGGGCGGGCTTGCGAAGGATTCCACAGGTGCGTGCCGCCGCTGGAAAGCCAAACATTGATTTCTGGATTCGGGTCGGCATCGGTATTGGCCAGACCGAACACGCAAGCGTCGTACTCTTTGGTCTGCATCACGCGATCGAGAAACGAGCGAAATTCGAGCGGCACCACCTGCACCCTCATGCCGAGCTGCTTCAGATCGTCCTGAATCAACGCGGCCATTTTGTTCCGGTCAGCGCTCGAGGAGCTCGTGAGAATGGAGAACTCGACCGGCGCTCCTTCGGAGTCCACCAGCGCAGCGTCTCCACTGGGTCCATTTTTCCAGGAAAAACCGGCCTCGCGCAAAAGCGCGCGCGCGCTTTCGATTGAGCGGGCTGGATGCGGAATTGTCCCGTTCAACCAGAGCTTGTTGCCGGGCGTCACCGGGCCCCAGAGGGCGACTCCGCGGCCCTGGTAGACCAGCCTCACAATCGCTTCGCGGTCCACCGCCGCGGAAACGGCGCGGCGGAATTTCACGTTGCTGAACCACTTTTGTTTCCGCACGGCTTCCGCGGACGCCTTCGCGCCGGGATCGTTCAGATTGAAGAAAAGAAAATTGTACTCGAGGCCGGGACCCGCGTCGGCCATGGTGTCGCTGCGCGCCTGGCGCGAAAGTACGGCAAAATTTTCCGCGCCGAGCCGGCTGATGAGATCGGTCTCGCCCGATTGAAAGCGGAGCACCTGCGCATCCGCGCTGGGAACAAACAGGAAGACGAGCTCGTCGAGATACGGCAGCCGGTTCCCTTTCGTGTCCGTCTTCCAATACTCGCGATTCCGTTCCAGCACAAGCCGCTGGCCAGCTACGTACTCTTTCAATCGGAACGGACCCATGCCCGCGCATTGATTGGCGGGTGTCGAGAGACTCCAGAGCTGACTCAGCTTGCCGTCCTGATAGGGCTTCTCCAGAAGATGTCGCGGGAGGATGGCGAAGCCGTCGAATAGCCTCTCGCGCGCCCCATAAGGCTTTGCAACCGCAAAGACCAGCGTCTGGGCGTCGACTTTGCTCACCGTAATGGGCTTTCCGCCGACGATCAGCAGATCCCGCTGTGGCGCATGGACGTTCTCGTCCAGATACACCTGGAAACTGAAGAGAACATCGTCGGCGTCGAGCGGGTGCCCGTCAGAAAAGCGCAGGCCCTGCCGGAGTTTGAGTGTGTACCGCAAGCCGTCCGGAGAAACCTTCCAGGATTTCGCGAGCGCGGATTCGGTGAGCTGCGTGGCGCGGTTGATATGCACCAGGTCGGCTTGCATCACGCTGATCACTTCCCGGGAAGGTGCGTCCGTGGCGAAGATCGGGTTCAACGTCTTTGGCTCAGCGCGCAATGAAACAACCAGCCGGCCGCCTGATCTCCCAATCTCGCCGGGTACGACGAGGAACTCTCCGCGAGTATCGTGCTGGGGAGTCGCGGCAAGCGCGAACTGCCCCGCTGCCCAGGCTGCAGCCGAAGCGGCGAGCAGACCAAAAAGCCAGGGTCGCAAAGCTACGTTTCTTTGCATCCATGCGCTCACGCGTCACTCCTACCTTCCAGCTAGGCTCCTATCTTGGGCGCGTCCGCCCGTTCCTGCAACGCGCTCGCAAGGCCCAGGTAGCCGAGGAAGAAAGGCACCATTGCCGCCGCAGGCAAATACATCCACCAGTAGGACGCCAGAACGCTGTATTGTTGCAGGTTTGCGAGCAAATTGCCCCAGCTCGGGACCGGTTCGGGCACGCCGAGTCCCAGAAACGACAAAGTTACTTCGGCGAGAACGTACTGAGGCACGAGGATTGCGGCTTGCGTGAGAACAACGCTCGCGGTCTGCGGCAGAATGTGTTTGCGCAGGAGGTAAGCCCCTGACGCCCCGAAGCCTCGTGCCGCGCGGACGAAGTCGCGCTCCTTTGCGCTTAACACAACACCGCGGACCAGCCTCGCGGGTCGCGCCCAGCCGACGGTCCCGATGACGGCAATCACCAGAAGGAACGCCTCAAGCGGGCTCACGGCGAGCGGCAGGAATGCGCGCAGGGCAAAGAGCAGGTAAAGCCACGGCAGCGCGAGAAACAATTCGGCGCCGCGCATGAGGACGTCATCCGTCAAGCCGCCGAAATAACCCGCCGTCGCGCCGATACTCAACCCGAAACACAGCGCGAGCCCTGCCGCCAAGAGTCCCGCAAGCAGAGAGATCTGTCCGCCCGCGAGGATTCGCGAGAGCAGATCCCGGCCGTAGCCATCGCCGCCGAAGAGATACACGCGCGCATCCCCAGCTCCGAACAAGTGGAGCCGCCCGGGCAGAATGCCGAGCAAGCGATACGGAGCTCCGCGCACGAAAAATTGCAAATGGAGCGTGCGTCCGGTGTCTTCTTCGTATTCGTCGAAAGCGCCTTCGCGCGGGCGGATATCGTAAACGAATGGGCGCAGATGAATCGAGCCGCGCGCATCCACGAAATGGATTCTCATGGGCGGGACATACGGCCGCGTGCGGACCTGCTCCTCCGGATCATAAGGCGAAAAAAAGCCGGCGCAGACCACGACACCGTGCAAGGCGCCCAGGAGCGCGATCCAATAAACGAGTTTTCGCTGGCTTGCCATCTCGCGACTCACTCCGTACGAATCCGCGGATCGGCCCAGTACAACAGCAGGTCGGCCACAAAATTTCCACCAACGAGAAACAGCGTCGAGAGCAGGACGCCGCCAATCACAACGTACAGATCTCTCGCCAGGATCGCCTCCAGGAGCAGCGGCCCTAGCCCGGGCCAACTCATCACCACTTCCACGAGCAAAGACCCGCTGAGCAGCGCACCCAGACTGAAGCCGAAGAGCGAAATGAGCGGGTTGGCCGCCGCGGGAAGCGCGTAACGATAGAGAAGCCGGCGTCGCGGGATGCCCTGACCTTGCGCTGCGCGCATGAAGCCCGTTTCGAGCGCCTCGGCCACCGCCGCGCGGACATGGCGTATGAGCAACGGAATCGCGGAGAGAACAAGCGCCGTGACCGGCAGCGCCATGTGCATGGTGATATCCAGCAGTTTGCGCGGCCACGACAGGGATCCAAATCCAACGGACACCATGCCGCCCGGCGGAAACCATCCGCTCCGCACCGCCAACAGCAACAGACCTAAGGCGAGCGCAAGATCGGGGATCACGAGCAGCACCGCAGTCGCCGACGTGACGACGTGGTCCGGCGTGCGCCCCAATCGCTCCGCGCTCCATATCCCCAATGGCAGTGCGATGCACCATGCGAAGAATGTCGCGGTGAGCGACAGAAGCAAGGTATTTCGCGCGCGCACCCAAAGAAGCAGTGCGACCGGACTGTTGTAAGCGAAGGAAAATCCCATTTCTCCCCGCGCAACCGAGGCGACCCATCGCAGATAACGAACCGGCAGGGGGCGGTCGAGCTCGTACCGCGCGCGCAGAGCAGTCACGGTCTCCGGGG
>WNGM01010703.1_pt1 | contig 11144 bp, 12 predicted proteins | sample 5400571 | NCBI WGS metagenome assembly WNGM01 (sample SAMN13153378, study PRJNA577476) | soil metagenome | isolation source: 100 cm soil or saprolite under Garry oak tree replicate 2 | place: USA:California | collected 2016-06-15 | reverse complement strand
CACGTAAAACGAGCACCGGTACAGGACTATGCCGTGCTACTTTCTGCGAGACACTTCCTAAAATCCAGCGTGTGCGACCCGTATATCCGTGGCTGCACATGACAATGAGATCCGCTTGAAATGCGCGGGCAACTGGGAAGATACTCAGTGCTGGCGCACCGGGAAGCACTTCCGTTTTTATCTCGATTCCTGCCAGCTCAGATGAACCGGCAACGCTTGCAAGGTAATCAGTGGCCCTGGCTATATCCGCTTCTATGCCCTCCTGCATGGCTATAGGTGATTCCATTGCATACCAGGCAAAGTCAATTGGAGAAGTGACTGCCCTCAGTAAGACGATTGAACCGCCAGAGGCACGGACGAGGCGTGCGGCCACGGGTAGGGCTCGCTCTGCCCGCGCTGACCCATCCAGGGGTACTAAAATTCGTTTAAACATGGTTCTCCTCCTTTGACATTGCTGTCTTTGTATCTACCGGTCGTATACTACTACTGATAAAAGCATATGTTTTCTCTCTCACTAAAACATCACAAAGTGAGAAGTGGACCTCACGGATATGTCACATTGGCAGCCATACGTGGAATGTACTCCCCTGGCCGACAACGCTCTCCGCCCAGATCGCACCCTCGTGCAGCTCGACAATACGTTTGCAGATGGTGAGGCCTAAGCCCAGGCCCCCCACTTCTCGTGTGAGACGGGTGTCTACACGGTGGAAACGCTCAAAGATAGACTCAAGGTGTTCAGCAGGAATGCCTTTCCCACTGTCCCGGACACCTATCTCTATCATCTCTTGCTTCCCTTGCATTGAAGGCAGACCAGTTCTCCCTGGACCACTGGCAAGATAGGCGCCTGAGAAGGTATGCTCCCGGCCTGCTTGAAGGGAGGCAACAACGGGGCGGACCGCCACTTCAACGACTCCATCTTCTGGAGAATAGGTAAGGGCATTTTCTAAGAGATTGTCGAGCACTTCTCTCAAACGTCGACGATCAGCCTGTATAACCGGCTCGTCGCTGGTTACCCTCCCATACCCATCCTCGAGGCGCAGCTGAAATGTGCACTGTCTTTGGACATGTGACGCGCCTGTCTGAAGAGCCAGAAGACGCTGTTCGGCTACAGAGATGGCTTCATGGATCAAATGGACAAGATCGACAGGAGAGCGTTCAATCGTGATGGTATCTGTGTCGAGTTGAGACATTTCCAAAAGACGATCAATCAGCGTTGCCAGGCGATCACTGGCCTCTTTAATAGCGACGAGGAATTCGTGTCGCTCGTCGCGTGCAATGCGATGTTCATGGCGCAGGAGCGTGGCTGCGTACCCTTTAATGGAGGTCAGGGGACTGCGCAGTTCGTGGCTCACGGTTGCGAGCAGTTCTGCCTTAAGCAATTCCATAGTATGGAGTGCCTTGTGCTCTGTGAGAGCCTCCAGTTCATGGAAGCGTTCAATCGAGAGCATATCATGTGCTTCTCTATCTTTCTCGTTCATGCTCTTGTACCTTCTTTGCTACGTTTTTTTGAGAACTATTCTGCCCCTCGTCCTCTTAGAATACTTCTGCTCACAGAAATTGCTTGATGCAATGCTGATCTTAATGAAGAAAGTATCGGGCTTAACAATCACATATTCATCACGAAGCATTGCTGCAGTATCACCAACGGATCACAATCCCGAGTTCAAGTGATCTTTTATCGTATATAATAGGAAGGGAAAAATTTCACGTGAAAGGAACATGTCATGAGATTTAATGCTGATACTGCTTACAAAGAATTACGTCCGCATTTTCAGGAGCGCGTTCGTCGCAATGAGCCCCTGGCGCGTCATTGCACCTTCGGCGTTGGTGGTCCGGCAGACGTATGGATTTCACTTGAAACGCGGGAAGAGCTGATAGGCCTGGTCAGGTTATGTGTTGCCCAGCATTGGCCTTTGCTCATAGCTGGGAACAGCACCAATGTACTGTATGCTGATGATGGAGTGCGAGGCATTGTGGCACGTGTTGCCTTACATACATACAGCATTGAGGATCATGGAGATGGTACGGCTCTCATGATAGCTGATGCGGGAATGAGTTGGCCTCGCCTGCTGCATGAGCTCGCGCCCGTAGGTTGGGGGGGGTTAGCGTTTGGCATTGGCATTCCTGGGACGCTAGGGGGTGCAGTGATCAGTAACGCGGGGGCACATAACGAAGAGCTCGGTGAGGTCCTTGAGTGGATCGAGGTCCTGGATGCCCGGAGGAGCAGCGAAGATGGAGAAGATGAGATCTCACTGCCACTGCTGCGCCGCTATCTGCACGATGAATTGGATCTGAGCTACCGCCATAGTCGTTTCCGCGAGCAGCGCCGTGTGCGCTTTGATGAACATGGTTCTCTCATACCGGCACAACGCCACTTGATAGACCCGCCTGAAATCGTGATGGCCTTAGGGATACGCCTGCATCGCGAAGGTCCACAGAAGCTGCGCGCAGATATTGCCCGCTACAAAGAATACCGTAAGATGGCTGAGCCAGTACAACGGCATACCGGCACAGTCTTTAAAGACCCACCCGGTCATGAGGCCAGTCAACTGATCGACCAGGCTGGTTTAAAGGGCAAAACGCGTGGTAAGGCCCAAATCGCTGAAAGAAATGCCAACTATATGGTAAATTTGGGCGGAACCTCTGCATCTGACATAGCGGCATTGGTGGTGGAAGCGCATCAGCGTGTCCTTGAACAGTTTGGCGTAGACCTTGAGTTGGACGTTGAGTTACACGGCGAGTGGCAAAGGTAAAGAGCGCGCTCAGCAAGCTGAGGCGCTCAGGATTTGATAGAAGAGACCAGGGCAACTCTTGCAGTTGCCCTGGCAGTTCTACATCATGTCGAAGACCAGGCGGGCCGCGACGCGAGCCTTTTCGATCTCCTCAAATGCATGGTTGACTTCTTCCAGGTGCCGTTTCTCATAGATCACATGGGTCTTGCCGTCGGCATGAAGCTCGAACACTTCCGCAAGGTCGAGGCGGGTTCCCACAATCGAGCCAACGATTTTGATCCCATTGAGTACGGTCTCGAAGATCGGCAGTTGCATGTAGTTATCGGCGGGCAGCGCGACAAAGACCAGCGTTCCGCCGCGCCGCAGCGAACGAAATGCCTGCTCGAACGCTTTTGGCGAAACTGCCAGGCTGATGGCAGCATCCGCGCCGCCAAGCTTTTTGATCGCCTCCACAGGATCCTCATTACGGCCATTGACGGTATAGTCCGCGCCGAGTTTCTTCGCCAGCTCGAGCTTCTCATCCACGAGATCAACGGCCACCACCGATGCGCCCGCAATTTTGGCATATTGTAAAGCCAGGTGTCCCAGTCCTCCAATGCCAAAAATTGCCACCAGATCGCTGGGCCGCGCCCCACTCATCTTCACGGCTTTGTAGGTCGTGACGCCCGCACAGGCCAAAGGGGCAGCCTCAAACGGATCGACCTTCGCCGGTACTTTTGCGACATATCTTCCAAACGCCCTGGCATACTCGGCATAGCCGCCATTAATAAAGTAGCCGGTATTCAATTGGTTCTCACACAGGGTCTCCCATCCAGAGATACAATACTCGCACGTCCCACAGGCATAGCCGAGCCAGGGAATGGCGACGCGATCTCCCTCTTTGACCGTGGTGACCCCAGGCCCAACCTGTTCGACAATGCCAACCCCCTCATGTCCGGGAATAAGCGGTAAATGCGGCTTGACCGGCCAATCCCCGTGCGCTGCATGGATGTCGGTGTGGCACAACCCCGACGTTTCAATCTTGACGATAATCTGATCTGGCGCTACTTCCGGTTTAGCTACGTCTTCAATGCTAAGAGGTGACTTGAAATCATGAACGACTGCTGCTTTCACTGAGAGCTCCTCCTCTTTCTTGGTGAGACAAGGCATGTGACTATAAACGCACTATGCCAACAAAACAACGAGGTTACCTGCAAGGTCTGTTGTGATCTTCCCTTTCCCGTCTCCGGTCACCAGAAGAACCGGTGCCGAGATCATCAAGGCAACCCTGTCAAAGTTTACGATCAGAATCTCACAAAAAGCTCACATTCGTGCATACTTTCATCACAAATCCATCACATGCAACAAAAGCGGGAATAAGGATTGGTGGCGACCTATCGCTATTGGACATGAACCGCGAGAGAAAGCGCTGCATAACCTTGCTGCCAACATGCTTCAGGCACTGGGTCCTATGTGATGTGTTCGTGATATCAAAGCCAGCTTTTATGATTTTTTTGTGATGTCTGTAGCTTATCCTAGCAGTAACGGATGAAACTGTTAGCGGTCAATCATTTTGGCTCTCCCCCACATTAAGTGAGTTCGCTTTTGTGCTGACTATACGTACCTGGGGTCCGACCTCAAGACGGTGTTCAGCCAGGAAGCGTTCACCCAGCATGAGTGCTTGCGCATGCACATAGCCGCACAAGGAATGTGATTCCCCTGTGATACTTTAAGCCTTTTTCGTGATCGTGCGGTGATACCGCTGCTGTATAGTTCCTGGTAGAAAGATGAACATTCGAATATGTGAATGAAAGGAGAGAACAATCATGGCGGAAACGATGACTGTGCAGTCGAAACTTGCGACTGGCATGCGCTTCGAGGTTGAAGCAGGTTCTGGCCATCATGTCACGCTCGATGCGGCAGAGCATGGTGGAGGACACAACGAGGGCTTTCGCCCCATGGAGCTGCTGCTCGTCGGCCTGGCTGGCTGTACCGGGATGGATGTCATCTCGATACTGCGCAAAAAACGCCAGGAGGTGACCGGCTACGAGGTGCATGTCACGGGTGTGCGCGCCGAAGACCATCCGATGGTGTTTGTCGAGATTACTGTGGAGCACGTCGTCACCGGCCACCATCTTCAGCCTGGGGCAGTAGCACGCGCGATAGAGCTTTCTGAGGAACGCTACTGCGGCGCGGGAGCTATGCTTGGCAAGGTAGCTCGCCTCACCCATACCTACCGTATCGTTGAGGCAGCGGAGACACTGGCTGTCGCCATGCCTCTTGCATGAGCACAGTGCTTCATGGCCGTGCCATGGAGCACTGGTTTTGTGACCCTCAATGCCCGAAGGGCAGATGGGGTCAATAGCGAACAAAGGAGCAAGACAATGGAAGATCGTATGTCGATCATCGTCTTTTCGGGAACCGTCGATAAACTGATGGCTGCCTCCATCCTCGCCACCGGTGGGGCCGCGATGGGCCTGGAAGTGGAACTCTTCCTGACCACCTGGGGCCTGGAAGCATTCCGCAAAGGCAACTACAAGACCAACAGGAAGGTGAGTAAGGATTTCGAAGAGTATGGCCCGGTCATGATGGAGCAGATGATGGCGAAGAAGGTCCCCTCCTGGATGGAGAACCTCACAGGCGCCAAGGAGATTGGCGATGTCAAAATCTATGCGTGCAGCATGACCATGGAACTCTTCGACATGAAGCTGGAAGACCTTGAGCCGATCGTCGACGAGGTGACGGGCGTTGCCACCTTCGTCGAGCGCGCCAAAGACGGAAAGATCACGCTGTTCATCTAACAACAATTAGGTGGGTGGTCGCCTGGTCTTCTTGTGGCCACCCCGTTCTCCTATTCTAATACTCTTGAAAGGAGTTGATGACGATGCCAGAACTGACAGATGTCAAGATTGATAAAGAAATCGATGCGCGGGGCAGCTTTTGCCCGGGACCTCTTATGGAGCTGATCCGTGGTATGAAAGCGTTGCCGGTAGGTGGTGTGCTGGCCGTGCTATCCAGCGATCCGGGTTCCGCCAAAGATATCCCAGCCTGGATTCAAAAGGCCAGGCACGACTACCTGGGTACTTTCCCAGAGCAAGGTTACACGCGCTTTGTCGCGCGCAAGGCTCATTAGAGACGAAGGAGGCGATTGTATGCCCCAACATATTCTGATTGTCGGTGGTGGTGTAGGTGGGACGATTGTGGCCAATCTGCTGGCACGTTCCCTGCACCGCCAGGAGGCGGAAATCACCCTGATTGACAGCACCGGGAAACACGCGTATATGCCCGGCTGGCTGTACCTGCCGTTTAACCAGGTCAGTGCCGAGAGCGATCAACTGATCCGTCCAGAGCGTGACCTGCTCAACCACCACGTGCATCTGGTCACAGGTGACGTGCACAAGATCGATCAAGAGAACCGCGAACTCCACGTTCGCCACAGCCAGGGACTGGACAAAATCGTGGGCACCGGTGGAGCGAGCGAGGCGGTCTATCCCTATGATTACCTGGTGCTGGCCACCGGGGCGCGCTTAGTTCCAGCAGATCTGCCGGGCCTGGTCGAAGGCGAGGGCAAATGGCACCACTTTTATAGTGCTGAGGGTTCCTTGCAACTGCGAGAGGCGTTGCACACCTTTGAGGGAGGACGGATCGTGATCACAGTCGGTGGCATTCCGTATCGCTGCCCACCAGCACCGCTGGAGTTTACCTTCCTGCTTGATGAGTGGCTGCGGAAACGCGGCCTGCGCGACCGGACTGAGATCCACTATCTCTATCCGCTCCCACGCGTCTTTCCCATTGAGAGCGTGGCAGAGGTAGCAACGCCGCTGCTGGAAGAGCGCAACGTGCACTCTACCATCTTCTTCAATACGGAAGCGGTGGATACCGAACGCAAGATCATCTCCTCGTTAGAGGGTGAAGAGATTCCGTATGATCTGCTGGTGCTTGTGCCACCACACCGCGGGGCGAAAGTGATCGAAGGATCAAGTTTGGGTGATGAGCAGGGCTGGTTGCCCACGGATCGCGCCACGTTGGAGGTGAAGGGGCGATGCGACGGACCTGCCAGTCTCCAAGAGCGGCTCGGCGGCGCACTTTGAGGCGAAGGTGGTGGCCCACCGTCTGATTGCCGAGATACGCGGCGAGGAGCCGAGCAATGGGGAGGCCACCTATGATGGCGAGGTGATGTGCTTCCTGGAGACGGGACAGAACAAAGCGACCCAGCTCGTCTTCAACTATGAACACCCGCCACGCCCACCACGGCCCAGCCGGTATTACCATATGGAGAAGCAACTCTTCAACCGGGCGTACTGGCATCTTGTGCCGCAGGGGCTGGTCTGAGACATGCCTCACTCCTCTTGTGAGCGTGAGAGCCATCCACAGTGATGGCCCTCACGCGGAGTTGCCGGCGATATCTTCGCCGGACTCTTCAGAGCCCGGAGCTCGCCTGTGAAGGCTTGACAGTTTTTCGTAGACGGGTTTATGTTATTCACAAATGCGAATATATTGTTATACTCGTGCACAGCGGAAGGAAGCAAGAAGATGGAACACGAGCGAGAAGAGGAACTCTATCGACTGCAAGCTGACCTTTGTAAGGTCCTGGCTGAACCGACGCGCTTGAAACTCCTCTCTTTGTTGGGTGAGAGGCCACGTGCGGTCAAGGACCTGGTCGAGGCGACAGGGGAGCGCCAGGCGAAGATCAGCCAGCACCTGACCATCATGCGCCAGCGCGGCATCGTGCGGACCCAACGCGTCGGGACAGAAATCCATTACTCGTTAGCTGATCCACGTATCCTGGAAGCATGCCGGATCACACGAGAAGTCTTACTCCAGCAGCTGACACAACAGGCGAGTCTGGCTGCACCACTTCTCGCCGGCGAAGGGGTCTGACCGATTGACCCTTTCCCCTGCTCACCTTCCCCCGGAACCCCTGCTCACCTGTGATGGCTCTGTGAGCATGAGGGCCCCTTTTGTGATGTCCTCGTTATGTCCATACAGTAAACTTTCTCCTGGAAAGGTCTATCACAGATGCTGATGGGCACGACGAGGGGAGGAGACGATCAGCTTTGATCATGAGATGATCGACTGCCCTCCGCAGCACGCTTCACCCAACGGCTGAAAGACCTGATTGAGAGCGGCTATGGTCTCGACGACTCCACTGTCGAGTCGGAGCAGGTCGTAGCTGCAGGGACAGCAAAGAAGAGCTAAAGTAATTCGCATCTTGTGATACGCCCGCGCTATGCTTAAGGTGGAAATATGTTATTGCGTATGCGTGCGTTGCCTCAAGAAAGAGGGCAGGTATGTCTAACTGGGTCTCATGGAGGCCCTGAAAGGAGCATAGATGATGAGTATGCGAGATGAACAAGCCTATGAAGCTTTCCACCTGGATGCCAGGACCAACCTGGGGAGTATAACGACAGCAGTTCCCGGTATGACGATCACCTCTCGTACCGACCACGAGGTTCAAGGTGAGGTGGGTTCCCCACCCTGCGCAAGTATGAGGCTGAGCAGTGGTATAGGTTCGGTCAATGTCTACGCCGAGTTGGATGGCTATGCCCCCCACTGGGAAGAGTACCAGGAGGCGTATGACCGGCCGAGGAAAACAGTTCGCGCCGCCGTCTTCGGTGGTCTGGCCGGTGGTATCTTCTTCTTTGGACTGGCGGCGGCCATCCTCTCAGGCCACTTCTGGCCGGTATTCCTGGCTGCTCTGGCCATTAGCTGGCTGATTGGCTTACTCAGCAGTTCCAAAGCCCAGGCAATGTACATAGGATTCCAGGGCTTTGTGTTCTTCCTGGGCCTGGCGGTCTGTTCCGTCGTCGGCTGGTGGCCCTGGATCCTGGTCATGCTGGGTATCTCTGCCATCCTGGAGATAGCGAACGGGCTCTTGCAACCTGGAGACAAGGAGAGGTGGTGATGGTAGCGGGGAAGGAATAACTCATATGTTCGGTGGGCTCATCTACTTCGGTCCAGAGAGCAGCCTTACGCAGCGTGGGAGGAGGTTCAGAGCCGGGATGAAATTGTGACGGCTTCGTGAGTGGGAAGCATGCGGATGTGACCCCTCCGTGACGTCCAGGCACTACTCTGTATAGAGGTGAGAGGAGTTTTTGACAGTCAAAATCTCCGAGTGTCACCGCGAGAGAGGCATGCCTAAAGGAGGTACTTTTATGTTCAAAAAGATAGCCATGTCATTGGCCGCCATGGGGGTGGCTGCAGGAGCATATCTGCTGTTCATCCGTCCCTGGCAACTGCGCTGGGGAGCCACCGACGAAGAGGTGGCACGTGCCATGTCCGGCGATGAGTTCGTGAAAACTCCCACGTTTAACGCCACACGAGGTGTGACCATCAACGCCCCACCAGAAGAGATCTTCCCCTGGCTTGTGCAAATGGGCGTCACGCGAGCTGGCTGGTACAGCTACGATTTGCTTGACAATCTCGGCAAACCAAGCGCGCAGCGCATTATCCCCGAACTCCAGCACGTGGCAGTTGGAGACGTGATTCCGATGAGCCCGGATGGAAAACAGGGCTTACGGGTCAAGGACTTCGCAGCGAACCAGTGGATGCTCTGGTGGGACAACAAAGGCGATTCCACCTGGTATTGGGGACTCTCTCGGCTCGATGAGAGCCAGACGCGCCTCATCACACGAGTACGCACGCGTTATCACTGGCTCTCGCCGATGATCCTCTTCGACCTGCTCGTGGAATTCACGGACATCATCATGATGCGCAAGTGCATGCTGGGCATCAAGCAGCGAGCGGAGCAGGCCAGCGTACAAGTACCTGAGCACGCCGGAGCAACAGGACACCCTCAGCCTCGACCGGACGAGCCAGGTATCCGGGGCACATAGGCGCGAGATCAAAGCCACACCGTAGCACACAAAGAAGGAGGTCACCTATGGCTATATCTACATCTCCACAGAACGTTTCATCCGCCAGGATTGATCACCGGATGCCAAACATGCTTCATATCTTCACCAGAGCGACGCGGTCGATCCGCACCGTGGCCAGAGCCACGATCTTCTTCCTCAAAGTCTTTCCGATGCTGCCATCCCAACCTGTTGATTGGGTGACGAAGACACCGGTGATTGAGAAGGTGAGGTATCCGACGCGTTGTGGCCAGGCCGAAGGCGATCTCTATCGACCATCGGCAGGCGGTCCACACCCTGGCATCGTGGTGTGCCTCGGTGTCGTTCCTTTCGGCGTCGATCATCCGCAGGTCGCGGTTCTGGGGAAAGCGTTAGCGCGTTCAGGCTTCGCCGCTCTGCTCTACTGGTCGCCCGCGATGCGGGACTTCCGCCTTGATCCCGAGGACAGCGAGAATATCGCTTTGGCGTATCGCTGGTTCATTGAGCAACCGTCTGTTGACCCTGCGAGAAGCGGCCTGCTCGGCACCTGTGTGGGAGGCGCCTTTGCCCTGATGGCGGCTGCCAGTCCACTTATTCGAGACCACGTCGGCTTCATTGGCGCCTACGCTCCCTATTCCTCTATGTGGACGTTCGCACGGGACATCGCTAGTGCCACGCGCTCCTGCGGAGACGGGCGTGAGCCGTGGCAGGTCGATCCGCTGACCCGCAAGGTCTTCGTCCATTCCTTGACCGCTGTGCTGGAACCAGGCGAAGCAGAACGGTTGCGAAGCGCGTTCGCCAATGAGAGTGGACATCTCGACGACCGCAGCCTGTCAGCGGATGGCCGAGCAGTGTATGAACTGCTCACTGCGCCCGACGCAGACGATGCGGAGACCGCTCTGCACCGCTTGCCTTCCATCATGCAAGAGTGGCTCGCCGCTCTGTCTCCGATGAATTACCTGAAGGATATTCATGCTCCGCTCATCGTCCTGTTGCACGATCACGGTGATCAGGTGATCCCCGTTGGCGAGTCGAGGCGCCTGCGCTCGGCTCTCACCGGACATACCGGGGTGCATTACACCGAGATGCTGTTCCAGCATCTGGATCCGGTCAAAGGGAAGCTGCCACTGTTTCGCCTGGTTCGAGAGCTCGGCAAGTTTTTTCTCGCCGTGTACCCACTGTTCCGGCAAGCGGTGGCTTCGTGATGACAGAAAACCCGGAACGCGGCATGCATCATCTGGCTCGACAAGTCATTTTTCCTTCTCGGAAGAAGGGCTTTGTTGACTGCGAAGTGTGTCCGCATTCGCCAAGTATCATCTGTCGTCGTGTGGGAGAGTACGTATGAAAATCTCGAAGACTCCTCTGTGGTTATCAGTGCTCGTTGCCTGCTTGGTGCTGATTGCAAGCGGTGCAGGGCTCTTGATCAAGAGTCTCTACGCCAGGGAAACGATGTCCTGGACAGTACAGGCATATGGCCAGGACATCGCTAATATTGTCGCTGCCGCTACGCTTTTCATTGCGGTCTTTTTTGTCAACAAAGAATCAGTCAAGGCATTCTTGGTATGGATTGGGGTAGTAATAGCTCTGATTTATCCGTACA
>WNGM01004379.1_pt1 | contig 11144 bp, 11 predicted proteins | sample 5400571 | NCBI WGS metagenome assembly WNGM01 (sample SAMN13153378, study PRJNA577476) | soil metagenome | isolation source: 100 cm soil or saprolite under Garry oak tree replicate 2 | place: USA:California | collected 2016-06-15 | reverse complement strand
CTCGCGGACCAGCGCCAGCGCTGGGAGCAGCTCATCGCGCGGGCGATGACCGAACGCGCCGAGACCGCCAACGGCCTGCGCATCTGTTTCCACGCGGATGCCGAGGACGAACTGCACGCTCTCGTCGCCGTCGAGACTGAGTGCTGCCCGTGGGCTACCTGGAGGGTCGAGCAGGCCGCTGGGTCGGCTGTGCTCCACGTCCGCTCCGCCGCCGAGGGCGTTGCCACCCTGCACAGCATGTTCACGTCAGGTCGGGCCGGCCAGTCCCCCGGTCGTACGTCTGCTTCTTCACCAGATCGGGGACACCGGGATACTCGGCGATAAAGGCGGCGTAGTCCGCGGTCCTCATGACCAGCGCCTGCACCGTGTCAACCGCAACGACGCTCGCGGAACGCACATTCCCGGGCACCGTGCCGCGTTCACCGATCAAGTCACCGGGACCCCGTTCTGCTATGCCCCGCTCTCGCCCGTCCTCATTGAGGCAGACCACGGTCCAGCCCTCGAGAATCACGATGACCTCGTCAGCCCGTTCACCCTCGCGCATGAGCGCGGTCCCCGGGGCGAACGTCTGCTTGTGCGATGCCGATTCGAATGCCCTCCGCTCGGTAGGATTGAGGACGATCCAGAAGTTCACCGCACCGGCGTCGTGGGCGGCACGCGCACGACTTATAGTCCTTTCCACATCGAATTCAGGAATTCTGCTTGCACGCTGCTTACCGCGCTCGTACAGCAAATCCAGGATATCCCCGTCATCATCCGCCGTTTTCCTGGTGCTCATCCCTGCGCCCCCTTCCGGCGCGGCGCCGTTTTAGACAGCTGTTTCCGCGCGTAACTTATATGACTGCGAACCGCGCTTATGCTTATACCCAGCTCGGCTGCTATTTCCCCGTACTCATAACCGGCTGCGCGCAGGACGACTACGACCCGGCGCACTTCAGGCAACTCGCTGATGGCTTTCCAGACCAGCCGGAGATCCTCTCTTGCCTCTAGCCTCTCGTCAAGAGACTCCTGGACGACCCCGTATTCTCCTTCTCCAGGGTCGACATCGAGGCGCTCCCACCTCCGGTGCGGGTAGCGCAGGATCTGCAGCGCTTCGTTGATCACTATCCTGATCAGGTAGGCGCGTTGGCTGCCCGTCGTCGGCAGTTCGGCCACACGATCCCAGGCCACCATGAGCTTGTAGAAGCTGTTCTGCTCGGCATCCTCGGTATCGGCATGGTTTCCCAGTAGCGCAAAAGCCGCTCTCACCACGTCGGCATGGGCCGCTCTGAACAGCGACCCGGCGTCGCCGTACGGGTCTTCCGACGGCATAACGACCTCACCTGAATCTGCGGTTAGAACGGTTTGACCTCACGGACTGCGGATATCGCCTCTGCCAGCGCGGGTTGATCCTGGCCAGTTGGTCCCGGCATGACGAGCAGAGTGGTCCCATCTGGGAGTCGCTCGCAAAGCATGGCACCGCTGGACGCGGCCGCATCCATCTGAACGCAATGAGCCGTCACATGCGCCCGCTCCCGCCAGATCATCCCGGCAACACCGATCACCCGCCATAGGATTAGTGTCACTGCTACCGCGACGATCAGCAACCACGCGCCCATACTCTGCCCCCTTCCTGCTGCCGCGGCCGAATATTACCTCCAATCTGTCAATGCAATCGCGGCAGAAAACGTCCAAGCGTTCTCCTGGGCCGGCCTGCCCCTGCGCACGTCGCACAACGTGCTGCGGGTCCGGGATTCGACCGGACCCGCAGCACAGCGAGTGGATTCCCCGTCACGCGGTCCGCTGGCGCCCCGGCATCAGCCTGGTCAGCGCGGCCACCGCGAGGAGCAGAGCGCCCATCTGGAGCACGCTGCGCTCGAAGGCCAGGCCGTAGCCGTGGTCGAGGGCGCCGAAGAACAGCACGCCGGTGACGGCCACCCCGATCGAGTTGCCGACCTGCTGGGCGGTGGACAGCGCCCCGGCCACCGAGCCCGCGGTGGCCGGGTCCGCGTGGCTGAGCACCGTGGTGGTCAGCGGGGTGATGCACAGCCCCTGCCCAGCGCCGAGCAGCACCAGGCCGGGGAATAGCCAGGCCACCGAGCCCCCGTGGGCGGTGGCCAGGTAGAGGGTGCCGTCGCCGGCCGCGGCGAGCACCGCCCCGGCGGCGATCACGCTCCGGCCGAAGCGGATGGTCAGCGCCGGCGCCTTGAACGAGGTGGTCAGGTAGCCGGCTGCCAGGAAGGTGAACACCGCGCCCGCCGCCAGCGGCGACAGCCCGCGACCCTGCTCCAGGTACAGGCCGAGCACGAGATAACTGGCGGCCTGCTGGCACCAGAACGCCGTCTGGGTGATCAGCCCGGCCCGGAGCGGCCAGGACGAGAACACCCGCGGGTTGAGCAGGGGCACCCCGCCGCGGTCGGCCTTGCGGCGCTGGTGCGCGGCGAACACGATCGCGAGCGGCACGGCCGAGCCGAGCGCGATCCAGGACCAGGCCGGCCAGCCCGCCTGCCGCCCGTCGACCAGCGGCAGCACCACCGCCACCAGGCAGGCGGTGATCAGGGCGACCCCGGCCAGGTCGAACCGCGACCCGTGGTCGGCCCTCGACTCCGGCACGAGGCGCCGGCAGGCCAGCAACGCGGCCACGCCGAGCGGCACGTTGATCCAGAAGATCGCCCGCCAGCCCAGCCCACCCAGGTCCGAGCGGATCAGGATACCGCCGATGAGCTGCCCAGAGACGGCGGCCAGACCCATCACCATCCCGTACACGCTGATCGCACGCACCCGGGCCGGTCCGCTGTACACCACCCCGAGGATGGACAGGATGTTGGGGGCCATCAGCGCCGCGCCGACACCCTGCAGTACCCGGCCCGCGACCAGCACAGCCGGATCGGGGGCCAGGGCACAGGCCGCCGAGGTGAGGACGAACACGGCCATGCCGATGGCGAACACCCGGCGGCGGCCGAACTGGTCACCCAGCCGGCCGCCGGTGACGAGCAAGACGGCCGTGCTGATGGCGTAGCCGGCCACGATCCACTCGATGGCGCCCTCCCCCGCCCGCAGGCCCTGCTGGATCGACGGGAGCGCGACGTTCACGATGAAGAAGTCCAGGACGAACATGAACGTCCCGACCATGAGCACGGTCAGCGCCGACCAGGACCGGCCGGCCGGGGACTGGACGGAGCTCGGAAGAGTACGTGTTGCGGTCATGCCCCGAGCCTGTGGCCTCCCGTAACGGGAGAGTCAAGCGGTCTGGAAGACCGGCCAGCAGATCTCGGTGCGATGGCGGGACGGGTCGGGCTCGGTGAAGGGCACCAGGTAGTACTCGCGGATCGGTCCCTCGACGCCGACAGCGCGCTCGGCGACCACCGTGCCCAGCGCACCGTAGGTCTGATCGATGTCGCCGGCCGGCCCGGAGTGCAGCATCACCGCCGCCTCCATGCCGGGGATGGTCACCAGCTCGGCCCGGCCGCCGCCGGAAACGGAACCGCCGGAAACGGTGCCGCCGACCGGGACGAACGCGGTGAGTTCGGCCCGCTCGAGCTCGAAGAACTCGGAAGGGAACAGCGCCCCGCCGGGCCCGGCCGGCGTCAGGCCGGCCTGGCCGATCCGGCCGTAAAGCTCGCCGAAGACATCGCTGCCCCAGGCCCAGGCCTCCTCGACGCTTACCGTGCCCCGGACGGCCAGCGCCGGGGTCGCAGGGATCGACCGGAACTCGACCGCCGGGCGCACCGCAGGCCCCTCCAGCAGCGCCCGCAGGCTGGCCACGCTCATCTGCACCTCGGCCAGCTTGGTCTCCATCGCGGTCAGGTGCGCGATGATCTCCTTGGTCCTGGTCTCCACGTCCGGCGCCTGGAGGACCGCCTTGACCTGGTCAAGCGGCATGTCCAGGTCACGGAACCGGCGGATGACCTGGGCCACGGGAACCTGGCCGGGGTCGTAGAACCGGTAACCGGTCGCCGGGTCGATCCGGGCGGGCTCGAGGAGCCCCTGGTCGTGGTAGAAGCGCAAGGCCTTGACGCTGAGATGCGTCATCCGGGAGAAGTCGCCGATCGGCACCAGGACGCTCATGAGAGAGGCTTACCCCCTTCGGTGAGGCCATGGGCGTTATCCTCCACCCTCCCGTAACGGGAGAGTCAACGGGGTATGGCAGGCCTGACGCGCACGGCTTCAGAGACACTCGCCGCCCGTCGATTGGCGCATTCGCTCGCCGACGTTGCAGATCGGGCACTTGGGGGGAACCTCGCCCGCCGACGTCAGCCGGCCTGCGCCGGCGAACTGGTTGCTCGCACAGCATGGGCAGCTGGTGCCGCCGAAGGTGGTGCCGCAGCCGGCACACAGGAATGCGGTCTCGGGCATGATCAGCTGCTGGGCGCACCGCAGGCAGTCCCAGGAGTCGGGACCGGAGCCGGGAAGCGCCGCCACCGCTTCTGGTGTGCCGATGGTGTGCGCTGCGAGTCGCGCGGGAATGCCGGCGAACCGTTCCTGCTCGGGCTCGCTCATGTTCGGTGTGACGGCGCGCCAGAGCTGCTCGGCCGTCGAATAGTCGCCCAAAGCCGCGCAGCAGAGCAGCAGGTTCACGCCGTTGGCGACGACCGGTTCGGCGTTCCACGCTGCCTCCAGATGCGGGCGTGCTGCATGTGGCGCCCCAAACCGGAAGAGCAGGACGTAGCCGAGCGTGGTGCGCAGCTTCGCCAGCTGGCCTGCTGTGGGCCGCGGCTCGACCAGGACCTTTGCGGACAGCGCCCAGGCGTGCTGCAGGTGCGCCGACGAGGCGACGTGGCTGCCCAAGTCATCGAGGGTGTCGCCTTGCATGAAGTGCACCATCCATGACCACTCCTCCCCTAGCCACCACGGCAGCCGGGAAAACCCGTGGAGGGCGGCTCGATTCTCCCCGAGCTCGTTCAGCAGGAGAGACAGGTCGATCAAGGTCTCGGCGGAGGCGTTGTCGTCGGCGAGAACCTGCAGCGCGAGCTGGGCCGCCGAGCGGGCATCGCGTCGGCTGGTGGCCAGGTGGGCTGCGAGCCGGCGGTACTCCGTGGTCGCGGCATAGCCGGCACCCCGCTCGAAAGCAATCGTCGCGGATCGGACGTCGCCAGACTGGAGGACCCGCGCCACCTCATCAAGCCAGGCCCGGAACGGCTCATCCTCCTCGGGCGGCAGCCGCGGCCCTCGGTAGGTGAAAAAGTGGTCGAGCATGCCGAACCGCCCGGCCGCGGCTCCGCGCATGTCAACCACGAATCCCTCGTGATCAGGAACGGGGATCTCGATCGCAACGCCTGCGCTGGCGAGGTCGAGGGAGAACGACGACGTGCCGGGCACCGGCTCCTGCCCGTCTCGGAGAACGCGCACGATCGTGGCGCCTCGGCGGGCCAGCAGATTCATCAGCTGCCGCTCCTCGAACAGCCAAGCCCGAGGGTCCAGGCCCGCCACGTACTGCGGCGTCACGATGCATACAATGATCGCGCAGTCGACGAGCACAGAGATGTAACGGCCGATCTCCACGGGGTCGTTGTCCTGCAGCACGTCGATGTCCTGGTCAAGGAAGACGTGAAATCCCCGGCGCTCGATGTGCCGAGCGAGCTGGGCCACCCAGTCCTTGATCTCCGCGGACTCCCAGCAGTAGGAGATGAAGACCTTCGGCGGGTAGCCGGCGGACCGGAAGACCTTCTCACGGTCGCGGACCCCGCTGTTCAGGGCCGCCCGGGTCAGGCCGAGCCGCTGATGCCGGGGATCGCCCAGCGGTGTCGCACCGCGGCGTTCCTCGTCGGACATGTCCTCGAGGTACCGGTAGCCGCCTCCATGCAGATGCGCGCGGACGTCGGCGAGATTGGGGAAGCAAAAGATGCCCGACCCGTCCATGCTCTCATCCTCCGCCGGCCCTCGACTCCAGGCCACCTGGCACGATGGCCTCGTTCGCCGTTCTCTAGATATCGCGGGGGAACGCTTTCATCGCGAAGGCCCCGGTTGCCCTGGTGAAGGATGCATCGACCGCTCCACCCGCCAGGCCGCCTAGAATCGGGACCACGTTATAGACGGCGGCCGCCATACGGATAGTCCCGTAACGGGCAACCAGCAAGTACCCGACTCGAATACCCACTTTGTCAATAACGACCACTGGAACCGCTTCAATCGCATGGCAGGCGGCCTTTATCGCTGCCTTCTGAATTGCCTGTTGTCCGACCTTGACGCCGAACTCCGCTGCCATCTTCTCGATGCGCGCTCCGGCGACAACAAGCCCGATCATTGCTTGCACGTGCGGATCGGTAAGGCTGTAGCCTCGAAGATAGGCAATCGCGCCAACCATCCGCGCGTTGATAAGGAAATTTCCGCCCAGGCTGGCAGGTACTGTAACCGGCATGGTCACAAGGCCGCCGAGTCCAGTTACCAGACCGGTCGTACCGGCTGCGCCGACAGCTTCTCTTACTATCCGACGAATAGCCGCCTCACTGGCCTGCTCGCCTGAGCGTCCATTTCTTCTTGCTCTCCTGAGACGATCTTCGGCGTATCCGGTACTTCCCTGCAGTGGTCCGACTCCACGCTCAACAACCCGGCCCAATAGCGTCTGGAGTTCAACCGCGGCGCGTCGCTGCAACTCACCGGTCCGCTCACCTTCTGCCATATTCCTCTCCTTTGGGTGCCGAGTCCGCCCTTGGCGGGCGGATATGGTTCTTGTCAGGACCCAGTAAAGTCCGCCGTCTGTGATCGCGAAATAGCAAGCTGTGACCCGCTTCGCCGTCGCTGGCGCACATGGCTACGGCGGGTGCGCTCGGGCTCGGCACATCTGTGCTCCCCGTGAACCGGCCGTCGAGCACAGATGTATCTGGCGCTGCGTACGTTCGCGCGCCAAGCTGGAAGAATGCCGCAGCCCCTATGGGATTCCGATGGCCAACTGCGACGTGACGCGCTGTGGAGAACTACCGACCAGGTCCTCATCACACGGGCCATGACGCGCTGCGCGCTGGCTGCGGGCTGGATCGCGCTCGCGGCCTTGACGATCCCGGGATACGCCTGGGCCAACGGGATCCCGATGCTGCTGAGCTCCAGCCTGTCCCTGCTGCACGCCAGTCACACCCTCGTAATCCGCATTGAAGAGCGCCTGCCCCGCGCGCCCCGGCGGCTACTCGAACTCCTCTTCGTCTACCCGGACCAGCCGCACACCAACTGGGTCGGGATTGCCGAGATTGCCGGGCTCGTCTGGCTGTTGATGGCCACGGGATGGCCGGGTCGGCTTCTCACGGCGGACCCCGCAGCGGCAGCAGTTGGCTCGGGGATCACCGTGCTGATTATCGGGTCCGTCATCGCCAACCTGTCCGCGCATGTCGTCTGGGAACTCGGATCCGGCCCGTGGTGGATGCGCCGGGTAAGGCTGTTCATCGGCCCGATCGGCGCAGCGGTCGGGTTCGCGTTGCTGTGGCCGGCTTCGCCGGCGACACCGGCCCGGTTCGTGGCCGTCGCAGGCCCGGCGATGGTGATCGCCGGTTCCTGGCGGTTGATCGCCCAGGGGGCCGCCCAGGTCAAGGGATTCGACCAGGTGCTGGAGCAGGCCACCGAGCGAATTCATCGTATGGACAGCTTGCTGGTGCACTCGACGTTGAAGAACCCGAGCCGGGCGATCATCGACGAGCTTGCGCTGATCCCCGACCCCGGCTTGCGCGACGGCATCCGGCGACTGTGCTACGGCATCGGCGGCTTCGCGCAAAGCCTGGCCCTCGGAAGAACGCGCGATCTGCGGAGCGCCGGCGAGGTGCTGCAGGCGCTGCTGTCGTTCAACTCGGACTGGTCGGAGCGCTATGCGGCGAGCGTCACGAATGATCTCGAGCCGGAGGATCTGACCCACCGTGATGCCGGAATCGTTTTCGTGGCGGTCAGCGATCTGGTGACCAACGCGGCGCTCAGGTCCGCCTCACAGCTGAAGATCGCGCTGACCAGCGCGCCGACGGCGGACGGCAGCATACTCACACTGCGCGTGCTGTGCCGCTGCGGCGCCCGGATAGCTGAGGTCGCGCCGACCTCGAGCCTGATGGGACTGGCCCGGCTCGTGCACGCGGAGAACGGCACAATGACGATCGACGACGCGGGCGACGGCAGCCATGTCTTCCAGCTGACCTGGCCGAGCAGCAGCCGGCCCCGCGCACGCGCAGCCACCGCACCTAAGGAGACAGTCGATGCCTGAGCCGGTGAACATCGACCTCACCGCACGCGTCGCCGCCGAGGAACGCGCGCGGCGCGCAGAGTTGGCCTCGGGCGAGCGCAGCATCGACATCCTGGTGATCGATGACCAGCCCGACCACGAGACAGGCTGGTTCGCCCGCCACCTGCCCAGCCACCGCAGGCTGTCCCTGGAGAGCGTCAGCGAACTGGACCGCTTCCTGGCCGGCGAGCGGCTGCCGAGTCTGCCGCCGCCACCGTACCGGCCAGAACTGGCCATCCTCGACCTGAGCCTGGGCGCTGGCCAGCGCGACGGCCTCCAGGCACTGCACATCCTGCGGCAGAACCCCGCCACGCGTGACCTGCCGGCGATCTTGAACACCAACGGCCTCGAAGACCACCGTGACCTGCTGGCCGTGCTCGCCGCCCAGGTCAACGGCGGCGCCATCCCGGTCGCCCGGAAGACGAGCATTGACGGCCCGGCCGTGCGCGATCACGCCCGCCGCATCGCCCATGCCAACGACGCAGATCTGCCCTGGCCGCTGGCCAAGATGGTCCCCGGGCTGTTGCACGTGCGGGAGGTTTGCTGGCACGGCGCCGACAAGGCCATGCCGGTGAGCCTGCTGGCCTACCTGCTCGACCTGCCGTGGAAACGCACCTACTGGAAAGAAATGGCCCGGCACCGGAATCACCTGACCGCCGCGTTCGAGGCCCGTAAACGCCACGGCACCCTTACCTTCCGTACCGACGGCGGAGCCGCAGAGCCCGAGGCGCGCAAGATGGCGCAGAACCATGCCCGTTTCGTCGCCAACCAGTTCGGTCCGCTCGCCGTCGCCTGGGATCTGGCCGGAGGCCACCTGCACCGGCTGGGCGGGCGGCTCAGCCTGATCGCGGCACAACAGGAAGACGTCTTCCCCGAATTCAGCGGCAATCGCAGCGCACACCTGGTCGCATTCGCCACTCGATACGGCCCCGTGCTGGCCGACCCGTTCGTCCAGTCGCTGCCCGGCCACCCGATCCACCTACGGCCAGAAGAACCCCGGCCATGAACGTGCTTCCCGTTCTCGGCGCGCCCCTGCACTGGCACCCCGCGCTGCTCGCCCTCACCGCGATTGCCGTCACCCCGGGCGTCCACCTGCTGGCCTCGCCCCTTCTGGAAGGACGTAAGGTCACCTGGCGCGACGACTACGCCGCCGTACTCGTCGGAGACCCCTTGCTCGCCCTCGCCGCCGGCCTCGGCGCCAGCCTTTCACAGCCGAGCGGACCACACGGCTGGCCCGCATCCTGGATAGCAGGCTGCGCCTGGCTAGCCGGCGGATGGACCTTCGGATTGTGGCAGTCGCGCCACGAGTTCCTCGCCGGCCGCTACACCCTCGGCCAGATCCTTAGCCCCACCAAACTCTGGCACCAGTTCATCGTCTACCCCTTGCTCGGCTACTGGGTCACCGCCGCAGTATTGCCGGGCCTGGGCGCGGCCGATACCTCCGCACGCCGCCTACAGGCCGCGGTGATCATCGCCTGCACCGCCACCTGGGCGGTCCTGGCGTGGGACGCAATACGCCACCCCAAACCCGGCCATGGCACACTCGACCGGACCCGTCTCCACAAGATATGTCGCTACGTCGCATCTCTGGCCGGCAGCCGGCAGTAGGAAGGACACCCCTTCTCCTGGGCGATCTACCGGTGGATCCCCGGCCAGCCGTACGCCGATGAGGTACTCGCCGACCTCAGCCGGCCGGGTTCAGGCCGTTCCTGATGGCCGGATCTCCCGAGGAAACGGGTAGCGGGCGCGGCGGGACCGGGGCCGAGTGCACGATCGAGGTCGTGGTGCGGCCGTGCGGGGTGAACAGGTCGAGAAGTGGCTCGAGGTCGTCGATGGAGCGCAGATACACCTTCAGGAAGTAGCAGTCCTCGCCCGTGATCCGGTAGCACTCGGTGACGTTCGGGATCTCGCGGGCGATGCCGGGGATCAGCCGCAAGCCCCCGCCCACCGGGCTGATCCGGACGATGGCGAAGAGCGTGTAGCCCAGCGCGCGCGGGCTGACCTCCGCCCGGTAGGACAGCGTGCCGGACTCCTCAAGACGCCGCAACCGGTCCGCGGCCGCCGGGCCGGACAGGCCGATCCGCCGCGCCAGTTCGGCCACCCGCAGCCGTGGATCGGCCTGCATCTCGGCGACGATCCGCCGGTCAACGGCGTCCATTGGCGCTTCAGGCAATTCGAAAGCCTGACGGACGAAATTCCTTTGTTTTGATGGCATTTCCATGTTTACTCCCGCGCTTTAGTTCTTCCAGACGCCACTCTGACTTCATATGCTGCTCCTGTGCCGGACAAACCGCAAGCAACGCTATGAAATCGCGGGTTCATGTCGTTGCTAGCGCGACCGGGCGGCTTGGCCGACTGCCGCCGCAGTCGTTCTTCATGGTCAGCGCCGTTTTCCATTACCTGGGGCCGTCGCTGGCCGTGCTGCTGTTCGCCCGGCTGGACGTGCTCGGGGTGGCATGGCTGCGGGTGGCGAGCGCGGCGCTCGTGTTCGGACTCTGGCGGCGACCGTGGCGGCTGGCGCGCCGGCTGAGCCCGGAAGGCCGGCGGACGCTGCTCGGCCTCGGCGGGGTGCTGGCCGTGATGAACTCCGTGTTCTACCTCGCGGTGGACCGGTTGCCGCTGTCGACGGTGGGCGCGATCGAGTTCCTCGGCACCGTGATGCTGGCCGCCACGGGGGCGCGGACGGCGCGCAACGCCGGGGCGCTCGTGCTCACTACGGCGGGCGTAGCCGCCATCACCGCGATCCGCGTCACCGGGCAGCCGCTCGGGTTCGTCTTCGCCTTCGCCAACTGCGGGCTGTTCATGCTGTACATCGTGCTCGGCCACCGGATCGCGAACGCGGGCGCCGGGGACACGGGCGCCGGGGACACGGGCATCGACCGGCTGGGGGCGGCCATGGCGGTCGCGGCGGTCATCGCGACGCCGTGGGGCCTCGGCGGCGCGCTGCCGGCCTTCCGGCATCCGGTCCTGCTGC
>WNGM01005159.1_pt1 | contig 11152 bp, 11 predicted proteins | sample 5400571 | NCBI WGS metagenome assembly WNGM01 (sample SAMN13153378, study PRJNA577476) | soil metagenome | isolation source: 100 cm soil or saprolite under Garry oak tree replicate 2 | place: USA:California | collected 2016-06-15 | reverse complement strand
ATTTGTAAGCGGTAAAGCTTGAGAGCGTAAAGGGTCCAGCCCTAGTATTAAAGCCCGTCTCCAGAACACACGACTATCAGTATTGCTAGTTATCTCTAAAGCAGTCATCCCGACATACTCGGTACAACTGATGAGAGGAACTTCAAGTCAATAATATTAGAGAGACTCCGTTCTTTCCGTCTGGATAATGTCAGTTGCAGAACCGACTGTTTTCCCAACAAGGTACGTCTACACGTGCCCGTCATGTAGCTCCGACATTGAAGTTCCTCTTACAAGCGGACTCTTGCCCGCCTCGGCAAAGTGCGCCAAATGCGGAACGATAATTTCCTTCCCCCCTTCACCACAGCGTACACAGCAAGCTCAACAGACCCAAGCGAACCAATGGACCCCGGAGCAAGTCGAGAGTCTAATCAAACTCGTGGAAACACTTGCTTCGAAGTATATCACTTATTTCGATAGGAAAGCCGTAGCTGAAGAACGAACACTAAGAACCGTTACAAAACATTCCATGATTCTCACGCTCATTCTCGCTTCTTTTCTTGGCGTAATTGTGGGGCTAATGAGCTACCTTACTCTCGTCGGGAAAGTTAGCGGGGACGCGCTCCTATTCCTTGTGGGAACCGTCACTGGCTACATCCTTCTATTCATTCAACGACTCACGAAAAGTGTCCTATCAGGTGGCAATGGAGACGAAGATGAAGGAGAATAGGGGTTTCCCGGAGGCTGCCACTCGTCTGACGTCTTCGAGCTTAGAACCAGGTTTCTCTCTACTGACTCTAGGCCCTGATCACGTCGAAACCATTCACCGCTATGTTGACGGCTTCAAGGAATGGCTCAGGGGAAAGAATGGAACGGAGACGATGGACGAGATAGGTGAAAAGATGAGAGTTATCGACCCCCTTCTTGCCAAAGAACACATTTCCCAACTCACGGAGGCGGAATTTGGAACAGTCCTAAGACAGCTTTGGGCACTGAACTTCTGGGGAAACAAGGACTTCAAGATTCAACAAGTTCTGCAACAGAACGGGATAGGAAAACTTCGACGGGAACTTAGCGAACTCCTGTACGGCAAAGGGTCGATTGGTCGAAGATACGACAACTTCAAGCAGAGCGTCAAAGGGTTCGGTCCCGCTATTCTCACAGAGATTCTCATCACAATATTTCCAGGCGATTGTTGTCTCTGGAACGAGAAGCCGAAGAATGTGTTACCAGTCTTAGGGGTTGGTAAGCTTCTCCCTGATCGAGTGTTCAAGACACAGATCACTGGAGACGACTATGAGAAATGTAATCAATTGCTGAGACTAATCGGCGACGAACTGCGACGTTCAGGGGTGAAAGGTATCGGTGATCCGGGGACAGTGGATTTTCAGACTGTAGACTTGTTTATGTGGTATATCTTCGATGAAGCGATGCCCCGAGACAGACCCTACATCTCTCTTTTCTCAATGCCAGTAAGCATGGCAGCCGAGGTTTCCAGCCACGAGGAGGCGGAAGCTATTCTCCTAGAATTGGGAAACCTGTTAGGATATGAAGGCACTTTCACAGCAGACCCGAGCAAGGAATACGATAGCAAAGTTCTCGGCAAAAAGGGTAAACTAAGCGAAATAGCAACACTAGACAAGTTACCGGCATTTACCTACGAGAGACTTCTCGGGCCCATAAGGAAAATAGATGTGATATGGTTCCAAGAGGAGCTTCCGCAAGCATGTTTTGAGGTGGAACACACTACTAACGTCAAAGACGGTCTACTCCGCGAACTCAATGCAGGTAAGTTCTCTGCTGCCAGACTCTTCATCGTCGGTCCCGAGGATCAACGGTCGAAGTTTGACTCTGAGATTTCCAGAGAGCCTTTCTACAAGTTCAGAGGCGCATACGTTTTCAGATCCTATAATGAACTTATAGAATACTACCTCGCGGCCTGGAACCATCGGAAAGCTTTGTCGAAGTTCTTTGGATATGAGGTCGGCATCACGATCGCCTTGTAAGAAAAAGAAGCGGCGCTGGCTATTGGCTCCCCCTTTGAACCGCATTGGTCTCGTCCAGCAGTGTGAACGCCGACTGCATCAGCCTTCAAGTCAGCAATGACTTTTCCGGGGCTAACTCTCACAAGACAACCTGGACTGCGGAGAACGCGGCTCAAGAGCGTTTAGAGGCAAGTACTTCCAGCCGTGGGCGATCACTACCATAGAACGGGATCCCATCTGCTCGCAAGAATGTTGTCTCCCTCCTCAAGGAAGCGTTCTTTTAGACGATCGCGGCACACCAATAATCACTGGGTTAACCGGGACCGTATTAGCAGTCGAAGCTCTCCCTGGCGAGGACCCCGTACTCCTACGCGTCGGGCAAAATGTATTCTGGGAGACCGAGGTTATGTCTAAAAGAAACCATTCTCAATCCCTAGCTCAGATGCGTTAGTATGCCGAAGCCAGCTGCTAAGGTGGGAGTGAACGGGTTCGGGGTCATTGGCAAGCGTGTCGCCGAGGCCGTGTCGAAACAGAAGGATATGAAACTCATCGGCGTCTCCGACGTCGTCGCAGACTATCGCGTGAAGATGGGACAGAAGAAGAATTTCGCGATATACAGCTCTATTCCAGAGAAACTTCCCGATATGAAAAAGGCGGGAATAGAAGTTTCAGGAGTTCTAGAGGATTTGATCAAAAAGGTCGATGTCATGATCGACTGCACCCCTGCGGGACTTGGCGCGAAGAACAAGGTGCAATATGACAAGCTCGGTGTCAAGTCGGTTTTCCAGGGTGGCGAGAAGCACGATCTAACGGGATCGTCATTCGTTGCCCAGTGTAACTATGAGGAGAATCTGAACAAGAACGCCACGCGGGTCGTGAGTTGCAACACCACCGGAATCTGCAGAACCATCGGAGCACTACAGAATGGGCTCGGGGTGAAAAAGGCGAGAGTTGTTGTGTTCCGGAGAGGGACAGACCCATGGGAGAGCCACAAGAACGGACTCATCAACACTGTCGTCCCAGAGGCTCACATCCCCTCTCATCAAGGACCCGACGCCCAGACCGTTCTTCCCAAACTTGACATTACAACAATGGCGGCGAAAGGACCCTTCAACATCGGCCATCTCCACTTCGCCATGGTCCAGCTAAAGAACAATCCAGAAAGGAAAGATGTCCTGAAAGTCTTGAAGAACGCGCCCAGGCTGGCGCCTGTCAGGACATCTGATGGGGTTGACAGCATGAACGCTGTAGCCGAGATGATGCGAGACATGCTTAGAGCTAGGGCTGACATGTGGGAGGTAGCCTACTGGGAAGACATACTAAACGTCACGGACGGTGAAGCAAATATGGTCTACCAGGTCCACAACGAGAGCGTCGTTGTTCCGGAGAATGTCGACGCCATAAGGGCACTTACTGGCCTGGAAACTGAAGGTCGAAGGTCAATTGCGAAAACTGACGAGGCTCTAGGAATCACAAACAAATTCCTGTAGGGTCGGCTTAGAACCATCCCAATCCATTAGATCGACATGCTGGTCAAACATCCGGCACTGCTCTGAGAGGGTTCTTGTTGAAGAAGCCCTACGGTAAGACCTGTTAAACATGGTTACATTCGGTTTAACAGTTTGAGCCTTGGGACTCGTTTCTCTTGATGAAATCTCCGAGGCCGGATAGCGTTTCGATTATTGGGCTGGTAGACATCATTATTGCTCCACTCGGGCTACTGTTCGCGATCTACTCGATCGCATTGTCCGTGGTTGCCACGTCGGGGATCTTCTTTTTCTTCAGTCTGATCTGGCTACTCTCGGGTCTCGGACTTCTCAAAGGAAAACTCTGGAGCTGGAACTTTACCATGGGAACGGCAATCCTCTCGCTGCTGATGTCACTCTTCTTCTTCAGGTTATTTTCAGTCTTCATTTTCATTTTCGGGGCAGGACTGATCTATTGGCCCATAGTGATCCACAAGCTTACGAGCCCGCAGGTCAAGAACTTCCTAGGAAAAGGAACAGGAGCAAAAGGGCCGTCGCAGACGCCGACGACCAATACTCGCTAACTCAAGCTAACCGCAGCGAGAACTATTGAGATATTAACAGTAAGTTCGAAACTCCAAACCAGATTTAGAGTATTGACGGCCGACGAGAGTTTCTAGCCACGGGGAGAACAGCAGGTGGATTTGCGGGAGAAGACGTCAACGTTCTGAAGAACCCTCCTAGACCGTGACGGAATAATCTCTGTCGAAGAGACGGTGCGAAGCGGGAAAGAGTAGGAAAATATACTAGGTTCATCAAGTAGAGTTTCCATGACTCAAGCGCAGACAATCAAGAACGCTGTAAGAGACCGTTATGGTGCGAGAGCGAGAAATTCAGACAGCGCTAGCTGTTGTGGACCGTCAAACGTGGATGACCTACTGAGTCACGGTTATTCCCGACAAGAGGTGGGACAGCTTCCAGAATCTGCTATCGTCATGGCGGCAGGCTGCGGCAATCCGACAGCGCTGGGGATGATCCAGGCAGGGGAAACTGTACTTGATCTTGGGTCCGGTGGAGGCATAGACGTTCTCTTAGCAAGTAAGAGGGTCGGTCGGCAAGGGAAAGTTATCGGATTAGACATGACAAAAGAGATGGTTCAACGCGCATCGGATAATGCGCAGAAGCTTGGACTCCAAAATGTCGAGTTCAAGCTTGGCGAAATCGAAGAAATACCGCTCGAAGATGAGAGTGTCGACGTTATCATGAGTAATTGTGTAATCTGTTTGAGTCCGGATAAAGAGCGCGTCTTTCAAGAAATGTTTCGGGTATTACGCAGAAACGGAAGGTTAGCGATTGCGGACGAGGTCGCATTGAAACCGTTCTCCCAGGAAGAGAAAGCCGATGCCGACAAGTGGTGCTCCTGCTCCAGTGGAGCAATCACAGGACTCGAGTATTTCAGAGGCTTGGAACAGGTCGGATTCACGGACATACTGGTCAAGCCATTGGAACAAGGCGGTGGATATTCAGGCATTGAAGTCCTCAGCGCCTTTGTAACCGCAACAAAACCCTAATTCAGTCAGGCTTCTTCACTAGTTTCAATCTCCCCAGGGGCCAGCGTTCTCCCATCGCCATAAGCTAGATGGAGTCACGGAAACCTCCGATCCGTTTCTGAATCGTCTTGTTAGCTTTGGACCCTTGAGGGTTCATCATCTCAATCTTTCTGAGAACATCTTCGAGAGTGGGATTCAGATAGAGTTCCAGCGTTTGCTTGTCGGCCGTTTGCTGAAGCCCTCGGTAAAAGGGCGCGTACATCACCTTGGCGACCGGAAACATCGCAAAAAGCCACGAAAGAAAGGTGACTGAGTTGAGGGTTGGGTCGCGTGGAATAATTCCGAGAATAGAAGAAGCGGCAACAAAGGGTACGATCGTCAGATAGGGAAACAACTGACCCGAGTACGCCACGAGCTTCTTTTTCTTGTTGAAATTGCGATGAAAAATCAGTCTTGAGGCAATCAGCGGCCTCCATTCAACAGAGGTCAATTTGTTATAAAGCGCGAACGGAAGAATCACCTTATCCTTGTAGATTTGCGGATCTAGATTTCGGCCACTTCCCGCGATTACTATTTCGGGACTGAGGTCATGCACTTCTAGTCGAGAGATTAGCTCTCGGGTAATCTGGAGTATCGCCTGCTCTTCTTGAGGAACCAATCGAACTGACCGGACTCCAGATGACTTCGAGGGCGAGGTCCATCCTCCTCCAATTTCTGAGCTAGAACTATCCCCCACAGATGTCACATAAAGGGTCAAGAACTCGTGCGCATTTGCTTGAAGCCACTTTGATTATCCAAATCAAATATAGCGGATGAATGGCTGACCAGAGTTCGTAACCTCGGAGACAATCACAGGTGGAGTTGCGCGAAAATGACGTTAAGGTTCTGAAAACTCTCCGGGACTCTGGCGGAGCTGCCTCAGTCGAAGAAATAGCCCAGAAAGCGGGATTAGCCGACTCAGCGGTTGCCCGGGCATCTCTCACACTATCAGAGCAAGGCCTCGTCAAAGAGCAAACAACAAGAACGACTGAAGTTTTCTGCACGGAAGAAGGACATGATTACCTAGCCAATGGACTGCCCGAGAGAAGGGTCGCGACAGTGGTCCATGATGCAGGGGGAAAACTCTCCGCCAGCGAGGCAGTCCAGCAAGCGGGTCTACCGCTCGACTTTGTCTCGATAGTTACGGGGTGGATTGCCCGCAAAGGTTGGGGAAAGATCGAGAAAACGAGCTCAGGAACGCTGCTGTTCGTCTCTAGGAACCCGCCGAAAGATGAAGATGAGGAGGTCCTGGAGAGAGTCGGCCAGGTGAGTATTCCGATAGAAGAGTTGCCGAGTAGCCTGAAACAGGCTGCAGACAGACTTCTCAAGAGAAAAATTCTGGCCTCGAAGGAGCGTGTACAACGGAAGCTCCAGATTACACCTCAAGGGTTGAATGCAATTCCGACTCAAGCTCCAGTCGATGAAGTCAGCGGTCTAACAAGCGAGATGATTCTCTCGGGTGACTGGGAGAGGGTCCGGCTCCGAGCATACAATGTTTCCTCCCCCGTCCCTTCGCTCAATCCAGGGAAGTATCATCCCTACTTGCGATTCCTGAGGATAGTCAAACGGAAACTCGTCGCGCTTGGGTTCAGAGAGGCTGTCGGACCTCTCGTCGAGACCACGTTCATCAATGACGACTGCCTCTACATGCCGCAGGATCATCCGGCCCGAGAGATCCACGATCTCTACTACTTGAAACACCCGTCCAAAGCCAGCCTGGAACCTTGGAAGGATATTGTGGAGAAGGTAGCTCAGACACATGAGAACGGTTGGAAGACTGGGTCCACGGGCTGGGGTTACAAGTATTCGAGAGAGGAAGCCTCCAAGCTGGTTCTTCGCAGCCATGGGACAGCCCTAAGCGTCCGGTCAATGATCTCTAAGGACCTAGAGATCCCGGGCAAGTACTTCGCCATCGCTCGCTGCTTCCGTCCCGAACTCCTCGACAGAACGCATCTCACAGAGTTCAACCAGGCAGAAGGGATCGTTCTCGATCCCAGCCTCAGCCTACGCAACCTCCTCGGGGTCCTGGAGATGTTCGCGCGCGAGGTCGCTGGGGCCGACAAGGTCCGGTTCAAGCCAGACTACTTCCCCTTCACCGAGCCAAGTGTTGAGCTGCAAGCCTACAAGGAAGGATACGGATGGATGGAGTTCGGCGGCAGCGGAATATTCCGACCCGAAGTCACAGAACCCCTCGGCATCAAAGTACCTGTAATCGCATGGGGGCTCGGAATCGACAGGCTCTACATGATGAACCAACAGATCCAAGACATCAGACAGCTCTTCACAACCGACCTCGAATGGATAAGACAACAGAAGGTAGGCTAGAACGCCCTCAGTCCAATTCTCTCTGACTGATCTAGAGGATCTTCTAGGGCAGAAGGTTCCCCGGGACGAAGATGGGCTCAACCAGATCCTCGCCTATGTCAAGGGCGACGTAGAATCTCTCGACGAACACAACGACAGCGTCAGCATCGAAGTCAAAGACAGCAATCACCCTGACATTTGGTCGGTAGAAGGAATAGCACGCGCTCTCAGAACCCATCTCGGCATCGCCAAGCCCAAAGCTCCCATACTCTCCGGAAAATCTGGTCTGAAAGTCACAGTAGACCGTAGACTCGGGCCTATCAGGCCCTACATCGCAACATCCATCGTGAAAAACATCAAACCCAGCGAAAACGCTCTGAAGAGCTGGATAAGCCTCCAAGAAAAAATGGACCTCACGTATGGTAGGAAGAGGAAACGAGCATCTATCGGATTCTACCAGGCCGACTTGGTCAAGTCGCCTCTTCGCTACACCATTGGCAACCCTGATGACACTGCTTTCGTCCCATTAGGCTCGACAGAGAAGATGACCCTTCGAGAGATTGTAGAGAAACACCCAAAGGGAATCGAATACGGCGGAATAATCTCATCCTTCAAAGACTGGCCGATCTTAATTAACGGAGAAGACAAGGTTCTCTCTCTCCCCCCGATTATCAACTCGAACGACCTCGGCAAGATAGGGACCGATACGAAGAATATCCTCGTAGAGGTCACAGGGACGAACGCCGATACAGTGGGCAATACGTTGAAGATCGTGGTAGCCGCCCTGGCCGAGAGAGGCGGCAAGATCTACACCTGCAATCAGACCTACGAGAATAAGGCTGCCAAGCCGGTAGCTACCCCGGACCTGAAATCTAGCTTCAAGGAATTGTCTGTAAGCTACGCTAACAAACTTCTTGGAGCCAGCTTCAAACCCGCCGAGATCATGCGATATCTGGCGAGAGCGGGCCATCCTGCTCGACAAGTTAGTAAGGACATCTTACGTGTGGAGAGCCTCTGCTACCGTATCGACATTATGCATCAAGTCGACCTCGTGGAAGACCTCGCGATCGCGCTCGATATCAACAGGCTGGATCCTGAATGGCCCAGAATCTGGACCCTTGGAGGACTCGCACCGGAGACGGAAAGACATGAGACGCTAGCAGAAATCATGATCGGGTTAGGATACCAGGAGCTTCTAACGTACAGTCTCACGTCGCCAGAAGTTTTTGTTGACAAGATGGGCGTAGCGCGTGAAAAGTACGTTGAGCTGTCGAATCCGAAGATGTCAACTCACACCGCGATTAGAAGCTGGCTTCTACCAAGCGTCCTCAACCTGCTCCGCGACAATACTCACGTAGACTATCCCCAGAAAGTGTTCGAAATCGGGCCCTGCGTCATTGTCCGAGAGAATGAGCAAGGCGAGACGGAAACACGATACAAGATCGCGGCGGTGACAATTCACACCGCTGCAGGTTTCACTGAGATCCGATCGTGCCTCGACACCCTCTTAGCCAGCATCGGGCTCAAGTTCGAAGTAGTGCCTACCAATGAGCCGAGCTTTCTCGAGGGACGAACAGCCGAAGTAATGTCAGGACAGAAGCGACTCGGAGTCGTCGGCGAATTACACCCCAGAATAATCCGGGCCTGGGGACTCAGCCTTCCCGCAGCAGCCTTCGAACTAGAGATCCCAGCGGTGGAGGTTAGATAAACGGTCGAGGAGAAGTTCGTTGTAACACCTTGGGAGGTCAAGGGAGCTGTTGATTATGACCGCCTGATCCGGGATTTCGGAACTCAACCGATAGCGGGCTCGCTTGCTAAGAAATTGGAAGAGATCATGGGGGACGCAGCCTACCTCATCCGCCGGCACATCTTCTTCTCACACCGTGACCTCAACCTCGTCCTTGATGATTATTCGAAGGGCAAGGGGTTATTCCTGTATACGGGTCGAGGGCCCAGTGGGCCGATGCATATTGGCCACATCATTCAGTTCTATTTCACGAAGTGGCTCCAGGACAAATTCCAAACAACGGTCTACATCCAGATAACCGATGACGAAAAATTCCTCGAAGAGAAACGCAATCTAACCTATGAAGACACCCAGAAGTGGGCAGTTGACAACATTCTTGAAATCGCGGCGGTCGGCTTCGATCCCGATCGAACATTCATTCTTCAGGACACAGAGTTCATTGGACACGCTTATCCTCTGATTCTCAAAATAGCCCGCAGAGTCAATTTCAGCACCGCCAAGTCAGTGTTCGGCTTCACCGGCGAGACAAACATCGGTTTCTCTTTCTACCCATCGATCCAGATTCTTCCAAGTCTTCTCGAAAAGCGACGCTGCCTCATCCCGTCAGCGATAGACCAGGACCCTTACTGGAGGATACAGCGGGATATTGCAGAGTCTATGGGATACTTCAAGGCGGCTGCTGTCCACAGCAAGTTTCTGCCCCCGCTGACCGGGATGAAGGATAAGATGAGCTCGTCAAAGCCTGAGACGGCAATCTATCTCAGCGACGACGACAAGACGGTGAGGAACAAGGTGTACCGTTATGCGTTCTCGGGTGGACAGGCGACGAAGGAGGAGCATAGGAAGAAGGGCGGGGACCCTGATGTCGATGTTCCATTCCAGTGGCTCTACATGTTCTTCGAGCCTGATGACAAGGGGAGAAAGCTCGCGACCTCGTACATTTGTACAAGAAAGACGGGACGCTCGCACGGGAAATGTGGAAGCGTGACTTCGCCAAGTCATAGTTCATACGTCAGAGGCGTATCCCTCTAGCATAGTAGTTAGGCGCATGGATTCATTGTACGACACGGAAGCTCTCAACTCATTCCGGAAATCAGGCCAGATCATCGCAAAGCTCCGGAAAGAAATATCCTCCATTGTCAAACCGGGGAAGCCTGCATTGAGGATATGCGTGGAGATCGAAAGCAGGATTCGGGAGCTTGGAGGGAAGCCGGCCTTCCCGGTCAATATCGGGATCAACGAGATCGCTGCACACTACACCTCGCCCCCCGGGGATACTCTAACGATTCCTTCTGGGTCGATGGTGAAGGTCGATTTCGGGGTCCACGTGAACGGCTACGTCACCGACACGGCTGTCACCGTTTTCTATGATCCCAAGTTCGAGCCCATGGTCAAGGCTGCTGATGATGCGTTGCAGAACGCGATCAAGGCGTTCAGAGGGGGAGTCAAACTTTCAGACATAGGACGGGTCATTCAGACAACGATCGGAAAGTACGGGTTCCGACCAATCAGCAACCTCACAGGTCACAGTATTGAGAGGTACAGCATACACGCTGGTAAATCCGTGCCAAACGTTCCAGTGCTAACGGCAGGAAAAGCAAACGAAGGAGAAGTGTTCGCCATAGAGCCCTTCGTGACCCTAGCCGACGCTGCAGGCTCCGTCACAAACATGTTACCCGCCCAGATCTATCGCTACATCAAATCCAAGGGCGTCAAAAACGACGAGTCCAAGAAAGTCCTCGACGACATCTACACCCGATTCTCAACCCTGCCCTTCGCACCACGCTGGCTTGAGGACAAGTTTCCCCGAGAAACCGCAAAGCGCGCCATGCTAGACCTGGCGCACAACAAGTGCGTCGGCGGATATCCAGTCCTCGTGGAAGAGACAAGGAGACCCGTCGCCCAGTCAGAACACACAGTCCTAGTTGAGCGGGATGACTGTACCGTGCTCACCGGGGAATGACCATCTCCGAAATCGCCCATTATCAGCCCTGATCTTGAAAATGAGAGGGGGTCCCTAGACTTCCCTCCAAACATTCGGGATCCCCCCGACGAAACCCCACCATCCATTATCCGACCCAA
>WNGM01015360.1_pt1 | contig 11164 bp, 9 predicted proteins | sample 5400571 | NCBI WGS metagenome assembly WNGM01 (sample SAMN13153378, study PRJNA577476) | soil metagenome | isolation source: 100 cm soil or saprolite under Garry oak tree replicate 2 | place: USA:California | collected 2016-06-15 | reverse complement strand
CGATCCCGACCTGGTCACCCGCGAGGAGACCCCAGGCACCGTCAGGGAGCTGTTCCGGCAGCGCACCCGCTGGAACCAGGGGGTGCTGCAGGTGCTCCGCAAGGGCGAGTGGCGCCGCCTGCCGACCTGGCGCCAGCGGCTGCTCGCCCGCTACACCCTGGCCATGCCGTTCCTGCAGGCGTTCACCGCGGTGCTGATCCCGCTGTTGCTGGCTGCCGTGCTGCTGCGGGCGCCCACGCTGGCCGCCGTGCTGGTGGTCGTGCCGCTGGTCCCGATGTTCCTCGTGCTGGTGGCGGAGGTGGTGGGCCTGGCCGGGTCCTGCCGCAACGACGGCGTCCGGCCGCGGCGCAGGGACTACGCCCGGCTCGCGCTCGGCATGCTGCCCTCCCACACGCTGCTCGCGGCGGCGGCGGTGCGGGCGGTCGCCCACGAGCTGCGTGGCCACCGGGCCCGGAAGAAGACGGCGCACGCCGGGGTCCACCGTGCCGAGCCGGTCGCGTCGCCAAGCGCTGGGCGCCCGGTGGCACGGCAGCATGACGTGGTGCGCCATCCACCGCGCCCGCATCGGGCCACCACCAGGCCGGGCGGGAGCTGACGGACGGGGGCGTCGGCACTGCTACTCCGCATGACGGGGTTCGAATCCCTCCGGCGTCGCCCGGCGAGCATATCGGCTTTCGGACTCCTTGGGCTGCTTGTCCTGGCCGCCGAGAGCGCGCATCCTGACCGCGACGTCACGCGTCGCGTCGGTCGCCGGAGGCCACCACCAAACCACCCCACCCCGAGGACGTTCCTCCGATCGCGGAGTCCAGATCGATCCGCTGTTCCGGCCTGATGGAGGTGGGATCTCCCCCCATGCGCCCACCCGACGGTCGAGCCTCCGCGGTGCCCGTGTCCGCCAGCTCCGCGGCCGGACCGGCAGCGCCGTGCCCACCCGGAACCAAGGCGGTCTCCGGGACGATCACCGGTGAGGATGGGCGTGCGCTGAACGTGCTGGTCGGCATCGACGCCGTGGACAGCTCGGGTCAGAAGCTGGCGATGGACGGCAGCCGTGCGCCGGCGTTGCCCTACACCACCGTGCTCCGCCTGAACCCAACACTGCCGCCCGAGGGCCGCCCTCCGATGCCGAGCGACGCCACGACGTTCTCCGCCTGCCTGCCGTCCAGCACCCATCACGGCAACATCGAGCTCTACCCCAAGAACCAGCGCGGCACGACGACACAGACGCGCTACGGCAACGCCATGCGGCCCCTGCCGGCGCCGGGGCCGTGGCCAGGCCTTGCGCTCAAGCTTCCGCTGGTGTGCGCGGTGCACCCGCAGGGAACCGGACGGGTATCGGGCACGGTCAAGGCGGCAGGCGTGCTCGCGCAACCGACCCGGGGACCGGCCTGGGCGCTGGGACCAAACCCCCAGGGCATCTGGGGATTCGCGGCGGGCTCGAGGTTCACCGTCGGCTCCTACACGACCCAGGAGCTGGCCTCGGGCACGAACTACGACGTGCGGATCACCTACAACGCGATGACCACGCGACGCACCGGAATCGCCGTGCACGCGTGTGCCACGACAAGGCTCGATCTCGACTGCATCGGTGACGCCTCCCCGTCCAGAGCTCGGTGTTCACCCGGGACGGCCGCGCCGTCGTGGTCGTCCGCTCGACTTCCGGCGCCGTCCTGTACCGCAGCCAGGACCCGTCGTCGGGCAGCGGCTGGGGGAACTGGGTCCGCCTGGGAGGCGCGTTCGTCGGGAACCCGGCTGCCGCCACGATGAGCGACGGTCGCATCGTCATCGCGGCCCGTGGGACCGACAACGTCCTGCGGACGACCATGCAGCACCTCGACGCGACCTGGACACCCTGGACGCCGTTGGGGACCTCGGTGCTCTCCGAGCCGTCACTCATCCAGAACGCTGCCGGCGGGCTCGAGCTGTTCGTGCGGGGTCCGGGCAATCACCTCCTGCGGAGCGTGCAGGCAGCGAACGGCTCGTGGGGCGCCTACAGCGACCTCGGCGGCACGCTCGCCACCGAGCCCGTCGCTGTGAAGAACGCGGACGGCCGACTCGAGATCTTTGCCATCCAGGCTCCCTCGGGCGCGGCGAACGATCCCGACAGCCACGCGGGGCCTGTGGTTCACCTCTGGCAGCTCTCGGACAGGGCGACGTGGGGCGCGTGGGCCAGCCGGGGAGGCGTGCTGACCGCCACGCCAGCCGTCGCGCTGAACAACGACGGAACCCTGGAGGTGTTTGCTCGTGACCCACAAGCCCGCCTGCAGCACAGCAGGCGGACCACCAGTTGGTCGGGATGGTCTGCCATCGGCGGCACGAGGGTCACGATCAAGTCCGGAACCGTTGTCGGGAAGAAGGCAGATGGCCGCCTCGAACTGTTCGTGCGAGGCAGCGACGACGCCGCGTACCACAGCTGGAACAGCGCCGCGAACAGCGCTTCGTTCAACAGCTGGCAGAAGCTCCCCGACGTCATCAGCAGTCCGGAGCCAGTGCTGGACTCGACACCCAGCGTGACGACGAAGTCGGACGGCTCGTTCGAACTCCACATGAGGGACAAGCAGGGCCGGATGTGCTCCACCCACTTCCTTGCGGCCCGCGGGTGGCTGGCCTGGACATGCCTTGCGGTCTAGAGGGCGATCGCACTGGCCGAGGACGACCGTCGCAGGCCGCCTGAGGCTTGCAGCAGCCGGCGCAGCTCATCTGGCCGCGCTCGCTCGCCATGCTCGCCACGCCACGGCACCCGTGCGACGCGGGTGAAGGGCGTCACTCAGTGGCGACGCGGCCGTGAAAGGTTCTTCACGTCAGGGCGCCGAGGAAAGATAGGGTCGCCAGCACGTGGCGCTGGCCGGCGCCGGAGTCGGAGTCGGAGTCGGAGTCGGAGTCGGAAGTCAGCGTTGACCGAGGTCTAGAAATGGTGATCTTTCGGGAGTAGCTTCCGGTCGAGTCCGGCGGCCAACGGCGGTGAGGCGACCGGGAGGTTCAGCAGGAAGGAGGAGGCATGCGCAAGGTTCTCGGTGCATTCGGAGCGGCCGCGCTCCTCGCGGCCGTGGCCGCGAGTCCGGTAGGTGCGGCACCGCTGACGGTCACGGCGCCTACCTCGATCAGCATCGCCACGCCGTTCGCGCCCGGCTGCGGCGGTGCGACCGAGGGCAGCTTCCCGGACGCGAACTTCAACTATCCCAACAGCGAGACCGAGCCCTGGCTGGCGGTCAGCCCCACCAACCCCAACGACGTGGCTGGGTTCTGGCAACAGGACCGCTGGTCGGACGGGGGCTCCCACGGCCTCGTGGCGGCGGTGAGCCACGACGGCGGCGCCAACTTCGCCTACTCCATACCGCACTTCAGCCGCTGCGCGGGCGGCAACGCGGCCAACGGCGGCGACTTCGGGCGCTCCTCGGACCCGTGGGTGTCGTGGGCGCCCAACGGCGACCTGTGGTCGATCAGCCTGTCGGTCGACAGGACGACGACGCGCAACGCGGTCCTGGCCGCCAAGCTGCCCCACGGCTCGGCGACCTGGAGCGAGCCGTTCACGCTGAAGTTCGACACCTCACGGGCAGGGGTCCCGATCGGCAACAACTTCAACGACAAGGAGTCGCTCACCGCCGACCGCACCGACGCGAGCGGCAACCTGGTGTACGCCGTGTGGGACCGGTTCGTCTCGCCGAACGAGAACGCCCCACTGCAGGCGCTCGAGAACGCGCACGCGTTCCACCAGCCGGTCTGGTTCGCGCGCACGACCAACGGCGCCTCGCCAAGCCCCACCTGGGAGCCCGCGCGGCAGATCTTCGACCCGGGGACGCAGAACGGGACAATCTCCAACCAGATCATCCCGCTGCCCGACGGGACGCTGGTGGACGGGTTCTACCTGTTCAAGACGAACCAGAACAACCAGGGCACGCGCGGGAACAGCGTCGCGGTCGTCCGCTCCACCGACAAGGGGACGACCTGGTCGAGCCGGGCGATCGTCGTCGCTCCGGACAACGCCATCGGCGCCGATCCTCTGCCGCCCGTTCATCACCGGCAACCCCCCGTGCACGATCATTCGCTCGGACGGCGTGATCGTCGACCTGGCGGTGGACTACAGCAGCGGCCCGCACCACGGACGGCTCTACCTCACCTGGCAGGACCACGACAACAACCCGTTCGGCGACGACCTGATCCTGCTGTCCCACTCCGACGACGGCGGGCTGACGTGGTCGACGCCAGCCAAGGTCAACCAGACGCCGAGCGGGACGTTCACCGACCAGGCCTTCGAGCCGGCCGTGCACGTCAACTCGAGCGGCGTCGTGGCGGTGTCCTACTACGACTTCCGCAACGACGTCTCCAACGACGGCGCGCTGACCACCGATCACTGGATCGTGCACTCGCACGACGGCGGGGCGACCTGGACAGAGGACCATCTCGGAGGCCCGTTCGACATGCATCAGGCGCCCTACGCCCGCGGCTACTTCGTGGGCGACTACCAAGGCCTCGACGCCCAGGGCGACGTCTTCCGGCCGCTGTTCACGCTCGCGAGCCCGAGCGTCGGCAGCTTCCCCAACCCAAACCCGACCGACGAGTTCATAAACAGCGCGGGCTGAAACGCTTCGCCCGTCGGCACCTGCGAGAGGGCCCCCAGCCCGGGGCCCTCTCCTCGCTTTCCGCCGGGCGCGGAGCCCGGGTTCCGCAGTTCGGAGGCGCACGACCCTACTTGAGTTGCTTTGAGCTACCAAGACACGGGGCGATGCGGGCATCCCGCCCAGAGGCGGAGGTCGACTACGCGGGAGATCACCGCCGCAGGCGACGGGACCAGCCTGGCCGCATCGGACGCGCCCACCGGCAGCGTCAGCCAGCGCCTCACCCGCTACCCCCAGGACCTGCTCCGCTCACCGCTGAACCAGCGCGCGGTGCGGCTCGAGTTCCGGCCCGGCGGCGCCCGGCTGGCCGGCTCGGGCCCGGCCACGGCCGGGCGTGCGGGCCGCCTGGACGCCGTGCCGGATCCAAGCCGCCTGAGCGGCCACGATGCGATCCCATGGCAACGACAGGCGCTGCGGTCAGGGGTGGCTGCGTGTCAGCGCTTGCCCCGTGAGCCCTGGGACAGCAGGTCGACGACGATGGCGGCCTTCGGCCACGGCCTGGTCACAGGCGTGGGCGGGGACCGCGCCGACCGCCAGCCCTCCACCAGCCAGGGACTCGTCCTCGAGCTCCAGACTGCGGCGGAAGGCCGAGGAAGCGCCTGCCACGCCTGCTCGAACCCGCTCGTCGCATCGATCGGCAGAGCGTCATGCTCCCGGCGGGCAAGCATGGGGGCTGGGGTCGGTGAGGAGCTGGCAGCAGCCGCGAACGAGCGCGGTTCCCTGGTTGCTGAGGCCGGACGTGGTTCGGGAGCAACGCTCGCAGGCCAACCGCACATCATGTGGCGGAGCAGCCACTGTCTGTGGTAAGAAGGCAGCCGACACCGCCGTGAGGTCATGCTGTGAGGGGGGCCATGGCCAAGCTCATGCTGGACCAGTTGCGCGAGCAGGTGCGCGGCGAGGTACTCGCGCCCGACGACGAGGGCTACGAGCAGGCACGCAGGGTCTACAACGCGATGATCCAGCGGCGACCAGCGGTCGTGGTGCGGTGCGCGAACGCGGGCGACGTCATCGCCGCGGTGAACTTCGCGCGGGAGCACCAGCTCGACCTGGCCGTGCGAGGCGGCCAGCACAGCGTGCCCGGCTTCGGCACCTGCGACGGCGGTGTGGTCATCGATCTGGGTCGCATGCGGGACGTCCGCGTCGATCCCGCAGCCAGGACGGCGCGCGCCGAAGGGGGGGCCACCTGGGGCGACTTCAACGCCGCGACCCACGCGTTCGGCCTCGCCACCACCGGTGGCATCATCTCAACGACGGGCGTCGCCGGGCTCACCCTCGGCGGCGGCATCGGCTACCTCGCGCGCGGGTCGGGGCTGTCCTGCGACAACCTGGTCTCGGCCGACGTCGTGACCGCGGACGGCCGCTTCCTCGTAGCGAGCGAGGACGAGCACGACGACCTGTTCTGGGCGCTCCGTGGTGGGGGCGGCAACTTCGGGGTGGTGACCTCGCTGGAGTACCGGCTGCAGCCCGTGAAGGACATCTACGGTGGGCCGATGTTCTACGAGCTGAGCGACGCCGGGGCGGTCCTGCGCTTCTTCCGGGAGTTCATCGTCGACGCGCCCGAGGAGCTCGGCGCGTTCCCAGCCTTCCAGATCGCGCCGCCACTCCCGTTCATCCCGGAGGATCGACACGGCGACCCGTTCGTCGCGATCGTGGCGTGCTGGGCTGGGCCGCTCGACCAGGGAGCGCGCGCCCTGCAACCGTTCCACGACCTGGCGCCGGTCGTCGCCGAGTTCGTCGGCCCGATGCCCTACCCCGCGCTCAACAGCGCGTTCGATGCGCTGGTCCCGCCCGGCCTGCAGCACTACTGGAAGGCCAACTTCGTGACCGAGCTCACCGACGAGGCGATCGGGGCGCACCTCGAGCACGGGCCGAAGGTGCCCGTGGTCAACTCCACGGTGCATATCTACCCGATCAACGGCGCGTGCCACCGGGTCGCGCCGGACGCGACGGCCTTCGCGTACCGCGACGCGAACTTCGCCACGGTGATCGCCGGGATGTGGCCCGACCCCGCCGACAACCAGGCCAACATCAGCTGGGTGCGCGACTACTACGACGCGACCGCGCCGCACTCGGAGGAGGGCGGCTACATCAACTTCATGGCCGAAGACGACCAGGACCGGATCAGGGCCAACTACCGGGGCAACTACGAGCGGCTCGTCACCATCAAAAGGGCCTACGACCCCGACAACCTGTTCCACCTCAACCAGAACATCAGGCCGTAGCCGAGCAGGGTCATCAAGCTGGACCTCGGCGGTGGTGTCGCGAGCTTGCCGATGGCCCGGTCCGCCCTGGGATCATCCGACGGCGTCATCGATCAGTTCCCCTCGACCGCGACGATGAAACCCTCCGCCTCGAGCCTTCCCGCCAACACCGTAGCCCGGATCGTGCAGCCGGCCGTCCCGCCTCCCTGCGTCCGGCGGGATGCTCGCTACGTCAACAACATGCGAGCTGGGGAGGGCCGATGACGGCGCGCGGGTGTGCGGTACGGTGGTGGGGGGTGGTGCCGCTCGTTGCCGTGGTCGTGCTCGGGGTGATCATGCTGGTGGTGGCGCCGGCCAGGGCGGACGCAGCCGTCTACTGGGTGGCCGGCGGGGCGGGGTGCAGTGACAGCGGGCAGGGCGCGCAGGCGCAGCCGTACTGCACCATCGCGAAGGCGGCCAAGGTCGCCGGTCCGGGTGCCATCGTGAACGTGGCCGCCGGTACCTACCGGGAGCGAGCGACCGTCGTGCTCGGCGGCGCGCCCGGGCAGCCGCTCACCTTCCAGGCGCAGGGCACGGTGGTGGTGCTCGGCACGGTGGACGCGTCGGCCAGGCCCTGGTCGCCGGCGTCGGGGGCGAGCTACAGCACTCCCTGGAACGAGCCGGTCACGCCCAAGCAGGTGTTCGTCGACGGCGCGCTGCTCACCGCGGCCGCCTCGGCCGACGCCATAGGTCCGGGCACCTGGTACTACGACGCGACCGGGCTGGTCCTGTACGTGCAGAGCGCCGACGGGTCGAGCCCGGCAGGCCACCACGTCGAGGTCGGCCGCCAGGCGCAGGGGTTCCAGGCGACCGGGAAGACCGACGTGGTGATCGACGGGTTCACCTTCGACGGGCAGAACGGCAGCGCCGTCGACCTGCGCGACGGCGCCCGGCTGACCGTGCGCGGCGCGACCGTGCGCAACACCGGGTCGTATGGAATCTTCCTGTCCAACACGACCGGGGCCTCGGTGACCGGGTCGGAGGTGTCCGCCGCCGCGAGCTATGGCATCCTCGTCCGCGGCGGGTCGCAGGCGACCATCGCTCACAACCGCACCCACCACAACCGTTTCCACGGCATCGCCCTGCAGGGGCTCGCCGACTCGACGGTCGAGGCCAACGAGAGCTGGGCGAACGCCAAGCCGAACGTGCGTGCCGCCGCGGGCATCTCGGTCGACCAGGACGCCACCACCGGGCAGCGCTCGTCGAACCTGGTGGTGCGCCGCAATGTCCTGCACCACAACCAGGACTCCGGCATCAGCATCCTCGGCGACACCCAGGGCTGCCGCTACGACGACAACCTTGCCTACGCCAACGGCGACCACGGCTTCGACGCGCTGAAGAGCCCGGGCAACGCCTTCTACGCCAACACCGCCGTGGGCAACTACAAGGACGGCTTCAGCGTCGAGGGCGCCTCGACCGGCACCCGCATCCTCGGCAACATTGCGGTCGACAACGGCACCACCAGCAACGAGTACGACCTGTACGCCGACGCCTCGTCCGGACCGTCCCTGGTCTCCGACTCCAACCTGCTCTGGAACACCGACCCGGCCGTGCCGCCCGTGAAGTGGAACGGGGTCGTGTACTCCACGCTCGCCGCCTACACGAACGCGAGCGGGCAGGACGCCCACTCCGTCTCGGCCGACCCGCGCTTCACCGACCGCGCCGACGACGACTACCACCTGCTCGCCGGCTCGCCGGCGATCGACTCGGGCACCAGCGCGCCGGCCGACTACCCGGCCACCGACCTGGAGGGCAACCCGCGCGTCAACGACGACTCGGCGCCCAACACCGGCCAGGGCCCCCAGCCCTGGAACGACATGGGCGCGTTCGAGCGGCAGGGCCACGAGGTGACGGTCCCGCCCGCGCCGACCGGCGTGGCCGCCACCCCTGGCGACGGCTCCGCCACGGTGAGCTGGACCGCGCCGCCCGCGCCGCCCGGCGCGCCGGTCCTCGCCTACACGGTGCGCACCGGCGATGGCGGACCGACGGTCACCGCGCCGGGGCCGGCGACCAGCGCCACCGTCGGCGGTCTCACCAACGGCACCAGCTACACCTTCACGGTGAGCGCCAGCAACGAGGTCGGCCAGGGCCCCCAGTCGGACCCGTCCGCGCCCGTCGTCCCGGCCGACACCTCCGCGCCCGGGCCGGTAACCGGGTTCACCGCCTCGGCCTCCGAGGGCCAGATCGCGCTCGCGTGGGCCGACCCCGCCGACGCGGACCTGGCCGGCGTGGTGGTGCAGATGGCCCAGGGCACCACGCCGCCCGCGTCTCCCACCGACGGCACCCGCGTCTACCAGGGCACGGGCACGTCGGCGACGGCGACCGGGCTGCCGGACGGGACCACCTACAGCTTCGCGGCCTTCGCCTTCGACGAGGTGCCCAACTACGCCGCGGCAGCCACCGCCACCGCCACCACGCCCACCGCCACCGGTCTGACCGCGGCGGCCGCCGCCGCGGCCGTCACCTACGGCCAGCCGGTCACGGTCTCGGGCACGCTCACCGCTGGCGCCGCCGGCGCGCCCGTGGCCGGCGCGGCGGTCTCGCTGCAGGCGCGCCCGGCCGGCGGGACGGCGTGGAGCACCGTCGGCAGCGCCACCACTTCCGCCAGCGGCGCCGTCAGCGTCGCCAACACCCCCGGCGCGAACGTCGAGTATCGCTTGGCGTTTGCCGGCACGCCGGACCAGCTCGCCAGCACCAGTGCGACCGTGTCGGTCGGGGTCCGCCCTCTGCTCACGGCTTCCCTCAGCCCCAAGCAGGTCAAGGCCGGCAAGGCCGCCACGATCTCGGGGACCGTCACCCCCACGCAGGGGTGTTCACCTACCGGGCCGCCAAGCCGGCCGACGCCGACCATGTCGCCACCGAGAGCGCATCCGTGCAGCTCACCGTCCGCTGACCGGACCCAGAGGTACCGCCCGCGTGGGAGCATAGCCCGCCTCATGTGGCCAGGGCGGGCGAGCAGGCCGGTGGTGGCCTGCTCGCCCGCCCTGGCCCTGGCAGTACTCCATTAGGTTGGTGAGGGTGCAGCCACGCCGTGGACCGTGGGGGCCTGCGCAGGCAGAGGGGACACGCGCCGGCCCAACACGCGAGCAGGACCTGCAGCTCGCGCACGACCTGGAAGGTGGTCAGGCCGACGCAGCCGCTTTTGGGTTCAGCCGCTCCAAGGTGACGAACGGCGAGGCCTACTTGGCGGTCGCCGGGCTGGTCTTCGACCGGGCCGCCCGCCGCTGAGCACCCTCAGCTAGACGGGTCAGGCCGACACGCCCCAAACCCTTATCGCGCACCAAGTCGTAAGCGGCCTGCCTGAAGTTCTGCACGTAATCGCCGGGTGGCAAAGGTGAGCTGTGCGGGGCTGCGAGCGCGGAACATGGCGTGGACTTGGCGGATGCGGCCCTGGAGCAGCGGGAATCAGCGGGCCGGGTGCCGCGGCCGGCCGTGTCAGCTCCGGCCTGGCGGGAGGGCAGAGGGGAGGGGGCGCCGCCGCAGCCATTGCCACAACGTCCGGCGCGGCGGGCGCGCCTTGATGCTGCTGCCATTGGCCTTGCCGGACACATCGATCCGGAACCTGACCGGCACACCGGGGCCCCACGGCGCACGTACCTTCACGCTGCTGCCCCGGATCGCCAGGTCATCGGTGCTCACCAGGATGCCCGGCTTGGTCACCAGCGTCAGGCTCCCAGCGCGGACCGCCACGTCCAGCTGCAGCGACGGCCAGGAGGTGACCGCCTCGGTGAAATCCAGCGTCACGCTGCCGCTGGCTACCCGCACCTCCATGCGCCGGGGCACCATCCACCGGCCGTCACGCCGCGCGGTGCCGCCGTGGCAGTCGATGCGTACCTTGTCCTTCGGCTTCGCCGCAGGCGCGCCCGCCGACGATTCCGCTGCGGCCGGCAGGTCCGAAACCAGCGCCGCGAGCTCGCCGTAGGTGCGCGCCGTCAAGGCAGCACCCACCCGCTCGTCGAGCTCCTCCGGGGTAAGCCGGCCATCGCCCGCGGCAACCCTGAGCACGTCGACCACGCGGTCCCGATCGTCATGCCCTGCGCGCAGGTCACCGCGTGGCACCATCTCATCGCCGCGCGCCTGCGCGGATTCCTCATCCGCCATAGGCAGACTGTAAGACGACGGCGGGCGTGTCCGCACCAAACGGCCCCGATCTGCGCGCCGCCAACAGGCTCGCACGGCGCCGCCAGCTCCGCGCAGATCGGCGGCTCGGGCACGTCAAACTCGCCGAAAGCTGCGCCCAGTGCGGATGGCGGCCCCGCCGGCCGCCCTCCACCCCACTACGGGCAGAACTTCAGGCAGGCTGCTTAGTAC
>WNGM01007932.1_pt1 | contig 11165 bp, 11 predicted proteins | sample 5400571 | NCBI WGS metagenome assembly WNGM01 (sample SAMN13153378, study PRJNA577476) | soil metagenome | isolation source: 100 cm soil or saprolite under Garry oak tree replicate 2 | place: USA:California | collected 2016-06-15 | reverse complement strand
ATATTCTGGGAGGAGTTGTTGGAGGGTCTGTTGTCCAGGGGATTTTCAAGAGAGGAGAGGAGATCGAGATCAAACCTGGCATCAAGGTGGGCGAGTCGAACCGGGTCACATACGAAAGGCTTGTCGCGAACGTGGAGACCTTGCAAGCCGGTGATGGAGAAGTGAAGCAGGCAATGCCTGGTGGGTTGGTTGCTGTTGGAACCGATCTGGATCCGTCGATAACAAAGTCTGATGGGTTGGTGGGTAATGTCCTGGGAAGGTCAGGTACACTGCCCGATATTCTGGAAAAGGTCAGCCTCGATGTTGACCTATTCGAAAGAGCCGTCGGAACAGAACAGCTAGTCCCGGTGCAAAAAATCAAGATGAACGAACCCTTGGTTCTCAACGCGAGCACTGCCGTTACCTCTGGACTCGTTGTATCGGCGAGAGAAGACATAGCAGATGTACAGCTAAAGAAACCCATCTGCGCTGACCCAGGATCCAAAGTCGCCCTAAGCCGAAGGATTGGGGAGAGTTGGCGCTTGATCGGGTTCGGAACGATTCGGTAAGAAAGATCATAGGTCTACAGAAGCGGGACCGCTAAATCTCCTCGAATCTTAATTAACGTGATTCCCGGGGTCGAAGATTCATGGAGACCAAACAACTTGTTGGTATTATTCTACTCGCGGCCGGGGGAACGCTCTTTCTCGATTCGACCGAGTATGTCTTGCGAATTGCTTTCATAACCTCAGAGAATGTTGAGTGGTTTTCCCTCGGTGCTTTCACTGCATTTATTTCTCTGCTGCTGGTTGGCCTTGGCCTGTACCTCTTGTTCGAGCCCGCTATCGCTCTCGTCCGAAAGACGACGGCATGAGTCCTCTAACCGTCCTTCTGGATACTAGTTTCCTTCTGACGATGCTAGAGCAGAGAAGAGATATCGACGAAGAACTACGAGACCTCATCAAAGGTCCAGTCCGTGTCGCGACACTCGACATGGTAGAACGCTAACTCCAACGCCTCGGAAGAAATAGATCCTCGAAAACCGGCGGTCTCGCGAATGCTGCCCTGGAACTCTTGAAATCAAGGAAATACTCGATCCTCCCATCCGGAATTGAAACCTCAGATACAGACGCCGCGATACTCTCTTTCTCGCTAGCCAAGAACGAGCAATTAGCAGTCGCAACTGTTGACCGCAAATTGAGAGCCGCTCTATCCAGGCTGGGTTTACAGGTAATTTATCCGAAGCGTCAGCGAGGGTTGTTGATGTCGAAGAGTGTTCTTCCCAGTTCGACTTAAATAACGCCCACCGGGGAGCCGCGGTGGACTAACGACTTGGCAAGGCTCTATTCCGGTAAGCGAGGAAGCTCAGGGTCCACAAGACCTGTCAGCAGACGTCCTCCTGCCTGGTTCAAGTACGAGCCTGAAGAGGTAGACGCCCTTGTTCTGAAACTTTCCAAGGAGGGAAACACGCCGAGCCTCATCGGGCAGATCCTGCGTGACCGGTATGGCATTCCCTTGGTGTCGCAGGTTGCCGGCCGACGTCTTGAGAAGATTATCCCGGAAGAGAGTCGGACGAAGCTTCCTGAGGATCTTGAGAATTTGTTGAGGAAGGCGACGAGTGCGACGAGGCATCTTGAGAAGAATCGGAAGGACTATCCGAACAAGAGGGACTTGGCTTTGATCGAGTCGAAGATCCATCGGCTTGTATTTTATTATCATAAGATTGGGAGAATTCCTAAGGATTGGGCATACAAGCCAATTGCAGCCTCACTCGACTAGCCCCAACGATCGTCGACTAGAGCTCCAGCGAACCGCCGACGAAACAGCGTCGACAATCAGAGAAGCAGCTGGTAAAGAATCAACCATCCTGACAGTAACGCATTTCGACGCCGATGGGCTGACCGCCGGTGCAATAGCGTTTGAAGCTGTAAAACGTCTCAATACGATCGTTCATCTGCGGATCGTGGAAAATCTCAGTGAGAGAACGGTCGAGGAGATCGGAGCCATTGACGCTGACTTCATCATCTTCTCCGACATAGGCAGCGGTTATCTCGACATTGTATCCAAAGGGCTCAAGAATCGCGAGATCGTTATCGCCGACCATCACCAGGTACTGGGCGAGGCTCCGCCGAATCTTCATCACTTCAACACTCATCTTATGGGTTTCAATGGCTCTGAAGAGATCAGCGGGGCCGGAACAGCCTATCTCCTCGCAAAGGCGATCGATCCAAGGAACGTGGACCTCTCCGCACTCGCTATAGTAGGATGTCTTGGTGACCAGCAGGATAAGGGCCCGAAGAGATCTCTAATCGGCCTCAACACGGAGATTCTTGAGGACGCGGTCAAAGCTAAACTGGTTGAGGTCACGCAGGATCTGGTTTTGTTCGGACGACAAACAAGGCCGATTCACAGGGCAATTGCATCAACTACAACCCCGTTCCTGCCGGGATTGAGCGGCGAGGAGGATCGCTGTCTAGCGTTGCTTGACTCGGTGAACATTCCCACGAAGGTAGATGATCGTTGGAGGACTATCTCTGACCTCTCACTTGAAGAGAAGAAACGGCTTGTCGACAGGATCATTCAACACATGATCTCACTGAAGCTCAGCGGAGAAGTCGCCCTTGAACTTATAGGGTCCGTGTACACTCTGACCAAAGAAGAATCCTCAACTCCTCTCCGCGACGCCAGAGAATACGGATCTCTCCTGAACGCTTGTGGACGTATGGGCAAACCAGGCCTCGGAGTAGCCTTGGGCCTAGGGGACCGTGGGGCATCTTTTGAGGAAGCACAACAAGTTTACTCAGAGTACCGGAAATTCCTATCGAAATACATGAACTGGATTACCTCTGATCCAAAGTCGCTGGTTCAGAAGGGACACTTGGTCATTGTCAGAGGAGAGGGAGTGATCGATGAAAACATGACCGGAGCTGTTTCCTCCATACTCTCCTCATCGAACCTCTTCGGCGGATCTAAGGTAACCTTGGTGGTGACGGCGACAAAGGAGGGGGAATCGAAAGTCTCTGCGCGTGGAACCGATCAGCTGATCGAGAAGGGACTGAATCTTGGGAAGATTCTTCAAGACTTGTCGCCTAAGTACGGCGGATACGGAGGCGGCCACGCGATCGCAGCAGGCGCTACTGTACAACGTCAGAGCTTAGAACCGTTTCTCACCCAGTTTGAAAAAACCATCGAGTCGACGATCAAGTGATAAGAGCGCAGATCAAGATCTCGACCCCGAACAAGGCTACATCCAGGTCGCTTGTCGCGTCGGTCCAGCCGGATAACTTGAACATGAAAGGTCTCACGGTAAAGGGAAAAACATTGGACCGGACAGCATCATTTAGTCTCGAATTCGGTGGAAAGATTGAAACCTTCATATCCACCTTGGACGACCTCCTCCGCTGTCTTCAAGCAGCAAAGGAGACGCTAGAAAAAGTATCAAGCTAAGAAGAAATGGAATAGAGACTGTGTCAAAGACCACCAAGAAAGTGCGGGACAAATGGAGAACCAAAGAATGGTACTCCGTGTACACGCCCGCCTACTTTGGAGAACAGAACGTGGCCGGAATACCGTGCGAGGATCCGAAGAAGCTCATCGGACGAGTCGTAGAAACCACATTGTATGATATTACTAATGATTTCTCCCACCAGTCCATCAAACTCTACTTCCTCGTAACCTCGATCACAGGCGACCGGGCTGATACGATCCTCAAGAGCCACGAGTACTCCACTGACTATCTGAGAAGCCTTGTCAGGCGAGGAAGTACTCGTTGCGATGGGATTTTCACCGGTCGAACAGTTGACAACTATCTTACACGAGTCTACATCGTAGCATTCAGCCACGGCAGGATAAACGGCTCGCAGGAGCACGGGATACGACAGGTTATGGGCAAGATCGTTGCAGAAAAAGCGTCCAAACTCACGTACTCACAACTCTGCCACGAAATGGTCCTCGGAAAAATGGGATCAGACGTCTACAACGAAGCCAAGAAAGTCTGCCCCCTCCGCCACATCGGAGTACGCAAATCAAAACTGCTCTCGATGCCATTGAGCCTGGAAGATGCAATGCCCAAGGGAAAAGCCCCCAAGGAAGTCATCGAAACTATCCCTGAAATCGCCGCGGTTGCTCCCGAGCCAGCAGCGTAGCGCTGCCCGCTTTTGAACCTGCAATTCGGCAGTTCCGGAATCCGGGGCAAATATCCTGAAACTGTAAATTCATCAGTCGCCTTCGAGTTAGGCAACCTCATTCCAAGGATTATGGGTGAAGAGCTGGCGCTTGGAAACGATCCGAGATACTCAGGCCCGGTCCTGAAAGCGTCTTTTCTTGCGGCTGCTCTTGAAAACAGAGCGAAAGTTCTGGATTATGGTTTGATTCCGACACCAGCACTCGCCTACGAGACGAAGGCGCGAGGGCGAGCGGCTGGGGTAATGATCACGGCTAGCCACAACCCGCCGGAGTATAACGGGTTCAAGGTGTTCAACAAGTCCGGGGAGGCTCTCGACGACGAGACGAGATTGAGCTTGAAGAATCCGAAGCCGCTTCCCTACAATGGGAGAGCTTCCAGTCTTGAGCCTGCGGACCCGAGGGAGTACAAGGAACTGCTTGCACGTGTGTCTTTCAAGAAGAAGTGGAAAGTTGTACTCGATTGCGGTAACGGCGCAGCCTCACAACTCGCTCCCGCAATCTACCGAGAGAGACTGGACAAGGTTACGACCATCAACTCGTACCCTGACGGTGGATTCCCGGGTCGTGGGTCCGAGCCCACGAGGAAGAGCGTGCAGACTCTCGGTAGCATGGTAGGGGAGATTCATTTTGATGCTGGTATCGCGTTTGACGGTGATGCGGATCGAATGTACATTGTTGACGAGAAGGGAGTTTGTCCCTTGCAAGATAGAATCCTCGCATCCTACATCGCTTTTCTTGCGAAAAGATCCAAGGGGCCGTTCGTGGTCCCACTCGATGCGTCAATGGTTCTGGATGAGATAGCCAAGAAAACAGGCGCGAAGCTTGTTCGAGGCCCGGTGGGCGATGCTAAGCTTCTACGAGAAGCCAAGAGATTGAACGCGAACTTCGCCGGAGAGCCCTCTGGGGCATGGATTCACCGAGACTACAATAGCTGTCCGGACGGACCCTTATCAGGACTACTATTTCTCAAAGCGGCAGAAACCCTTGGTCTCCGTGTGTCAGAAATGGTCCAGGATGTTCCGGAATACCATGTGATCAGAGAAGGGATGAAGTACACTGGAAAGCTCACACAAGGCAAATTTTCGACACTAGCTTCCGGCTTGAAGAAGATCCTTGGGAAGGGCTCGTCCATGGAGACAAAGTTTGGGCTGAGGGTGAGCACTGAGGCCACCTGGGTTCTTGTCCGGGACAGCGGCACAGAGCCTGTGATACGCGTGACCGGAGAATCGAAAGATAGATCCGAGGCAACGAGAGTTATGAGAGAGACACTCAGGCTCTTGAGACAAGTCCTGAAGGCACGGTGAACTGATTGAAGGCAGCTATCCTCGCGGCGGGAAGAGGAGAACGCCTCTGGCCGCTAGCCGAGAAGAATCCTAAGCATTTGCTCCCAATCGGTGGAGAACCGCTTCTGCAGAGAACGGTCAGAGAGCTTGTTCAGGCAGGGGTCGGCGAAATGGTGATAGTTATCCAATTCGAAGCGGAGAAGATCAAGAATTTCTTCGGAGATGGTCAACGTCTTGGTTGCAAGATCAGATACGCGAAACAGAAGAGACTCGGAGGAACCGCCGACGCAGTGAGGACGGTTGAGAATGAGCTGCGGGGAGAAGACCGGTTTCTAATTGTCTATGGCGATAATTACTATGATCAGAAGGCTCTCAACAAGTTCGTCAAGACCTCTGAGTCCAAGGATATGCTGATGGGTGCGGCGGAGGTCAAAGACCCGTCGCGCTTCGGTACGTTGGAAGTCAAGAAGGGAAATATTGTCTCTATCCGCGAGAAGGTGGCTAGCGGCAATATCGGAGTGGTCAACGCCGGTATCTACGTTCTCGACAATTCCATCTTCTCTGCCATAAGGAAGACCCGCAAATCTAAACGCGGAGAGTTCGAGCTCACAGACTCGCTAAGCTTGCTAATGGCTGAAGGGAGACGGATCCGTACGATTCCCTTCGGCAAGGGAGAATGGGTGGGCATAAGCTATCCATGGGACCTTCTAGAAGCGAACCGGTCGGCGCTGGATTCCGACGAAGAGGTTCGGGACGGAGAAACGGAGCCTGGTGTGCATCTGAAGGGCAGCGTCAGCCTAGCGAAAGGATCAAGGGTGAAGTCTGGCTCTTACATCGAGGGTCCCGTCTACGTCGGCGATGGTGCAGTAGTAGGGCCCAACGCCTACCTCCGACCGGGAACCTCGATTGGGAAAGGAGTGAAAGTTGGAGCGGGCTGCGAGGTCAAGAACAGTATCGTTATGGACGAGACCAAGATTCCTCATCTATGCTATGTTGGAGACAGCGTTCTCGGCACGGACGTATCGCTCGGAGCTGGCACGATAACTGCTAATTTGAAGTTCAATGATTCCAACGTAGAGTCGAGAGTGAAAGGGCGGCCAGTTGACAGCGGATTACGAAAGCTGGGCGCAATCCTCGGAGACGGGGTAAGGACGGGCATCAACGTCTCCATTTTCCCCGGGGTAAAGATTGGAGCAGACGCCTGGATCGGCCCCGGAGCAACTCTCAGAACAGATGTCCCCTCAAAAGCTAGAGTGAAGTGACCACTTTTCAGAAGCTTAGACCCATTGCTGGAACGGTTCTTCGCCGATGAGGTTGAGCATGGTCGGAACAGGGCTCGTCATCGCCGCGTCCGGCCTTGTCCTCTGGCAGATCCTTAGATATCCTATCTGGATCACCGGGGCTATAACCTCCTTCAATATCCTGCTCGGCATCATTACCCCGAGATCTCGCAAAGTCGACTTGCAACCCGAACCTTCTGGCGGAGTGAAACTCGTTGTGGACAAGGTCGTGCTCCGAACGGGCAAGTTCACATTCAACAACTACGAGCTTGTGTTCTTGGACACAAAACTTGTCATGAAGAAATTGGTCTCGTGGAAACTAGTTTTCGCAGTGGGCGCATTTTTCCTCGCCATAGGAGGGTTTGTTGGTGCTTTGACCGAGTTGTCTGTGCAGGGGTTTCTGGAACAGCGAAAGCGTGACGGGATACGCGATCGGAACGCGTTCACCACCGTATCGAGTGGAGACATGGAAATCCCCTATGAGAGCATGAGCCAAGTACGGCTAACCGGGTTGAGCCTAATCATGTCCGTTGGAGGCCGCGTCTCAATATTCAGTATGGGAACAGAATATCCGCCCATGATCGCGCGTCGGCTCAAGGAGATAATCCCAAACCAGTGCTGGGCCCCTCCAGGTTCGGTTGTACCTTACGGTTACTGACGGGTTTCCAAACGACTAGAGCTGTGAGCCGAGTCCATTCACTCGCAACCTCCCCGGAAAATCGATCTCGCCCTCCAGATCAAGTCTTGTTTTCGTCAACCATTCCGCGACCCTGACATTCGTCATCGTGTGTTGTGTAACTCGCGACATCGAGACATCGGACGCCCCTTCTGCCAGGACTATGTATGGGACGATCATATCTCCCATGTGTCGATCTAGGCAAGCTTTAGACTGGACCTCTTCAATCAGGATCTTCCCAGCGATCGAGCCAACTTCTTCGGCAGGTCTTCCTCTTTCTCCGAGAGCATCTGATCCCAGAACATTCCCGTTCTGATTCTCTACTGACAACACTATCCCACTGCCAGGACTCAACTGGTTCCTATCGTCTAGAACTTCAACTTCTATTGAGGGAGATGGTAACAATGCGTCCTCTAGCCGTTTCTTGGCTGAAGTTGCCTGTCGTTCCGCAACGTGCCTCGGTAGAGCTGATGCGTGACTGACACCATGAATTCTTGATATGGACCCTGACTTGTCGTTCGCTAATGGTTGCAACTTCGAGGGACCTTGTGTCGAGAATCTGACCAATCCCCCTCCCTTTGGATTCTTGAGGATGGGCAATGTGACAAGACGAACGTAGTCGATAGGTGGGCTCCACTTCACATCTGTTCCACCCGTAATGTCTAGTTGTACTATTCCAGGCGCAAAAGCGACTATGGGCATGAGTGTTTGAAGGACGAGGGTGACGCTTCCCGCGGTGCCTACATCAAATTGGAAAGTCCCCGCTCTTAGTTTTCCAGGCTTGAAAACGAACTCAGTAGCGCCAACCTCCAACCCTTGCAAATTAACCGAACAAAGCTCGGCTGCAGCTTTGACCCCGGTCATATGTTGAGGTCTCAATCCCGGTTCGGCTCTACCCGCCCTGATATTGAACACATGGATCTCTTTCGATAAAACTGCCGCGAGGGCAACCGCGGTTCGGAGAACTTGTCCTCCTCCTTCGCCGTAGCTCCCGTCTACCTCGATCATCTTGCGCCCAGCGTTGAACGACTATTCTTTAAGGAGAGCAGTTCTTGAAGAAAGAAGCGAAGCAACTAATGGAAAAACTGACTTTTGCGACCAAAGAGCGCGACGGAACCTGGTTTGGTGTACTGATAGGTGATCAAGGTGGACTGATCGCCTCGTCATTCTCAAAATCAAGAGCGAGTCTAGAACGACATCTTCGAACCGACACTCGCGGAACAATCAGTCATGGCGATACACGCGAATCAGACAATGCACTGGACCAAATGATCAACCTCTATGAAGGTAAGAAGACGACCAGTACTGTGCCCCTCGAGTGGGAAAGCGTATCTGAATTCCAGAAGAAGGTCTGCCAACGCATGATGGAGATTCCGAAGGGACGAGTGACGAGCTACGGGTTGATAGCCCGACGAATCAGCTCGGGTCCAAGAGCCGTCGGGACCGGTGTCGCGAGAAACCCATGGCCATTATTCATCCCATGTCACCGAGTAGTTCCTGTAAGTCTAGAGATCGGCAACTACTCCATTGGAGGAGCACTCTCCGATTACGGTTGCGAAGTCAAGCGGGACCTTCTAGAGCGAGAGGGCGTATCTATCGAAGGCGACAAAATTGCTTCGAAGGCCCTCTGGGTTCCAACCGGGGCCTGAGAGTTGACGACCGGCCTCTACATTGGCCGGTTCCAGCCATTCCACCTCGGGCACCTCGAAGCTGTAAAACATATTCTGGGCAAAGTGGACGAGCTAGTCGTAGTCGTGGGAAGCGCGCACGACAGCCATACAATCGAGAACCCGTTTACTGCCGGTGAACGGATTACCATGATTCGGCTGGCTCTGAAGGATGCTAAGATAGATGCGAACCGATACACGGTATTGCCTCTTCCTGATGCTGAGTTCCACAAGGTATGGGTCTCGCACCTTCTCTCCCAAACACCCAGCTTTGACCTAGTTTTCACAAATGAACCTCTGACAGGCAGGCTTCTCAAAGAGGCAGGAATGCGAGTAGAAAAGATTCCTATGTTCAACCGAACCTCGTTTACCGCGACAGAAGTGAGAAAGAGAATCATAGAAGGAAAAAACTGGGGAGAACTCCTGCCGAAATCTGTTGCCGCTTACATCAAACAGATCAAGGGAGAGGAACGAATGAGAGAGATCGCCCAGACAGACAAGGCGAACTAGAACCGAAGCTCTAGCTTCTCCAACGGCTTCACATCAAGCTTGTCTCTCGCGCTTCCTTCTCTAACCGCAATCTCCAACAACCCTTGACTACCAAGCAAAACTGCCATAGCTCCCTTGTCGACCTCATAGTAGGACCTAGCGTATTGAGCTTGCAGCTTTCGCGTGCCCGATCGGATTTCAACGCCTTCTCCAGACTTCACAGGTATTTTTCGGACCACTTTTTCACCAACATTCGTGATTACGTTTCCAAATACATCTGCATGCAACACTTGACAGATGAGTTTCTTCCCGGAGAATTTTGGCGATGATATGGGCAATTTTTCCAGTTTGGAGACCTTTGGTCCTACTTCCTCGGGTCTCCTGCCGGAAGCTATCAGACCAGCAGTGTAAGCAAATACGTCTCTCCCGTGAAACGTGGATGACAGGGGCTTCCTTTGAAACTCCTTTTCTCGGATCTCATAAATCGACTTCAGTCCTAGTTTTTCGCTTGCTCGGGCCATTAGCCCATTGTCGGGTCCAATGAGCAAGCCAGCGTTGCATTCGATAACAATCGCCTTCCTAGCGCTTCCAACTCCGGGATCGACGACTGCAACGTTTATCGTGCCTTTTGGAAAGTAGGGAGCGGAAGTTTCAAGAATGAATGAGCCCATCGGGATATTGTGTCGTTCGACGTCATGTGAAATGTCCGTGATGACAGCATTCGGGCATAGGTCGAGAATAGTTCCTTTCAGCTGTGCAACGTAGCCGTCTCTTAACGCGAAGTCAGAAAGTAGAGTGACGACTCTCATCAAAGAGTTGAGACCGGAGACGTGAGACTTAAACGCTCCAATCAGGCTAGTTCTTTAGAGACTCTGGGAAAGGTCGCCTTCGAAACTGTCACTCGTCGCTCAGAGATGAAGCTGGAAGGCTTGGACTGGTCACAGCGCAACCAGATGTGAGAGTCAAACAGTCACCTGGTTCCCGTGTTCACTGTTACAGAGATGTGATGGTCTAGGTTATTGTCTCAACGCACCATGATCTTACCTCTGAATGATCTGGCATTCGTTCTAGGAGAGGTCTGCATTATGCTTGGAGGCTACGCACTCTACATGAGACACAGGATCGCGAAATGGAAGAAGAGACAGCGAGAGTTCCTGGCAAGGGGAGAAGCCTGACTTGAGACTGTTCGCGGGTGCCTTCTTCGCATTCTCCGCGGTCTTCGGCTAGTTGCTGTGCGCCAGCAGGCCGGAAAACATCGTTTGGACAATATCGACGAACGCTTTTCTGGTCTCCTGCCTGTTCATCCCCGCCACTTCCCAAATCAAGAGTCCGTCATGGATTGCTATTGCTCCCATAGCGATTTGTCTAGAATTTGCTTCGTTTTTGAGAATTCCCCGATTTTTTAGTTCCTCGATAAAGGTTCCAACCAAGTCAACCCCTGTTTTGTATCCTTCTGCGAGAATCTTCCTTAGTTTGGGATTTCTCGGTGCTTCGGAGGCTGCGGACAGGAAGAGATTCGGTGTCCATCCCCCCTTGTCGCTTAGAGCGAAGAATGTCTCTCCATCAAGACGGCCGCCTTTGAAGGATTCTCTTAGCGCTTTTGCTG
>WNGM01013229.1_pt1 | contig 11166 bp, 8 predicted proteins | sample 5400571 | NCBI WGS metagenome assembly WNGM01 (sample SAMN13153378, study PRJNA577476) | soil metagenome | isolation source: 100 cm soil or saprolite under Garry oak tree replicate 2 | place: USA:California | collected 2016-06-15 | reverse complement strand
TCCGGGAAATCGCTGAGGCTATCGGCCGGCAGTTGAAGCTTCCGGTCGTTAGCATCGAGGCTTCGGACGCGGGCGCCCACTTCGGCTTCCTCTCCGCCTTCGTGTCGGCCGACAACCCGACGTCGAGCAAGCAGACACAGGAACTCCTGGGATGGCGGCCGGAGGGCCCTGCACTGATCGCAGACATTGAACAAGGTCACTACTTCAATCACGAGAGGTGATGTCCCGGCAGGTTGGTCGAACCAGTGCAACGACACGAGTCTTTTGTCGTGGTTGGGTGAAGGCCTCCCGATGGGGAGTGGAGCGGTCTCTGGCCCTTCTTTAAGCGCCGACCACATCCCAGTCCACGTTCCCTTTTTTGGCCCATCGTTGGGAGGTCACGGGAGTCGTCGTTTTGCGTTTGTCGTGAGACTTGAACCGAAGAACACCACCGCGCGGTTCAAGGGTGCGCATGCTTGCACAGTCGGGACACTCCACAAGCGAGACACCACTCTCCTGAAAACGCTTGAGATCAATGGGAACTATCCCAGAAAATGTGCATTTGGTCCATTGGGTGGGCTGGGACATTATTCGGAATAGACCATGCTTCCCATTGATGTCGTTCTCCTGCCATTTTTCTCCTGCTTCTTTCAGGTCTTGGGTAGATAATGGTCTTAGGCGTCCCTAAATGGGGAGATATGCGCGAAGTTGACATGAAGTGCAAGATAGCCTTGTAGCTCTTCCATTGCTTTCTTCTTTCCTCTGCCCATGGTCCCGCTTCCCCTTTGCCTTTCTCCTCTGTTCCTGGTAGACTGACTCGTAGCAGAAAACTGGCAGCAGAAAGTAGCTTTCTGCTGCCAGTTGGGAGCACCGGCGAATTTCTCGCACATCTCTGTACGCTCATGTTTGCTTCCACATCTTCAGTCCTTCAGAGATGATGCGAATAATGATGTTACTCACGGCATAAATTGGCCGTCGCGGCCAGGAATTGCCGTTTTTGGGAATTTTCTCAACGAGTTTCAGGCCAACTACTTTGCTCCATTGGCATCCTCAGGAAGGATCTGCTTCACGCCAGGTTCCAGGGCAAATTCAAGTGTCTGCTGGCAATTCTAGAGTTTGATCAGCTTGTCATCATGGCAAATTGGGTGAAAGGTTGGATAGTGCGAACACAGCTTCCAGGCAGGAAGAGCCTCAGCGGAAGGCCATCTGCCAGGGGACAGGATGTTTCGCGATGGAGAGTGCCCACTCTAGATCCGGGGCCTCGGCCACAGCGACGGCTCGCTGTTCTGCCGCGCTTGTGCGCAACAGCAGGTGCCTTGCGTACTTGAGCGGGGTGCGGGCCAAGGCCAGAGGAAGCGCCGTTCTCTCCTCCTGCGAGAGGTGGCACTCAAGACCGGAGTCGTAAGCATCGATGAGTTCACGCAGAGCCTGCATGCGTTCGAGCGGGGAGCGAAGAGAGGCAAAGGTCGATCCGGAGTTAGCGTAGTAGAGAACCAGCGCGAGGTCGTCGATGCGAGCCCCCTCCTCCATAAAGTCGAGGTCCAACACCGCCACTACTGAGCCATCCTGGAACTTGACGTTGTTGTCCCAGAAGTCCCCATGCAGCAGTTGCCTCGGAAATCTCATGCTGGCCCCTTCTCCGGCGCTCAGCAGAGCGTTCGCCAACTTCTCGGAGAGCGAGGCGATCCGCTCTTCGTCCGCAGATGATGCCCAGGATCGGATGGCCCGGCAGGCGCGCCTCGTGGTCTGGAACGCGTCAGCAGCATCGATGTGGTTGGCCGCTGGGGCACGCCTGGTGCCTGGCGGGGCAGCGATTTCTGAGAGGACAGTATGGATCGTACCTAACACCCGCATGCCTTCGAGGAGTTGAGCCCAAGTGCCCATGTCCTGGCCGCCGATGAATGGTTCGACCTCGACCAGCCAGTCCGCGAAAGAGATAAAGGTGCGCCCATCAGCCGAGGGCCGAACCTGAGTGAAAGGGAGCCCTGCGGCGCGAAGAGTGGCCCGGACCGACTGGATTCCTTCGAGGCGTCGAGGCGTTACCCAGGCTCGATAGATCCGGGCCACATATCTTCGATCTCTTTCTGGGAACAACAGGTTCAGGTTCGATGAGCCACCCAGGTCGATGGGATCGAAGTTTCGGGGGAAGTTGTAGGCCCGGACGATGGCGTCGATGAGTCCTGGGCTCTTCATGGGTCGAACCGGTAGCATGCGCCGTGCTCCAACGGTCAAGTCTTGCGCCATGAGGAACTCAATTGAGAGCCCTCCATCCAAGTGCATCAGAAGGAGTCTGGATTCCCAAGTTCTGCATCGTCTGACCCCCAACATTGGCTCCAATTTTCCACATCAATGAACCAACTGAAATCCGTGTCATGGAAATTGTTCAGTGACCTCGCGACACACTTCTCGGAGAAGTTCACGCACTTTCGGATCACGCAAAATGGCTGGTTGCGCGAGATAGCGACTGATATGTCGCTGCGTCAGTGTCACCTGCTCTGATTGAAGGTACAATGCAATCCGACGGATCTCCTCACGATATCCTTGCAACCGCTTTTCTCGTAGTTCGCGGCGATATGCCGTGAAACGCTCAGCAATCGCGTGACAGGCGGCTCGATTGATCTTGTACAAAGTCGTTGGCTGATAGCCAAGCCGCAGCCCCACTTCCTTGAGTGAAGGAGGAGGACTTTCTGCTCTGCTCGCTGCCTGCTCTAACTGGTGATAAATACTCTCCTGGTTGATAGCCGTTCGTTTCCTGGACGGGAAGAGTGCTGGTGGCACAGGATCTCGAAGATGCGGCTGAAGCCGTTCCTCCCTCTCAAACAGTACCTCACACAACGAGAGATCCAATCGATAACAGAGCCGTAAGAGCATGCCCAGTTCTGGTATCCGCTTGCCCTGACGCCAGTTCTCTACTGTGCCTCTCGGAAGGTCAAGTGATCGAGCAAACGCAGCCGTATTCCCGTCTGCCAGGTGCTCCACGGAGTCGCTTACCACCTGACGAATGCGTTCCCGTTTCGGCTCACTACTGATCCCAGGAAGCCGCGCGATCACACTCCCCAGGACATGAGTGACCCATTGCTGCCAGGCGAACTCATGAGAATCAACAGCCACGGTCTGTACACCATCTTCTTGCCTGACAAACAGCGCACCGGAACAAAACGCACAGTACCCTGGCCGGGAGCGCCAAGTCAGGTGAGGAAGTGATCGAGCACAATGAGGACAATGCGTCTGCAAACGTACCCCATGACGAGTACAGGTGGAGATTTCCCGAAATATCCAGAGTAGGGGATCGTACAACATTTGCCCCCTCGCCTGCCATTCTTCGTAACAGAGAGGACACCATGCTAAGGTGTTGCGGGTTAATCCTCGGACTGGCAAGAGTTTCGTTAATGCGGTCAGAGCAAGGCCGCCTAGATCCGTGCGCCGCGTCAGCAGTTCGAGCGCTGACATCACTGAGCATGCACGAGGGCTGGTCACATTGATCAAATGCGATCCACTCCCGTCACGTCTCCACAGGGGATGTTCTTTCGCCTCACTCCCCTGTGTCTCCAGTTCTGTCATGAAAGGAACAATCATCTGCTGGAGCAGCACGCCTGGGTAGACACAATGCGCCTCGGCCAGACGGGCAAGATAACTGGTCAAGCTTTCACACAGGGGGGTTCCTACTCCGATTGGCGCGGGCGCGTAGAGCGTACTGCGTTCCGGCAAGGCGATACTCGTCAGATGCCACCACGGAAACTCGGAAAGCTGCGTCTTACCCATCGGTCTCTACCTCTTTCTTCACCGCATCACGCGTCGGATTGCGTTGTCCCACGCGCCTGCGGCGCGATGGTGCCGAAGGCGCAGACGTTTCTCCTGGCTGTTCGGTTCGCTTCTCTCGGGTTCTTCGAGGACCTAAGCCCAGACGTGCTAACAGTTTCTCTGTGGCTTCCGGGTCTACACGCAGAGCTTTTTCTCCCTCTTCAATATCCGTGATCATTTGGTTGCAGCGATCAATGGAGGGAGCATGAGCGGCTAAGAGACTGGGAGAAATGGTTTTGGCTCCCGTTTCTAAAGCTTCGGAGAGGGCTTGTGTCAGCCAATCTTTCAGGATACCCACGCAGCCAATCGTGTGGGCGTAGCAGATCTCCCACTGCTGAACCAGGTTGGGCGCTTTCTCCAACGGAAGATGTCGCTGAAATGTCAGCAACGTCCTTCGAAACGCCTTACGCTCCTCTGGATTGATGGCGTCGTATCGAGGAAAATGCACATCGATGCTGCGGCGCGAGAGCTGGGCATTCAAGTTGCGGAAGAGCAAGAGATCGTAGGTTCCTGCCAAAATATGAATCGTTTTGGTCGCAATCGCGAGTGATTTCACATGGTCGAGCTGATCTTCCAGTCGCGTGCCTCCCGCCGTTTTGGCAAAATGTTGGGCTTCATCGATCAGGATCGCCTCTGGTCGTCGATATTTGAGCACCTGTTCCCAGGATCGTTGCAGGGCGGCAGCATCCCCAACCAAACGGGGTGGCACATGCCTGCCCATCCTCTCGTTAAAGACCGGCAGGACGGCTCCTCTCTCTACTTTGTAATCAATGAGCGGCTCGGAGACCGCCATCAGCGCACGGGTGTAGAAGTCGGGCCAACGGAACTGCCGGGCCGAAGGAGCCATGGCATCCAGCTTAATGACTGGTACATAATCTGGGTCGTGTGAAAGCTGAGCCTGGGCGAGCTGCAGCAAACGTTGTTCGATGAAGGTCAACAAGGTCGTTTTTCCCACACCTGTCGGCCCGATGATGAAAATTAACAAGGCCCCTCCCGGTTCACGTAGCGTGTTGCGCACCTTCTCGTCTGCTCGCTCTAAGAACGGATGCGCAACGGTATATGCTTTGAAATAGCTGAGACGTTCCGAGGGAGGTTGGTCGAGTAATTCACGCGGGAAACTCTGCTTGAGATTCCGCTCTTCTTCCTGTGCCATTAGTGGAACTCCCCATACTCGTCGAGATCCTCCAGGTCTTCATCGTCCTCGATGATCGCGGCTGCTCTTGGTTTTTTGGACAAGCGGCTCGGTTTGCTCAGACGAGGACTCCGGTTGAACGAGCGTAAGCACAGGCACGCGCTCTTCCTGCTCCTCGGAAGGAGAGGCGAGCACCTGGTAATCCTCCATCTGGGCAAAGACATCGCGGGCTTCGGCGTCTTGCCAGTGCTGACGAAGAACTGCATCGTGGCCAGAGAGGTCGGCGAAAAAATCAGCCAGGCGCTTTGCGGTGATGGCTGCATCTCGCCGATGATTCTGATACTGCTTGCGCAACTCCGCGCTGGCGAGCTGAAGTTCACGCTCCGTATGGCCGCGCAGTTGCAAGTAGTGTTCGGAGCGAGCCTGCACCCAGCGCCCCTGCACGTACACATACGCCGTCCCCAGATCAAAAGGATCGTATCGCACGGGCACTTGCTTGTTCTGGACCTCGCGCACATTCAAGGCTTTCGCCTGGTAAAACACGTAATTGATCTTGACTCCTCGTCCCGGCTTGACTTGCGCCGTTTGCTTGCGGGTGCTAGCAAGCGAGACATAGCGAAAATCATCGTAGAGACCTCGGAGGTGGTCACGCGCACCTCCGCGCGCGATCCCCAAAGCGTATGCATCACGCGGACTCATTCCCAACGCAGGGTGAATCTGCTGATCGTACACCTCGTAGGCCCAGATGCACAGGTAGGCATACAGATCTCCCAGCGTCCAGACTGCTTGCTCTCGCGGCGCGATGGATTTCGTCACCTGGCGGACCTGTTTCATGATCTGGGTATTGCCAGTCAGGTTGTGGACAAACTGGGTATTGGCTGTCCCAAACAGGCGCTCGATCACCGACCCATAGCGGGGTTTGGCTCCAGGACGGGTCTTCTTCTCGCACCCGTAGTAGGTGACCAGCGTTTCAAAGTAGGTGCTACGGAAATCTGGCCCCCCATCGACGATCAGAGTTTGGGGCAGTCTTCCATAGCGGCTGACGCACTCACGAAGGGTCATCATACAGGAACGGTAGGAAGGTGGATCAAAGGTCAGGTACACCGCCAGCAGGCGACGAGAAAAGGCATCCGTCAGAAACGTCACCCACGGTCGACCCAAAGGCCGACCGGTTCGCGCGCTCACCAATTCAATGTCGAGTTCGGTATGGTCCAGGTGGGTCACATCCAAGGGGCGCGATCCATGCCGTGGAGTCGTCAGTTCCAATTCCCAGTACCACTCCTCAACTTGAGCCGCGGCCCGTGGCCCCTGGCGTTTGCGGGTTTGCTCGACCAGCGGGCGTTTGTTGAGACGATCAAGAAACGTCGTGTAGCCGGGAGCGGGGATCTTGCGCCGCTCGCATTCCCGTTGTAGCAGAAGAAAGACGGCCTTTTTTGACTGCTGTTTGAGCGTCTCGTAGTGCTCAGTGATGAAGGTCTCGATGAGTGCCTCGGTGCGCTCATCCAGCCGGGAACCCCGTTTGCCTCGCCTCTTCACCTGGGGCAGCAGCCCGATGAGGCCATTGCCGTAGGCAGCCAGTGCTTCAGACCACTGCGCTCTCCATCGCCTCACCGTGCGGGCAGGGGTCTTCGTGTCTCGATCCGCCCCGGTAATGATCGCATAACGACGGTTTGCTTCCTCCAACGCTTTTGGGCTTGCCTGGGCCAGCAGTTCGCGCCCCTCTTCATACTTCGGTGGTGCCGCAGTCTCTTTGAGTCCTGTCAGCCGACCACTGCGGACCAGCTCTTCAAAAGCGTCATTGGGAACAGGCATGACCTGCTTGTCCTCAGAAAGCAGCAGGACTTCTGTTGCACCGGGATTCAAGATGGTCCATGCCTTCCCATCCAGAACAATGGGCGCTCCGATGCTCAGCTGCAAGGTCGACGGGCGAGGAAGAGACGTGGCGGTGGGTTGGAGAGCAGCATATGACTTGGCCTGGTCACGATCCAAGAAGACCTGGACATGCTCGTAATCAGTCAAACGAACGGCCAACAGATCGACATACAGTTGATGCGTCAAAATGAGTTGGTAGATATCATCGGCCTTGCCACGATGCAGGGCCGTAATCAGATTGAGCAGGCGAATTCCCGGTTGGCTCATCACCATTGTACGTATGGCTAGAGCCACATCTGGTGACACAGGTGGAGGAGAACCACGCAGGTAATCGCCCAGAAAACGCAGATTCTCGATAGATGTCCAATCAATCTCGCTCGAAGAAAACAGTCGGTACGTCAGACCGTACTTCGAGGCTGCGGCTTCTCCTGGTGGACAGAACCAGGAGCCATCAGGCCGCCGCTGATAGCGAAATGGCATCTTCACAGCCTGCCGCTTTAGGTCCTCTTCCATCTTGCATTCGACCCAGCCTGCTCCATCTTCACGCAAGACGAAAAAATCTGGCGTATGCGTGGCGGTTACGTTTCGCGTATCATCCTGGTTGCGATACTTCAATTTGAGTTGGCCGTAGGGCTGATCGTAAAACTCCAGCACCTGTGGATCGTGGTCCATCAAGTAGACAAACGGCAGCTCGTCCCGATGGCTCTCAAACTGGATCGCGCACCCCATTTTGATGGAGGGATAGGTTCCGCTGACATTGCCAGCTCCACTCTGGACATGGCGTGCAGGCGGCGACGTGCGGATCTGCGTAATGACCGCTTTCGCCTCAGCGGAAAGGCCCAATCGCCAACACCATTGCTCAAATGCCTCTGGGCTGAGCATCTCGGCGTACTCCTTTGATCTGATCCTTTGCCCAAAGAGGACGGGAAAGATGATTTGTTCTAAAAATATCTTGTTACCTGTATCTCCTTACCCCAAATCATATCACACAAAAAGGATTCCTGGCCAAGTTATGCCCAATTTTTGCATTTTCGGCCAGGAATTGCCGTGTTAACACAACAGTGAGTGAGCTTGAATGCTCCTGTTTATCGGCCAGGTTATGGCGTTTTTAGCGGCCATTAATTGCCGTGAGTGACATCTAGACATTGAGGGCATTTCTTAACTCGAATAAGGATGTGTTCTTATACGTGAACTTTCTCACATTTCCTCCTGTGAAACAGGTTTCACAGTTGCCTCTACAGTCTCGCCTGCCTATCCCTCTCCGAGGCGCGTAGTTACTGTAGAGAGGTGCTGCACTGAGGAGGCTTCTACAATCTTGTAGGATCTGTTTTTGAAGGTCGATATCAAGTCTTTTGACTAATCCATACATAGGTGTTTCCTTTCTGATATATAAGAGCGAAACGGGGATGGTGGTTTTGTTGTGTTTGTGAGGATTGAGCCGGAGACCGGTACTGATCTCGCCAATTCCCCACGTACAAAACTTTACATGCGAACTAGCACCATCAACAACAATAGTATATGAGGGCATTTCCTAACTGTCAAAAATGGGGTAAACTGCTCCTAGACGAGGCTAGCTCCCTCGTCATCGCAGGGGCTCCTGGACCTGAAGCGCTCTTCGTGCTGAGCGTGCGCGAGGCCATCCGTCGCCGCCTGATCGGTGCGCGTGATCTGATCATCGATAGTGCGCCCGTCCTGGCGTGGCGACGGGCGGACCCGGATGCCGCCGTCGGCCATGCTCCAGCCCAGCACCCTCGTCCGCTCTTACGCGGCTATCGGGTGCATACCTTGCTCTGTCGTGGCTCCGGCTTGCCCATCTTCTTTCTGCTCTCCCCGGCCAACGTCCACGATACCCCCTTTGCGCGGCCGCTGTTAGAGTGGGCCATGCGCCTCTATCACTTCCGTCCCCGCGTCATCCGCTTGGATGCCGCCTATTGGGGCTTGCGCCTCATCGCCTGGATTCATGCCGTGCTGGGAGCCGTGGCCGTCGTGCCGTGGAACCCAAAACGGCAAAAGAACCGTTCCTGTTTACCTCCCACCTGGACGAAAGAGGAATTGGGCAAACGGAGTAGCATCGAACGCTTCTTTGGCCGCGTCTTCCTCTTCTTTCACTTACAACGACCCCCACTGTGCGGCTGGTCGGCCATTGCTCAACAAGTAGCCTTGACCTATACGGCTACCATTATTGTCGCTCTGGCTGCTCAGCAGGCGGGACGTCCCGATCTGATCCGCTCACCCAAACGGGCCCTCGCTCATTACTGGGAGGGCCTCGCTATGAGTTAGGAAATGCCCTCATATATTGCATAATCAGGAGATGTTTGATCGGGAGCGGTTTGTTGGGGCGTTGGAGAAGTTGAGATGAAGCAAGAGAGCAGAGTCAGGGCTAGCCTGACTCTTCACTCGTACATTTCTGAGAAGGAGGATGTACTAAACACCAATGTCATTGCGTGAGGATATCTGACAGCTCTTGCCTCGTCTGACGGATGCGCTGGTGCGTTTCCTCCTTCAGGTCGCGAGCAGGTTTTTCCGCGAAGATGACGACGAGCCGCCAGCCGCCGGGATGAACCGCTGCGACCATCACGCCGCCCAATTTTCCTGGTAGCTCTTGCAGAACGGCCTTTTTATCGCCATAGGCTGCAGAGGCTTTCTGCGGCTGGCGTCCAAGCTGGAAATTCAGTTCGCGTTCGTTTGCCAGAGGCACGTGCTGAGAGATATCATGAAAGAGCTTGCTACTGAACCGCTGCAAGGTGTCCTGGTCATCTGGCCCTTTCCAGGCAGACAATGTCCCCTGGGGATTGAGCAGGAGTGCTGTGCGCAATTCGGGCAATTCGACGAGCTGTGCAAGGCTCTCCTCAACCCGCTGCTGCATCTGTGGCGGCAAGACATCTGGAAGGGGAGTTGCAGCGATAGGCGCTCGTTTTTCGTCGGGCTCAGGCTCACGCAAATGCTGCAACGCATGCACGATCCTTTCCCAGATCGAGGGCCGCACCAGAATCCAGGCTGTCTCTCGTTGATCGGGCAGGCGGATGGCAAGCATGGGCTGCTCGTCCCAGATGACTTCGCGTGTGGGAAAGGCGATGGCAACGTCAAGGGCACGTAGTTCCGCAGCAGAAATATCGTCTCCGGTTAGACTTTCCAGCAGCAATGCCCAGAGACGCTCCGAGAACTCCTCCGGTCTGCTGTGCCTGTATGCTGCCATGGCGCGACGCATCGCTTCTTCTAACTGCAGACGTTCCTCCCGCCCCAGGTTCTGTATATCTTTTCCTCTGGCCTCAAGCTCCTGCCATGAGGAGGCACTGGCCTGGGTTGTGAGGTCCAACGTTGCTGCGGTAGCAAGGAGTGAGCGTGTGATAGAGAGAGGCGCACCCACACGTACTGCCAGTGCGAGGGCCTCGCTCAGACGCATGTCGAGCTCGTGTGTTTGCGTGCCCTGTCTCATCGTCAATGTTGCATACAGGGTCTGCCCGGCGAGAGCATTGATCACCACGCGCTGGAGCTGCGCACCAAACGACTCAAGCAGACGCTGAGAAAGATCTTGGGGAAAGGGCAGTTCGTTGGCGTCTCTGCGGGTGCGTAAGGCTACAACAAGGGCATCGGCCTCCGATGCTGTGAGACGGATGGGCAGGCCACGCTCAGTTTGTGGGTCGCGCAGGATTACTAGATGTTGCCGGGTTAAGAGCAAGGTGCGCAATGAATCAATCTGTAGTTCAACCAGATCATCAGTGATCATGTTCTGTTCCTTTCTTTGCTTGCTGTCAGGTTGGAGGAGCGTATCCGCGAGGGGTCGCAGGAGCGTTTTGAGAAGCTTGCGTCCTTGAAAGAGTCTCCCTTTGACCGTACTGACGGGAACGCCGAGCAGCTGAGCGAGTTCCTCGTAGCTGTATCCTTGCAGATAGAAGCCAATCACCGCCCGGCGATTCACCTCAGAAAGGTCTTGGAGCGCCAGCAGAATGGTCTCGTGAATCTCTCTCAGCGTCTGATACTCCTCCACGGTAGGGGGAGCATCGATCCAGAAGAGCTGTAGCGTGGCATCGTCGCTGAGGGTATACAGAGAGCGTTCGCGACGACGACGCAATGCTGAACGTGCCAGGTTCGCCGCAATCGCATGAAACCATGCGGCGAAGCGGGCTGGTTCCTGCAAGCGTGATAGTCCGAGAAACGCTTGGAGCGAGGCTTCCTGAGCGATGTCCTGAGCCTCGAAGGTATTGCCAAGGAGGGCAGTACAGAGGCGCAGCACACTGGACGAATAGCGCAATAACAGGATGTCAAATGCTTCCCGTTCGCCTGCCAGGATAGAGGCGACCAGGGTGGCATCGTCTTGATTATCGGAGCGATCTCTGTGTTGCTTCATACACTCTTATGTCGTTTGAGAGGGTGAAAAAGTT
>WNGM01012056.1_pt1 | contig 11170 bp, 15 predicted proteins | sample 5400571 | NCBI WGS metagenome assembly WNGM01 (sample SAMN13153378, study PRJNA577476) | soil metagenome | isolation source: 100 cm soil or saprolite under Garry oak tree replicate 2 | place: USA:California | collected 2016-06-15 | reverse complement strand
AGCTGAGCTGTTCTGGGCCGTATTCACCGCCACCCCTCCGCCCCATATTCCTGCGTGGCGCCGGCCACAGCCTCATTGCTTCTCGGTTCTTTATCCCCAAAAGTCTCATAAGAACCCACAGTCAGCCAAGCAGGAGTTGGCGCACCCACCTCATCACTCGGGCGGAACCCGAAGTCCGCGCGGCCGCCGCCCAGCTCGGCGGCTTCGTGCTCATCGCCACCCATGCCGGTGACCCCGGACAGCTGACCCAGGATGCGTTTATGCGCGTCTTGGCCTCGCCGGTGACCGCGGTCGGCTGGGCAAAGCGGTGATGCCTTGTCCATCGCTTGCCGCCACTGGAGCCGCGTTCCCTGACGCCGGGTGGTCAGACGATCTTGAAAGTCTGCCCGCCGGGCCCAACACCGTGACCTGACCTGTATAACGGGCAAGACCGGCGCGGACGACGGCGAGGGCGACCGGGCTCACATGCTCGCTGGTGAGGGCACCCCTCCGGCCGCCACGCGGCTTGCCGCGCCGCGGCTGTCCGCTGGCACCTCGCTGGGGTTAGCAGCGATCGTGTAGGACCTTGACCGCAAGCTGCCCCCGGCGTTCACCGCGCCACCCATCGATGGGCGGCGGCGCGAGCACACGGCCCTTGGCACCCGGCCCCGATGTCCCGAAGCCGGCGTCGGCCGGACGGGACAAGAGTTTGGGTGACAAAGACTTGCACGGCATGGCGTCCTGGCGTGCCAGGAGAAGATATCCAGGCATCCCAGATGTCACCGTGTGACGCTCCATCCCAGTGACACCTGGGTGACAAATGATCTTCCAAGGCTCAGCAGGTGGCCCCCTCTGAGGCGCTGACCTGCATTTCCTAGTGGAGCTGAGGGGATTTGAACCCCTGACCCCCTCGATGCGAACGAGGTGCGCTACCGGACTGCGCTACAGCCCCTTGGAACGGCTGTCAGCGTAGCAAACACCGCAGCATGTTCGCGCTTCAGTCACCCACGGCGCGGTTCGCCGCGTCGGTGTACTGGTCGTAGACCTGGTCGCCGATCCGGCCGGAGATGTCGATGATCTCGGCACCGCCCGGCGCGGGCGCGCCCGGCACCGAACCGAGGTCCGGCTCAGCGGCGGCCGGCGCGACGGGAACCGGCTCCGGGGACGCCGCCGTCTCCTGCCTGGCCCTGGCACGCGCTGCGGCATGGCGGATCCGCGCCGCGCGGCGAACTCGTTCGGCATCGATACGGGCGAATCTCCGGAGCAGCGCCAGATACCCGCCCAGCAGCACCGCGGGCGGGATGACGATCCAGTACGCGTCGATGCGGGTGACCACCAGGGCCACCGCGATGACCGTGAGCGTGACCAGGGTGGTCAGCAGGCGGCGGCGGGCCTTGAGCACCTCGGCCCGGCGCGCGGCGGGGGACGGGACGGGGGCTGCCTCGGCCTCGCCTTCATCCTCGGTGACGTCCCCGGCATCCTCAGCGGCGGCGTCCCCGCCCGCCACCGGCTCACTAGCCACAGGCTTGCCGGCGCTCGCCGCCCACGGCGCACCGGCGTCCTGGCCCGGCATGGTGGGCTCGCCCCAGCCGGCGTCCGCTGGCTCGGCCGGCACCGGCACCGGCTGAGGCGGCGCGGGACGGGGGCGCAGCCATCGCGGCACCAGCACCACGGCCCAGATGGCCACGATCGCGAGATAGAGGATCGCGCTGCTCAACGCTCAACCCTCGTGGATCGCTCCTGACCGGTCCGGCCGCGCTGCCGCCGTGCAGGCGCCGTCGCGGGCATGCTCACGTGACGCACGGTAAAGGTCGGGACTGCCGTTGACGAGTATTCGGCCCGGTGTGTCGTGAGATCGGCGGTGCTAGGAGGCTTAACGCGGGCGCGATATGACGCTAAATCTGAATTCATGCCTTACGCAGGCCGGGGCCGGCCTGCTCCCACGCCGCGCGGTATACCGTGGTGACGTGACTGATTCGCCGTTGTCCGCGGGGGAACTGCGCGCCGCCGCGGAGACTCATCGGGAACTGCCGTCCGAGTACCGGGACGCGGTGCTCGAATCGTTCGTGGACCGGGTGGGCAGGGAGATCGACGCCCGGGTGGACGCCAGGCTGGCCCAGGCCGCCGCGCGGCCACCGCAGCCCGTCACGCCCGCGCCCGTGCAGCGCGCGCCAAAACAGTTCAGTCCGTTGGCGATGGCCCTGGGCTCCATCACACTCGGCATCCCGGTCAGCGCGATCGCGGTGGCCGCCGGAAGCGATCCCGCCGGGATCTGGGGACTGCTCGTGGTGTGGGTCGCAATTGCGGTGATCAACCTTGGCTACGCGGCCAGGTTGCGGCCGCCCGGCGACCACCACTGACCGGTGCGGCCCGGTCAGCTTGCGGTGCGCGACCGGGACGCGGAAAGGACGCTGCGCCACCGGGGCAGCAGGCCCCCGTGCGCGTCCTCGATCGTGATGGCGTAGCAGAGGTGGTCCCGCCAGGCGCCGTCGATGTGCAGGTACCGGCGGCGCAGCCCTTCTTCGTGGAAACCGAGCTTTTCCACCACGCGCCTGCTGGCGTGATTCTCCGGCCGGATGCTCGCCTCGATCCGGTGCAGGCCGACGACGAAGAAACAATGGTCGATCGCCATGGCCAGCGCCGTGGGGATCACCCCGCGGCCGGCCGCCCGCTCGTCGACCCAGTAGCCCACCTGCCCCGACCTGGCCGAACCCCACAGGATGCTGCCCACCGTCAGCTGGCCGATGAACCGGCCGTCGTACACGACGGTCCAGGGCAGCGCCTGGCCCTGCCGTGCCTCGCGGCGCATGGTGCGGGCCATGGCCACGTACGGGCCGATGCTCGACCGGTACAACGGGGTTTCCGGATTGGTGGGCTCCCAGGGCCGCAGCCAGTCGGCGTTCCGCACCCTGGATTCGCGCCAGACGCGCGCGTCCCTGACCCGGACCGGGCGCAGCATGACCGGACTGTCCAGCAACGAAGGCTCGAGCAGCGTTACCGGCCACCCGCGCAAGCGTCCCACGGGGTCATCATTCCCCTCGTCTGAGCAGGACGCACGGTCTATGAGAAGCCGGAATTCGCGCCCAAGGCTGCTCCCAAGAATAAAGGCTGATCCCAAGATTAATAAGGCCTGGCGACCGGCACCAGATGGCTGGCCGGCGCGCAGCCGTGACCGCCGCGGGCGTGACCGCCGCCGGGAGATTAGCCGGCGATGTGCCGGTCAACCTGCCGCTTCGGCCCGGGGGTGGTCGCCGCCGTGCGCCTGGTCCACCGCGTGCCGCAGCACTGGGGCAAGCACCGCCATGCCGTCCCTGACGCCACCGGTCGAGCCCGCCAGGTTGACGACGAGCACGCCGCCGGCCAGGCCCGCCAGGCCGCGGGACAGCATCGCCGCCGGGACCCCGGCCGCGATGCCCGCCGCCCTGATCGCTTCCGCGATGCCGGGGATCTCCCGGTCGAGCACCCGGCGGGTCATCTCCGGGGTCAGGTCGCCCGGGGTCAGCCCGGTCCCCCCGGTCGTGACCACGACGTGGTAACCACCGGCGACCGCGTCCCGCAGGGCCACCTCGACCGCTGACCCGTCGGGCACCACGAGCGGGCCGTCCACCGTGCAGCCCGCCGCGGCCAGCAGCCTGGCCAGCACCGGCCCGGACCGGTCTTCGTAGATTCCCGCGGCGGCCCGGTTGGACACGGTGATCGCCAGCGCCCGGATCACCGCACCGCCGCCCGCCGCCTGCTGCCCGGCCCCGGCCGCCGCGTCGTGACCGGCCGGGTCCTGGCCGGTCACGGGCGCCGCCAGGTGCCGGTCTTGCCGCCGGTTTTCTCCTCGACCCGCACGTCGCTGATCACCGCCGCGGGGTCGATCGCCTTCACCATGTCGATCAGGGCAAGAGCGGCCACCGTCACCGAGGTCAGCGCCTCCATCTCCACCCCGGTGCGGTCCGCGGTGCGCACGGTCGCCGCGATGAGTACCGCGTCGTCGGCCACCTCCAGGTCCACGGTGACCGAGTGCACCGCGATGGGATGGCACAGCGGGATCAGGTCCGGGGTGCGCTTGGCGCCCTGGATGCCGGCTATCCTGGCCACCGCCAGGGCGTCCCCCTTGGGCACCTCCCCGGCCCGGAGCGCGGCGATCGCCGCCGCGGACAGCAGCACCCGCCCGGACGCCCGGGCCTGCCGCGCGGTCACGTCCTTGCCGGACACGTCGACCATCCGGGCGTGCCCCGACTCGTCGATGTGCGTGAGCCCTGGCTGCGTCATGGCAGCGAGATTACGTCGGCGGCCTCGCCGGCGGCCATCGCGGTCACGGTTTCCGGGACCACGATCAGCGCGTTGGCCCGGGCCAGCGCGCCGAGCTGATGCGACCCCTGGCCGGTGAGCGGCGTCACCGTCGCCGCGTCCGGGGAGAGCACGCCGCGCAGGAACGACCTCCGGCCGGCCGGCGATGTCACCGGCCCGGTCAGCGCGGCCGGCCTGGCCGGCGGTGGCCCGGCCGGCAGGCCCCGCAGGGCATCGATGGCCGGGCGGCCGAACAGCCAGAACGAGACGAACGCGCTCACCGGGTTGCCGGGCAGGGTGAGGATCGGCGTCCGGCCCGGGCCGGTCACCCCGAAACCCTGCGGCATGCCGGGCTGCATGGCGACCTTGTGGAACACCATGGCCGCGGTCGCTGCACCCGGCCCGGACAGCGCGGCCTTGACCACATCACGGCCAGGTCCTCGATCAGGCCGAGCACGGTCTCCGGGTCATCCCCGGCGCGGTACCTGGTGGCCGCACCGCCCGCCTGCCGGACCGCGGCCGCGAGCATGTAGGTGTTGGACTCCCAGATCCGGCCGGGGATCAGCGGGTTGCCCGGCTCGCTGAGTTCGTTGCCGGTCGCGATCACCGCGACCCGCGGCGCCGGGCGGGCGAGCACCTCCCCGTGGCCGCTCGCCGCCAGCAGCGCGATCTGGGCCGGGCCCAGCCTGGTGCCCGCCGGGAGCAGCACCGTTCCCGCGGCGACATCATCCCCGGTCCGCCGGATCGAGTAACCCTTGCGCACCGGCCGGGAGAAACTGGCCCGCGCGGTGCCGCCGTCGGTCCACTCCACCGGGACCACCGCGTCCGCGCCGGACGGCATCAGGGCACCGGTCATGATCCGCACGCACGTCCCGGGGGCCACGGTCAGCGCGCGGGTGTCACCGGCCGGGATCTGATCCGCGACCGGCAAGCTGACCGGCGCCTCGGTGCTGGCCGCGGCGAGGTCGGAGGCGTGCACCGCATACCCGTCCATCGAGGAGTTGTCGAAGGAAGGCAGCGGGACCGTTGCCACGGCGGCCGCGGCGAGCACGGCTCCCTCGGCCGCTTCCAGCCCGAGCCGGACAGGCTCGATCGGGCGGATCTCGGCGAGCACCCGCGCGAGATGGGCCTCCACCGGATCCATGCCGGTCACGGCTGGCTGTCCAGGTACTTCCGCAGCCACGGCAGGAACTCGGGAGCCACGTCCCGCCGTTCGAGCGCGAACTGGATCACGGTGCGCAGGTAGTCGACCGGGTTGCCGGTGTCGAACCGGCGGCCGCGGAACTGGACGCCGCGCATTCCACCGCCGTCGCTGGCCGGCATCTGGGCCAGGGTCTTGAGCGCGTCGGTGAGCTGGATCTCGTTGCCCCGGCCGGGCGGCGTGTTCTGCAGCACCCCGAACACCGCCGGGTCGCAGACGTACCGCCCGATGATGATCCAGTTGCTCGGCGCGTCGGCCGGAGCGGGCTTCTCCACCAGGTCGGTCAGTGTGACCACGTCCTTGGTTTCGGTGAGCTCGATCGCCGCGCAGCCGTACTGGGACACCTGGTCGGAGTCCACCTGCATCAGCGCCACGACCGAGCCGCCGAACTGGTCGCGGACCTCGATCATGCGCCGCAGCAGCGGGTCATCGGGGTGGATGAAGTCATCGCCGAGCAGCACCGCGAACGGCTCGTCGCCGACGTGGTGCGCCGCGCACAGCACCGCGTGGCCCAGCCCTTTCGGAATGCTCTGCCGCGTGTAGTGCACAGTGGCCAGTTCGGTCGGCTCGAAGATGCGGGCGAGCCGCTCGTCGTCGCCCTTGGCCTTCAGTGCCTGCTCCAGTTCGGGGGCCCGGTCGAAGTGGTCCTCAAGCGCCCCCTTGGCACGGCCAGTCACCATGAGGATGTCGCGAAGCCCGGCGGCCACCGCCTCCTCGACCACGTACTGGATGGCGGGTTTGTCGACGACCGGCAGCATCTCCTTGGGGATCGCCTTCGTCACGGGCAGGAATCGTGTTCCGAGCCCGGCGGCGGGGATGACTGCCTTGGTCACGGCGGGAAATCTGGCCATGCCGATACCCTAGACGAGTGTTTCCTCCCGATGCTTCCGCCCCGTCGCCGAGTTCTCCGGAGGACACGTCCAGCCACGGACATTTCGTTTTGAATGTGTATATATCAGCGCTAATAAGACGGGAACCTGGTCGCTGACGGTGACCGGCGGAGCGAGCGGTAGCGGGGCGGGCGACCACGGGAAGGCGGCCCTGCGGCGGCGCGTGCTGAGCGCGCGGTCCGGACTGTCCGAGCGGGAGCGCGCCGTGGCGGAGCAGGCCCTGCGGGACGCGGTGCTCGGGCTGCCGCAGGCGCAGATGGCGGGCACGGTCGCGGTGTACTACTCGATCGGTTCCGAGCCGGGCACGCACGGGCTCGTCTACGCCCTGTGGAAGCGCGGGAGCTACGTGCTGCTGCCGGTGCTCCGGCCGGACATGGACCTGGACTGGGCGTCCTACGAAGGCCCAGAGTCGCTGCGGCCCGGGCCGCGCGGGCTCACCGAGCCGGCAGAGCCGCCGCGCGGCACCGGCGCGGTGTCCCGGGCCGACCTGGTGATCGTGCCGGCCCTGGCGGTGGACCGGCGCGGGACGCGGCTCGGCCGGGGCGGCGGCAGCTACGACCGCGCGCTGGCCAGGGTCGGCCCCCAGGTCCCCACGATCGCGCTCCTTTATGACGGCGAACTGCTCGACGAGGTGCCCGCCGCCCCGCACGACCAGCGGGTACGCCTCGTGGCGCGGCCCGAAGAGGGAATAACCCGGCTGCCCCATGAGTTACCATTTAGCAGTCCACTGCCGTGAGTGCCAGCGGCGGCGTGCGGAGGAGGACCAAGTGCCGACGTACGAGTATGCGTGCGCCGAATGCGGGGAGCGCCTCGAGGCTGTCCAGAAGTTCAGCGATGACCCGCTCACCGTGTGCCCCGCCTGCGGGGGCAGGCTTCGCAAGCTGTTCTCGCCGGTTGGCATCGTGTTCAAGGGTTCCGGCTTCTACCGGACGGACAGCCGCAGTGCCGCCGTCAACGGGTCGTCCAAGGTGAACGGCTCTGCCGCCGACTCGTCGTCCACGAGTGAGAAGTCCTCCGGGGCCGACGCGAAGCCGTCGGGCTCCGATTCGGGGTCGCCGGGTACCACGGCCAAGTCCGGGAAGAAGGCGGACAAGGGCGGTTCCGGCACCTCCTCTGGCGCGGGCACGAAGGTCGCCTGAGCGCCGTGGCCGGCCAGGCCGGCGTGGCATCGTGGCCGGCGTCGTTCCTGCCGCTGGCGTGGCTTGCGTGGCTAGCATGGCTCCCGTGACGGGCGGAGCCAGCATCGGGGTAATCGGGGGCTCGGGGTTCTACTCGCTGCTCGACCACGGCGAAGAGATCCGGGTGGACACCCCGTTCGGGCCGCCGAGCGACCCGATCGTGACCGGCGAGGTGGCCGGGCGCCGGGTCGCCTTCCTGCCCCGTCACGGCCGCGACCACCGGTTCCCGCCGCACCGGATCCCCTACCGGGCGAACCTGTGGGCGCTGCGCTCGCTCGGCGTGCGCCAGGTGCTCGCGCCCAGTGCCGTCGGCTCGCTGACGCTGGCGTACCAGCCGGGCACGCTCGTCATCCCGGACCAGATCGTGGACCGGACCAGAAGCCGGGACCAGACCTACTACGACGCCGGCGGTGCGGTGCACGTGCCGTTCGCCGACCCCTACTGCCCGGCCGGCCGGGCCCAGGCCATCACCGCCGCCCGCGCCGGGGGCTGGAAGCCGGTCGAGTCGGGCACGCTGGTGGTCATCGAGGGACCGCGGTTCTCCTCCCGCGCGGAGTCGCAGTGGTTCGCCGCGCAGAGGTGGACCCTGGTGGGCATGACCGCGCACCCGGAGGCCGTGCTGGCCAGGGAACTCGCCCTGTGCTACACCACACTCGCGCTGGTGACCGACACCGACGCCGGAGTTGCTGAGGGAGAGGGCGTCACTCAGGAGGAGGTCTTCGCGGAGTTCGGGCGCAACGTCGGGCGGCTGCGCGACCTGGTCTTCGCCATCCTCGCCGGGCTGCCCGAGCAGCGCGACTGCCCCTGCCCGCACGCCCTGGACGGCATCCCGCTCCCGTTCGAGCTGCCCTGACCGCCGGCCGGGCGGCGAGCGCGAACGCTGGTCGCGGTTAGTCCAGGTCGCCGTGCTCGATGCGGGCCAGTCGCCGCTCGCGCACCAGCTGGTCGAACTCGTGCTCCACGGTGACGCTGCCGGGCGCGAGCGCCGCGAAGATCCCGGTGACGTCGCGCATGCTGACCATCCCGACCAGTCGGCCGTGCTCCTCCACGGGCAGGTGCCGGATCCAGCGGGTGGCCATCTCGCGCGCCGCGTCCACCAGCGGCATGTCCGGCGGGACCGTGAACACCTCCGTGGTCATCGCCTCATCGACCGTGGTGCTGGCCGGGTCCGCGCCGAGCGCCACCGCCCGCAGCAGGTCCCGTTCGGTGAGGATCCCGGCGAGCCGCCCGCCGTCCATGACCAGCAGGGAACCTGTCTGCTGGCGCCACATGCGCTCCGCCGCCGACCGAAGCGTGTCCGCGGTCGAGTCGGTAACGGTCGCCTCGGTCATCACGTCTCGTACCTGCACCGCGCCGCGCTCCTGTCGTTGGCATCCTTCCTGCCACCACCCTAGGCTCGCGCGGGGCACCGGGCGCGAGACCCCGGGCAGCCTACCGGTTAGGCTGGGTCAGGCTCCGCCGCGCGGCAGGCCATGACGGTCGCCGCCAGCCCCGATAGCTCAGTGGATAGAGCGACTGCCTCCTAAGCAGTAGGTCGCAGGTTCGAATCCTGCTCGGGGCGCAGGTCAGAGGGCTGTTGCGACTTAGAGGCGGTCGCTGGGGAGCCAAATGGGGAGCCAAGCGGTAGGCTCCTCAATATGGCGGAGGCCAACGTCAAGCGCCGGGGGCACGGCGAGGACGCGATCTACTTCGAGTCGGCGAAGAGCCGGTATGTCGGCGCCGTCTCGCTCGGCTACGCCCCTGATGGCAAGCGGATCCGGCGCAAGGTCTCTGGCAGGACCAAGCAGGAGGTCCGGGACAAGCTCAAGGCTCTGCACGCCGAGCTTGACGCCGGGATCCGGTCGTCGGCTGGGTACACGGTGCGCCGCGCGGTGGAGGACTGGCTGCGTGAGGGGCTGGACGGCAGATCCGAGCGGACCCGCGGGCTGTATGAGGGCCTGCTGGAGCCGGTATTAGAGATCATCGGCGGGCGGCCGCTGCGGAGCCTCAGCGCGGGCGATGTTCGGGCCGCGCTGGGCCAGCTCACGTCCCGCTACTCCACCCGGTCCCTGCAGATCACCCGCAACTCGCTGGACCGGGCCATCCTCCATGCCCAGGCCAACGATCTCGTCGGACGCAACGTCGCCGCCCTGGTGCAGCCCCCGCACGGCCGGACGGGGCGCCCGTCCAAGAGCTTCTCACTGGAACAGGCGAAGGCCTTGCTGGCGGCCGCGGAAGGCACGCGCATGCACGCCTACGTGGCGCTGAGCCTGCTGGCCGGCATCCGGACTGAGGAGGCCCGCGCGCTGCGGTGGGATCACGTCATCCGATGGGTGGACGACTCCGGCGGGTGGCAGCCCGTCACCTCGGCCGGGTTCGACCCCGGAGGGGCGGGCGAGGACCGGTTCGCCATCTACGTCTGGCGGTCGCAGCGTTATGGCGGCGACACCAAGACCGGGAAGTCGCGGCGGACGCTGGCACTGCCACGGCACTGCGTGGACGCACTTCGCGAGCACAGGAAGCTGCAGGCCGAGGACCGGCTGAGGGCCGGGGCCCTCTGGCAGGATCACGGCCTTGTCTTCGCGACCGCCGTCGGCGCGCCACTCACCGCCGACAACGTCATCCACGCGTTCCGCACGATCACCAAGAAAGCCGGTCTCGGGCAGAGCTGGGCGCCTCGGGAGATGAGGCATACGTTCGTGTCGGTCCTGTCCGCCAACGGCGTCTCCGTGGAGAACATCGCGCTCCTCGCCGGACACGACCGCACCAGTACTACAGAGTTGGTATACCGCCACGAACTCCGGCCTGCACTCACTGAGGGCGCAGAGGTGATGGACAAGATCTTCGGCTAGCACTCGCGAGAGCTATTGCCGGTGCTGGCGCGGCCACTGCTGGCGGGGCCGCGGCGCTCAGCCCGTTGACCGGTGCTGTGCCGGCACGCCTGGCTGGCGCCGCGTTGCTTGGATCTGCGCCCTGGGCTATTTCTCGGCCTCCGGCTCTTGTCGTGTCTCGGCCTCACGTTCTCCTGGTGGCTCCGACGCCCGCGCGACCGCGCTTGGTGCCGTCAGGCTCAGTTCGGCGGCCCAGCCGTCGAGGAACAGCCAGATCGGGTCATCGGCGCGGGGCACGCCCGCAGTGCCGACGATGTCGGCGATGGTCATCGCCGTCGTGGCCTGGTTGCGGTCCAGGGTGCGGCCAGGCAGCCAGGAGACCGTCCAGCCGCCGCCGGTTGCGGTGGCGGTGTGCGGGGTGGCCGGGCTGCTCATGCTCGTATCGGTGATCGTGATGCCGCTCATCGGTCACACCGCCTCAGGCTCAGGCTCAGGCTCGGTCTGCTGCCTGGGCTGGTGGATGCGCCATCCGGCGCGGCGCATGTCATCGAGGCCTCCTGGGTCGCTGACCTGGACCTCGCAGCGGCGGCCGGACGGTGAGGTGGCCGGAAGCCATTGCGCGGCGAACTCGGCGTTGCGGGCCCGCTCGGCTTGCTCGTCGCGGGACAGCGGCCGGGCACCGCTGTTCGGGCCGGCCAGTAGTTGCTCCCGGGTCACCGCCATGACCGTGCCCCTGGCGCGATGTGAAGTCCGGGCAGGGTAAGCCCGTCGATGGGCTGGGCGGAGCGGTGGCCTGGTGTGGCCAGGGCGGTATACATGCGGTCCAGCCTGGCG
>WNGM01009447.1_pt1 | contig 11170 bp, 10 predicted proteins | sample 5400571 | NCBI WGS metagenome assembly WNGM01 (sample SAMN13153378, study PRJNA577476) | soil metagenome | isolation source: 100 cm soil or saprolite under Garry oak tree replicate 2 | place: USA:California | collected 2016-06-15 | reverse complement strand
AGATAGGGGTGGCGCTCGCGAATGGCGACGATCAGGTCCACGACCCGGCGGTCCATCACCGCGAAGTCGGCGGAGTCGAGGGGCATCGTGGTCTTCGAGAGGCGCGTCTGAACACGGTAGAAGGTCGCCGCCGCCGCGCGGGTGAACCATCCCTCGCTCCGCGCCGCGCGGACGCCGTAGACGACCTCGGCACCCTTCCGCCACACGCGCACCATCTCACGGATCAGCTCGGGCGGGTCCTGGAGGTCGCCGTCCATCACGGCCACACACGCGCCGCGGGCGAAGGTGAGGCCGGCGAAGATCGCCGCCTGATGGCCGAAGTTGCGCGAGAGGCTCACGAGCTTGAAGCGCGGATCCTCGCGGGCGAAGTCGCGGATGATGACGGGCGTGGCGTCGGTGCTACCGTCGTCGACCAGGATGCACTCGAACTCGTGATCGGCTAGCGCCGCCACGAGCCGGGCGCGGAGCTCGGGAAGGTTCGCCTCCTCGTTGCACACCGGGACGACCACCGAGACCAGCTCGCCCATCAGCGTGCCTTCACACTAGCTCGGCTCGCAGGCTAGAATGTCGCTCACCGTGATCTCGCGCCGGGCACGGCGATGCTGACCCTCTATCGCTTCCCGACGCTGTACCGCCTCGCGATGCGAGTCGGCTACGGAGCGGACGCCGAAGCGCGCTATCCGCTTGTCGCCGACCTCGTGGCCGACCCCACCGATCAGCCGGGCCACATCCTGGAGCTCTGCTGCGGCGACCTCGCGCTCTACCGGCATCTCTTGCGGCGAGGACTTGCGCGGTCGTATCTCGGCCTCGAGCAGTCGTCGGCCATGCTGAGGCTCGCCCGGCGGCGCGGTGTGGATGTCCGCGCGTTCGACGTGCGCGCCGCTGGCGAGCTGCCGACGGCCGACACCGTGATCATGCAGGCAAGCTTATATCAGTTCCACGACATCGCCGACACCTTGCTTCCGCGCCTGTGGGCGGCCGCCAGGCGTCTCCTCGTGATCGCCGAGCCCGTGCGCAATTTGTCGCAGTCGCGATACGGCGCGGCCCACTGGGCCGCGCGCATTCTGACGCGGACCGACGACCGCGTTCATATCTTCCGCTACACCGAAGCGACGCTGCTCGAGCTCTATCAGCGCTGCAAGATCCCGGTGAGCCGTCTCGATCGCACCCCGGGCGGGCGCGAGATCGTCGTCTGCTCATTCAAGGCTCCTTCACTCTCAGCTGGACCGTGATGCTCGACGGCGGCAGCGAGTCGCGCTCCGCCGTGTAGCGCAGCTCCTGGAATCCCGGGAGCGGTGTCGTTGCCACGACGCCGACCCACTCGCACCGCGAGCCGTCTCGCATCCGTCGGCGCGTCCTCGGATAGCCTGCAAGGGCCACCGGCTCTCCGTTGATGCTGAGCGCGAACCGCATCGTCGCCAGCTCCCGCGCGAGCCCGGGCTCGTCGCGGGCACACCACGCCGGACCGAGGGGAATGCCGTGCCCGTCGATGATCGCCTCCTGGTACGCGTGATGCTCGCCGGGCTCGCGCCAGCCGTCGGGCAAGAGCGCCTCCCAGAAGACGGCGTCGCGGTAGTCGAATCCGATGTCGGGCGCGAGCCCGAGCGCGGCGACGCTCGCCGGCGGCTCGACCCCTGACGGCCGGTACGCGGCGGCGAGCCCGAGGGCCACGAGCGCGAGCGCCGCAGCCACCGTCGCTCGAGCGCTCTGCCGGCTGCCGAACGTCTTCCCGGCCGGCCGCCCCGCCGCCACGCTCGCGACCAGCGCTCCCAGCACCCAGCCGACCCAGGCGCTCCCGATCGCGGTGAGGGTGACGCCGGGGAAGGCCGCGGCGACACGTCCGAGATCCCAGGGTCGGCCGACGGCCCACACCATCCACGCGGCCTCCTGCGTGTAGAGCACGATCGAGAGCGCGACGCCCGCGAGGACAGGCGCCAGCGCCGAGTAGCGCGGGACGGGGAACGCGGCGACGACGAGGTCGATCGCCAGCGCGGGCAGGATCGGGATCGGCGTGAAGGTCGGGATCCGCATGTCGAAGGCGCGAAGCGCGAGAAGGATCACGACGTGCTGGACGGTGAAGAGCACCGCCGTCGCCGTGGCGGCGCCGGGGCCGAGCGCGCGGGTGGCGGTCACGAGGATGGCCGGCAGAAACAGCGCCAGGAGAAACGGATAGAAGTCGGGCGTGCGCCCCCACGCGTCGAGGGTGTAGTGGTCGAGCGCGACCATGGACTTGTGAATGAGGTCGGCGAGGCAGAAGAGCAGGATCACGCGCGGCGCCCACCAGCGATGCGTGCGCGCGAAACGCGTGTGGGCGGCGACGGCGAAGACGAGCCCCAACGCGATGAGGACCGTCCCGGCGAGGCCGACGAGGTGCGGCGGGCTCCAGAGGTTCACGTCCTTTCCGACGTTCACGTGCCACCACTCGTCGAGCGCAGCGCCGGCCACGGCCAGGAGAAATCCCGCGCCGCTCAGCGAGAGCCCGGCGGGGGCGCCGTAGCGTCTCCGCCCCCAGGCGAGCGCCCACGCACTGACGAGGCCGTTGGCTGCGACGCCGGTGTACATGAGGAGGTGAGGGGGCGAGAGGAAGCTGTCGCGGCCGATCGTCCGGTGCCAGGCGACGTCCCAGAGCAGGCCCGGGAAGCCGAACCAGCCGGCGCCCAGGGCGAGCGCGAGGGCCAGCGTGACGGGATCGACCCGTCGCGTCACCGGCGGTCCGCCAATGCTCACGGATCCTTGAAGGTCACGCGCAGCTCCACGTGGGTCCGCGCGAGCCCGGTGAGCCCGCGGTGCTCGACCGTGTACACGAACCGGTTTTGGCTCGCCCGCTGAAACGCGGACGCCACGCCCACCCACGCGCAGTACTGACCCTCGCGTAGGGGTAGACGAACGAGCGGGTACGGCGCGAGATCGACGGGAGTGCCGTTCACCTCCATGGTGAAGCGCACGGTTGGCAGGTCAGCGGCGAGCGCAGCCGCGGTCGGTGCACACCAGGCCGGACCGACGGGGAGCGGGAAGCCGTCGATGATCCCTTCACTGAGCGCCTGCACCCGTGCTGCGGATTGCCAGCCGTCCTCGAAGAGGACGTTCCAGAAGACTGCATCTTGGTATCGGAAGACCGGTAGCGGAGCAAGCTTCAGCTCACCCACCGTCATCGGAGGGCCGAAGATCTGAGGCCGATTCGTGGAGGCAAGGCCAGCGGCCGTGAGCCCGAGCGCGACAACAACCGCCCAGCGGGCGCGGCCCGTGCTGCCTAACGCGGATCCGACGGGCTTACCGGTCGCCGTGACCACGAGGAGCCCGCCGAGCACCCAACCCACCCACCCGCTCAGACCTCCAGCAAGGACCGATCGCGGGAGCCCAGCGAGGACGCGATCGAGCGGCCAGGGATGGCCGACGACATGGGCCATCCAAAGAGTCTCGACGAGGGTGAAGACAAAGGTGAAGACCAGCCCCAACGCGATAGCGAACCAGGCGCGCTCGCGATAGCGACGAACTGCGACGGCAAGGAACGTGAGGACGAGCGCAGGGAGGGCAACGATCGGCGTCACGGTATAGCGGTCGAACTCGATCGCGCGCAGAATCGTGTCGGTCGTGAGCGCCACGGCGAGAAACCCAAGACTCACCAGCGTCGGCGCCAACGGCCCGAGCGCTCGCCCGGCAGCCACGAGCACCAGAGGGAGCAGGAGTGACGACAGGTACGGGTACAGATCCGGTGTGCGGCTCTCCGGGATCATCGTAAGGTGCGAAAAGCTCCAGATGAGAGCGTCCTTGCCGTAAAGCCAGTGCCACCACACGTCGATTGGGGCCGCGGCGCCAACGATGAGCACGCCGAGCGCCGCAATGCCGAAGCCCACCGGGACCTGGAGGCGGCGAAGGGCGAGGACCGTGCCGCCGAAGTCCGAAGCGCGCCCGAGTGTGGCAGCCGCGACGGCCGCGACGGCGGCTCCCCAGATGCCTAAACCACCGCAATAGATGAAGAGGTGCGGCAGGACGAAGAACGAGTCGCGGCCAATCGTGCGGTGCCACGCGGTGTCGAGAAAGACGCCGACCATTCCGAGGCCGCCGAAGGCGAGCGCGACCGCGATTGCTATGTTAGGAATCACGAGTTGACCTTTCGCGACTCGCGGGATCTCCACCTACCCCTACGAGCCTCTCGGCTTGCTCGAGGTCCCGCACCGCCTGGGCGAACCGGTCACCGCCGGGGCCATGATACCCAAGCCATGATCCCAGGGAGGGCTTCACTCGGAGGCCCATCATGGAAGAGATGATCCGCAAGCAGGTCTACATCGAGCCACGCCAGGAGCGTCTGCTCAAGGAGCGGGCGCGGAGATATCGCGTCACGGAGGCCGACCTTATCCGCCAGGCCATCGACCGGGGGCTCGAGCGGACGGCACTATCGATTCCCGACCCCGAGGCGTGGAAAGCGTTCAAGCGTCGAATCGCGCCCAAGAAGGGCGACCCCGCTCGCAGCGTGCGGCGGTGGACGCGCGATGAGCTCTACACGCGTTGACGTCCTGGTCCACGCAAACGTTTTCGTCTACACATACGTCACGGCGGAGCCCGAAAAGAGAGCTCGCGCGCTAGACGCCCTCGACCGGCTGGCCGGCGACGCCTTCAACGACAGGACGCGCAGCTCTGGGCCACGGCGCGCCTGAACCAGATCCCGCTGATCCTCACCGAAGACTTCGTCCACGGACGGGTGCTGGAGGGCGTGCAGATCCTCGACCCGTTCGCGTCCTCATTCGATCTCGCGGCGCTCGACTGACGCGCGTCGCGGAGACGCCGCGCCTCGCGTAGGGCATCAGATCACCACGGTCACCTTGATGGAGCCGGGCTGGGCGTGGGCCACGAAGGCGTCGCTGATCGTCTCGAGCGCGAAGTGGTGGGTGACGAGGGGCCGCGTCTTGACGGTCCCGTCGGCGACGAGGCGCATCGCCTCGGCGAACTCGTCCTGGTAGATCATCGAGCCCACGATGGTGACCTCGCGGCGAACGACGAAGAAGAACTCGACGGGCGTCGGCTCGTGGGGCAGTCCGGTCAGGACGACCCGCCCGCCGGGCCGCACGAGCATCAGAGCGTGATGCACCGCCTCGGCCGTGCCCGCCGTCTCGATCACGCAATCGACGCCCTCGCGCCCTGAGAAGACGCGCGCCGCGGCCTCGACCGACCCGTCCGCAAGCGCATGCGTCGCCTCGGCGCCGAGGTCGCTCGCGAGCGCGAAGCGCCGCGCGCTGCGACCGACGACGAGGACGCGCGCTCCGTGGCCGCGCACCACCTGGAGGGCCAGGAGCCCGAGCGTCCCCGCTCCGACGACGGCCACGGTCTCGCCGGAACGAACGCCGCCCCGGCCGACGGCGCGGACGACGACCGCGAGGGGCTCGGTGAGGACCAGGTCCTCGTCGGCGACGGCGGCGGGCGCCCGCCAGCAACAGCGCGACGGGACGCGCACGAGCTCGGCAAAGCAGCCATCCACGTCGATCCCGACCGCGGTGCGCGCCAGGCAGATGTTCCGGTTGCCCTCCAGGCAGAGCGGACACGTCCCGCACGAGTAGTTCGGCTCGACCGCGACACGATCGCCGGGCGCCACGCGCGTCACGCCGGGGCCGACCGCCTCGACGCGGCCGACGAACTCGTGCCCCATCACCCGCGGATAGGCCACGGGCCTGTCGCCCGACCAGATGCGGTAGTCGGTCCCGCAGAGACCGGCGACGCCGACGCGCACCAGGACCTCGTCGGCTCGGACCTCGGGCGCTCTCGACGACTCGACGCGCAAGTCGCGCGGACCGTGAAGAATCGCGGCTTTCACGCGGAAAATGTACCCCACTCTCTGGCTTTTTCCTAGAAAGGCGGCCGGGGTCGGTGGTAGCCTGCATCTTGGGACGGTTGATGACCTCGTTCCTCTACTACCTCTACGAGCGACGTCTCCTTCGGCAGATTCGGGGACGACCGGTCCCCCGGCACCTCGGCATCATCCTCGACGGCAACCGCCGGTACGCGCTCAAGCGCGGCTTCGTCGACCCATGCCAGGCGTACGCGCTGGGCGCACGGAAGCTCGACGACGTGCTCCTCTGGTGCGCCGAGCTGTCGATCCCCGCGGTGAGCCTCTGGGTCCTCTCGACGGAGAACTTTCGCCGGGATCCGAGTGAAGTCGTCGGGATCCTGTCGACGATCGAGGCCAAGCTCGTCCAGCTCGCCCGTCACCCGAGGATCCGCCGTCTCGGCGTCCGGGTCCGCGCCGTCGGCAAGCTCGATCTCCTCCCGGACTCGGTGGTCGCCGCGATCCGTGAGGCCGAGGAGGCCACCGCCGCCAATCGCGAGATGGCGCTGACGATCGCCGTCGCCTACGGCGGGCGCCAGGAAATCATCGACGCGATGCAGGCACTGCTTCGCGAGAAGGCCAAGCAGGGCGAGGACCTCGAGACGATCATCGAGGGCATCTCCGAGGAGACTCTCGCCCGGTACCTCTACGCGCCCGACCTTCCCGATCCCGACCTGATCATTCGAACGAGCGGCGAGGTGCGGCTCTCGGGGTTCCTGCTCTGGCAGAGCGCGTACAGCGAGTTCTACTTCTGCGACGTTCACTGGCCGGCGTTCAGGAAGATCGACTTCCTGCGCGCCGTGCGCGCGTTCCAGGAGCGGGATCGTCGCTTCGGTTCTTAAGGGGGGCGAAGCCCCCCTCCGAGGAAACTACGCGGCCGAGTGGCCGCCGTCCAGGAAGATGGTCTGGCCCGTCATGAAGTCGGAGGCGGACGAGGCCAACAAGACCGCGAGCGGGCCGATCTCCTCCGGCCGGCCGATCCGGCGCATCGGGACGTCGCGGGTGAGCCGCTCGTTGATCTTCGGGTTCGCGAACGCGTCGTCCGTCATGGGCGTGGCGAACCAGCCCGGAGCGATCGCGTTCACCTGGACATTGTGGCGGGCCCACTCGACGCCGAGCGCGCGCGTCAGCGCGATCACGCCGCCCTTCGTCGCGGCGTAGATCGTGTAGCCCGGGAGCCCCACCTGCCCTAGCACCGAGGCGACGTTGATGACCTTGCCCGACCTCTGCGCGATGAGGTGGGGCGCGGCGGCGCGGCAGCCGTTGAAGACGCCGGTGAGGTTCACATCCACCATGAGCCGCCAGTCCTCCGTGGTCATCTCGACGAGCGGAGCCACCTTGGCGACGCCCGAGTTGTTGACCACGATGTCGAGGCGTCCGAGCTCACGCCTCGTGCGCTCGATGAGCGCCTCGACCTCGGCGTAGCTCGCGACGTCCGTGGGGGCGACGAGGGCGCGCCGGCCCGCCGCGTGGACGCGGCGCGCGGTCTCCTCGAGGTCTGCCTTCGAGCGCGCCGCCAGGGCCACGTCAGCGCCGGCCCCGGCGAGCGCCACGGCGAGCGCGCGGCCGAGCCCACGGCTCGCGCCCGTGACGACGGCGACTTTGCCCGCGAGCGTCAGCGGTAGAGCGCCTCGATCGCGTCCTGGTACTTCTGCGCGACGACCTTGCGTTTCACCTTCAGGGTCGGCGTGAGCTCACCGCCGTCGAGGCTGAAGTCCCCGGGGAGCACCGTGAACTTCTTGATCTTCGCGTACGACTGGAGCTGCGTGTTCTTCTCCTCCACGGTGCGCCCGACGCGCTCGACGATCTTGGGGTGCTTGACGAGCACGGTGGGGTCGTTGACGAGGATCCCCTGGTCGCGGGCGAACTTCGTCAGCTCCTCGGGGTTGACGGTGATGAGCGCCACCGGGTACGGGCGCCGGTCGCCGTAGACCATCACCTGGCTGATGAACGGGTCGGCCTTGAGCATGTTCTCGACGTTCTGGGGCGCGATGTTCATGCCGCCGGCGGTGACGATGAGGTCTTTCTTCCGATCGGTGATGAAGAGGAAGCCGTCCGCGTCGAGCGTGCCGATGTCGCCCGTGTGGAACCAGCCGCTGGGCTCGAAGACCTCCTTGGTCGCGTCGGGCTGCTTGAAGTAGCCACGCGTGGCGATGTTGGGCCCGCGCGCGAGGATCTCGCCGTCGGGCGCGATCTTGAGCTCCACCCCCGACAGCGCCTGGCCGACGGAGCCGAACTTGAAGCGAGTCGGTTGATTGAAGGTCAGGGCCGGGCACGTCTCGGTGAGCCCGTACCCCTCGAGGAGCAGGATCCCCGCGGCGTGGAAGAACTCGGCGATGTCACGCGACAGGGGCGCCCCCCCGGAGACCGCCCACTGGAGCCGTCCGCCGAGCGCGGCGTGGAGCTTCGAGAAGACGAGCTTGTGGGCGAGCTTGCGCTTCCACTCGAGCGCCGCCGGCACGGGCTGGCCTTGCTGCTGGTGGCGGCTCACGTCGCGGCCCACGCCCACGGCCCAGCGGAAGATCTTTTGCTTCGCGGGCGAGCCCGCCTCGACGCCAGTCAGGATCTTCGCGTAGACCTTCTCGAAGACGCGCGGGACACTGCAGATGAAGTGCGGGCGCACCTCCCTCAGGTTCTCGCCCACCTTGTCGAGGTTCTCGGCGAAGGCCGTCGTCAACCCGTGGGCCACGCCCAGGAACGACTCGAGCCGCGCGAAGGAGTGGGCGAGCGGCAGGAAGAGCAGGTGCACCCACCCCTCCTCCACGGGCGTCCGCTGCTTGGACGCGCTCACCGCGGCGATGTGGTTGGCGTGGGTCTGGAGGACGCCCTTCGGAGGTCCGGTCGTCCCCGAGGTGTAGACGATTGTCGCGAGGTCCGCGGGGCCAGTCGTCGTCACCCGCTCGGCGAGCGTCGACTTGTGAGCCGCCTCGCTCTCGCGCCCCAGCCTTCGGAGCGACGTCCACGTCATCACCATCTTCGGCGGCTGCGGGGCGTCGTAGCCCGCGATGACGACGATCTGCTCGAGGCGCGGCATCTTGTCCCGGGCCTGGAGCGCCTTGGCGAGCTGGGCCGGGTCCTCCACGATCAGGGTTTTCGCCTCCGAATCGTTGATCACGTAGGCGATGAGGTCCGGCGGATAGGACGGGTAGACCGGCACCGTGACGCACCCGGCGCTGAAGATCGCGAAGTCGGCCTGCACCCACTCCGCGCGGCTCGCCGAGAGCAGCGCGATCTGCTCGCCCTTCTGCCGCCCCAGAGCGATCAGCCCCAAGGCCAGCTCGCGGACGTTTTCGCCGACCTCGCGCCATGTGACGGTCTTCCACCCGGCGCCCTGCTTGAACGATTGCGCCGGGCGACCGGCGCTCTTCTCCACGCGGTCCCAGAACATCCGCGCCAGCGTGTCGGCAGCCATGGGCCCCCCTAACTCAGCAATTTCAAAAGACTTCTAGACCGTAACACGAGCGGTATAACGCGATGCGAAAATTAACTTGACAGGGATAACGCGACGCGTTAATACTCTCGGAGGACGGAGACGCGTATGGCGAAACCCGGTGGGACGAAAAACGAAACAGAAGGTGCAGGAGGAGCGACCCATGATGGACGATCCCAAGAAGGCTCAGGAGTTGCTCGGCCAGATCACCGGCAAGGCCGTCGAGACGATGACGGTCTGGGCCGATGCGAATCAGCGCGTGCTGCGCGAGCTGGTCGAGTTCGGGGCGACGAGCGCGAAGGAAGGCGTGCGGCTCTACGCCGAGCTGCAGCAGAGCGCCATCGAGGCCCTGCGCGACTCGCAGGCCGCGGCGCTGCGCTGGCAGACGGCGTGGCAGGACGGCGGTAAGGACCCCGTCCAGCTCTACCAGAAGGCCCTCGCCGAGGGCGTGGAGAACGCTCAGAAGGCGTTCAAGGTCCTCGAGACGCAGGCCCAGGCGGTGACCCGGTCGGCTGAGCGGCTGCAGACCTCCGCAGAGCAGGCGGGCAAGGGTCTCCAGGAGACGTACGCCGCCGTCGTGTCGAAGCTGAAGGACGTGTGCGCACAGAACTGAGCGCGCGCTCGCGCCCCTCGCGCGATCCAGGCGGCCCGGCGTCACACGCCGGGCCGTTCTACTTCGGCTGCGCCTTGCGCTTCTCCAGCCGCTCTTCGAGCGACTTGAGGCGCTCCCGCAGCGCGGCCACTTCTTCGCGCAGCCTATCCGCGTCCGCATCGGCCGTCCCGTCACGCTTGGGCTCGGAGCGGGTTCCGAGGCCCGCGCCGGCCATCATGCTCCCCCACCCCGCGCGACTCATCCACTCCTGGAAGACGCGCTCCATCTCGCGCTGGTTGGAGATGACTCCCTCGAGGCTCGACTTCATCGAGCGCTGCAGGAAGTCCTGCCAGGCCTCGCCGTGCTTGATGAGCTGGTGGAGGAAGCCGGTCGGCAGGCCGCCACGATGGCTCCGCTGGTTCTCGAGAATGATCTGCGTCAGCGTCACGCCAGTGAGGTCCTCGCCCGACGCCGCGTCGACGACGGAGATCTCCTTGCCCGTGCGGATCATCTCCTCGATCTCCTCGAGGGTGACGTAACGACTCTCCTGCGTATCGTAGAGTTTCCGGTTCGAATACCGTTTGATGACGTACGCCATGGCACTCCTCTGCAGGGGGATGGGATCCCCTGGCGCCATGATGAATCGCATAACACTCCGCGTCAAGGGCCAGGCGTGGCACCGTGCTAGACTGACCGCCCACAACGAGGGAGGACACGATGAAGCTCAAGGGTCGCACCGCGCTCGTCACCGGTGGCTCCCGCGGGATCGGCCGTGCCGTCGCGTGGGCGCTCGCCGAGGAGGGCGCCGACGTCGCCGTCAACTACGTCTCGAGCGAGGCGGCGGCCAACGACGTCGTCGAGCAGATCCGCAAGATGGGCCGGCGCGCGACGCTCGCGCAGGCCGACGTCGCCGACTTCCCCGACACGTTCAGGATGGCGCAGGAGATCCTGAAGGAGTTTGGGCACCTCGACATCCTCGTCAACAACGCCGGCATCAACTCCGACAAGACTTTCGTGAAGATGGATCACGCCTCGTGGCGGAAGGTGCTCGCGATCAACCTCGACGGCGTCTTCAACTGCACCAAGGTCTTCATCGACCAGATGCTGAGGCAGGGCTACGGGCGCGTCGTCAACATGACGTCGGTCATCGGCCAGATCGGCAACTTCGGCCAGGCCAACTCCGCCGCGTCGAAGGCGGGAGTGGCAGCGTTCACGAAGTCGCTCGCCAAGGAGCTCGCCGGCAAGGGCATCACGGTGAACGCGATCGCACCGGGGTTCATCGAGACCGAGATGGTCCTCGGGATTCCGGACAAGGTGAAGGAGAAGCTGC
>WNGM01004354.1_pt1 | contig 11171 bp, 7 predicted proteins | sample 5400571 | NCBI WGS metagenome assembly WNGM01 (sample SAMN13153378, study PRJNA577476) | soil metagenome | isolation source: 100 cm soil or saprolite under Garry oak tree replicate 2 | place: USA:California | collected 2016-06-15 | reverse complement strand
AGGGGGCCCGTCGGGTTAGTGTCGATGCCGGCGATAAAGCAGCGCCCCACAAAGAAGGGATCGCCAATGCGGAGCGTGTTGCTTTCGACATTGCCGTCGCCGGAGGTTGCGCCAATATAGATGTTATCGGTACCGGTGGTGAGATTATCTCCTGCCAACCACCCAATGACCGTATTGTAGGAGCCGCCAGTCAGGCTGTCCAAGGCTGAATCACCGATGGCAACATTTGCCGTGCCGGTGTCGTTGCCGTACAGCGCTTCCTGCCCCATTGCTTGGTTATCATTGCCAATGGTGTTCGACCAAAGCGCGTAAGCGCCTACGGCATTATTTGATTCGCCATTGGTGTTATTGATGAGTGATTCAGCGCCAACGGAGGTGTTGAAGTTGCCCAGCAGGTTGCCGCTTATGTTATTACTCGCCAGCGCCAGGTCACCAACCGCTGTGTTCTGAGCGGCGCGAACATTTGACAACAGCGCGGAATCGCCCATGGCATTGTTGCTGAATCCATCGGTGTTGTTAAACATTGCAAACGCGCCGGTAGCACAGTTGTACAAGCCGATGTCGTTGAAGAGAAGCGCATGGCTTCCGTTAGCGGTGTTTCGGATGCCGGGCCCATTAAGCAATAATGCTCCAGCGCCAGTCGCTGTGTTGTTGCGACCAGTGGTAAGGTCCAGCGTTCCTGCACCGACGCCGGTATTGAAGCTGGCGGTGGTGACGTCCATTTGTGATTCCCAGCCCAGCGCCGTGTTGAATTGACCGCTTGTGAGACTTCCAAGAGCGTTGAACCCCTCCGCTGTGTTGCCGTTCCCATAATCTCCATCGGGCGGCGGACTGACTGCCGGAGAAGCCGGGGAAGCTCCCGCCTGAATCTGCGGGAACAACGCACAGCACACCAAAACAACCGGGAGCAACTTTCTGAATTTCATCAGTGAATACATTTGAGTGTGTTCTTTCTTTTCCCGGTTGTGTTTGGTTTGACTTTTTTATTCACCGGGTTCCGAACAGACAAAAATTTACCGGGCGGAAATTCTTTTCTGTTGTGGAGCCATTCGCGTTGATACCAAATGTGAGATTCGAATGTCAACGTTTTTTTTAGGGGGTCGCGCTTGGTCAAGTTATTCTTGGAGACAGGGCAATTGGATGTCATTTCAGGCTGGCTGAAATCCAATCGCTGCACCATCGCTGGGATTGCTGTTTGCGTTGATAAAGCTGTTCCGTTAGCCTGAGGGGCATGGCACGGTCTGGTCTGGGTAAAGGTCTTGGCGCGCTGATTGGCACGCCAGCTGTAGCCGAGCGCATGGACGTGGGAGAGTCCGGCGAGAGAGTGCACCAGATCAGCTTGACAAGCATCATGCCGAGCGCGTTGCAGCCGCGGAAGAATTTTGGGCATGAAGCATTGCAAGAATTAATCGATTCGATTCGCCAGCACGGCATCATCCAACCACTGATCGTTCGGCAGGCTGGCACGCGATTTGAACTTATTGCAGGCGAACGCAGATGGCGCGCCGCCCAGGAAGTCGGGCTCCCGAGCGTACCCGCGATAGTTCGGACCGCCAACGACTTGGAAGTGCTTGAGTTGTCATTGATCGAGAATCTTCAGCGTGCGGATCTCAATCCAATCGAAGAGGCTCAGGGCTACTTCAGATTAGTTAATGAATTTGGAATGCGACAGGAGGACGTCGCGCTCAAAGTCGGGCGTAGCCGTGCCGCGGTGGCGAACGCGCTGCGGCTTTTGGACCTGCATCCGCAGGTGCAAGTCTGGCTAGCTCAGAATTTGATTTCGGTCGGTCACGCTAAAGTGCTGCTCGCACTAAAAGCGCACGAGGAGCAACTGCTGGCTGCGGAAACGGTTTTGCGACGCAATGCTACCGTGCGTTCCACGGAGCGCCTGGTTGCGCGTCTGCTTGGGATCGGACGGTCACGGCGAAAGTCCCGGCGTGTAACGAGCGAATCGAGCGCCACCGGGACGGCAGTAGAAGATCTACAGAACCGATTGCAACAACACCTGGCGACGCACGTCATCATCCATCACGGCGATAAGCGCGGGCGGATTGAAATTGAGTACTACGGAACGGACGATCTCCAGCGGATCGTTACTGCTCTGGGGCTGCCAGTGGCTGGGGATTAACTGAGTCAATGGAAATTGTAGGGCGTCGGTGCCAGACGCCAATGCAAAAACAGCGGTTCGTTACGGCATTTCACAGAAACGCCCTGCGCAACACGACTATCGTGTTTTTAATTTCGCTTCTTCAGACCGGTCCTGTGCGCGCAGCGGAAGCAAAGATTTGGGAGGAATTCTCCGGTGACAAAGCGTTTGCTCATGTTCAACGGCTTGTCGATTTCGGGCCGCGGCCGGCCGGTTCCGATGCTCTCGAGAAATCAAGGACGTACATTGAGGAGCAACTTCGTCTCTATGGTTGGAACACACGGCGTCAGGCATACACCGAAGACACTCCGCGCGGCAACACTCACTTCGTAAATTTGATTGCCCAATTTGGGACGCAGAAAAAGGCGGCCTCCCCAGTGTTTTTGTTGTGCACTCACTACGACACAAAGGCATTCGACACGATTAGATTTGTCGGAGCCAATGACGGCGGCTCAAGCACAGGTCTGGTATTGGAATTGGCCCGCGTCATTGGGCAGCATCCGACGCTGGCTAGCAAGATTGAGCTGGTATTTTTTGATGGCGAAGAAGCCTTCGAGCAGTTTTCTGATACTGATGGTTTGTACGGGAGCCGCTATTTTGCCAGGCAACTTCAAGGCAGCGGGGCGAAACAATTTCGTGGCGGGCTGTTGTTCGACATGGTTGGCGATCGGTCCCTCGGCATCACACTTCCAAACGATTCCCCTGCCGATATGGCGCGGGATATTTTTGCCGCTGCGGAAGCGCTGAACTTGCGAAGTTATTTCACTTATCTCGGCCGGGATCTTATCGACGATCACGTACCGCTGAACGGCATCGGGATTCCGACACTCGACGTCATTGATTTTGATTATCCGTGGTGGCACACAGCCGACGATACAACCGACAAGATCAGCGCGCGCAGTCTGCAGATCGTCGGCTCCATCGCATTGTATTATCTCTCTGAAATTGCGCTAAAATGAATGAGCCGCTCCGCACATATGCGCGGCCTCCTTTTTTCAACTTCCGCATTGCGTTAACCCCGTTTTCCCGGCAATCTGAACGTGAATCGTCGCCCGAATGGAGCGTCTCGCATCAATGTCCGATCCAGCCCATAAAGATCCAGCCCATAAAGATATTGGTGTGATCGGCCTTGGGATAATCGGGCGCGCCATTGCCGCGCACCTTCGCCGCAAAGGCTTTTCAGTTTTCGTATGGAACCGCTCGCCACAGCCCGTCCCAAATTTTGTTGGCTCGCCTGGTGAATTGGCGGAGCTCTGTAATTACATCCAGATCTTTGTCTCCGATGACGAAGCGCTGCTGCAAACTGTTGAGCAGTTAAGCGAAAGCCTCACGCCACGTCACCTCATCCTTGCGCATTCAACGGTCGCGCCCGATTCGATGCGTGCCGCGGCGGAAATTGTCGAGCGCCGGCGAGCGCGATTTGTCGAGGCGTCATTTACGGGAAGCAAACCCGCAGCCGAAAAAGGCGAATTGGTTTATTATGTCGGCGGGGCTGATGCGGCATTGCGCGAAGCGCGTCCCATCCTCGAGGCCAGCAGCAAAGAGATCATTCATATTGGGGAGATTGGCCAGGCGAGCGCTATCAAGATTGCGACCAACATGATCACTGCCGCAAGCGTGCAGGCGGCGGCGGAGGCTCTGGCGCTCGTTCAAGCCTTAGGGGTACCCCTGGAAAAATTTATCGAAGCGGTACGTGTTAATGCGAGTCATTCCGGTACTCTGGCCATGAAACTACCGAAAATGCTCGACCGCGATTTTGCGGCGCAATTTTCGGTAAAACACATGCTGAAAGACATGCAGATCGCCAATCAGATCGCCTTATCGCATTATCTGGACTTGGGGGTCACCTCTGCCGCTCGCGATCAATTGTTCGAGCAAATGCAATGGGGTCACGGAGACAATGATTATTCGGTCGTTGCACGCAAATATTTGCAGGAAGTCGGTCCAACGTCTCACGAAGAGCCGCCGCCGGAACATCCGGATCAGGAATCGATCGCGAATGAACCCAGTATTGCTTCACCAGAATCACACACGGAACAATCAAAACCAGAAGATCCAGCTGCACCCAGTTCACAGCAGCCTTTACTCGCGTTCACCGGGACAGGAGGCGCAACAGCTAATGAAACGACACGATTGCGCCGTGGTTTTTTCAAACAGCTGCTGAGCCGGCTTTCGTCTGGACAATAATGACGCAGGCGTCGCCAGCCGGGCAGGGCGCTTTTCTCGATCTCTCGGCGCGTGCGAAGTTTCGTGTCACGCGGGCGGATAGGTTTCGATTCCTCAACGGGCAGATCACAAACGATTTGCGCAAGGCCAGCGAGACAGTGGCCGTCGAGGCGTGTGTGCTTAATGCAAAAGGCAAAATGGATGCGCACATTTTCGTTTGCGCACTCGGAGAATGCTTTTTGGTGGATGCGGCGCCAAATCTTCGAGAGAAACTCCGCGCGCGGTTGGAACGCTATGTGATTGCGGACGACGTTGAAGTCGAGGACGTCACGGATCAATTCTCGCTGTTTCACGTCCTCTCGCCGGAATTACAACGGGTAGAAGATGGTCGAGTTGTTTCTGTACAGCGTTTTGTTGAGCCAGGGTGTGACATTTGGAGCGATGCCGCGCATCGTGACGCTTTATCTCAACGATTGTCCTCGCACTTTGAGTTCCTTGATCCTGTCGCTGCAGAAGTGATGCGAATTGAGCAAGGTATTCCACGCTGGGGCTCTGAATTGACAGAGGAGATCATTCCAGTCGAAGCGAATCTGGAACAAAGGACGATCGATTACCAAAAGGGCTGCTACATTGGCCAGGAAGTGATCTCGCGAATAAAGATGTCTGGCCAAACAAACAAACGATTGTGCGGGTTGATTTCGCTGAACAACGTCCCGCTGCAACCGCGAATGAACCTTGCGGGTCCTTCAGTGCCGGGGAAAGAAGTCGGCTGGATCACTAGCGCAACGCATAGCGAAGAGCTCGGAAAAGAAATCGCACTCGGGTATGTGAAACGCGGTTTCAACAGCGTCGGCACGAAGTTGGATGCGCTCGCGCCCGGAGACGCCAGAAACTCCGTCAGGGCTATTTCGGTCGAAGTGGTTTCGCTTCCATTTCTCTGAAACTTTTGCGTCAGCGAAGAAGGCGCGTTGATGTTTTGTCTCGTCAGCGGCTAAAAATTGATCTTCCAGGCTTGACGCTTTGCCCAAGTTCTGACGTGATCGGATATCGCCTGCGCTTCTCAAATGGATATGAATCACGAAATTTATTTTGCTCTCGCGCAGCACATTTATAGAATCCGTTACCCCTCGGACGAGCGATTAACCTTAACCTTTTGCAGCGTCTGAACCAGACAGTTCCTGAGCTCAGTTCTGTTTCATTCGGAGGGCGGGGATCCACCTCCGCCCGCCCTCTCGTCGGTTAGTTATCATGGCAAATTTCTTTCCACGCTGGACGAACTGGGTGCCGATCAAGCTTCTGGTCTGCGGCATCGTTCTCGCGGGTGGCCTGACAGGCGCGACGTGGTATTACGCCACGCCGAAATACACGAAAGTCGGATATGAACCGATCCAGCCGGTGCCATTTCCGCACGATATTCATGTGACACAGCTCGGCATGGACTGCCGTTATTGTCACAGCTTTGTTGAAATGGCGGCGCACTCAAATGTGCCGAACACGCAAACGTGCATGAACTGCCATACGCAGGTGCAGAAAGACAACCCCAAGTTGGAGCCCGTGCGCGAAAGTTCCAAGACGGGCGATCCAGTGGAGTGGGTCTGGATCTATCGGACCGTCGATTACGTTTATTATAATCATGCGGCGCATGTAAACCGCGGCATCAGTTGTTTCAGTTGCCATGGCCCTGTCAATCACATGTCGACGGTGTATTTAGGGAAACCGCATAGCATGGCGTGGTGCCTCGACTGCCATCGGCATCCGGAAAATTTTCTGCGGCCCGAGGAGCAGGTTTTTAATCTCGATTGGAAACCTGACGACGTGAAGCCGGCTGAGTTTGTCGCGAAATACGGGCAGCCAAGCAACACGCGCGAAGACTTGTCGAAGCATCCCAACGGCAAGAATGAAGATTGGACTAAGAAGAAAAAACTCACTCAAACCGAGATCGGCGAGACGTTGAAGGAGCGCTGGAATATTACTCCGCCAACAAATTGCCAGGGGTGCCACCGATGAAACGCGTCTTCCAACATCCGCCCGAACCGGCAAACGGGAAGCATTACTGGCGCGGCTTGGGTGAGCTGAACGATACGCCAGAATTTCGGCAATGGTTGGAACGCGAATTTCCCCCAGGCTTGGCGGAGCTGAACGGCGACGAATGGTCGCGCCGCGACTTTTTGAAATTGATGGGTGCATCGATGGCACTGGCCGGGATTGGTCTCACGAGTTGTCGTCGGCCGGAACTGCATCTGGTTCCTTTTACCAAGAACGTGGAGTGGACGATCCCCGGCAAGTTTCTCTACTACGCCACGACAATGCCCCGGCGCACCGGCGCAATTCCACTGATCGCCACGACCGTGGACGGGCGCCCGATAAAATTAGAAGGTAACCCGTTGCATCCCGCCAGCGGAGGCGCGACGGACACGTTTGTTCAAGCATCAATTCTTGATCTGTACGATCCGTCACGCTCACGGCGCTTTGTTCACAAGGGAAAAACGAGCAATCGCGCCGACTTTGATGCTTACATAGGAACTCTTCGCAACGCGCTCACCAGCAAAGGCGGAGACGGCCTTGCGTTCCTCGTCGATGAAACAAATTCTCCTACACGCGAACGGTTACGCACTGAACTGGAAAAAATTTTCCCGAGCATGCGCTGGTGCGTGTACGAACCGCTCCTGAGCCAGGAGCAAACGGCCGCGACGCAAAGCGCATTCGGCCCCGGAGTGCGGCTGATCCCGAAATTCGATCGGGCAGATGTGATTCTTGCTCTGGACAGCGACTTTCTCGATTGCGGTCAGGGCGATCTCGAATCGGTCCGCGCATTCACGTCACGTCGAAGAGTGAAGTCGCCGGCAGACAGCATGAATCGACTCTATGTAGTCGAGAATCGCTTCACGCTCACGGGTGCAATGGCCGACCACCGGCTCCGTTGTCCCGCGAGCCAGATTGGGGCGTTCGCACACGCGCTTGCGAAAAAAATCCTCGCGGGAACAAACGATGTGGGACTAGGCGGACTCGTTAATAATCTGCAGGCTCTGGCAGGCGACGCAGCCCTCGATGAGCAGTGGCTTAGCGAGGCTGCAAATGACCTTCTGACAAAACCGGGCGCGAGCTTGGTAATCATCGGTGCAAATCAGCCGGGCCCAGTGCAATTGCTTGCTTATGGAATTAATGCTGCGTTGAAGAATATCGGCCAAACCCTGGTCGTCCGACAGCTTCCGCAGAATCCGCGCACGATCGATATTTCACGGCTGGCCTCAGACATAAACGATGGGCGAATCAAGCAACTTTTCATTCTCGGCGGCGATCCTGTTTACAACGCACAGCGCGGACTTGTAGCGGATCCGCAAACAAAGCTCCCGCTCGACTGGGCTGATCTGCAAAAGAAGGTACCCGAGATTGTGCGGCTCGGTTATCACGAGGACGCGACATCAGCGCTCAGTCACTGGCATGTTCCGCTTGCGCATTATCTGGAATCATGGGGCGACGCGCTCACATCGGGTGGCGATTACTTGTCGATTCAACCGATGATCCTGCCGCTCTTTGGCGGACTTTCGGAAATCGACCTGCTCAACGCGCTGCTTGGCGGTCCAAAAACAGAAGGTCCCGAACTTGTGCAGGAAACTTTTCGCGGCACCAATCCGCCGGGAGATTTTGAAAGTGCGTGGTCTCGTTTTCTTCACGACGGCTTTGCTTCGCACGTTCGGCCGCGTGATCAGACTTCTGCATTCAATGCAAGCGCACCTGGAGCGACTCAAAGTTCTTGGGCGCTGCCGCCGCCACCGACGGCAGATTCGCCAGAGATTGTCCTAACAGCGAGTTACGAAATGGACGATGGCCGGTACGCCAACAACGGCTGGCTTCAGGAAATGCCGGACCCAATTACCAAGCTGACCTGGGACAATGCTGCCCTCGTCAGTCCTGCTTTTGCTGGGGCGCTTGGAGTGAGTACTGGCGACCTTGTTCAAATCACAATCACAGAAAAAAGCGCTACGCCGGAACCGATCAGACGTGAGTTGGTCATCGCAGCACTGGTTTCGCCCGGACACGCGGACAATTCGATCACAGTTCCGTTGGGTTGGGCGCGAAAGATGCCGCAGTTCTACGAATTGCCATACGCGGGCAGAGATCTGAAAGAAAGGCCGGGCATCGCCGAGCAGGCCGGCTTCAATGGTTATTTTCTGCGCACGGCTGCCAATCCGCACTTCGCTGTCGCAGGAGCACAGGGGATCGACAGCGTACGCGTGACCAAGGTCGGGCGCACTTACCCGTTCTCGATCATGCAGGAGCATTTCAGCATCGAGGGCCGCGGTCTTATCCGCGAAGCCACGTTGGAAGGCTATCGTGCGAACAGCGAGTTCGCGAAGAAAATTCCGGGTGAAGAAGAATTGCCACATCCGCCGCCCAGCATTTATACGCATCCGCCGCTGGACGCACCGCAGCAGTGGGGGATGAGCATCGATTTGAATGTGTGCACCGGATGTCAGGCCTGCGTCATCGCCTGTCAGGCGGAGAACAACGTTCCTGTCGTCGGAAAGCTACAAGTCTCGCACGGCCGCATCATGCACTGGCTGCGCATCGATCGTTATTACGCTAGTCGTAAAGCATTCAATCAAGACCGCGGCGAATGGCCGGAACACCCGGAGATGGTGTTTCAGCCGATGCCGTGTCAGCATTGCGAGAACGCGCCGTGTGAAACGGTTTGCCCTGTCAACGCGACGCTGCACAGCGAGGATGGCCTCAATGTCATGGCTTACAATCGATGCGTCGGCACGCGCTTTTGCTCGAACAACTGCCCATATAAGGTCCGGCGCTTTAATTATTTCGATTACAATCAGCGGCCGGTCGGCAAGAGAAAGATCGTGGGCGCATTCAACATTTACGAAGAGTATTTCGCGCCGCTGACGACGAAAGGCGCGCCGGACACGATCAAGATGCAGAAGAACCCAAACGTCACGGTGCGGATGCGCGGCGTCATGGAGAAGTGCACCTTCTGCGTGCAACGCATCGAAGAAGCAAAGATCGCCGCGCATGCGCGCGCTGGCGCGAGCGGCAAAAATCTTCTCATCCCGCGCGACTCGTTCACAACCGCGTGCGCGCAGGCGTGTCCCACGGAAGCGATCGTTTTTGGCGATATCAAAGATCCGGAGAGTCGCGTTTCAAAAATGAAACAGCAGGACCGCGATTACCGGATCCTCGAATCTTTGAACACTGTCCCGCGAGTCAGTTATCTCGCGCGCATTCGCAATCCAAACCCGAAAATGCCGGACGCGGAGAACATCGGGGTGGCGAGTATGGAGGAGAAAACAGCGTGATGAATTTTCGATTTTCCATTTTCGATTGTCGATCGGGATTCTCGCTGACCTGTCAACCTGAGCGGAGCGAAGGATCTCGCAAAGGCTGCACACCGCACGCGAGCGTTCCTTGCGTAATCAGTCACCGAGTGGGAGATCCCTCGCCGTCTGCGCGCCTCGGGATGACCACAGATTAGAAAATATGGACGGAGCACCCGCAGCAGCACCTGAAAGGGTCAAAGAGGCTGAGCGACAAATTGCGCATGTGCCGCTTGTTCTGAACCGGCGCAATTTCAGTTGGCTGACCGAGCGCATTTCCGAAGTAGTGGAACAACCCGCGCCGCGCTGGTGGTGGGTGGCTTTTACCATTACTGCAAGCACCGCGACCTTCGGACTTTTTTGCATTGGTTATCAGATTTCCACCGGCGTCGGCACCTGGGGAAATCAGGTTCCGGTCGGCTGGGCGTGGGACATTACTAATTTCGTTTTCTGGATCGGTATCGGACACGCCGGCACGCTGATCTCAGCGATCCTGTACTTGCTCCGCCAAAAATGGCGTACCTCGATCAATCGTTCCGCGGAAGCGATGACACTCTTTGCGGTGATTTGCGCCGCAATTTTCCCCGGTATCCACGTCGGCCGCTTCTGGATGGCGTGGTATATGGCACCGATACCAAACAACTGGGGGATCTGGCAAAATTTCCGCAGCGCATTGATGTGGGACGTGTTTGCGGTTTCGACGTATTTCACCGTCTCGGTTTTGTTTTGGTACACCGGGTTGGTTCCGGACCTGGCGACTTTGCGCGACCGCGCGACCACAAAGATCAGGAAATTTCTCTTTGGATTTTTCGCTCTTGGCTGGCGCGGCGCGAATCGGCACTGGCGTCATTACGAAATGGCGTATCTACTTTTGGCGGGGATTTCCACGCCGCTGGTTCTCTCAGTTCACAGCGTCGTATCCTTCGACTTCGCCACGACAGTCATTCCGACTTGGCACACGACAATCTTCCCGCCCTACTTCGTTGCGGGCGCGATCTTTGGGGGCTTCGCCATGGTGCTCACTCTGCTGTTGCCGGCACGCGCGATCTTCAAATTGCAGGACGTAATTACGCCGCAGCACATCGACAAAATGGCGAAGATCATTTTGTTGACCGGCTCTTTCGTCGCCTACGCCTACACCATGGAATTTTTCGTCGCCTGGTATAGCGGCAATTCCTACGAGCGGTTCGCGTTTTGGAACCGCATTTTCGGACCATACTGGTGGTACTGGTGGTTGGGCATGCTCTTCTGCAATTGCCTTTCGCCACAACTTTTCTGGTTCAGGTGGTGCCGCCGCAACATCCTTGTCGTGTTTTTCGTCGCCATGTGCGTCAACGCCGGCATGTGGTTTGAGCGCTTCATCATTATTGCCGGCGGTCTGGCCCGCGATTTCCTGCCATCGTCCTGGAGAGTTTATCATCCCACGTGGGTAGATATTTGGACCTACATCGGCACGCTCGGGATTTTCACTTCGCTGTTTCTGCTGTTCATCCGGTTTTTACCGATGATCGCAATGTCCGAAGTGAAGACCGCCA
>WNGM01004934.1_pt1 | contig 11175 bp, 12 predicted proteins | sample 5400571 | NCBI WGS metagenome assembly WNGM01 (sample SAMN13153378, study PRJNA577476) | soil metagenome | isolation source: 100 cm soil or saprolite under Garry oak tree replicate 2 | place: USA:California | collected 2016-06-15 | reverse complement strand
TATACGAGCGCAGGAAAATGCAACCACGTTCTTCTCTCGCTGTACCCCACCTTGGGAACTGTAGGCTTTTTCATTTCGGGAAGCGTGGTTACCTGGACTGCCTGATTTGTCTGACTCATAACGTAACCTCTCTTTTTATTCGAAGCGAGCCACCTCTGATGCAACGGGAGTGATGAATGAGGGACCGCCTCCTCTCGCCAGACCTGGGTCCCTCATCCTTTACATACAGAGTAGCTAGTGCAAAGTCACCAGAGCTGTTCGGAAAAGGGGTGCAGGGGAATCCCCCTGCCGGGGTTCCAGGGGTGCCCCCTGGTTTTCCCCCTTTTCCTAAAAGGTAGGTAGAAGATGCATTAGTACCCGGAAGCGTTGTCCTTATTCACCTGAGATGACAGCAGCTGATCAGACTGCTGGAGAGCCTGAGTGACACTCGTTTTCCCAGCAACTACCGACGACATAAGCTCACTTATCGATTGTCCGACGGATTCAAACTGTGGAATACCCACATATTGAACTCCATGATAGGGAACAGGATCGAGTGTCGGATGCTCGGGAGTCGCGGTATTGATAGAGTCAAGCGTAACTTGAGCGAAAGGAGCTGCCTTTTGATAGTTGGGGTTCTGGTAAATCGAAGTACGTGTACCTGGAGGCACATTGGCCCACCCGAAGGTCTGGCCCGCCAGGGTCAGATACTGCGGACTGGTGGCCCAGGTGATGAACTGGAAGGCGGCATCCTTGTTGCGGCTGGAGTTGACGAGACCCAGTGACCATGCCCACAACCAATGACTGCCATTGGGGGTCACTTCTGTCGGACCATACGCGTACCCAACATTACCAGCGATTTTGGAAGTCGAAGGCGTTTCCAGCACACCACCAAACGAGGTAGCATCGTAAAACATCGCAGCCTTGCCTTGAGTCATCAAGTTTAGACACTCTTGCCAACCGGCAGTTGAGGCCCCTGGCTCACCATACTTTTGCAAGAGGTTAGCATAGAACGACACCGCCCTTTGTACAGCAGGTGTGTTGAGCTGTGGCTGCCAATTTGAGTCGAACCAGCGACCACCAAAGGTGTTAATCATCGTGTCGAGCGGAGCCATATTCATGCCCCAGCCAGCCTGCCCTCTCAGCAAAACGCCGGTCACACCATGTGCAGGATCATTGAGTTGTTGCGCGAATTGGGCGATCTGACCCCACGTAGGATGCAATGGCATGGTCAGGTGATGTTGCGCGAAAATTTGCTTGTTGTACATCACGAAGCTGCTCTCACCATAGAACGGGACTGCGTAGGGATGTCCTTGATAGGAAAGCGTTGACATGACCGGCTTGAGAAGATCGTCGTAATTGTAACTACTCTTATCACTTGCCGACATCTTGCCAAAGTATGGAGTGAGGTCCTGGATCCAGCCGTTGTGTGCCCAAATGGGGGTCTCGTAACTGCCAATAGTGGCAACATCAAATTTCCCCGCATTGGTAGCAACATCCTGGGTAATTTTCGAACGCAGGTCATTTTCGGGCAGGGTCACGAAATTGACCTTGATGTTGGGATGGTCTTTTTGAAAGACTGTCTTCGTCAATTGCTCCATCTGCACCATCTGGGAGTTATTGACGGTAGCCACAGTCAGCGTCGTAGTGGAAGAGGACGAGGTTTGACTTGAAGGGTTACAAGCCGCCAGAGCTGTGAGAAGCAAAGCAATGCTTGTCATGATGGCGATTGCTCGTGCTGCATTCTTCATTGCACATTTCTCCTTATCGGATGCCTCAATGCAGTAAAAAATAGAACGTCCAATGGTCGCGAAAGCACTACATGAACGTAAGAGAAGGCCTCAACAACGAGAATATCGGAAGTAAACTAACTCCTTTCTCTTTGGAATACTATGAAATAGAAATGTTTGAAGGTGAACAATAAATGTTTCAGTACAAACAAGTTTAACACAAAATGTGTCCAATTTCAAGACTTATTACGATACTCTTGCTATTTTGGGAAAAAAATGATACTATTTTGTTACAAAATACCATCACATCAATAGTAGCCTGCCTACTTCCGTAGAGAGGATCCTTTTACATGAAGAAAAGCCATCAGAACGCAAACGACCGGCACGCACAACTCATTGGATTACTCAAAGAGCGTGGCTATCGCTCGGTTGCAGAGATGAGCCAATTGCTAAACGTATCATCGATGACCATTCGTCGTGATTTGCACATACTGCATGAGAAGCAGATCGTAGACCTGACATACGGAGGAGCACGCTGGATTGCACCAAAACGAAACGAACCTGACTTTGATATTCGCACACATGAACACCTCGTTGAAAAACAAGCCATTGGGAAACTGGCTGCGAAACTCTTTATCAAAAAAGGGGATGTCATAGGTATTGACAGTGGCAGTACAGCACTTGAGATCGTGCGAAACTTGCCTGATATCCCCCTCACAGTTGTAACCCATTCTATGGCCGCAGCCAATGTTGTCGCGCAGAATAAGCTGCATTCATTGATTGTGCTTGGAGGAGTTTTGCAGCACGGAGCAAACTGTTTTTGCGGTCCACAGGCGATTGGCTCCTTACAGACCTTGTACATCAACAAACTCTTCCTGAGCGCTAGTGGATTGCTTCTTCCCCACGGCCTATCATGCGATAATCTGCTCGACGCAGAAGTCAAGCAGGCACTTATAAGCTCCTCGCGCCAGGTTATTTTATGTATGGATAGTAGCAAGATCGGTAGAGTCTACCTGGCTCGCTTCGCTACCCTCGATGATCTCGATACCCTGATCACCGATAACGACATCTCCGACGAGAGTCGTGAGGCCATAGAACAGCACCACATACAAGTAATCACCGCCCCCACAGCGGCCCCCACCTCTCTCTCTGACCTGGAACTGACCCGGGACGATGTCGCAGTATAGCACCCAACATCCATCAACCAAAGAAGAAGTAAAAAGTGAAAATGGTCAGGCGACAGGTCTCGCGTAGGGGCGGGAGAGGAGTCGGGCGGGGTTGGGGCCCTTGTGGCCGCCCGTGGAGGGGATGCCCTTGCCATGCCCAGGCCAGGCAATGGCGGATGAAGGGAGGCAGGGAGGGCCTTTATGGTCGCCCGTGGGTGGGGGGTGATACGACGTGACGAAGGGAGTCATCGGTGAACAAGATGGGCAGCAATCCTCCAACGTGCACAGAAAAGAGGAAGGCACGACGGGCGACCATAAAAGAAACGAGGTGTGAAGGGCCTTCACACCTCGTCATACTGGTGGAGATGGAGGAGAGTCCTTTCCCCGACCAATAGGTTAGATGATGGGCAAGTTCTCTTGCGAAGTAACGGATGTACAAATGTCAGTTTTGATGTCAGCCCCAAAGAGAAATGTGGGATTTGATGCAGCTTGATAAGTTGGTTTATGATGAACTTTGAGTAATTATACCACGCGAATCGTTGTTTCATGGCAAGCACTTTGTAATGGCTTGCCAGAGATACGATTGAAAGAAACAGTGATATTAGCCTTGTTCTGCGGATGGGCTTGTCAGAGGATTTGAACTCTCAGCCACTGTTTTGTCTGTGTTTGTGGTTACTTTCTGTATGCTTACATTGCATGTTTGCCGAATAAAGCCCTCACCTGACCGTTCCACAAGTGTAATGAGGCTCTCATATTCTATGATTTGAGGAGGCTGAGCGGATGCTTTCTTTTGGCTGCGATTGTGGCAACTACGGCATGAAGGAAGACAGTTGGAGCGGCTGGTTCCTCCCTCCGGGAACGGGACGATATGATGCATTACTTTAAACGGCTTTTCCTTGCAATATGCGCATTTCCATTGATAAGCATCCACGATGGATAGCCACTCTATGAGTGTTAGACTAGCTTCGGCACGAAGAGATCGCGCACGGATGTTATTTGCTTTGACCCTCTCTAGCTCACGAGCAATAATCAGGTAATTTTCCTCCGAGTCAGCCAGTTCCCGAATGGTGCTCATTACATGGCGACGGTTTCGCTCGGTCCACTCAGCTACATACATGAGCTGGCGCATATTAACTCGCACTATCATCCATGAATCCTTCCGTATGCTAGCTTTCCATAACATGGTGCCACTCAGAAATGCAGATAACAACGCCCTGGCAGCAGATTAATAATTTACTGCTGTGCTTTGTGCATTTTGTACAAACGCATTTGTTCAACCTGAATGCAACCTCAATAAAAATTATTATACACTAAATATTTGCTCAAGTTAACCCTGATTTTACTCAAGAAAAATGTGGAACGAAATGAAATTTGTATAATTTGCACAAATTCACTTCAAATTTTTCTGGTAGATTGGCTCTATGAAGCATAGTGTCAATTTTTCTATACTTTGTTTGAAGAGATACGTTGAGGAACTGCAATGCAGATGCCTCAAATCTCTCTCACAAGTTGGCAATACAAGTCACGTTTTATGAAGGCTCATTCTTTGCTCAATGGTGAGTATCTGAACCTTGGCTCTCTACTCAGAGAGAATGTCTTTTGACTGGAAGGTCTGGAGTTACTTACCATGTCTGTCACCACGATTCTCGTCCTGCTTGCAGGGCTTCTTATTGCGGCTAAGTGCGCCGGCTGGATATGCCAGCGTATCGGCATTCCAACGGTACTGGGACAACTGGTTGTCGGAGTTCTGGCAGGGCCATCTGTTCTCAACTGGATTCATCCTGACCCTGTGGTGAATTCATTCTCCACGATCGGCGTCATTCTCCTGATGTTCATCGCCGGTATGGAAACAGATACGAAACAGATGCGCCAGGTGGGAGTAGCCGCGTCCGTCTCTGCTTCCGCCGGTGTGGTGATTCCTTTCATCGCCGGAACGGCTTTCTCATACGCACTTGGCTATTCTCTCCTTATGAGCTTGTTTCTCGGAACGCTGCTCACTGCAACGAGTGTCAGTATCTCTGCCCAAACGCTCAAAGAGTTGGGCAAACTCAACACCAAAGAGGGAACGACCATCCTGGGAGCGGCGGTGATTGACGACGTTCTCGGTCTCATCGTCCTCTCGCTGATCCTCGCTTTTACCCTGGGACAGAATCCTCTCTGGTCTATCCTGAAGATGGCGCTGTATTTCCCTACAGCCTACCTGCTGGGCCACTATGGCTTCCCATTGCTCTCCCGTTGGCTCCCACGCTTGCTGGCGCTGGAGGCTCGTATCGGTTTTGTGATGGCGCTCGTCCTGTTCTATGCCTGGTCGGCGCAGGAGCTTGGAAGCGTGGCAGCGATCACCGGCGCTTATATTGCCGGCATCCTGGTCAATCGCACGGAGATGCGCGAATGGGTGCATGATGGCCTCTCGAAAATTGGCTACGCATTCTTCATCCCCATCTTTTTCGTCTATGTGGGAGTTGAAGCGAATTTTCAGGGAATCGCGAATCTCTCGCCGGTCTTCTTGCTGTGCTTTGTCGGAATAGCGCTGGCAACCAAGGTAGTTGGTTGTGGCGGTGGCGCGCTTCTGTGCCGCTTCAAGCCAATGGAAGCGCTGACGGTAGGGGTGGGCATGATCTCACGAGGCGAGGTCGCACTGATTACTGCCACGATTGGACTACAGGCCGGACTCATCAATAACTCGCTGTTCTCAATTGTCGTCATGATTACGCTCGTCACCACACTGGTCACGCCCGTACTACTCAAACTTGTCTATCTCGCGCGGCGAGGGCCGGCACTCAAGGGGGCGCGGGTGACAGAACCATTGTTGTTGGAGGTGATCGAGGAAGGCATGGAGGACATGCTGTTTCAGGAGGAGGCAAATGTACACAGATCTGCTTGATAAAGGATATGCCTGTTTGCGCAGAGGAGACCCAGATTCAGCTTTGATCCGCTTTCGACACGCAGCCGAGTCAGAGCCGGAGCGCCCGCAGGCCTACTTTGGGATGGCGATGGTTTACCTGGAGAAAGAGTCGAGCGATGAAGTGGTTGTTTCTCTCGATAAGGCACTTGGCGTCGATCCATCTTACGTAGCAGCCAGGGCCTACCTGGGAATAGAATATCTGAAACGCTACGATATCGTGAAGGCCGAAGAGGAGTTGGAGCGCGCTCTCAAAGATGAACCCACCAACTTACTGGCGCATGTGAAATATTCTGAGTACTACTACCGCCTGGGATTCTATAATCGTTCTGTCGAGATACTTGAGCGGGGGTTAAAAGGGCCACACGGGGCCAATGAGCACGTTGTGGCTATGGCCCGTCAATTTCTTTCGCAGGCCAGGCAGAAAAGCAAAAACATTATCCTTCGCGAGCCACCCGACCCACGCCGCTGGCTGCATTTCTTTGCCCGGTTCATTCCACGCAAAGGCGAGAAGACCCAGGCCTCAGGCTCAGTCGAGTTAAGGTAGGTTTCAGTCGACCCGTTCATAAAGAAAGGATGGAATTATGTTGGTTTGGTTGTTAATCGGTTGTTCTCTCATGCTGATGTTAGTACGTATTGGACTGCCTTTCGGCATCAAGTCGGAGGGGGTGACGATCGCGACGGTGACGCTCACCTACCGCGAGAAGCTGCTGCTCCACCGTACAAATATCTATGCATTGGGCGTTCTTCTCCTGCTGGGCGCAATCGGCAAGTGGTTTAGCACTCCAGTCGAAGTCGTGCTGATGCTGCTTGCGCTCGGCATCATCAATCTCCCGGTGCGCTATTATTTCACGACTCAGGGAATCGCATGCAACAATGTGCTATTCCGTAAGTGGAAGGAGTTCGAGTACGCACGCTATCACCGGGCAAAGCTGACACTCATGCCCCGTAAGGGCTTTGGCTCTCTACCGCTCTTCGTTCTGGCATCCCGTCAGGATGAAGTACTTCCTTACTTCCAGCGCTTCATACAGGTGCGCGAGGAGGCTCCTCCGCCTTTCTTGAAACGCTCGCTAATGATGTGGCTGCGCAGGCGTCTGTCGCTCATCGCTATCATGTCTCTGCTGGCCATTAGCCTTGTCTTCCTCTTGAGCGCCTGCGGCGAGAATGCTGATCCCAGCGGCCTGAATACCGCAAATCAGACCAACTTGACCAGCGTTTCGCCGAATGGGACACCCATTACGCAGCAGCAGCTCAATACGGCGAAGACGAACGAACCGTTCGCCTACAATCTCGCCCTGCTCGTTGATGAGAACCGTCTCGGCATCAACTTTGTGTGGACGCTGGTAACCGGCTATCTCGTCATGTTCATGCAGGCGGGCTTCGCCCTGGTCGAAACCGGCCTCTGTCGCGCCAAAAACGCCGGTCATACGATGGCGATGAACTTCATGATCTACGGTCTCGGCATGATCGGGTACTTTGTGTGCGGTTTCGCCTTCCAGTTCGGGGGCGTCGGCATAGCAGGAGTAGCCAACCTGGGTGGTCTCTCGACGCTGACGAAGGAACTCGCTATCCCAATAGGAGGTACCAACTGGGGCATCATTGGCTACAAGGGGTTCTTCCTGAGCGACGGCACCTATGACGTCGGGGTCGCCGTGATGTTTCTCTTCCAGATGGTGTTCATGGACACCACTGCCACTATTCCAACTGGAGCAATGGCGGAGCGCTGGAAGTGGTCGGCCTTCTGTGTCTATGGCTTATTCGTCTCGACGCTCGTCTACCCGGTCTTCGGTAACTGGGCCTGGGGCGGCGGCTGGCTCTCACAGTTGGGAGCGATCGGCCTTGGCAAAGGCTACATCGACTTCGCGGGCAGCGGCGTGGTGCATGCCGTGGGCGGTTGGTGTGGTCTTGCTGGAGCCATGGTGTTAGGCTCCCGCCTGGGTAAATATAACCGCGATGGAAGCGCAAACACCATTCCTGGCCATAACCTGATACTTGCTCTGCTGGGCTGCTTCATTCTGGCCTTCGGATGGTTCGGTTTCAACCCTGGGAGCACACTGGGCGCATCGATGAACGGCAACCTGCGCATCGGTATCGTCGCCGTCAACACCATGCTGGCGGGTGCGTTCGGTTCGGTCGCCGCCATGATCTACACCTGGAGATCGGGAGCGAAGAAACCTGACATCGGCATGATGGGCAATGGACTGCTGGCCGGCCTGGTGGCGATCACTGCGCCAAGCGGTTATGTGAGCCCGCTCTTTGCCTGTATCATTGGTACCATCGCCGGTGGGATCGTCGTATTCATGGCGGGCGTCATCGAAAAGGTCTGGAAGATTGACGACCCGGTCGGTGCCATTGCTGTGCATGGCTTTAATGGTGCGTGGGGACAGCTTTCGGTGGGTCTTTTCGCCGATGGAGCGGCAAACTTTGGCGGTTTGCAGGTGCGCGGCATCTTCTTCGGCGATCCGGGCCAGCTTGTAGCGCAGATCATCGGCATGGGTGTCTGCTTCGTCTATGTCTTCGGTGTCTCGTGGGTCTTCTTCACCCTCTACAAGCGCTTCTTTGGCCTACGTGTTTCTGCTGAGACGGAACTGCGCGGCCTGGACATTCCCGAAATGGGGGGCCTGGGTTACAACCCGGATGCCGAGTTCTACGAGCCACCTGTCGGTACGACAACAGCCGCCTCAGTTGGCGGGGGCGGCGAATAAATCTCTTTGGGCGCTCTCAGCGTTGAGAGATGGTACCCATCAGAGACAGTGTATGCCTCTGATGGGTACCATCGTATCTCGTTAGCGCCATGCTCAACTGGTGGCTCCTTGCGGTGCATCAACGATTGATCTGAGGTGATGACCTAAGACCAAGGTACGCGCTCCCCCTACTTATATCGCACGTTGTACCCTACCGTCAAAAATACACTTAAGGGCCTACATAAGTCAGGATAATCTCCCCTAAAATGGCAAGCTATTTCTCCCCTCTCCACTTCCGACATCTAAGGCTTCTCCAGTTGGTGGGTGTGTCTCATGCAAAAATTTCTCAAGTTCTTCTGAGGGCTTCAGCCCATAATAAAATGGATCGTCTGGCTGGCCATAGACACGATTAAAAGAATCAGTCATGTGTGGCCTCGTTCTGTGGATGGGTTTGCCATAAGACATGTATGATCATCCACTTACCATGGTACTTTGCGAGATGCATGTAATCGATGCCCCAGGCGGCAATCAGTTTCACACTGGCTGTGTGATCGAGAACTTCATACATGATGATCTCTTTTGGTGCATCTGGTGGGAATTGGCCGTCTTTGTTATAAGTCTTCACATGTTCAATGAATTCAGTAAAAGACATCGTGCTTTCTGTGGCTCCCTGTTTATCCACGAAGAAACCACGCTTCGCCAGCTCGGGGTGAACGCTTCGCTCTATCTTTGCGGGGTCTGTTTTGTAGACCCCTTCTACATAATCGAGTACGGCCTGCTTCACAGCCTCTTGGTCTGTTTGCGTGAGTGCTTGCATATCTGTCCTCTCGTCGTCTCTGTTTTTGCTTCGTTCTGTCGGGAGGTATCCTCTAAATTTCTCGATTGCCTTTGCCTATGGCTTCGCGCAGTGACACCCCGATTTGCCTGCTCTATTGAGCAGACGGTAACAGTAGAGCAACGATGGCTTCTACTTCAATGCCCTCCTGCTGGCCTATGATGCCTTTGCCCTCGAACGTTTTCCCCTGAATGCTCACCCGTTCTTCATCTATACCTAGTTGCTCGGCTATGTGCGTCTGCATCTGCGGGAAAAATGGCTTTACCTTTGGCTGCTCGGCCAGGATGATCACCTGCATGCTGATGAGCGTGATGGAGTGTGGCCGTAGCAGCTTTTTGTGTAGCTCACCAAGATACTCGATGGAGCGTGCGCCGGTAATCCCGTCCTGGTCGCTGAACCAGTCAGCTATGTCGCCTTTGCCGAGTGCTGCCAGCAAGGCATCTACGATAGCATGAGCCACCGGATCACCGTCGCTGCGCTTCACATGAAAGCCTCTGTTGTGAGGTATCGTGACACCTGCTAAGACTAACGGATATCCTTCGTATAAGCTATGAAAGTCAATGCCTGTCCCAATACGTAGCTCTTCGCTGATTACCTGGCGTATTACTTGTTTGATCTGTTGCGGGTGTATCTCCATGCTTCTGCTCCTGGTTCCAGTCAAGGATATCATACTCATAGGTGAACATATACAGAGCAGCAACGGCTATGATATGGGCCCATTCAACCGGTCGGCCAGTGCTGGCCAGGACAGTACGGTCAATGGCTACAACCGGGGCGTTAGCAGAGATTTGTAAGAGTTGTCGCTCGTTTTGGGTAGCTAGCCGCGCTATCAACATTTCCTGGGTATGGGTTACTTTCAATCCGTGACGCTCTTGTAACCATGCAAAGAGTGGCGTATCTCCAATATCGAGAGTGAGCAGTTCTCCAAACAGATCAGCGGGATAGTAGCTTTCTATCAAGCGGTAGGGGAGATTGTCGGCTGATTGCAGACGATATCGCTTGAGTACTAATCTGCCCTTTGGTATATGCAGATGTGCGGCAATATCATCACTGGCTGCGACAAGCGCCGATTGCTCTAAAAACTGCACACGTGGTTTACGCCCTAATCTTTGCATATCCTTGAGAAAGGAACCGGATTGGGTCATACGGCTAACTCCAAACTGTTCCGAGAGTTCGCGTTCCGGTGCTAACTTTGTTCCTGCTGCTAGCATGCCGTTAAGAATGTCTGACCGTAGCTTTGCGGCTATTTCCTCAGCTTTACCAAGTTCCATACCTACGAATCCCTTTGGTCTATTTCGGTATATACCATTTCTTGACAGAACAAAAAGAACATGGTATATACCATAGTGTACCATAAAAATGTACGAATATTCATAGTTAGGACAGATGAAACAAGCCCTATTATAACACGGGCTGGACACCTGAAGGGCTACGAGTTGTCATACCATTCACCTTCATAGCAAAGAAAGGAAGGCCTGTCATGGCAGAAACTGAAGTTGCCCGGCTCCTGCGCGAGATTGACGAAGCCTATCAAGCAGCTGAGTGGGCCCTCAGCGGGCTAGCTTGCGGCACGGCTAGGCACGATTTCATCAACGCGAAAGAAGAGCGCATTGCCATCTGTCACCAGGAACTGACGACGCTCGTTGGGCCAGACGAAGCCACCGCGCTGGTGGCAGGGGTCTACTTTCAGGATGAGAAGAGCAGCAAGATTTCTTCTCCTTATGAGGAATTTCGAGAGGGGCATGATGAATAACAAGGCACAGGGGCCGATACCGTGCATCCCCTTTGATCTCTCTGAATTGCAAGGGATCGAGCGCGTACTGTGGGCCTATCTCCGGCGGCTTCCGGCCTCTCCCAAGAACGTGAAACGCCGACGTTC
>WNGM01004349.1_pt1 | contig 11176 bp, 9 predicted proteins | sample 5400571 | NCBI WGS metagenome assembly WNGM01 (sample SAMN13153378, study PRJNA577476) | soil metagenome | isolation source: 100 cm soil or saprolite under Garry oak tree replicate 2 | place: USA:California | collected 2016-06-15 | reverse complement strand
TGAGGACGGTGAGCATCACGCCGAGGCGCAGCGGCGTGCGCGCGTCCCCGGCCGAGCGCAGCGCGCCGCCCACCATGAAGAACAGCAGCATGCCCACGCTGCCGACGAACATGATGCGCAGGAACGGCAGGGCCTCGACACGGACGGCGGGCGCCGCGTGCACCAGGCCGAGGAGCGACGGCGCGAGCGTCCAGCCGAGGGGCGCCAGCACGCCGCCCCACAACACCAGCGCGGCGAGAAAGGCCTGATAGACCGTACGGTTGACCTTCTCGGGCTCGTTCGCGCCTGCGAAGCGGGCCACCAGCACCGCCATCCCGCTGAACACCGACATGACGAAGGCGATCACGACGATGAAGATCTGAATCGCGACGCCGATCGCGGCGTTGCCCGCGTAGCCCACGAAGCGCCCCACCATGGCGTGGTCCACCAGGCCCTGCAGCCCACCGATCACGTTCTGGAGCATCGTCGGCCCGGCGAGCATCCAGACGGCGCGGGCGATCGGGCCGGCGACGATCGAGCGGTCGAGGGGCTTACCGGCGTGCGGGGGTGCGGGGGCGGGGGCGCGGGCGGCGGCCATGACGGTCGGAGATGATACTCGGATTGAAGCGCGAGGGGGAGACCTAGCCGCGGTCCAGCGGCGCTGCATATTGGACGCGACGATCACTCTGCCTTCATCTCACATCCTGCAGCCGGGGTCCGCATGCGCCCGCCAGTCTGCACGTTCGTCGCATCGCTCTGCCTTTCGCCCCTGATCAGCCTCGTCGCGCAAGAGGGTGTGCTCGTGCCCGTCGGGGCGCGGGTGAAAGCGGAATCGCAACAGTCCGGGCAGACCACCGAGGGAACCGTGGTGGCGTGGCGCGGCGACACCCTGGTCGTGCGCGCCGCCGAGGGCGGCGACACGGTCCGCATCGCCGCCGCGACGCTCAAGAAGCTCCGCGTCGTGGAGAGCCCGGCGGTGTGGCGCTACACCAGTCCGACCGATATCAACTACTTCACGTCGGCGGCGGTCCCGCGACCGGCCGGCGTTGCTCCGTTCGGCGCCGACCCCTTCCGGCACGTGCTGCTGGTCGCGAGCCAGACGGAGCTCGCGGCGATCGACCCCGTCACCGGCGGCGCGATCTGGACGCGCCAAGATCTCCCCGACCTGCGCGGCGCGGCGCTCGACGTCGTCGGTGTCACCGGGTACGGCGTGATCACGCGCGGCGAGAAGATGGAGATCATCGATGTCCGGACCGGCGAGCGGCGCTGGGATACGGGCGCCCTGTCGCTCCTCGCGGTCCGGGGTTGGCTCCCGCTGCCCGGTGAGGACACGCTCGTCCTCATGTACGGCCGCACTGCCGAGAGCGCGTCGACGCTCATGGCCGTCGAGCTCGCCACGGGGAAGGTGCGCTGGCGGCAGGACAAACTCTTCGCCGTCGAGCCCAAGGTTTTCGGGACGGGTGGCGCATCCTATCTGCTCGGGCACCAGCCGCCCCTCGCCGACACCGACACGACGCTCGTGCTCTACCTGAGCACCGAGGGGCCGATCCGGGTGGACGCGCGGACCGGCGCCTTCATGTGGCGGGCGGGCGCGCTCCGCGAGGCGAAGATCCCGGCCCCGCGCGACGGGTACGCCCGCATCGCGCGGCGGCGGGGCGTCCTGTTCGTGCCATCCGAGAAGCGCCTCGTGGCGCTCAACGCGAGCGACGGACAGGCGGCGTGGACCGCGCCGCGCGCGTTCAAGAGCCAGGTCATCCGCATGGACGTGACGCGCCATGGCCTCCTCGCGAGCGGGGACGACTGGCTCGACCTGCTCGACCCCGCGACGGGGCAGTCGGTCTGGCGCGCCCCCGTGGCGCTCAAGAACTCGACGCGCATCGTGCGGCGGGGCGACACGGTGTACGTGGCGGCGGACAAAAAGCTGCTCGCGATCCAGGTGTCAGACGGGTCGGTGCGGACGCTCGGGACGGTGAGCTTCAAGGAAGGGGAGGCGCCGGGCGGCTTCGGCGTCTGGAAGGAAGGGATGGTGCTCAATTCCTGGCACAATCTCATGCTGGTAGATCGGCAGGGCACCGTGCGCTACCACCACGTGTATCCGTCCCCCAAGGCGAGCTTCGGCGAATCGCTGGGGGGCGGCGCGTTCATGCGGCCCACCACACGGTGGCTGAGCGGCTACGTGTTCTTTTTCACCGGCGCGCCGGACGACGGGGGCCGCGAGGGGTACAGCGTCGTCAAGGTCGACCCGGCGACGGGGCACGAGGCGGGCCGGCTGTGGTTCGACGAGCGCGTCCCCGCGTACACGCTCGAGACGGGATCGACGGCGTACTATCGGCGCAACGACCGGGAGATCGACGCGTTGAAATTCGCAGACTGGACGGCCCTCGCGCACGCGGCCCGGAACGGCTACGGCGCCCTGGTGGAGCGGCTGCTGGGGATGGGCGTGGACCCGAATGCGACGTCGGCCGATGGCTGGACCGCCTTGCATCTCGCGGCCCGCGCCGGTCACCGCGAGGTCCTGCGGCTGCTGCTGGACCGCGGCGCGCGGGTGGACGCCAAGACGGAAGACGCGTGGACGCCGTGGATGCTGGCGGCGCGCGAAGGTCACGATGAGGTCGCTCAGAGCCTGCGGACTGCCGGCGCCGGGGTCGGGGACGCGGTCGCGGGCCTCCTCAACGGCTGGCACCTCGCCCGGCAGGGGCGGATTACGGAGGCGCTCGCCGCATACGCGGCCGCGCAGGCCCGGGACTCGACGCTGGCTCTGTGGCCGGCGGCGTGGCAGGCCGCGTGCTGGCACGGCGGTCTGAGCGGACAGGCCGCCGCCGTCATCGCGACGTGCGACAAGGCCGTCGACCGCACGCCGGCGCAGGATGACAGCTACGCCTCCGCCCGCTTCGCCCGCGCGCTGGTACGGGCGCTCACCGGCAACCTCGAGGGTGCGGCGGCCGATCTCGAGCCGAGCCTCGACCCCGAGGAGGACGAGGGGCTCCTGCCCGGCTGGATCGACGCGTTGCGGAGCGGCCGGAATCCGTTCACGCCGGCGGTCATCGCGTTGCTGCAGCGGCGCTGATCCGCGTGCCTAGAGCCCCAGCAGCAGGCGATCGAGCGCGAACTTCCCTGCGCCGAGGAAGAGCAGCGCGATTGCCCCGACGAGGAGCAGGAACTCCAACTCCCAGCCCCCGTCGCCGCTGAACCCTTTGCGCATTTGCGTCACCTTGAGGCGGATCGCGCCGAGCATGACGACGATGAAGCCCGCCGCCGCCGCTTGTGTGAGCAAGCCAACGAGCGTCGCCAGGGCACCCAGCGGCTCGGCGATGGACAGGACCCTCAAGAGCGACAGCACGCCCGCAGGCAGCTGGGCCGAGGGCTGCATCTTCCACATCGCCCGCTTCTGGCTGCCGTGGACGAGAAAGGTGGTCCCGACACCGAGCCGGAGCGCTAGCAGCCCCCAGTCGCTGAAGTGATGAAGGTTCGACAGGACGCTCATGGATGCCTCCCTCACTTCTTCGTGGATGTGAGCGCAGCCAGAGACCGCGACGGCCCGATGCGGCGCGCCTCGATCCGCAGGAAGTCCGTGACCCAGGTCTTGCCGCCGTCCGTGGAGCGGTCGCCGGTCCAGGAGAAGCGATCCGGGCGGATGTCGTAGTAGCGGATCCGCCAGAGCGACGGGTTGCCGCGCGCCACACCGAACGTCTGCTCGATGTGCATTTCCGCACCGACGCGTTGCGCGGTGCCCATGTCGAGCAGTCCGCTACCCGCGTCCGCGCCGACCAGCTCCCAGCGATCGAGCGCGCCGTTGTAGTTGCGTAGCGTCGTCGTCACGTAATACGTCTGGCCGCTATCGCCCACGACGCGATACTCGTCCAGGATCTGTCCCTCGGCGAGGCGCACCGCGCTCCAGTATCCGCGCCCCGGACCGAACTCGCGACTCACGGAGGTAAACTCCCAGTCGCCGAGCAGGTAGTCGAATTCCCCCTTATGCGCGTCGTAGGACGCCCGGATCTGCTCGGCGGTTCGCTTGCTTGGGGATTGCGCCGCCAGTGGTGGCGTGATCGCCACTATCGAGGCGAGCAGGGTTGCGGCGCAGAGCGGGAGCACGGCGTTGCGCATGACGACCTCGCTGTTTGGAAGAGTCGACAGTCATGAACCGGGAACGTGTGCCGCGCGGGTCGCCTGGTCAATCCCGGCGACGACGCTTGCCACGATAGGCCGCTCTTGCGCCCGAGCTGGCGATGGGGGGATATGGGGGGTCCACAAGGAGACGCCATGGCCCCCTCATCCGCTGGTCGTACGCTGCTGCCACTCGCCCTCGTCGTCGCGGTCGGCTCGGCCGTCCACGCGCAGGCCGCTGCCCCCGCTCCCCCCGCTCCTTCGGGTGCGACGCCCTCGTGGACCCTCAAGGTGAACGGGGACATCCGCTGGCAGCAGGTCACGGCGGCGGGCGTTCTCCTCGTCTCGACCGACGCCGCGCTCTCCGGCGTCGATATCGAGCGCGGCCAGGTCACGTGGCAGAAGCCCGAGCTGGGCGGCCTTCCGGCCGACAGCGTCCGCATGGTTGAGGGCTCGCTCCTTATGGAGGCGGCGCGCCCGGGGCTGCTGTTGATCTTTGACCCGGTGACCGGCTCGGTGGTCTTCGACTCCCGACGCCTGAACCTGGCGCAAATCGTCACCCGCCGCGTGCTGCCGCAAAGCGGCACCTTGCTCGTCCACGGGCGGCGCGCGGCCGGTGGGGGGCCTCCGGTCGTCGCGCTCTATGATCTCGTGACAGGCGCCCAGCGGTGGGCGAACGAGACGCTGTTCGAGCAGACCGAGCCCCAGAAGAAGGGGCTGGGTGGCCTGATGCAGCGCTTGGTGAGCGCTGCTTCCGAGGCCACCGCGCTGGAGGTCCTGCAAGCGGGGCCCGACATGATCGTCGTCCACACGCTGACGGGTCTGCGGGCGCTGGACGCGCGGACGGGCGCGGCGCGCTGGTCCGCGACGCTGCCCACCGCCCGAGCGGGCAACCCCGCGCGACACGTACGGCTGTATCCGTCGCTCGACAAGCCCGACCGCATCTACGTGAGCTTCGACGACCGGCTCATGGCCTACCGCCTGGCCGACGGTCAGGCCCTGTGGTCCAAGCCCCCGACGGTCGAGGGCTGGGTGCACGGCATCGTGCAGCACCCCAACGGGATCATCATCCTCCCGGAATCGCCGCCCGCCAATCAGGCGACGGGCAACGTGCGTATCATCAACGGCGTCGTGCAGACAGGACTGAACGTGGCGCGCTATGACGATGGCACGACCATCGCCGACAAGCCGCTGCGCATGCGTGGCACCGTGACGGACGCGATGATCGCCGGCGGCTCCGCCGTGCTCGCGGTAGACGCCGAGTCGCGCACCTTCGTGAACGTGCTGGACGTGGCTACGGCGACGCTGCGCCTCAAGAAGGACGTGAAGATCAAGGGCCAGCTCGATTACGCGGAGCTCACGCCGGCGGGCCTGCTCTACATCTCGCGCCCCTCCCCGGCCACGAACGCCGAGGTGAACGTCATCGATCTTGCCTCGGGTGAGCCCAAGTTCAAGGACGCGATCGAGAGCGGTAAGCCGTGGGGGGGGAATCCGGACGACTACAATGCCGCGCGGTACTCCCTGCACCATGCGGTCGAGGGCACGACGCTCTACGTCTTTGCGAGCCACGACCACCGGCTGTACGCGGTGGATCGCAACGCCGGCACGTTCCGCGCGCTGGGCGGCGAGATCAAGCTGCAGGGCGACGAGGATCCGGTCGACATGGAGATCCGGCCCGCGGGGCTCGTCCTCATCGCGCCGCAGAACCTCGTGGTCGTGGCGCGGGATGGGCAGGTGAAGCAACAGGTCTATTACCCGGCGCCGCAGCTCCCGGGGCTGTTGCGTGCACTCCACCGGCTCAACGCCGTGCGCGCCGGCCTGTACGGCGCCGCCGCGTCGGCGTACGGCGACGCCTTCGCTCAGGCGTCGCGCAACGCCACGGACACGACCACGCGGCGCCTCACCGGTCAGCTGGCGACGGCGTACACCCAGGGCGGAGCGCAACTCCAGGGCTACGCGAGCCAATCGGCGGCGCTGGCGACGAAGCGCTTCAAGGCTTCGCTTGCCACGCCGGGGTCCGTCTTCATGCTGACCCGTGCGCCCGATGGGAATGGCAACGTGCTGCTGCAGATCGACAAGGACAGCGCCCAGCCGCGGTCGCGCGTGGATCTCGGCAAGGAGCGCGAGCCGGTCTACGCGGTGGACGACATCGCCGGCATGCTGTTCCTGCGGACCGCGCCGGGCACGCTGGTCGGCTACCGGCTCTGATCGCACGGGACCAAACGGCGTTCTACAACTTCACAATATCACGGTGAGCACCTTCGTGTCCGAGCCTGAGGCGCCGTGGCTGTCTGTCACCGTCACGCCGATCTGGTATGTGCCGAGCAGGAGATACGTGTGCGTCGCGGTGAGGGACCCCTGGTTGGAGGTGCTCCCGCTTGAGGACGACCCGTCGCCCCAGGTGATCGTGTACGACCACGGCCCATCGCCGTTGGGATCGCTGAACGACGTGCTCAGCGTGTAGAGCAGAGCAAGCAGCACGGTCTGATCCGGCCCGGCGTCGACGCTCGGCGGCTGGTTCGGCGTGGTGCAGCTCACCGTGTAGGAGACCGTGGCCGCCCCACCCGACGGCACGGTGACGGTCTGCGGGTTCGGGCTGCTCACGGCGCAGGTCGCCGCCACCCCCGAGAGCGCTACGCTGTGACTGCCGGCTGCCAGGCTGGTGAAGGTGACGCTGCCGTCGATGGGAATCGCCTGGCTATTCGTCCCATCGACCGTGACCGTGTAGCCGTCCGGGTCGAGGCTCGAGCCCGTGGTGCTCGTGGTCACGGTCAGGCTACCGGTTGCGGGCGGCGCGGGCCGGGATTTGACGATGTCGCCACTCGTCACGTTGCCGGAGCGCCGGAATCCCTCCGACGGGATGAGGACGCTCCAGAAGTCCGTGCCGCTCCCCGCCGGCCCGTTGTCGCACACCTCCACGGTGTAGCCCACGAGCTCACCCTCGTTCTCCCGACCGACGGCGTCGAACTCCGCCCCGCTGCTCGGGTCGCTACAGGCGCTCGAGGTGTTGCGGTACGCGGTGATCGATGTCGCCGGGTCAGTCGACGGATCGGTGGTCAGGCTGGCGGGGCGCCCGTCCGTGTGGATGTCGCTGTAGTCGGTGGCTGTGAACCGCCCCGTCAAGTCGGCCCGCACGTCGAAGTCGAAGGCCTGCACGTAGCTGCCGGGCGTGGCAGATCCGATCCCGAGCTGGCCTTTGCCGACCACCTCCCCGCTCGCCTGCAGCGTGTCGCATGTGACCGCAAAGGTCGTTGCTGCCGTCCCGGCCGGCACCGAGACCGTGCGCGGGTTGGGCGCGCTCACGGTGCAGTTCGCCGCGACGCCCGAGAGGGCGACACGGTGATCCGCCTCCGCCAGCCCGGTGAACGTGACGCTCCCGTTGGTCGCGATCGGCTGGCGTGTCGTGCCGTCCACCGTGACCGTGTAGCCGTCCGGGTCGAGGTTCGAGCCACTGGTGCTCGTCGTCACCGCCAGACTCCCGGGGGGCGTGGTGCCGCCACTCAGAGTAATGTCGCCGTCGGTGAGAGTGCCCGACTTGCTGTAGCCGAGGGCGGGCACCGCGATACCGAAGAAGTCGACGCCGACGCCGGGGCTGCCGTTATCGCACGCGTCGACGGTGAATTCGGCCAGCTCCCCGCTGTCCTCCCGGCCCCGTCCCCCGAACCGTGCGCAAGCAGCCGAGGTCTGGGTGAAGGCCGTGATGCCGGTGGCCGGGTCGGCTGCGGAATCGGCCGTGAGCGTCACCACCGAGCCGTTGGCCCGCACGAACGCAAAGTCGGTATACCGCAACCGCCCGCCCGACGTGTCGGTCACGTCGAAGTCGAACGTCTGGCGGTCGCTGCCGGATGTAGCCGTGCCGGAGCCGATGGCGCCGAATGCGGCACCCGTCCCCACACGTGCAAAGGCCGGGGCTCCGGGGCCGCGGGGGCCGGGGCGCTCGGGGTTGACCGAGTCACGGCAGCCCACGGCAAGCAGGGCGGCTGCCAGAGGCCCCGCAAGGTCGGCGAGCGTTGTCCGGGTGTAGATGAGCCGCCTCGCTGTGGAGTGTGAGCCGCGCTGCGACGCCGCCAGGCGATCGCGCGGCTCCTAGCCGCACAGGCAAAGTTCGGGCCAAAGCCCTGTGACCTCGCAGCACCGAGCGCAGGCGCTAGCGCCGCGACCCCGGCCCGCTCTGAACTGCGGCGGGCGTGCTGCAGATCATGCGGCGCAGATACAAGGCGGCCCTCCGCGGTGGGGCGGGGGCGCATTAAGTTTGGCACGCCGGCCTTCTCCACCCGGGGAGTTCATCGTGACTACTCACGGCCCTATGGACGGGGCTCCGCGCCCGACGAACCCGCCCCCGCATTCGGTCAAGGTCTACGGCGCCACCTCACGGGCCGAAGGGCGCGGCGCGAGTCCGCTGCTCGCGGCCGCGATCGCCGGGATCCTCCTGGCCGTGCTGTGGACGCTGCTCGTCTACGTGACGCACAACCCGGTCAGGTTAGCCGCCTGGGGGGTCGGCGGCCTGATCGGCGTCGCCGTAGCAAAATCGGCCGGCCAGCCGGGCCAGTCGCTCGGAACCCTCGCGGCGGTCGTGACCGTCGGTGCCGTGATCCTCGCGAAGGTGTTGATTCTCGCGGTAGCGCTCCGACCAATCGTCATGGACGAGATCCTCGGGAACCGCGAGGCGACAACCGCGCTCTTCCTGGTTGACATGACGACGCACCGATCGTTCTCGCCGGAGCTGCAAGCCGCGATCGACCGACGGATCCGCGAGCACAACGATACGGCCCTGTCCCGCCTCGGGGCCGAGCTGAACGACCGGATGATCGCCGAAGCCCGAGCGCGTGTTGCGTCCGCGACACCCGCGGAGCGCTCGCAGCTTGTCCACGGATACGTGACCAGGGCGCTCGCGGACGTAAGCTTCGCGTCGCTGCTCGGCAGGTTGTTCGGGTGGTGGGATGTGCTCTGGGCGGCGCTCGGCATCTCCAGCGCCTGGAAGCTGGCGCAGGCCGGGACCGGCTGACGACGCCCCCGGTCCCTCGTTGTCGCGCTCCGCCTGCTCGCGTTCCGCACGCTCGCGTTCTTCGCGCGCGCGTCTCACTCGCGCCTGTCGGAGCCTGCGCTCCTGCTCTCCGCCCAGCAGGCCCATGGCGGCAACGCCGAGCGGGGTTGGGCCAAATCGACGCTCGTGGCGGAACGCACAGCACGCGATAAGGGTGCAGGGGGATGCAGGGAAGAAGCAGCCCCGCGACGCAGAGCGCCGCGGGGCTCCCACCGCTTGGGGCGCGTGCCTACCGCGCGACCACCGCTGGCTCTTCGTCCACAATTCGCGTCCCGAGCACCTGCAGAAACTGCGCGATCCACTCGGGGTGCGCCGGCCAGGCCGGTGCGGTTACGAGGTTGCCGTCCGTTATCGCCTTGTCGATACCGATGTCGGCGTACTCGGCCCCGGCGAGTCTCACCTCGGGCGCCACTGCGGGGTAGGCGGAGACCTTGCGCCCCTTCAGTACTCCGGCAGCGGTCAGGATCTGCGGCCCGTGGCAGATGGCCGCCACAGGCTTGTCCTCGGAGAAAAAGTGACGCACGGTGCCCAGCAGCTCCTCGTTGAGCCGCAAGTACTCGGGGGCCCGACCGCCAGCGATCACCAGGGCGTCGTAGCGCTGCGGCTGCGCGTCGGCGAAGGTCGCGTTCAAGGTAAAATCATGCCCCCGCTTTTCGGTGTAGGTCTGATCGCCCTCGAAGTCGTGGATGGCCGTGCGAATCTTGTCCCCGGCTTTCTTGCCTGGGCAGACCGCGTGCACCGTGTGCCCGACCGCGAGCAGGGCCTGGAATGGGACCATGACTTCGTAGTCTTCCGCAAAGTCGCCCACCAGCATCAGGATCTTCTTGGCCATGTGCCACCTCCGGGACCGACGTCGGTACTGAAGCCTCGAGACCTCCCTCCCGCGTATTCTCCCTCCCGGGCGGGGCTTGTCAACCGCGGTCTCTGAGGGGTCGACCGGGCCGACGATTAGCTGAGTCGGGACGGCGGGATCTGAACGCGTGCCGCTCAGCCCCAGGCCGAGCCCGCCACCTGCCGGGTGGTGACGTTGAGGCGGTTCCAGACGTTGATGTTGGCGATCGCGATGATCAGGGCCGCAAGCGCCGGCTCGTCGTAATGCCGGGCGGCCTCCTCCCAGACCTCGTCCGGTACCGGGTCCGCCCGGTCGCTGAGCCGGGTGACGGCCTCGGTGAGCGCCAGCGCGGCGCGTTCGGCAGCAGTGAAGTAGGGCGCATCCCGCCAAGCCGCCCGAGCAGCTGCGCCAGCTCGACCTGGCGGTCCTCGCGCCGTGACGGTGCGCGAGATGTCCGGAACCAGGTTGCGGGTCGGACCGATCGAGGCCATCTGCGGAGCGCCGCCCGCTTCAAGCGCTGGTCAGGCGGCGCCGCGGGGACGACGAACCAGTTCGCCCCCGCAGTTCGGACAAACGTGTCCCAGCGATTCAGCGCACGATGGGCAGAAGGTGCACTCGTAGGAGCAGATACAGGCGTCGCCATCCGGCCGCAGCTCACGGTTGCAGCGCTCACACTGGTCGCGTAGTTCAAGACTCATCTTTCATTTGAGCCTTCCCCAGGCCACCAAAGCGGCCAGGAGGCCCAAGACCAACGTGGCTCCGAAGGGCACATACGCCCGGTGCCGAAGGTGATAGACAACAAACACCGCCGCCTCGGCCGCCAGGATTGCGCCAGCCCAGCCCGCGACTGCCGCCCAATTGCGCGCGAGCGCCGGAAGCACCAGGCCTAATCCCACTACAGCCTCCCCAAGACCGACCAGGCGAATGGTGGGCAGCGAAACACCCGACATCATTTTTTCGAGCATCGCCCCCTGTCCAGTGACCTTCCACAGGCCCGCCATGACATACAGGGCGGCCAGAATAATTTGTACTACCCACAGCGCAGTGTTCATGTCGTCTGTTTCCTCCTGAGGGGAGCCGCTTCTTAGACTACGGCTCCCCAGCGTTCGCCGCTAGCGAAACGCATTCCGCGCCCGCGGCCAACGTCCCTAAGGCGTCGTCGTGATCGGCGTCGCCACGTAGCTGAGCGCCCTGCCGGTGCCCAGGTCGATCAA
>WNGM01012311.1_pt1 | contig 11177 bp, 8 predicted proteins | sample 5400571 | NCBI WGS metagenome assembly WNGM01 (sample SAMN13153378, study PRJNA577476) | soil metagenome | isolation source: 100 cm soil or saprolite under Garry oak tree replicate 2 | place: USA:California | collected 2016-06-15 | reverse complement strand
TCACTTAACGGCCGGTTCAGATAGCTGTCGAATTCGTGCCCTTTGTTTTTCGCGGCGATTTCCGCGTTTCTTTCCCTCGCCGACGGCAACATAGGGGGAATGGTGCCTTCCGGCCCGACGATGAGCGACGTTCGTTTTGAGGAGTACCGGAGTTTGCTTGGATCAAAACCGTACAATTCGAAATCATAACGCACAGCGCCGGGGCGAGCGGCTCCAAGATCTCCTTCCTCACCCACGTCTCCCGTGCGAGCCTTCTTAGAGATTTCGACTAATTCCTGGTCGGTATAAAACTCTTTCGTGCCGACTCCCTTCGGCCGCTGCAGAGGGGTCAACGTATTATTGGTCCATATTCCCTGAAGGTCCGGCTTGCCGTCGGGCGTGCGTGGCGGTGTCCAGGCCTTTGCGGCTGCCGGTGCTTTCGCGGCGGATGATTGAGTCTGTGCAGTGACCGGAAGCTGCGCAACGAGCGCCACCACGATCATAACTGCAAGCGCAACAGCTAAAGCAGGCAAGCGATCGCTCATATATGGGATCCTTTCCTTCCTAAAATAATTAGCCCGATCGTATATGCGAACCCCTTCAGTGTCAAGCACGGCCATGGAGATTACAAAGACACAAAGGCACAAAGAAACGCCGCTATAAGAAGCCCCTGATACGGCGTTTCTTTGTGCCTTTGTGGTCCCTAAGCTCGGTCTTTACGGCTTGGCCGGACCGCTTTCCGCTTCGGACAAGCCGAGGAAGAACTTCTTGCCGTTAGCAAATACAATGTTTCTGCCAACCGCACGAGTGGACCCGTCCTTCGCCTGGTAGCCCTCGACTGAAATCACCGATCCCGGAGGCAGGGACTCTTTCGTCAAGCCGAGTCTGTACAGGTTGTTCGGGCTGGCGCCTTCAATCATCCATGTCACGGTCTTGCCGTCGGCGCCCTTAACGTCGATGTGAATCCAGGAGTGCGGATTGGTCAGTTCCCACTTCACGACCGATCCCTGCACCTTAATCGGTTTGTTCTGGTCGAATTCGGCCGCAAACGCGTGATGCGCCCACGCCGGAACCGCCGCCACAAGCAAACCCAGAGCAGTAACGATGACGACCAGCTTTGTTCTCATGTGTTACCCCTTTCCTTTCATTTCCCTTTCTTGGCCGCTTCCGCTTCGGTGACACGGGCCCCGCGGAGGATATTAACGATCATGTTGTTGCCCTCGTGACACGCCGACTCATACAGGGGCCCTTTTGTTTTCATCCACGGAATTTCCGCGGTCCACGGCTTGGCCCACGTCGTGGGATCATCAACCGTGAATGTATACGTCAATGTGTTGTCCGCTGTGCGCGAGAAGCGTTCGATGAGATGCAGCTTTTCGCTGGATCCTCGGAAATTGGTGCGATTCGTGAAATTCGTGGTGTCGACCACCAACGTATCACCTTCCCAATGTCCTACCGAGTCCCCTTGCCACAGCCGGATGTTTTGCGGAACGTGGGGACGGCCGTCGGTGGGGATGACGCGGGTGGAGTGGTCCGTCTCGTGAAGCAACGTCACGTATCCCGGCCCCTGCACAATCTGCAGCAGGTTGCCTTCATTGGCTCCGGGCAGCATCGGAATTCTTCCCCCGTTCCCTATGATGCAACGCTCACTTAACGGCCGGTTCAGATAGCTGTCGAATTCGTGCCCTTTGTTTTTCGCGGCGATTTCCGCGTTTCTTTCCCTCGCCGACGGCAACATGGGGGGGATGGTGCCTTCCGGCCCAACGATGAGCGATGTACGTTTGGAGGTGTACCGGAGTTTGCCCGGATCAAAACCGTACACTTCGAGATCATAACGCACAGCCTGCTGGCGGGCGGCTCCAAGCTCCCCCTCCTCGCCTACATTTCCCGTGCGAGCCTTCTTAGAGAATTCAGCAATTTCCTGGTCCGTATAGAACTCTTTCGTGCCGACTCCCTTCGGCCGTTGCAGAGGCGTGAGCGTATTGTCAGACCATATTCCCTGCAGGTCCGGCTTGCCATCGGGCGTGCGTGGCGGCGTCCAGGCTTTTGCAGCTGCCGGTGCTTTCGCGGCGGATGATTGGGTCTGCGCGGTTGCTTGAAGCGCAAGCAGTGCCACCAGGATGACGCCGGCGAACGCAACAGCTAACGCAAGTAAGCGTTGGCTCATATATGGGCTCCTTTCCTTCTAAGTTCTTTCCAAACAAAAGAACACGTTCGCAATCACGAACTCTTTAATCATCCGCAACAATCAGAATAGTTAGGCCGATCGTATATGTGAACCCCTTCGGTGTCAAGAATGCGCCGCCCTCTCCCAAAGGAAGAGGGATTTATAAATGTCTACTTCTCGAACGCCTTGAATTCCAGATAATCGCCGGAGCAGGAGATTTCACCCAACTCCCACTGAGGGCGCAGTTCGGCGTAAAAAGTCGAAGTCCACGGCTTGAGCAGGGCCTTGGGATCCGTGATAATGAAGTCGATCTGCAGGTGATCGCGATCCGTGCGCCGGAACCGCTCGGTGACGCGCATTTCGGAGCTGTGCGGATGTCCCAATCTGTCGATCCAGGTTTTTTCATTAAAGCCAACGGTGTCCACCACAAATGTGGTGTCGTTCTCCCACCGGCCGACAGACGTGCCCATCCAGGTCAGATCCGGATCCGGCGGCAGCGGCCGGCCGTCGGTATAAATCCGCCGCATTGTGTGGTCGTATTCATAAAGCATCAACACGTATTTCGGCGTGTGGATGAACTCAAAGGGATAAGGATGGAAGTAAACTCGGGGTGTTCCCGGCGGATAGCATTTCGTAACCACGGGGTCATTCGTTGTTTCTAGATCGTATTGCCCGCCGTTGGTGTTCTTCGCTTCCTTGTATTTTGCAATCGCCCAGGGCGTCATTTCCGGTTCCTCTTTGGTGAATGTCGCGCCGGCGTAGCCGCGCATCCCCGCAGGATTTCGAATCATCCAAACGCCCGTGAGATCACGCTTTGGCGCTGCGGCCGCAGCGGATGCGGCAGAAGAAGCCGGTGCCTGCGCGGATATGGACGTCGCCCACACCAGCCATGTGACGGCAGTAGCAAGGGTCAGCGTTCGCGCCATTAGACCTCCTAGTCTTCAAAGAGCGGTAAGGAGTTTCCCTCCGGACCAACAAGCTTGCGAATCCACAGCGTATGCGGATTATTCTTGTTGGGATTTCCGCTGACTGTGATTTGATCGCCGGGCTTCAACGTATTTTTGTTCCACCCGGCCCTGGTCAGCTTGTTGGGAGCTGTCAGCTCGCCTTGCCATTTTTCCGAAACGCCTTGTTCGTTTTTCGTCTCCCAATAGACCTGAACGTGCGGATTCATATAGACAAGTTCGGTGACGGCTCCCTTTACCGTGACCATTTTGTCAGTATCGAAGGCAGCGGCGCCGTGATGTGCTAACGCCAACCCGGAAGGAGTAAAAAGAGCGGCGGCTGAAATCGCCAGAATCGCTAGTGTTCTGCCGAAGAGTTTCATGATGAGCCTCCTGTGCGAAGTTATTTTTCCACTCGACCAAAAGGATGTCAAACCAGGGAAATCACAGGTAGCGGGTCCGTTTCAACTGTAGCAGCGGTCTATGAGGTATGTTCTTTCCTTTGCTGTACTGGATGCCTAAAATACGATCGTCAAAAAGGACGAAGCATGTGCCTCTCGAAGGGCGTCCACCACCATCATCAACCGCCGGGTTTCCCGCTTGGGGGCGGTGGCGGCCGCGGCGGCGCCTTCACAGGCGCGAGAGGTCCGCGAGGCGGTGGGCAGGGTCCGTGGACTCCCGGGCAATCGATCGAGCAGATGGACAAATGCCGTGGGCGGCATTGACGGCCCTGGTTCCGCCGACGCAGTACCTTTTTCGGTACGGACTATTCAGCCGAACCGATCGAAAGCACGGTGAATGAGATTCCGAACCTGGGAATCTCTCGTGATGTTTTGGAAATGCTCGAGCGTAAAAACGCAGAGCGGTTGTTTCCGCGATTCAAGGAATAAGTTGCTACCAAGAGTGCTCGAGAATTCAGCCGGGAGGCCTCCAATGAAATTGTGTCTAGGCGTTTCGATCGTCATATTGTTGGCGCTGCCGTTGTTCGCGCAGCAGAGCGTGCCTGAGATTTCTTTCGATTCCGTGCCTGACTTTTTCAAGCTTCCGTCCGGCATGAATTTCGGCGAGGTTCCCGGTGTGGCCGTGGATTCGAAGGGAAATATTTATGTCTTTACGCGCTCGAATACGGCCACCGGTCCCGCCTACGCTCCGGCAGCGGCGCAGTTGCTCGAGTTCAATCCCAAGGGCGATTTCCTCCGCGAAATCGGCAAGGGCCTTTATGGGTGGTCGGAAGCCCACACGGTTCGGATAGACAAGAACGACAACATCTGGGCTATCGACAAAGGCTCGGACATGATCATCATGTTCAATCAAGCAGGCCGTGTGAAGATGGTTTTCGGACGCCGGAAGGAATCAGCCGACGAGGACAGCAAACCATGGGAGCACGTCAATCCGCCCTTGCCGGCAGTGAACGGGCTTTTCCGCCAGCCGACCGATGTGGCGTGGGATTCCGAAGGGAACATCTACATCACCGATGGCTACATCAATTCGCGTGTCGCGAAATACGACAAGAATGGCGATTGGGTGAAATCCTGGGGCACTCGCGGCACGGGACCGGGGCAGTTCAATCTTCCGCACGCGATTGCCATCGATCGTAACAACAACATCTATGTGGGCGACCGGTCGAACCGCCGCATTCAGATCTTCGACACCGAGGGCAACTTTCTCCGAATGTTCACGATTGATGTACCTCCGCCGCCCGGCATCCCTCCAGTCAACGGCGACACGCCTACGGGGGCACGCCTGGCCGGGATGATTGGAGCGCCCAACTCCATCTGCATCCCGCCTGGACCGAGCCAGGTGATGTTCGTGGGCGAATCGACGTATCCCGGACGGCTGTTCAAGGTCTCACTCGACGGCAAGGTACTTGGCGTCATCGGCCGTTCCGGCCGTCAACTCAAGCAGTTCTCGGGAGTCCACCAACTGGCATGCCCTTCGGAAACGGAGATATACGCCGCGGAGACCTCGAACTGGCGCGTGCAAAAATTGATCTTGCGTCCAGCGGCGCAGACATCCGCCGCACGCTCGAAATGATCAGAACCGTTCATCATGGCACGCCTCTCGTCCGAAAAGCTCGCCATGCTCAAGAAAGTCTTTACCGAAGATCGAAACAGTAGCGAGTCCGGACAAATGGTCCCCCAAACTATGCGACACATTCTACGCACGGATCAAAATCCCAACCGCAGAAGGAAGCGGAAGGTGCGCCCGTCGTTCAGTGTATTGGTAATCTGTCCGAAATTCGGCGCAGTCAGGTTCAGGCCCGGTTCGGCGAATTGTGGAGTGTTGGAAAGATTGATCGCCTCTGCCCGGATGGTCATGTTCCAATCCCGCCGCAGGGTCCAGGTGCGGCCTAACGAGGCGTTCAAGTTCGCGATCTTGCCCTTCCGAAAAGTGTTGCGGCCCAGGTTGCCCGCCATTTCCACGGGCGCCCGGATGAAGCGAAAGGCCGAACGCGGCAGCATCCGGACTGAAGTATCGGGATTCCCGATGGTCCGTCCCAGCACGGAGGGATCGATTACGTATGGGCGGTCGCCCGAGCTTCCATCGACGTTGCCAAAACCGGGGCCATCTGAACCGGCTTCGACAGTAAAAGGCGTGCCGCTCTTCAGCAGCAATACTGAGGTCATATCCCAGTTACGCAACAATCGGCCCAGCCGGCCGACTCCTCCACGTCCCGTGCTCCAGGCGCCCTGGAGCAGGAACGCATGAGGCTGGTCGAAATTGCTTAAGCCCTTCTGGTCCTTTGTATAGTCCCACTCGGTTTGGGACGATCGCCAGCGTTCCTGTCCGCCTCCCGTGACGGCATAGTCGGTTCCTTGATCGATTGACTTGCTGAACCAGTACGAAGTCGTTACCGTGCCTCCCTGCCATCGCGGCGTTGTGAGGGTGATGCGAGCCGCGTCAAAGTAAGCGCGTGAGCCATTGCTCGTGTAGAACCGGCGGTATTCAGACGGGTCGGGCCGCCGTTCATTAATGGTCGCCGTGCTGAAGGGAATCCCATCCACCGGCCCGGCACGGTTCAGTTGGTACACTGTGTAGAGCTTCACCGTGCGGCTGCCGACGTAGCCCAACTGCATTTTCCAGCCGCCGGCGAATTCGTTCTCCCAACTGAGGTTGTATTGGTAGGAATAAGGTGTGGCAAGATTCGGATCAATATCGAATCGCATCGTGCGCCCGCCGCCCGTCAGGTCCACGCTGCGCACCACACCGGGGCCCAGACGGTAAGCGAAGCCGAAGCTTCCGCCGATGTTGTTCCAATCGGAATCGAAGCGCAAGCGGCTTCGATTCCTGACCTCCACCGGACGTGTCCAGGGTTCCCAGCGGACGGCGTAGCTGAGCGTCAGTTTGCTGGAAAGCCGCCAATGATCTCCGGCATAGGCGGGCAGTTCCCAGTTTCGGAAGGCGCGATAGATGTCCCCGAGGCCGACCGAATAACTGGATGGAGTCCCCAGGCGCAGGTTCGTGATCGCGTCACGTCCAAAGTCGTTGCTGAAATTTAAGGTCCGGCGGACCTCCTCAGCCTCGTAGCCGTTGTACTGCTGCCGGGTGACTCCGAAGCCCGCGCTGAAGACGTGCGCTCCCCGGCTCTGCTGCATCGAAGCGTTGTAGTGGAACCGGTTGATCGCCCGATCGATGGGGATGCTGCTCGATTGGGGCCCAAGCACCGTCAGTCCGTTCATATATATAGGCCCAACGGCGTCACTCGTAGCCGTCAGCAGAGTGCCCTGGCGGTCGAACGCCGCGGAAAAATCCAGCACCGTTGCGGGGCTCAAGACCCGATTCCAGGTGATCCGCGCTCCATGGCTCTTGTTGTCCGTGTTCGGGTTCTGTCCCTTGATGAATTGGAACGCATCCACCTGCTGTGCCGTGAAGTTGTAGCGAAACATGATCGCATCCCGCGTGCCCAGCTTCTGACTCAGTTGGCCGTTGGCCAAATTCGTGTTCACCGACTGGAGGCTGTTGGTATTCAGCGCGCGAGCGGCCTGGTCTGTGCGATTGGGAGGCAGGTTGGGATAGGCATCGAGGAAAGTTTGAACGATGGCGCGAGTCGCCGGATCCCTGGCCAGCGGTGTCCGCTCCTCGGGCAGAGGGATCAGGACGTTGCCGTTCACATAGCCACGGTTCTTGTCTTGAGACCCGCTGAAGGTGAAGTACCCGCCGTCCCAGAGTTGCATCCCCAGGGTTGCGCCGTACTGGTTGTCGCGGGCCGGCTTGACCGGACCGACTTGAAAGAAAGATCGCGCGCTAAAGACGCTGTTGTTGTGATTCCAGAACAGACTCCCGTGAACGCCGGAACCTTGCTGCCGTTGAGCGCGGATAGGGTTGCGGGGGGCCGTTCCATACTCGGTGGCCCAGTAACCGCGTTCCGCCACAAACTCCTCAACGATGGTTGCTGTGGTGCCCACACGCACGTTGAGCTCGCGAACAGCGTTCGTATCCAACAGGTTGATTTGTACGTTTTCGTTGCGACGCGCCTCGCCCTTGGAGGTATCGGCCTGGCCAAGAAGGTTCTCGCCCGCGCGGTTTCGCCCGTCGCTTTCTTCAGTGGGAGCGGCCTCAGGCGGCGGTTTTTCAGAGGTGTCCTTTTGGACCTGAGCCTCCGCTTTCGGTATCTCCCCTTGCTCGGCGAAAAGCATCACCGGGCCGGAAAGCATGAGTATGGCCGCAACACAGGGGGTCAGCACGCGCATGCGGCAATGATTTTCACAAATTCAATATTACCCTTCAATAACGCAAATGGTTTTTCCACGAGGCATGGCGAATGCGGCCAGGTTATCCACTCTAAAAGAATGCGGATGGAGGCTTCGCAATATCAGGAAAGGTCTGAAGTAGCTCCGCGTCGAACGTAGCAAGCTTTGTCTTATTGTCTTGCTTGCCCTGAAAAACTCGCCGGAATATGCATCGTGCGTAGCGAACTCGACGCGCGTGAGCGGAATCTTTCCGAGGCATCCAGAACGCACGACAAGTGGAGCTACGCCGACGAGCCTTCCTCGTCGGTGGATCGTGCACTGACACAACACCTGAGGCGTCCGGCTGAAGCAAAGAAAGAACGGTTTGCGGCGTAGAGAACGGACAAGATTTAGAAGAGAGACTGCCCTCCTGATTTGGAGGGCAGTTCTACCTGAAGCCGCGCCGAAACCGGGGTCGGCGTTGATGGCACCCTTGTATTCCGAGGCCGCGGCCGCGAAACGTCCTGTATGCTCGAGCGCCATGCCCAGGTTGTTGTGGAATGTCGCCGTGTCCTTCCGCAACTCCACCGCCCTGGCCAGGAGCGGCAGAGCGTCGTTGACGCGCCCTCGTTCAAGGAATATCAGGCCGAGGTTATTCATCGACCAGGCATCCTTGTTGTTCAGCGCGATGGCGGCACGATAGGCCTCGATGGACTCGTCGATCCTCCCCTGTGTCGCATATGTACGCCCCAACAACCGATGGACTTCCGCAGAGTTGGGATCGATATCGCCCGCGTGCGCGAGCTTGCCTAAGGCGTCGTCAAAACGCCTTTGCTCGATCAGCACGCGACTCAGGTTCACGAGGCTCTTGATGTGATCCGGGTCGATGCGCAGTGCTTCCTCGAATGCCGTCTCGGCTTTCGCAAGATCACCGCACTTCCACGCGGATAGCCCGAGCATGAAATGCCCCCAAACGTTGCCGGGTTTTTCGCCCGTGTACTGTTCGAATAGCTTCGTTGCTTCGCTGAAATTCCCAGCCTGGTATGCCGCTTCTGCATCGGCGAACGACACCGGGCCAACGACCTTCGTCGCCGCCGTGTTGAGTCCTTTGTCGCCGGTCGTATCGTTTGTCATCGAAACAGGGGTCGCTTGCTCGGTGTGTTGCGACTGAGTCTGGGTCTGTGACGTTTTGTCAGTTTTGGAACAACCGAAGGCAGCAAGTGCCGCCACGAGCAGCGCCGCTGTCATCTGTTCATTGCGTCTCATATGTCCTCCTCTTTTATTCGGCCGCGCTCAGCGGCCGAGCGTTCGCCGGCTATAAATGCAACCAGGCGACCACACTGCCGATGGGACAAGAGACGTCGCTAACTGAACGAAACGTCACCAGTTATGGCTAAGTGTCAAGTGTCGGGAAGGAGGCTTGTGTCGCGCATCGTGTTCGAGCGGACACGTTGTTTCGACCGCGCGTGTGCCTCTGGACACGGAGGCAGTTGGGTGGGCAGGCGTTATGAAATCACGTGTCGCGGCGTATGCCCTTACTCAGTCCATGTCGTCGCATGATCTTCAACAGGCTCGAGTGATCTGCAAGACCGAGCGCCTCGGCCGTGCGTGTGACCTGCCAGCCGTGTTTGTCGAGTGCGGTGAGAACGATTTGACGTTCGGCTTGAGCCTTCAAGGCCTTCAAGGTGCCAGGAGCAGCTGTCGGATCCGAGACGTCGTCGAGTTCCTCTACCTGAATCTTCGGTGGAACATCAGGGACGTCGATGATGGCAGCGTCCGACGCAATCATCATCCGCTCGAGACAGTTTCGCAGTTCGCGAACGTTATTCTTTCGCCAATCGTAAGCCGCGAGCAGTGCGAGAGCCTCCGGAGAAATGGTCTTGGGCCGGACGCGGAGATGCGAAGCGATCGAGCGAAGGAGATGATCGACGAGAACGGGGATGTCCGCTAACCGCTCGCGGAGCGGCGGAACTACGAGCGTGTGCACGTTAAGCCGGTAGTAGAGATCCTGCCGAAAACGCCCCGCTGCGACCTCCCGCTCCAGGTCTCGGTTCGTCGCAGCGACAACGCGCGCAGTGACCGGGATGGCGCGGCTGCCGCCCAGCCGCATCACTTGCCGGTCTTCGAGCACGCGGAGCAGCTTGGCCTGGGCCTGGAGAGGAAGCTCTCCTACCTCATCGAGGAACAGCGTTCCGTTTCCAGCAGCCTCGAACGCGCCTCTGCGAAGGCGGTCAGCGCCGGTAAACGCGCCGCGCTCATGGCCGAACAGTTCGCTCTCCACGAGCTGCTCGGGCAAGGCCGCGCTGTTCACCGCGACGAGCGGCGTCTTCGCGCCGGGTCCCAGCCGGTGCAGTTCGCGCGCCACCAGTTCTTTACCCGAGCCGCTTTCTCCGACGATCAGGACGCTGCTTGGAATCCGTGAAACACGCTCAATGGCCGAACAGAGCGCCCGCATGGGCACGCTGTCGCCGATAAGCGACGTTTCTCCGTCGAACCGCGATCGTAGCGACCGAAGCTCTTTGGCCATGCGCCCGCGAGAGACGGCGTTTTCGATCTCCTGGACCACGCGTTCGATCGGTTCTGCTTTGTCGACGAAGCCGTAAGCGCCAAGCCGCACGGCCTGTACGCAGCGGTCGTAGCTGCCGGTGCCTGTGTACACGATTACGGGTGTGTCGATCCCGCGCTGTTGGAGCCCACGGAGGACGTCGAAGCCGTCCGTGCCCGGCATCTCGAGATCAAGGACGACGCAGTCGATCGGCTCCCGGCCTAGAAGGTCGAGAGCCTCCCCGCCACCCGCGGCAACGATGGTGTCGTATTTCCCCACGCGCTTCAGATCGTAGGCGTATTGTTCGGCCATCGCCTGAACATCATCCACCACCAGAACCTGGATCGTCATTTGCGCTCCAGACTTCCGGAGGGAATGTCGATGATGATGCGGGTCCCTTTAGCGGGCTCGCTCTCGACGCCAAGCGAACCCTGAAGGTCCATCACCAACCGGCGCACGATAGAAAGGCCCAGGCCGGTACCGCCCTCCTTCGTAGTATAGAAATCGTTGAAAATCCGGCCGGTCTCCTCTTTGGACATCCCACGGCCGGTGTCCGCGACGGTCACGCGGATTGACGGTGGCTCCTCGTCCCGCTCAACCACCTCGGTCGAAACACTGACGCCTCCCGGCTTTGATTGCAGACTCTCTACTGCATTAGCCGTCAGATTTTCCAGGATGCGCCGGAAAGCGATTGGGTCTCCGATCACCGGCGGAAGATTCGCCCTCAGGTGCATCGTGAACTCGACTTGATCGTGCCGCTGCGCGCGAACCACTTCTGTGATCAGCGCGTTCAAATCGCAATCGCGCCGGTTCGGACTCGGTGACAGCCGCTGGTAGCTGGTCACAAGTGTTTCGAGATACGCGATGCTGGA
>WNGM01004346.1_pt1 | contig 11180 bp, 9 predicted proteins | sample 5400571 | NCBI WGS metagenome assembly WNGM01 (sample SAMN13153378, study PRJNA577476) | soil metagenome | isolation source: 100 cm soil or saprolite under Garry oak tree replicate 2 | place: USA:California | collected 2016-06-15 | reverse complement strand
AACCCTATCCCAGCTGCCGCTACACCCACGCCGCGCTCGATGCGCTGATCGCGATGCGCCGGGAGCACAATCTGACGCCGGACCAGATCAAGCGCGTCGAGATCGGCCTGCACCGCAACGGCATCACGCTCACCGGCGATGCCGCCACCAAGCGGCATCCGACCTCTATCGTCGGCGGACAATTCTCGATGTACTTCACGGGGGCTGTGGCGCTCGATCAGGGCCGCTTCGGCTGGGACGATTACGAAAGGCTGGGCGACGCCAAGGTTGACGCGCTGGCGGACAAATTCGACGTGGTGCAGGACGACCGTCTTGAAATCGGCCGCAGCCATCCGTTCGGCGCGCGCGTCAGCATTACCACGGACGACGGCGTGCATGAGCGGCTCTACGCCGACCCCTCCGGCGAACCGGGATCGTTTCCGGACGCGCAGGCGATGGCGCAGAAATTCCTGACCCTCGCCCGCCCGGTGCTGAACGGCCGCGCCGACCAGCTCGCCGACGCGATCCTCTCCCTGGAAAGATTCGACCGCGTCGAGAAAGCCACGCATCTGGGACGGCAGTAGAGCGCGGCGGCCCGTCAGTTGTCCGCCAACTTTGCTTTTTCGCTAGACCCTTTTCCGTTTCGATAGAATCGAAACGGGGCTCCAGATTCCTGATTTGACGCGTTTTCTTGACGCGAACCGGTTTCCACCCCGGATCAAGTCCGGGGCAGGCTTTCGCTTGAAAACGCTCTGGTTGCCGCGACCACGTCGCTGACGAGCCGGAACACGCCATCGGCCTCCGGCGGCCAATTCGGCGACCGGCCCAGCCGCACGATGACCAGCCGTTCGGATGGAATGACGATCACATATTGCCCGATCGTTCCCTTGGCGAAGAAGGCATCGCGCGGCCAGCCGTGCTCGATCCGGTAGCTGGCGCCAAAGCTGTCGCCCTGATTGGTCCAGAAGCCGGCGCCATATCCTACCCAGGCGTTCGGCGTCGGCGAGGCCGAATACGTCACCCATCCCTCCGGCAGGATTCGCTTTCCGCCGACGACGCCGTCATTGAGATAGAGCGTGCCGAAACGCGCCCAATCGCGCGCCGTCGCCAGCATCTGGGTCGATCCTTCGGGGTTGCCCGCGGCGTCGAACTCGATTGTCACGTTGCGCATGCCGAGTGGGCCAAACAATTCCTGCCGCGCGAACCGCAGCACATCGGATGCGCGGCCGCCTGTCGCGTTGCGGAGCAGATGCGAGAGAATGATGGTATTGCCATCGTTGTAATTCCACGCCCTGCCGGGCGGCGTCTCCAGTTCGATGCTTTCGGCATAGGCGGCCATATCCGGTTCGATATATTTCGCCCGATTGACCGGTTCGAGCGCCGAGCCGAGCGAAGCCGACAGCGAGCTGCCGAGCGCCAGGCCCGCGGTATGGCGCAGGAGATGATCGACTGATATCGCGTGCCGGGGATCGCCAGCGCCCTGCCATGCCGCGACGGGCGCAGGCTGATCGAGCGTGAGCGCGCCCTGACGCACAAGGATTCCCGTCAGCGCCGAGATCACCGATTTGGTCGCGGAGAAACCGAGAATCGGGGTATCGATGCCGTAGCCCTCGGCATAACGTTCCGCGACGATGTGGGAGTTTTTGAGAACCACCACCGCCTTGGTGCGGCGGAACGGCGGATGATCGGGCTCGCTAAAGGCGCGGTCGAGCGCGGCGGCAAGCTGGGGGTTGGCAGGCGAGACCAACGACGGCCCGGCGATCTCCGCCAGCAATGCCTGCGCCGGTTTGCCGTCGGCAGACGGCGCCGACGCATCGGCGACCGCGCCGCCATGATCGAGATAGCAGCCCAGACCGTCGCGGTAGACGGCGTGGCTGCGGCCGAGGCCCAGCAGCGTCACGGTGACGTCTTTGCGTGTCCGATCGACCTTGTAGCCGAGCGCCCAGGCGATCAGGCCGGAGCCCGGCATCGCGCCCGTCGTGTCCGAGAAAATCCTGTCGGGATCCTGCCCGGAAACAAAGGTTTCCGAGCAGAGAACGTTGGCGACGAAGCCGGTCGCGACTTTCGGCACGTCGTGCGCGCGAACCGCCGTCAGCGCCAGAGCGCCGCATAGTGTGGCTGTCACAACGAGGATGATTCGATTTCTGGGGGTCACGGTTTTCTCCGGCAATTTCCGCCTTCATTGGCGTGCCGGACATGACTCCACAGGCGGCGCCGCGGCTCGCCGGATTCGGAAATCGCGCTGATGGAAAACTGAAGTCGCTCGCCGATTCCAGAATGTGCTAGCTGCCCCAGTGGGTTAGAGGCTAGGCGCGAGCCTCGTTGAGCCGGCGGTATTCGGTCGGCGTGACGCCGGTGGTCGCCTTGAAGGCGCGGTTGAACGGGCCGAGCGACTGAAATCCCGCATCCATCGCAATGGTAATCACGGGCACCTCGGCCTGCGAGGGATCGGCTAAAGCGGCCTTGGCCTCCTCGATGCGGTGATTGTTGAGGAAGACGTTGAAATTCCGGTAACCGAGCCGCTGGTTGATCAACCGACGCAATTTGTATTCGGGCACCGCGAGTTTGGTAGCCAGGGTTCCGATGGTGATGTTGTCGTGACGGTAGATTCGTTCGTCGGCCATCAATCGCATCAGTGCATCGACCAGCCTTTGATCCGCAGCACCTGTATCATGCGCCACCATAGATTGGCCGGGTGCGTTCGTAGCGGCTGGGACGACGGACGCGATCGGAAACAGGTCCGGCGCGGCGACGCGCAGCATCGAATAGCAAATCGCGGCAACGATGCCCGCCAATACAGCCGCATTCGCCGTGTTGGCGACATCAGCCGCGTCGCGGCCCGATATCAGCATCTGCAGGATTGCATTGGTGCCGCCGTAAAGCGCTGCGGCGCTGACGATGAAAACCCGCAAGCGACGGCGCCCTTCGACCAGATCAGCAGGCCAGGAGGCTATGGTCTGGCCCACCGACAATGCGATAAAGCCGAGAACGAGCAGGTTGATCGCGATGATTGAAGGCCGCACGTTCCCCGCAGACGCCGGTGCAATCCAGGCACAATTGATGAAACTAAAGCCGGCAACCGCAGCCCAGACCAGCGCATGCCACCAGCGCATTTTGAATGCGTCGTCAAACAGCGCGCGTGTGAACAGCCAGAACACCACAATGTTGCCGGTAGATATCGCGATCAACGGAGCATGCCAGATTGAAACAAGCGATGTGGAGCCGATGGCGTAGGTTACGGCGTGAGCGGCGGACCCCAACGCGAACGCGACAGCCAGTCGCCCGGCAAGCGCAGCTCTGAAGTCGCGAAACAGCGATGCGGCAAGTACCAGCAGCAGGGCCGTGGTACCGGCCCGCAACGCGAGATCCAGAGTGGAAAGCATCATCCGATCGGCTCAATCACAGGGCTGGCGGGTACGGAAGCGATTCTAGCGAAGAACGCCTGAAGGTTCAATTTCAGGAAGCCATCCATGAGCGGCGCACAGTCACCCACACATCCGCGACGTGGCCGAACAGGTCGGTCTCGCCTTGTTTTTCGGCGCCGAGGCGCCGGGCCACGGCCTGCGACGCCGTGTTTTCGTGGTCGATGCAGTGGATGACATGATCGAGCTCGAAGGTCGCGAACACCCAATCGATCGCCGCACGCGCCGCTTCGACGGCATAGCCCTTGCCGCGAAATTCGCTGGCAATGCCCCACCCGACTTCAAAGCCCGGCCAGCCCGGCGGAAACCACGGGCCCACCCGCCCAACGAATCTTCCGCTTGCTTTTTCCTCGACCACGAACATGCCCGCGCCATGCAGCGCCCAGTGCCCGGCGATGACGGCGGCGTTCCGCCAGCCGACCAACTCGTTGGTCACGGGCTTGCCATCGACGGTGATGAATCGCGCGGTGCCGGGATCGGACAGCATCGCCGTGTTTGGCGCGATATCGGCGCTGCACCATTGCCGCAGCTTCAGACGCTCGGTCTCGACGACGGGGCCGTTGGACTGAGCAAGCGTGACGCCTTGCTTGAGGGGAGCAATCATCGCTACTTCCATTCTTTAGGGATGACTACCTGCCGCTTTACATCAGGCAGCAAGGGCGGCGCGTATCATCCGCGCAAGATCCGACTTGCGATAGGGTTTGGCAAGCAGCAACACCCCGGCATCGAGATGGCCGTGATGGATAATGGCTTCGTCCGAATAGCCGGAGGTGAACAATATCTTCAGTGAAGACCTTCGCTGCAACGCCTTGTCGGCGAGTTGGCGGCCATTCATCGAGCCCGGCATGATCATATCGGTAAACAGCAGATCGATTTCCGTGGGACTATCGATAACGACCAAAGCTTCTGCCGCATTGACCGCTGCCAGCGTGGCATAGCCCAGGCTTTGAATTTGACCGACGACGAATGTTCGCACCAGATGATCGTCCTCAACGACCAGTATGGTCTCACGGCCGCCTTCTACGCTTGAGGGGCGCGCGAACCCGGCGGACTCGGCGGCGCCGACGGCCTGGGGCAGATAGATCCTGACCGTCGTGCCAAGGCCTTCCTCGCTGTCGATCTTGATGTGCCCATTGGACTGCCTGACGAATCCATAGACCATGCTGAGGCCAAGGCCGGAGCCCTTGCCGACTTCCTTTGTGGTGAAGAAGGGCTCGAAAACATGATCCAGAATGCAGGCCGGAATGCCGTGACCGGAATCGGTCACCGCAACCATCACGTAGTTTCCGGCAGTGACATCGCCGTTCATGCTGGCATAGTTGTCGTCGAGGACGGCGTTGCCGGTCTCGATGGTGAGTTTGCCGCCGTCCACCATCGCGTCGCGGGCGTTGAGCGCAAGATTGCGGATGGTGTTCTTGAGCTGGCATGGGTCGATCAGCGCGCGCGACGCATCTGCCGCGAGCATCAGGTGGACCTCGACATTCTCGCCCAACGCCGGTGGCAGCAGGTTGGCGGCTTCGGTCACCAGCGCATTGAGGTCGACTTCACGCGGTCGAAGCGGCTGCTTGCGGGCGAATGCGAGCAACCGCTGGGCCAGATCGGCGCCGCGCACCCCGGCTTCGTCGATCATCTTGGTGATCGCCACCAGTTCCGGCCGGTCGGCGACGCCTTCGGCCAGGATTTCAATCGTTCCGGTAATGACCGTCAAAATGTTATTCAGATCGTGAACGATGCCGCCGGTCAATTGACCGACCGCTTCCATTTTCTGGGTCTGGCGAAGCCGCAGGTCTGCGACGTTCTTCTCGTGCAGCAGACGGTCCTTTTCCTCGACGAGGGACTTCATTTGATCGACGGTGACCTTGAGCGCGGCACCCCGGGCGGCGGTCGAGACGGCCTCCGCCAGGACGCTGGCGAAACCGTTGAGAAAATGAATATCGTACCGGTCGTAATCGCGCGGCTGATCGGCGGCGATTTCAAGTATTCCGTAAGGCTGGCCGTCGTTGGCCTTGATGATGACGTCGACGATCGAGACGATGCCGTGCGCGGCATAGGACGGAGGCAGGTCGTAACAGATCGAGGGTTCGCCGGTGGTGAAGGCGCGCCCCTGCGGAGAACTCATATCGGCGCGCGACACCACATGACCGATCGCCTGATCCCGCCGGCCATAGCCGGCGGCGACGACGAGATCATTGTTCTCGGCGCGGTATCGGCACACCTGGCTGAAGGGGACGCCGAGGCCCTCGGCACAGACCCGAACCGCTTCGCCCAGGATATTCGTCAAATCCAATTCACGGAGCGCGAAGCTGCCAAACCGGGCAATGGCCGTCTGCTGGCGCAGCAACTTCTGCATTTTTGCGGCGTCAGTCACAGGCGCATAGCCCATCGCGCCGCAGTGAGGCCGGCGATCTCCTCGCACACTGGATTTCCTCCGAACCGTCCATCACGTGTTCGGCAACCGCAGCCATCAGCACGCGAACTTTCCTCCGGCGCGGAGATCCAACACTGCGACCCGGCCAAATCATCGAATCCAAGGACAGCAGAACGCACCTCGAAGCGATGACGGCGAGAGCAGCTGACCTTCGAATCGCTTCCTGTGGTTGCACCTTAACCCAACCACTTTGCCAAGCCAATTTGCGCCAAATCGACGCAGTGTCCGAAAGAATACTTATAAAGTTGCGTTGCAACAACAATCCTCCGATAGGTGGACGGCGCGGCCCGAGCGCCATAGCTTCGAAAATACCGTCAAACCCCTGCCCCATGATGCGCACGCCCTTTATCGAAATCCTGATACATTGATGCGTGCCGGCCGATCGCAGCGAGCCGGAGCAAAAATCGAGTGTCACAAAGGGAGCAACGATCATGCAACGTCGGGATACCTGAAAACAATGGCTATTGCAGGTTTGGCGGCAGGCGCGGGCGGAGCTGCAGCAAAGGCGCAGACCGCGGCGCAGACGTTCGTGCTGGTTCACGGCGCCTGGCACGGCGGCTGGTGCTGGAGCAGGGTTGCGGACAGGTTGCGCGGCGGCGGACACCAGGTGTTCACGCCAACGCAAACCGGGCTCGGCGAGCGCAAGCATTTGCTGTCGAAAGACATCACGCTGGATACCTTCACCAAGGACATCGTCAACGTCATCGAGGCCGAAGAATTGTCCAACGTCATCCTCGTCGGGCACTCGTTCGGCGGCCTGGCGATCAGCGGCGTCGCCGACGCGATGCCCGACAAGATTCGCCATCTGGTTTATCTGGATTCACTGATGGTGGAGGGCGGCAAGAGCCCGTTCGACAATCTGCCGCCGGATATCGTCGCCGCGCGCCGCAAGGCCGCGGAGGAAACCAGCGGCGGTCTCAGTTTACCCGCGCCGCCGCCATCGGTATTCGGAATTTCCGATGCAAAAGATACCGATTGGGTCAAACGCCGGCTCACGCCGCATCCGCTTAACACCTACACCAGTCCGCTCAACATCAAGGGACCGGTCGGCAACAACCTGCCGCGCACCTACATCGCCTGTACCAATCCGACTTATGCGGCGCTTGAAGGCTCCCGCAAGTGGGTCAAGGCACAGCAGGGATGGCGCTGGGCCGAAATCGCCACCGGCCACGACGCCATGATGATGGCGCCCGAAGAACTAGCGCGCATGCTGATCGGCGTTACAAGCTGATCGTAACGCGATAGCATGGCCACTCACGAGGTCATCCCGAGGTGCGCGCTGTTGCGCACCTCCAGCGAACCGTTACGCAGGGATGACGGCTTGGCGCAAAGATTTCATGGAGACATCATGAGCTGGCTTCCCGACAACGATCCCGTACTGGGCGACATCAAATCCTGCGACGCGCTCGAACTGGTCATTGTGCCGCGGACCCGCGACCTCGGCGATGGATTCGAGGTGCGGCGCGCGCTGCCGCATGGCAAGCGCCAGATGGTCGGACCCTTCATCTTTTTCGATCATTTCGGGCCGGTGCAGTTCATGTCCGGCAAGGGCATGGACGTGCGCCCGCATCCGCATATCGGGCTCGCCACCGTCACCTATCTGTTCGACGGCAGCATCATGCACCGTGACAGCGAGGGCAACATCCAGGAAATCCAGCCCGGCGCGATGAACCTGATGACGGCCGGACGCGGCATCGCCCATTCCGAGCGCACGCCCGATGTGCAGCGGCGCGACGGCCAGAAGATGCTGGGCCTGCAGAGCTGGATCGCGCTGCCGGCCGGCTCCGAGGAAATCGCGCCGTCGTTTCAGCACTACGCGGCCGCCGATCTGCCCACTGTAACGGATCGCGGTTTTACGGCGCGTATCATCGCAGGCAGTTCGTTCGGCGTGAAATCGCCGGTTACGATGGTGTCGCCGTGGTTCTACACCGAGGTGACCGCGGAGCCAGGGATCAGCGTGCCGCTCGACCCCGACCATGAAGAGCGCGCCATCTACGTGGTCGATGGCGAGATTGAAATTGCGGGCGATCGTTATGAAGGACCGCGCCTTTTGATCTTTCGGCCCGGCGATCGCATTACGGTCAAGGCGATCACGCCGACGCGGATGATGTTCCTCGGCGGCGATGCGCTGGAAGGCCCGCGCCATATCTGGTGGAATTTCGTCTCCTCCAGCAAGGAGCGGATCGAGCAGGCCAAGCAGGAGTGGAAGACGGGCCGCTTCGCGCACGTTCCTAACGAACACGAATTCATTCCGCTGCCGGAGTGAACCACCCCGATCCCTCTCTCTGCCGCTTGCGTTGCGCAAGATGGCGCCGTCTTTGAAAGTTTGACCGATGACCACGATGCTCGCCAGCGACCTGCCCCTTCCACGGATCGGGCGCGGCAAGGTCCGCGACATCTACGCCGTTGGCGACGACCGAGTGCTGCTGTTGACCACCGATCGCATCAGCGCCTTCGACGTTGTGATGGCCGAAACCATCCCGATGAAGGGCGCGGTGCTGACCCAGATCAGCGCGTGGTGGTTCAACGAGCTCGACGGCGTGGTGCCGCATCACATGATCAGCGCCGACGCCGATGCCATCATCAGCGAAATACCTGTGCTGCACGAACATCGCGCCTCGCTCGCCGGACGCGCGATGCTGTGCCGGCGCACGACGGTGTTTCCGATCGAATGCGTGATCCGTGGCTATCTCTCGGGCTCGGCCTGGAAGGAATACGCGCAACAAGGGACACTGGCGGGCGAGAAGCTGGCGCCGGGCCTGCTCGAGAGTGCAAAACTGGAGCCATCGATCTTCAGCCCGGCGACCAAGGCCGAGACCGGTCACGACGAAAACATCACCATCGGCCGCATGCGCGAGATTCTCGGCGATGAGGTGGCGTACACGCTGGAGAGCATGACCCGCGCCGTCTATACGCTTGGCGAAAAACTCAGCCGCGACCGGGGCATTATCATCGCCGACACCAAATTCGAATTCGGCAGCGACGGCGACGGCCGCATCATCCTGATCGACGAGGTGATGACCCCCGACAGTTCACGGTTCTGGGCGGCGGATGCGTACAAACCCGGCCAGCCGCAGCCGAGCTTCGACAAACAGCCGCTGCGCGATTATCTCGATGCCGAGCGCCGCGCCGGCCGCTGGAATGGCGAGGCTCCGCCGCCGCCATTGCCGGCCAGCGTGGTGGACGCGACCAGCAAACGCTATCTCGAGGCTTATCGCCTGATCACGGGAGCCGATCTCACAGTCTGACTCCGTCATTCCGGGATGGTCCGAAGGACCAGACCTCAGATGTGCGATTGCACATCGGGGAATCTCGAGATTCCGGGTTCGATGCTTCGCATCGCCCCGGAATGACGACCGAGGAGAGAAAAACGACAGGGAGCGCAGCATGACCGACGCCGACACTGTTCTCGTCGAACGCGATGGACCGGTGACCATCGTCTCCATCAATCGTCCGCATTGTCGCAACGCCGTCGATGGCGCGACGGCGCGAAAATTGTTCGATGCGTTTTTGACTTTTGATGCCGATGCCGAGGCGTCGGTCGCGGTGTTCACCGGCACCGGCGGCTATTTCTGCGCCGGCGCCGACCTCAAGGCGGTGGCGTCGGGCGATCCCAACAAGAAGCGCGAGATCGGGGGTCATGATTCGATCGCCCCGATGGGGCCGAGCCGCCTGCGGCTGTCCAAGCCCGTGATCGCAGCGGTGGAAGGTTTTGCCGTGGCCGGCGGCATGGAGCTGGCGCTGTGGGCGGACATGCGCGTCGTCGCCGAGGACGCCACCTTCGGTGTGTTCTGCCGCCGCTTCGGCGTGCCGCTGATCGATCTCGGCACCATCCGGCTGCCGCGATTGATCGGCCATTCGCAGGCCATCGATCTCATCCTGACGGGACGCCCGGTCGGTGGTGCGGAAGCGCAGCGGATGGGACTTGCCAACCGGCTCGTGCCCAAGGGCGAGGCGCGCGCGCATGCGATTGGGCTCGCCAAGGATATCGCGCGCTTCCCGCAAACCTGCCTGCGCGCGGACCGGCTTTCAGCGTTGCGGCAATGGGATCTCGAAGAGGAAGACGCCATCGCCAACGAAATGCGCGGCGGGCTTGAAGTCATTGCCTCGGGTGAGACGCTGTCCGGCGCCGCGCGCTTTGCGTCAGGCGCGGGGCGTCACGGCGCGTTTGGGAGCGAAAATCCCGTCTCGCGCGAATAAGCCCGGGTCGTGGACTCATGAACGCGCAGTCTACTCCCTTCCAGGCATGGTTTCTCACCCCGTAACCGGACATCGTTCAACCGCAGCGCTTTAAGCGTACGGCTGAACGGAGAAAGGCGACCCTCGGGGCCGCCTTTCTTTTTTTCGTCAGTCGATCTCTTCGATGATCGTGCGTTCATGTGGCTCGACCACATAGGTTCGGCTGTCACGTTCGATATACCGATACTCGCGCAGTGTCGGAGATTCCCGATAGACCTCATCGGGGAAGGATCGAATCTCTACGGAATCCGGCAAGCGATCGCCGACCCGGACGCGCGTGGACGTGGCGCTGCCGGTGGTTCGCTGTTCGGTCCGAGAGCGAGCGTGCTTGCGAATGACTTCCCGGTCGCTGTCGGAAAAGCTTGTCTTGTGTGACGCGGGGGCCGCCGCCGTCGATCGGCCTGCGCGCGGCAGCACGTCGACGATTTTATAGGTCGACGGTTCGACGATGACGATGTCCTCGCGGACGACGAAGAAATCATAGCCCCGGTACTGTGGCATGACCTCGACCACGTCGGCGGGAAGCGGCTGGAAACGCACGTCCCTCGGAACCACCGTGCCGACCGACAATGAGAAGTTGACGTTGTTTACCGGAGCCGCGTTCAGCCTTGCAATCGATGCACTGACGCGGGTGCGCTGGCTGTCATTGAGATTAGCCGAGACGCTGACATTGGACGAGCGTGACTGCGCAGTGTTGGTCTGGTTGTTCGACGGCTGAGCCGCGGTATTGGTGGACGGCTGAGCGCCCGCATTGGTGTTGGCGTTGGCGCCGGCCGGCGACGTCTGCGACTGATTATTTGTCGGAGGTGCCCTATTGGTCTGCGCCTGATTGGATGAGTTCGACGGTTGGGTAGATTGCGCCTGCGAGGGTGCCTGCGATGGCGGGGAGGCCTGATTTGACTGGGCCTGCGAGCGCGCGGGGTCGTTGTTGCCCGAGGCGTTAGGCGCCGACTGGCTGGTCGTGGTCGGCGATTTCGTTGTCCCGGAAGGCGTCGATTGGGCGTTCTGGGCGGAGGGCGTCGAACTCGGCGAAGAAGTCGACGAGGACGTCGACGGCGCCGACGAATTCGGATTGGTCTGGCTTTGCGCCGCGGGTGAATTGGATCTCGGCT
>WNGM01013568.1_pt1 | contig 11185 bp, 10 predicted proteins | sample 5400571 | NCBI WGS metagenome assembly WNGM01 (sample SAMN13153378, study PRJNA577476) | soil metagenome | isolation source: 100 cm soil or saprolite under Garry oak tree replicate 2 | place: USA:California | collected 2016-06-15 | reverse complement strand
GTCACCTGGCGCGTGTCCTCACGGGCGGCGAGTGTTCGCCTACAACCCCACTTACCGAGCAGCAAGTGCTTGACCTGGAGCGCGAAGCATTCCTCAGCCTGTGTGGTATGGAAAAAACCCAGGACCGCATGCAAGCCATGTTGATGACGGGCAAACCATTGCGCAACTAGAGCAGTATCACAGGGCTGGGCTGGCCCCAGCCCTACATGTTGTGAGCCAATAGCCGCTAAATGTAGGGGCGACCACGTGCCCGATCAATCGGCTCTCTACGCGGTCGCCCTGCTCAGGGGTACATGAGGAATGTACCCCTGCAAAACATTCTGACGGCCTTAGAAAATTGCCTCGCCCGTGTCCGTATTGAAGAGGTGAATCTGGTCTGTGTCCACGTGCAGCGGTATGCTGCCGCCAACGTGCGCTCGTGAACGCGGGTCGAGTCGAGCGATAGTTGTCTTGTCAGCCGTGTTCACATAAACCTGCAGCTCGCTGCCCAGGTGCTCGACAACCTCTACGTTGCCCTCGATCACAGAACCTGTATTCGCACCATCCAACAGCGATGCATCGCTCAGGTGTTCAGGCCGTATGCCGAAAGTCAGGTTTTTGCCTGTCGCTTCTCGTGTTGGCCCCTCGTAGAGCGGCGGTACCTGTACCTGCCCTATGCCATCGAGCACAATTTTAACGGCATCACCTTCCGTCACCACTTTCGCGTTTTGGTAGAAGTTCATGGCCGGGGAGCCAATGAAGCCCGCCACGAAGAGGTTGGAGGGATGATCGTATAGTTCCTGGGGGGCGCCGAGCTGCTGGATGATGCCTGCATTGAGCACTGCAATGCGGCTGCCCATCGTCATCGCCTCGGTCTGGTCATGGGTCACGTAAATGATCGTCGTCTGGAGGCGCTGGTGCAGGCGCGTAATCTCTGCGCGCGTCTGCACACGCAGCTTCGCGTCGAGGTTTGAGAGCGGTTCGTCCATCAGGAAGACCTGTGGCTCGCGTACGATAGCTCTGCCAAGCGCCACGCGCTGGCGTTGCCCGCCCGAGAGCTCCTTGGGTTTACGCTTGAGAAACTGCTGCAGGCCAAGGATGTCGGCGGCCTCGTCGACACGCTGATTGATTTGATCCTTGGGGAAGTGCCGCAGCTTGAGGCCAAAGGCCATATTATCGAAGACAGACATATGAGGATAGAGAGCGTAGTTCTGGAAGACCATAGCGATATCGCGATCTTTTGGGGCGACATTGTTGACCATCTTGTCGCCTATATAAATCTCGCCCTCGCTCGCATCTTCCAGGCCTGCTACCATACGCAGGACGGTGCTCTTGCCGCAGCCGGAAGGACCGACCAGTACAAGGAACTCTTTGTCCTTGACATCAAGGTTAATGTCGTGGACAACCTCGACTTTGTTGAACCGCTTGTAAACGTGTTCAAATTGGACACGCGCCATTAAAGACACTCCTTTTCGCTCTTGTAGCCAGTATGCTACATCACTATCAATAAAGAGCTTCGCTTGATGCCCACGCTGCGACTGCTGAAAGCAGAAGGGAGTCAACAGGGCTTCTTCACGCCCAGGTATAGTTATACTAGTAGTTGACTAGCCAACTAACAGGCGCTATGACGAGTATACCATAAAGTTAGAGAAAATACAGCCTTTTTTGTGCGCTGTTTGCATGTTGCTCACACTCCAAAAAGTCCTGTGGGAAATATACATGTTTTCAGAAACAGGAACCTGTTCTATCCCCTTGCTCTTCTCATCAAGAAGCATGATACTGCGTTACATTGTGATCACAAATGTTATACATTGTGCAATTATTGTGAAGATAATAAAAAACATACCAAAAAGGCTTCTAACCCCTGGACAAGTAGATACATTTTCATGCATACTATAGATGTGTATTTTTCGATGTTGCTAACAAGTAATGTACATTGTATTTACAAGTGCATTTACACAGTTGCAAGCATGGACCGGACAGTTATTTAATAACAGGGAGGGCGTTGATCTATGCAAGGAGCAAACGAGCAAAGGAGTGAAGTAGCTAGATTACTGTCGCAGATTAGTGCAGAATATGAAGCTGCCAGGCTCGGCCTGACCGGACTGGCTTATGGCGTATCCCAGCATGAATTCATCACGGCGCGTATGGAGCATATGGGCCAGCTGCATACTCAGTTACACTCAATCGTAGGAGATAAGGCTATTGCCTTGATTGCTGATCAACTAAACTCACTGCTCTAAAAACATAGACTCCTTACATCGGGGATAAAGACGCATCATACAACAACGCAATACTGGACGCGAACGGTCTATATAGACCGTTTTTTCCTGGTCAAGCAAAAAGACCGGCGCCTCTTTTTCCTCCACACTCCTGTTACCACAAATTCGGTTTCCTCGCTCACAAAGCTTTCTTGATCCAATACATTATGCGCATCATCAAGGAAGCACTGGAGCCAACTCTTGAGATCTTCGCCAGCGAGCAGCGAGGCGCCCTCGCACACAAACCACTCGGCAATACCTTGTAAATAGAAACGAAAATCTTGTGAGAGCGGGTACTGGCGTCGAATAAGATAGCTTTTCTCCTCCACGTCCTCGTAACCGGCTGCACGAAGGTATCCTGCGAGCTTCGAGCCAACCCAGCTATCTTCGAAGCTGTAACCATGCTCAATGCGCACCTGCTCCCAGCTTTCGCGTGCCTGCAAAACGCGCGCCTGCAAGCCTGGATCAATATTGTAGAAGCGCATGGTGCCAAAATCTATGTCCTTGATGGCCAGATGCCCACCTGGCGCCAGATACTGGCCCATAGCAGCAAATGTGTGCACCGGGTCAGGCAGATACTGGCTGACATTCGCGCTGAATATCAGGTCTGCGGTACCGGGCTGTACGGGCAGTTGCTCTAACGTAGCCTGTTTATACTGCACCTGGCTTTGATACCACTTGCCCGCGCCACGCCGTTGTGCCGTTACTAATGATTCGGTAGAGATGTCTATGCCTAAGATACGTCCTGCGGAACCGATGGCATGCGCCAGCAGAGGTATCCAGAGTCCTGGACCACAGCCGGCGTCTATTACCAGGCTGCCGGGTGCGATCTGTAGATCACGAATCATCTGCTCTCGCTCGGGTGCTTTGCTGCGGTGGTGTGTTACCAGCCAGTCAACTGCATTGAGTGGTAAACCACACTCGTTCACATAAACCAGCTTGTTTACTGCCATAGGTTGTCCTCATCCTTCATCCTTTTTTCTTACCAGAGGTGATTTTAAATATGCGAGGAGTATAACATGCCAAAATAACAAAAGGCAAACATTTGTAGTACTTTGGTGTAACATTGTATAAAGCAATTAATGACACAAATTTGGAATCTATGTATAACAATGATAATACTTTGTAAATAAATGTGTTAAAGTGTATCCTGGGTACGTATATTCTACAGAAGAGGGGGTACGATATTATACGGGTGGCTGTCCTGTTCTCGCGCATGGCGATTTGGACAACGTGTGAAAGCGAGCGCTACTAAACTGCCTGTCGTTATGCTATAATTTAAGCCAGCGAGTGTTTGACAAGAAACGCAAGCATAAACATTGCTCTGGCCCACATCTAAAAAGGGAGTGTTATCATGGAGACCAAGCGCAACTCAAGCACGGGAAACAGGCGTCGCGGACGCCCTCCCGGCAAGCAGAAAAAGAAGGTCATTTCCGGCGTACAATTGCCCAGGCAGCGTCTTACGCGCGGACTTGCGTTTCCAGTCTCCAGGCAAATAACAGAGGAAACCAGTTCGAAGCTCAACCTGGATGAACTACGCGCTTCTCCTGCTCATTCCATTGATGTTCGCGAGCCGCAAAAAGACATCTATCGTCGTGTGCTCGAATTGCGGGAGACTACGATCGAAGATGGCATGCGCTACTGGCAAATTATACAGGCCATCTTTGAAGATGCCCTGCTCCGTCTCGACCCTAAGCGCTCTGGCCTATCTATTCTGTATGCCAGGCTGATGCCTCCGCGTGAAGATGGTATCCACTCGCTCTACGAATTAGAAATGCGTGGCAGCTATCCCTGGCCGTTTACTCTTGAGAGCAAGACCTACCTGGGAAGTACGACGCTGGCCGGAACGGCGGCGATGCTGCAACGCATGCAGCAGTGGGATGAACTGGACAGCAACGGGCGCTTACAAATAATGGTGGATGACCTTGAGCGGAGCGCGTGCGCCCAGCCGGTGATGTTCGCGGGACGCATGGCGGGAGTCCTGGTTGTCTCTAGCACACAACCTGGTTTTTTCATGGACCAGGCGGTATGCCGGTCTGTCGTCGAATATGCACGCTTATTAACTCTGGCTCTCAACGATCGCGATTTCTATCCCTGTTCGCAGATCCACCTCAGGCCTATGCCCGATTTGAAGTGGCAGCGGGAGGAGCTGAGCCGTTTCTATGTGAGTCGCGTTGTCGCGTGTGCCAGTAAAGAAAACCTGTCCCTTCCGGAAGCAGAGGAACATGTGCGCCAGGAGTTGGAAGAAGAGTTCGAGCGCAGCGAGAGCCTGCGCCTGCAGGAAGTGCGCTCCGCCAGTGAGCTGCATTCCACTTCTTGATATGAAGGAGTTTCGAACCTATGCAGCCCTCTGACCGGCAGCCACCAGGGGAAGCCGCCGAACAGTATCCTGGAGACACCATAAAACCCGCATCACAGCCGCTCTATGAATTTCCGGCTGGTGGACCTCTCCTGTATACCGCTCCCATACTTGCTCCTCCGACCCTGCCTCCTCCCCCTGTCAAAAGATCGCGTGCCTGGATCTGGATCGTCGTTGCATTCTTTTCGTTAGCTCTTCTAGCCACTTGTGGAGGTTGTGTCTGGGCGTTTTATGCCATCCTCGGCCCTGCTACTCAGCAACTCAGCGGCGCTACTAAGGTAGTCAATGACTACTACGGAAATATCGAAGCCCAAAACTACACGGCCGCCTACCTTGACCTGTCTCTGAATAATCAGAACTCGCTGACCCAGGAGCAATTTGTGCAGCAGGCACAGGCCAGGGATGTACAGTACGGGCGCGTTACCTCTTATCTGCTGGCTGGACTTAGCCCCTCCCCTTCGACGACCGGAACAGACCCTTTCAATTCGACGTTCACTGCTACTGTAGATGTGACCCGCTGCAACGGCGAGAGTTCGACAAACCGCTCGTGCTTCAACTATAACGCGGTGCTCACGCTGCAAAAAGTGGCGGGCCGGTGGAAAATTGTAGAGTTCTATAAAATTTAGAAAAAAGCAGAGAAGGCCGGACACACCCCTAATCTCCGGCCTTCTCTTTGAATAGAAGGTTTTTAATTGATATACATAGATATACTGATCTGAGCGGGAAGCCCCATTAGTTGAGGGCCATACCAGCATGCATCATCGGCATCGACACCTCGCGGTCCACACAGGCGCGCAGATCCTCGCGGTAGAAGCGCCAGGTGCTGCCTACCTTGTGACCGGTAAGCTGTCCAGACCACATGAGGCGGTAGAGCGTTGAGCGACTTACTCGCAGATAGCTCATGGCCTCTTTGAACGTCAATAGGGCATCATTCTGGATCATTTGCATAGCCATACGATTACTCCTCAAGCTGATAAATAAATACACGTGACCCCAGCGGCCTGGCCAGAGATTATGGCATCCGTAAGGTGTCTCACTGCGTATTATTGTAGCCAATGTTGCTGCGTTTTTACGTTGAGGATTAGTTATGATCTGGTTAAATATAGCTATTATCAGGTGTGATTTTTGTCACCTTGGGACAAAATGCGTATAAACAGTCCCTTCCCCTCATCTTTTGGTGGAACCTTTCCTCTATCACCATTGCGCAGTGGAGTTCAAGCGCGAGCCCATGCGGAATGAGCCGTTTCATACTCCTGGAAAGCTGCAGCGGCAGTTGCATGAAAGGTTTGCCGTGACCGTCCTGTAAAGGCTCTGGGCTGCTGCTCTCCGGCAGTGATCCATCTGCTGGCGCTACTGGCTCTATGCCCGCCGGCGCAGGGGTGGACTTAGCCCTTCGCAGCTGTATGCTAATGGCCGGACGTAACATGAGCTTACGCACGACCAGCCCGCAATAATACAACAACTCCTCAGGCGACCTGGCCGGCTCTGGATAGGAACCGCTGCCGAGAAGGATATCCGTAATACGCCGTAATGGTGGGATGACCGTTTCTGCCTGGAGCAGGTTAATACTCTGATAGACTCGCTCCGCTATTCCATACATCCCCTGCTGGTCTACGCCAGGAAAGATGATAACGGCTCCTATGCCTGCGTGAACCAGAATAGGGTCGCTTGTCCTGATGACGCGGCGGACATTCACGAGCACCTGGTCGAGAAAGCTTCTAGGTGGATGAAGGTGCAGGTGCTGGAAAGGCCTTGCCGACTGCGGTGTAGCAAGAATATGCTCGCGCTGTGAAACATGCAGCAGCAGCAGACTAAAAGGTATCGAACGCGGGAACGAGGCACTGAGGATTTTGTGCAGGTGGCCGCTTAATTCGCGTGTGATCAACGTTGCCTGTGCATTATCCGGGCCTTCTTCTGCCTGCCCCTGGGTTGGCAGTTGCTGGAAGGCGGAAGGCGGCATACAACTACAACGCTCATTATGATGGGCGTTTATGTATGTCAGTGATTGTCTCGATACTTCTTTGACGTGGCGCTTCATTATTCACAATAACTTTATGCACGGCAGCCCTGTTGCACCTGATTCTAGAATGTCCAGGATGAGAAAATGATGCAAATAACGTTGTATTCTGGTTAAGAAGATGAAAAACTGGTTAAGGAGAAGATAGAGTATGACCCTGGACAGCCGTAAAAGGTGCCAGGTTCCTTACGGTTCCAATGTTATTGGAGTTGTAAAGGTATACCCTACACCCGGCACGGTCGTGATATACTGCGGACTGTTGGCGTCTGGCTCGACTTTCTGGCGCAGGTGACGGATGTGCGTCTTCACCAGGCCCGAATCCCCGGCTTCATCATAGCCCCAGACGCGCTCGATGATCGTGTCTGTCGTCAAAACCTGCCCGGTATGAGAAATCAATAGATGCAACAGGCGACTCTCCGTGGGGGTGAGCCTCACCTTTACACCGTCTCTGATCACTTCGTGACGCATCGCGTCTAACGTCACCGTGCCAACGGTAATCGCGGAGGAACTCGAGTTTCCCCGGATATTGGTTGAGCGGCGCATAATAGCCTTGATGCGAGCAAGTAACTGCCGTGGACTGAATGGTTTGCGCAAGTAATCATCGGCGCCCATTTCTAAGCCACGTATCTCGTCATCTTCGCGGTCATGTGCAGTTAGAATCAAAACCATTGAATTCGTTTCACTGCGCATCTGGCGGCACACCTCGAAGCCATCGAGCTTGGGCATCTGGACATCGAGAATAACCAGGTCTGGCAATGTTTCCCGCCAGCGCTTGACGGCCTGTTCGCCATCAAATGCGCGTATCACATCGTAGCCATGGCCTTTAAGCCAGTAACTCAGCAAATCGACCATGTCGCGGTCATCATCCGCCACCATGATTTTCAATGGGATTCCTCCTACAGGCGTGTATTACAAGAGCCAGTGTTCAACCACCTTGTGATAAGAATATCGCTCTCTTCTGGTTGAATCATTCCCCCACAGCTAGTAACGGGATGCATGTAAGGTAGTAACATCATGATACAATTTGGGCTATGGATAGCTATCAGGTTAGCCGTTCGATGAATATGAGTATATACTAGCGATTCAGTTATAGAATAGCAAGAGAGCTAGGACTATTGAGGTACGGCGCCATATAGTGGAGCACAACAGCAAGGAGGGAAAGGCATGGTTCCACGCGAAGAACTGCTGGCATTAGCCCGTGAAGTTGCGCAGCGGGCACATTGTCCCTACTCACACTTCCACGTAGGAACAGCCGTGGTAGCCGGGGGTAAGACCTACCTGGGAGTGAACGTCGAAATTTCAAGTTATGGCTTGACTCTGTGCGCTGAGCGTTCAGCCCTGGCCGCGGCAGTCGCAGCTGGCTCTGGCCCTGTGACCCAGGTAGCCGTCGCCTGCATCGATGTGCCCCCTGCTGCTCCTCTCGGTGAGCGTAGTCCCTGCGGCGCGTGTCGCCAATGGCTGGCCGATCTTGCCCCGCACGCCGTCATCTACATCGATGGAGATGCGCGCGATTTTTCCGTGGCGGATTTATTGCCCTACGCGTTCGGGTTGCCGTGAGCAAGAGGCTCAAATCGTTGCTCAATCCCTTGACAGATCGCATACTTCTTGTGTACGCTATTAATACATTCCAGGAACTTGTAGTGCGGTAGTGTGGCTCCTCCCCTTATAGTACCTACCTTTGTGAGAGCGTGTCTGATTCTCAGGGTGTTCGCCCTCTCTGCCGGATGCTCGCGCGGCTTCGCCGCGCAAAAAAAGGCGAGCGCCGCAGGCGCGAGCAAGCGATCATGATCGAAATCAGACATACTCTAAAGAAAAGCGCTGAAACGATGATAGACCCTGGAAGGAGCTTAGGCATGACATCGCGCTATACCCTCGGCATTGAAGAAGAGCTTCAAATGGTAGATCCTCGCACAGGCCAGCTCTGCCCGCGCATCCTGACCATTATGGAAAAGGGCGCGGCGATCTTTGGCGAGCGCATAAAACCGGAGATGTTGCAGGCAGCAGTAGAAGTTGTCTCGCCCGTTTGTCTGGATATTGCTGCAGCCCGTAAAGAATTGTATCGTATGCACACGACGCTGGCACAACTGCTCGAGGAAGAGGGGCTCATGTTCATCGCTGCCGGCACTCATCCCAGTGCGAGCTGGCTGGAGCAGGTAACCACGCCAAACGAGCGCTACATGCAACTGGAAGAAGAGCTGCAGGATGTCGTGCGCTCCATCTTGATCTTTGCCCTGCATGTCCATGTCCATGTCGAAAGCAATGAAATGGCTATCGTGCTCATAAACCAGCTTCGCACCTGGCTGCCGCACTTGCTGGCCATCTCCTCGAACTCGCCATTCTGGAACGGGCGCTTTACCGGTATGAAGTCGTATCGCCCCGTCATCTGGAAGCCATTCCCGCGCAACGGGATTCCCGATCCAATGGCGTCATGGAGCGAATTTGACAACTATGTGCAGTCCCTGGTCAGGGTTGGCTGCATCGATAACGGCAAGAAGATCTGGTGGGATATACGCCCTCATCCTTTCTTCCAGACTATCGAATTTCGCATCTGCGACGTACCCGCCAGCATGGAAGATACGCTGGCCATCGCCGCTCTCTGCCAGGCCCTCGTCGCCACGCTTGCCTGGCTCCACAAGCGCGGCATGAGCACCCACGTGCTGCCGCGCAATTTCATTGATGAAAACAAGTGGCGCGCAATGCGCTATGGCCTGGATGCCCCGCAAATCGATTTCGTGCAGGAGCGCCACCTCAGCATGCGTGACTCGATCAGCGAACTGTTGGACTTCGTCGATGACGTAGTTGATGACCTGGGCAGCCGCTGCGAGATTAACTACCTGCGTGCCCTGCTGGAGGACCCCCGTGGCACGGGCGCCGATCGCCAGATCGCCATCTACCAACAAACCGGCAGCGTGGACGCCGTGGTGCGCTATCTCATGGAGCAGGCCCTGCAAGATGTTGAGTCGATCACCTCGCAGCAGTACGTAGCAAACTAGTGGTTTGACCATTGAACGCGAGGCTCAATCAAGGACATAACCTGTGGTTAACAAAACTCAACCATCCCTGTACCTTTAGTCTCTCCGCACCATGAAAAGAGAAGAAAATAAGCATAGCTCTAAAGCTTGATCAGACATATCCCCACGAATAGGTTAACAAAGCTTAACCACATTTTCTGATTTATAATACCTTCTCAACCTGAATACATCTGCATATTATACTGGAGCATACTACAGTGTGAACGTGGGCGTACTAAAAAATCTTCAAGGAGGAAATATATGTACCGGTTGACCCGGCTCTGGCGACAACCCTTCACATTCGTAGTGCTTACGGTCACGCTCCTGGCAGTAGTGCTGGGATTTGTTGCGACCCCAGCTGCGCGCACGCATGCAGCGGGTGGCTGCCAGCTCAACTCCGCCAAAGGCGGTATCCAGCACGTAATCTACATCCAGTTTGACAATACGCATTTCACACGCGACAATCCCAATGTCCCCTCGGATCTAGAACAGATGCCCAATCTGCTCAATTTCATTGAGAACAAGGGCGTGTTGCTCACCAACCATCACACACCCCTCATCTCCCATACCGCGACCGACATCCTGACCTCGCTCACCGGTGTCTACGGCGATAATCATGGCGTACCAGTTAGCAACAGCTTCCGCTATTTTAATCCGGACGGCACCAGCAACACTGGCGTTTCCTTCGCTTACTGGACCTCGCCGCTTTTCGACCCAACCACGTCGACACCAACCGATACCACTCCCAATATGCTCACTGCAGCTGGCAAGAACGCTCCTGCTCCGTGGGTACCATACACTCGTGCAGGCTGCAATGTCGGTGCGGTTGCTACAGCGAATACTATTCTTGAGAATACCGCTATTGATATTCCCACGGTATTTGGAGCGAACTCGCCAGAGGCGCAGGAGGTAGCATCCGATCCAAACCAGGCGTTCGCTGACTTCGTCGGCATCGGCATCCACTGCGCACAGGGAAATGCGCTGTGCTCGGACGCTAATAATGGTAGGGATGATAAGCTACCCCAGGAGCCCAGCGGTTACTCAGGGTTTAAGGGCCTCTTCGGTCACAAGTATGTTGCGCCACAGATCAGCCCGAGTGGACCATTGACGGACCTGAATGGCAACGTCATCGAGTCTCAAGACTCTAAGGGCAAAATCCACATCGGCTTCCCCGGCTTCGATGGCATGTCTGCAGCCGTCTCGCTTTCCTATGTAGCCGCCATGCAGGAACATGGCGTGCCCGTCACCTACGCCTACATCTCCGACGCGCATGATGCTCATCCCAGTGGTCCCGCCTACGGCCCGGGCCAGGCTGGCTATGTCGCAGCTCTCCAGGCTTACGACAGCGCCTTTGGCAAGTTCTTCACCCGGCTGGCCAACGACGGCATCAATCAGAGCAACACGTTGTTCGTCTTCACTGCCGACGAAGGCGACCACTTCGTGGGCGGCGCTCCCAGCCCGGCAGGCTGTGATGGAGTGACTACACCCTGTACCTATAGCCAGATCGGTGAGCTCAATGGCAACCTGGCAGGTCTGCTGGCGACCGAGCAAGGTGTCA
>WNGM01004343.1_pt1 | contig 11185 bp, 8 predicted proteins | sample 5400571 | NCBI WGS metagenome assembly WNGM01 (sample SAMN13153378, study PRJNA577476) | soil metagenome | isolation source: 100 cm soil or saprolite under Garry oak tree replicate 2 | place: USA:California | collected 2016-06-15 | reverse complement strand
AGAATACGCTGACCTTCAGGGGGTAGTAGAACAGAGGATTCAGTACTCATATAGGTTGGTTTACTCCTTGTTGATCAGGCACTGTCACTTGCCAGTGCAACTGGCGGCGCGGTATGCGTCTTAACAACCCACGCGTCGTCTCCCAAACACGCGTTGGATTTTCATTATTTCGCCAGTAATAATAACATCCAAGATCATCAGGCTCGAGGGCTAGCGACTGGCAAAAAGCCTGTTCAAGTTTCAGTTCACTGTTTTCATCAAGGTTGAAGTTTTGCAACCAGAGCTGGCTTCGCTTTTTATACAGACGAGTTGTCTCGACGACACTACGACCCCACTTTTCTATTACAGTAACGTCCTCATCAAGCAAATTCCAGAAAAGGTGGCAACCAATAGTATCCAGATGAGGAAGCTGCGCCAGATCCTCAACCTGAGCAATATCCTGCGGAAGTAAGACGACTGTGGTTTTTAAATGCTCATCAACTCGTTTGACACAGGCACATATCTCACCAAGGAAATCGATCATCGAACGTTTACGGAAACGCTCCAGGTCTGTGACATCCGGGCATAGCGCCCTGCACACTGAACAGAAACAGGTCACATCCAGGCTACGTGGCTCATCAATCAAAATTCCATTAATCGGGTACTTTGTCAGGTAACGCTCAATTTCATTAAAAAGCCAGCGACGGAACGATTGATGATTAAAACACGAGATTTCATGATGACGCCCATGGCGATCCATCACGCGTGATTGTGGATGGCGAAATGTATACCAACTTGGCACAAGTGAAGGCCCGGCAAAGAGATTCCCATAACGCCCAAGACTCAAGTGTATTTTTAGTCCTGCATCCTGGACCAGGCGCATGCCACGTTCCAGGTCTCTAGGCCAGCGTTGTTCTTCTTGTTCATGTATTGCATAGACAATACTTCCGGCGCCCGCTGAACGAATCTGATCAAAATCACGTTTTGCGACATCGGGATGAAGCAATGGGTGAAAATAAGCGATTGTAATTTCCATGAAACCTACCATACGAGAGATGAAGAGTAATACAGGTAAAATGGATAAAAACGAATCCACCTGCATGAACCAGAGTATAGCATAGCCAAGAACATATGCTCAATGTCCAGTAATTATGGGCTATAGTTTTGAGAAACTCTTGTTAAAAGACGTGCGTTTTATTATCAGTAGAAATGCCAACCCAAACGGTCATCGGATGGCAATCTTGTTCACTCCTAGATACTTTCTGGGTACGGGAGCGACAGCGAAAATCACCACACTACTGCTGCTCCTGTCCAGCCCGTATGATGACTCGAAAGGAGATGCAAAAGCCTTGACCTATTTTACCTATTCTCATATGTAATTTGACTCTCATTATATGCCACAGGTACAATAGGCACGTTAACTTCCAGCTCTTAGGGAGCTCTTGTACGAAGTACTTGCCAACTGCATTTTTGAGAATGGACGGGGCCATATCATGGTGGGAATAGCTGGCGGCTAGCAAATATCTAATTGAAAGGACATATCATGAAAGATATCCCGTTTTCAGAGACTATAGCACCGATTGTTGAACGACTAAAACAGTTAGCCGCAGCTTTGTATCATTTCCTGGATTGGTTCACACCTACTCATCCCTTTATTGTCGATAAGCGAGCGCGTACTTTCTTAGTTTCCTTTACAATCCTATTCTTCGAATTGTTCTGTATTCGCTGGATTCCATCCTACGTCCGCTACCTGAGTTATTTTAACAACTTTATCCTGATGGCTTCTTTCCTGGGCATTGGTCTCGGTATGCTTTCAGCGCGCCGCGAGCGTTTCTGGTTCCCCCCTTTCCCGATACTGGTAGCGTTGCTGGTCGTTATCATCGCGAAGACGAAGTTCACGCTTCTCATCAATTCAACGCAGGTTCTCTACTACGGAATTGCCGACCAGCAGAGCGTCCAGGCAGAAAACTTTCTGGTGTTGCCAATCATTTTCGGAATGGTAACGCTCTGCTTCATTCCTCTAGCTCGTTCCTTTGGCAAGTTGTTCTCTCAGTTAAATCCACTGACCGCCTACACCTATGATATCATCGGCAGCCTGGCCGGCATCGCCGCTTTTTCCGCAATGTCCTACTTCTCTCTGCCACCACTGGCTTGGTTCTCCATTCTAGTCATGCTCTCACTGTTACTCAGTACGAAACGAACGGTGCTATTAGTAGCAGTCATTATGGCAGCAACTCTCATTGAGGTTGGTCGGCTTCAGGTCGGCGCATACTGGTCACCATATTATAAAATCATTCTCCGCCCAGCTCCTCACAATGGCTACTTCGTCGATGTAAACGGCTCTGGGCATCAGGATATGATTCCCTGGCAGTACAAGGAGCCATTCTACAAAGAGATATACCGCATATTCGGCAGCGGGTCGTTCCACCACGCGCTGATTCTTGGAGCCGGGACAGGATCTGACACCTCGCTCGCACTGGCGCATGGTGTCGATTCGATCACAGCGGTCGAGATTGATCCCACGATCTATAAGCTTGGCGCTCAGCTCAATCCGGATAAACCCTACAGCAATCCGCACGTTCATGTTGTCATCAACGATGGTCGCAGCTTCTTGCAGAATACCACCGACCACTATGATCTGATTATTTTCGCTTTGCCCGACTCGCTGACGCTCACTTCAAGCAATACCAGTTTGCGTCTCGAAAGTTTCCTGCTCACACAGAACGCACTTGCGGAGGCTCGGACGCACCTGACTAGTAACGGCCTGGTTGTGCTGTACAACTACTACAGACAAGACTGGCTGGTTCAGAAACTGTCCGACATGGTGGGCAATGTCTTCCACCAGCAGCCACTTGTGACGTCCTTTGGCCGCGTGGGACGCGCTGCAACGATTATGGCTGGACCGCGTCTGGCTACTTTGCCGAAAGGCGAGTTTGGCGCTTATCATGAGCAATCTGTGCCTGCGAGTACTAGAAAACTGGGCATTATCGGTCAGGGCTACTATCCCTTGACCTCAGCTAGCCCGGCAACCGATGACTGGCCGTTCCTCTACCTGCAAGACCGGAGTTTCCCGACCATTTACATCCTCGGCCTCATTATGGTTGCTGTGTATGCGCTGGTTGGTACGGTGACGCTCTCTCCTCGAAAGACGCTGCGCCGCTTTGACTGGCACATGTTTTTCCTGGGCATGGCCTTTATGCTGCTTGAAGTCAAAAGCCTGGTCACTTTCTCCCTCCTGTTCGGCAGCACCTGGCTGGTGAACTCGCTGGTCTTTTTCGCTATCCTGAGTGCCGTACTGTTGGCGATCCTGATAAACCGACGCTTTAAGTTCAAGCGAATTAGCGTGTTTTACTTTTTGCTTTTCGGGCTACTGCTTTTGAATATACTTTTGCCGCCCGATACACTGCTGCTGAGCAACCCCATCTTCAGGTATATACTGGCAAGCCTACTGGCTTTCACGCCGGTGTTTCTGGCCAACATTATCTTCACGAATTCGTTCCGCGATAGTGAAACGGCGGATATCGCCTTCGCCTCAAACCTGCTCGGTATCATGGTCGGAGGCGGAATGGAGTACTTCAGCATGCTGTTTGGTTACCGCCTGCTCCTTATACCGGTGATCGTATTCTATGCCTGTGCTCTACTGCTCCGTCTCAGAAGCCGCCGAACGCCAGGTACTTTGGATGAGGCTGTAGGGTCAGAGCCGGTCCTCGCATCTCAATAGGCCTGAGAGTTTACTTGCCATCAGCAAAGACAATCCACAAAATCATAAACTGAGTACCATCATCCCTTCTATATTAACTGGACTTATACCAAGTCCCGATATAACTGGCTCAAGGCTATAATACTCTGATTGAGGAAAAACTATTTCATGTACTTTAAAATCATGCAGGAATTTTTTGAAATCATTCAAATCATGAGAAGTTAAGGGCCTTTGTGGTATATTTGAGAGTTTAGTTGTCATGGGGTTTTTTACAAATTCCCTGGGTGCAAGAACCCAGGGACCTACATACCCTTCGGGTATATTGAAATACATGTTTGTGTAATCCTGATACAGCATCGAATCTCCATTGCCAGCGTAAGGAAGAACTAATACATTGTCCCCATTGTGAATATACTGTTTATAAATACCGCTTGTGAAAAAGTACGGAATATGTATGTCGGTATGAGGGGTTCCACCTCTGACATTGGGAAAGAGAAGGATCAAAGCGCAGAGGATGAGGAGGTACTTCCCATACAGACTCAGCTCTTTGCTCCCTGCTCGTAACCCTGTTAAGTTTTTCCCAACCCAGAAGCCGATCATCAATGATGCGACAAAAAAGCTATACACCGTTAATCTTGACGGAAGAAGCTGGTTGATGATAGGAAGCTTATTCAGGAAATATTCTGGAAGCATTATTGTGATATAGCCTGCAATGTGCAGTTTTGGTCCGAGTGATAAGATCATGAAACAAAGCAGTGTCAAAAACAGCACTCGGGTCATTTTTTCATGCCAATATTTAATAGCATACACAAGAATAATCGCGAGCACTGGTATTCCAAGATACGCGCTGTTCTCAGTGAGATTGCCTAAGAATGTGTTCGAGAGTTGCGCAAAGGCATTCGCTCCAATATAGGTGGCCTGGGTGGGAATGATAAAATTTAACGGGTCTATAGAATAACGTATGGCAGAATATAGTGGCGTCGTGGGAATTTTATTTTTAAGGGCAATATATATAAATGGCGATAACAAAATTATACAAAGTGCATAGGCACCTGACAGGTTTAGTAAAAAATGAAGCAATTGCTTAAAATGCTCAGGATACACGAGCATGAAAATGATGATAGCAATAGCAATGAAGATGGTGAGCGTCACGAAGACTTCAATGGCGATCAAATATTGTAATGTCAGGCATCCTCCCACCAGCAAGATAAACGTTCTGCTCCCTATCTTCTTTTCCCACCACAGTAACACGAGATATCCGAGAAGAGGGATGACAAATGTCAACTCCACATGCAAGTGGGTGACTTGCACAAATTGGTAGGTTGAAAATCCGAACAGCAGACCGGCTATGACCCCTGCTTGATAGGATTTGGTCAGGGAGTGGATGATCAGAAACGTCAAGAATGCCGAGAGCGCACTCCCGAGGATAATCAACAGGTTGTAAGAGGCGACTGGACCAAATAGAAGCGTGATAGGAAGCGCGAGGAAGCTTGCTCCAGGCACTGATGCGGGAGAAATTGATAAATCGATCCCATACGGGTGCCAGATATACGTACTAAACAAAGGATTGAGATGATGGCTTATGGCATAGGGCCACCAATATAGCGTCCATATAAACTGCATTTGATCGTGGCTGGATTTTCCAATATAACTTGTGGTCAGGTTCAAGCCAATCGAAAACGCGAAAAGCAAGTAGGATAATACCACGTAAAATATAAATATTAATATCATCCATTTTCTGTAATTTGCATGTGCATTTTTCGCTACATCGCTCGTAGAGTCTGTTGCCAGGGTAGGGCTTTCATCTACCTCTACAGTATCAAACGCTGTTCCACCTGAGCTTGCGAAAAAACTGCGGAAGCTGGATATTAGAGAATTCTTTCTATATTTCATACTAACCTTTGGTTTCTTAAGTCATAACTCCCAACTGGGAGTTTAGCTAAAGAAGGTCGAGAATGCAAGCTTATTAGCCATACCTGGAAACGTTTCATGGTGTTTTCCCGTTCACTGGCTGATATATTACGTAGCCATCAAAGACGAAACGCCGGTAACGTCTCTTTGAGAGTGTCATACGCATAGCACTGGACTGGGCAGAACCTGCGGGCAACATAATGACCGGGTGCGGATCAGCTTTTACGATCGAGTAATAGCGCGGAGGGCGAGTAACATTATTTTGCAGGCGATCGTTCACTACGGCACAGATGATCTGCTCTTTAGTCAGGAAAGCAAGGCGATTGCAAGACCAGTAATCGGTGCTATAGATATGGGTAGCTTTGATGCGCAAGAGATCACGAATAAGCGCATTCTGTTGCTGGTTAACGACCTGAGCTGTTGGTATTTCGGAGAATATGCTGATCGTACCAAAGAGCAATACAACTCCAATGAATAGCAGTATTCCTCGCCTCAAAACAAGTGAAACTGTAGCAAGATCTATGTCACGTGGACGCTGTGCGCTCGTCGATGAGTACTCTTGATGACTTTCATGCGACAGGCCCCAAAGCGGCGCGATTAGAGCAGGGGTAGCGATCAGCAAACCAAATAGATAACGTGAATATTCTGGAAAAGCCGCGGAAACAGGACCCGATGTAAATTGCAGCAAGGTTAGCCCTGCACTTCCTAGCAGCATGAGACGAGCAAAGTGACAGATCAAAGCCTGTCGTTGCAAAGTTGACCCTGGCTGTTCAGAGGACCATTGCCGGAGTTTCCAGAGCATCCTGAGTTCATGAAAGACAGAAATCATCCAGAGCACCATAAAACCTATACTCCAGCAGAGCGTCATGACAAGCAGGCCCGAATTCGTATGAATAAAATCAAAACAGTGAAAGGCCGGTTCACCTCCATGTCCTAAGACCACCCATCCTGAATCGATGCAAAGTGGAGGAGCACCCGTAGCCATCGGGAGAGTAAATAGCATCGTACCCTTCACCTGGGCATAAAGTGGGAAATGGGAGTAGATGGGATTTGTAGCTGCATAATTCAAATAACCGTTATGCAAGGCCCTTATTACTGCCAGGGTATTTAGCTGCAAGGGTGCATTGACGTTGTAGATAATCAAAGGGATCGCACCGATGAGGAGACCCAGAAGCAAGGGCAAGATTGCTCCTCTCAGCAATTCACGCCAGCAGAATAGCACTAGCAGCAACCCGGACATCAAGATAATCGGTAGAAAAACGTAGTCACTCCAGAAGCCGAGCGCTACAACGAGTCCCCAGCAACCAAAGGCAAGCATGCGCCGCCACTGAAAGGGGAGAGAGAGATCTTGATCTGAGGAGAACGCAAGCCAGGAGGCAAGGAGGAATGCTACGGTGCCAAAGCATAGAATTTCAGGGTAACCACCATGAGCCATCAATTCTGTGAAGAGCATCATCACTGATCCGACGCTTAGCAAAAGTAGTGTTACCAACGCCAATTTTTTCGTGTAGAGCAAACTTGCCAGGAGATACATACTGACAAGGAAAAGGGCAAATTCCAGCATGGTGCCGAGTCGCAGCGTAAAGACTGAAATACCAAAGACATGAAACAGCACCGCACCAAGATACGCTTCAAATGCGCCCATATAGTTCTGCCCCCACAAGAAGATCGGAAAATCCCTGAGGGACGCAATATGGACGGCCATGAGACCCATCGTGCTTTCATCGCTGTTGGTTACTGGCCAGCCCAGGGCTGTCAGAACGATGCGCAGCAACATGGCTAAAGCGATGATCACAACGGCGCACTTCGTATATAAGCTAAACTTGACCTTCTTCAGACGCGGTAGTATGTGCATACAACACCCATTCAATCGGAATGCTATCTAATGAAGACACCACCTCAAAGTATGAGCATATGCTATAACTCTCTTTACTGCTAACGATTAAGTGCACAAAAAGGGTTCTCTTTGTACCTTTTGGTCACTATGGTGACTCAGATTGTCAAGACACAAAAATTGCAGTTGCTGAGGCCTCTGAGTGATACTACCTCAGCCCGCTCAGGAGACGATTTCGCTCTCAGGCGGCTTGAGCATTTCGCACCGCATACTAGGGCTTGTTTGCAAACTATCTTCAGCTCCCCTCAGAAGCGCGTTCTTTCAAGAACCTTGAGCACTTTGCAAACAAGCCCTAGTTCTAGGTATGTGTCTTACGTACACCTCGACGGACAGGATGTAGCAGCATAAGGTTCAGAAGTACAGAGTAATTATGGGCTATTCATCCCCCACGCTTGACAAGTAGCTCATTTCTATGCACAATGCACGCATGAGTCACGCACAACGAGCACAAACTTCTGGAGACGTTTGCTTTGTTCGAGCGTTTGCAAAAATCAATCTAACACTCGATGTCTTAGGGCAAAGAGCTGATGGGTATCATGACCTTGCAACGGTGATGCAGACCGTTGATCTCTACGATACCATCTGTCTCTCAGCCACTGAAGATAATCAGGTGCGGATCGTATGCACCATGCCCGAGCTAAGCAATGACGACAACCTGGCTGCACGTGCTGTGCGCCTGGTACGTCAACGTCTTGCCATCAGGCAAGGAGTTTTGATCGAGTTGCACAAACGTATCCCAATGGCAGCCGGATTAGGAGGGGGAAGTAGTGACGCTGCTGCTGTTCTGCTTGCACTACAGCATTGGTGGCAACTACAATTATCTCCATCGGACTTGCTCGACATAGCAAGTTCCTTGGGTTCAGATGTTCCATTTTTCTTGACCGGAGGTCTTGCACTTTGTGAAGGGCGAGGCGAAAGAGTAACTGCTCTTTCTTCCAACTGGCCCAGGACAATGCGCTGGTTACTTTTACTTAAACCGGCAATCAGTGTTTCAACAGCGGCAGTTTTTCGTAATCTGCCCGCTAGTGATTACACTGATGGTATGCATAGTCGAGCAGTTTGTACAGCATTAACTGCAGGACAGTCACCTGAGTTAGAGGATCTACATAATTGCTTTGAGCGAAGTGTGCTGGAAACTTATCCAAAAGTAGCCCTTTCGAGAGAAGACCTGTTGCAGGCCGGAGCTTCGTTTGTGAGACTTTCTGGAACAGGACCGACATTATTCGCACCGTTTCCTGATCTCACCTGGGCTCAAAATGTGCAGGAACAACTGCAAACACAGGGATATGAAGTGTACCTGTCGCGTGCAATACATCCCAAAGATGGGATTGTAAGTGTTTTTTAGAATTTTAGAGCAAATGTAAGGAGACAACTTCACCATGGCTGATCAATATTACTGTGTCAAGTGCAAAACAAAGAGAGAGATGAAGGACCCGCAGAAAGTCACCATGAAGAATGGGAAACCAGCACTCAAAGGTCAATGCGCCGTCTGCGGAACAACCATTAACACTATTCTAAGTTCTGAGAAAAAGGCATAAGCACCGAACTACATCGTAGGGGCGCAATGACTTGCGCCCGCCTGGGGAGGCGATCCTCGTCGCAGGGCGCAATAAATTGCGCCCCTACTTCTTGCTAAATAATAAAAAGGTCACACCTTGAAACGTCTCCTCCGCACCATAATACTGCTGGTGATACGCTTGCTTGGCGCGCCAGGTGCGCGAAAAGCAGCACAGTCTCCCAATAAAACACTTGAAACGCCTCGTATTTTACTTGTTCGTCCCGATCACCTCGGCGATCTGATAATGACTACTCCTGTCTTTCACGCGCTCAAACAACAAGCTCCTAACGCGCACATTTCCGTGATGGTTGGTCCGTGGTCACGCGAAGTTATCGAGCGTCATCCCGATATCGACCGCGTATTGATCTGCCCATTCCCCGGTTTCCTGCGCGCAGCACAAAAAGCATTGGCTCCATACATTTTGCTTTTCAAGACAGCGAAACAACTACAGCGTGAACATTTTGACGTAGGCATCAATTTGCGCTCCGATTTCTGGTGGGGCGCAGCTCTTCTCTACCTGGCACGCATTCCACGCCGCGTAGGATACGCTCTTGAACCGGGAACGCCATTTCTCACCCATGCATTACCATTCCTATCACACCAACATGCCACTATCTCAAACCTGTATCTTGCCAGCGCTGCTTTGCAATCAATTGGCTACCCACCTCTTGACAAACCATACACACCAGAATATTACCCTCTTCACTTCATTCCTACACCAGCCGAACAACAATGGGCATCCGCCCGTCTATTCAACGAAGGTATCGATGTAGATTCCCCTCTCGTTGTGATTCATCCTGGCAGTGGAGCAGCGGTCAAACTCTGGCGCACCGCGGGATGGGCTACCTGCGCGGATGCACTCGCAAAATCATTGACAATGTCTACACCAGTTCGTATTATGCTTACAGGCAGCAAAAATGAACGTCCAATGTTGGAGGAAATTGCCAGAAACATGCAATCATCCGCTGTACTGGTGACCGACGCTACTATAGGCCAATTGGCGGCATTACAAGCAAAAGCGCTGTTAGTCTTGAGCGTTGATAGCGGGCCACTTCATCTAGCTGTATCACAAGGCACACTCACTATTCAACTATTCGGACCAACTGACGCGCGCATTTTTGGTCCGTGGGGAAAGAAAGACCGGCATATTGTACTGGCATCAACGTATCGCTGTTCTTCATGTCCGAATATTCCTTGTGGGCGACTGGATTTTTCTCCACAGGAAGTAGCAGACCATCCCTGTGTGCGTCTTATAACGGAGCAGCAGGTACTGACAGAGGTTGAGAAATTATTACTACGTAAGCTGTCATCCTGAGCGAAGCGAAGGATCTATATAGGGTCAAGAGAAAAACTGATGGATTCTTCACTGCGTTCAGAATGACAATTGAAATTTCAGAATGACACAGAAAATAAAACCAATATCACAAACATACAAACAACAGCATAGTCTGGATAGGTATGGCTATCCTCTGCCACCAGACTCACGAAGAAGATTGCGTAAGACAACCCTACACACAAGTAAAAGCATACTGAATATCTTTATCTATCTTATGATGAGTTTCTTGGGGGGCCTATTCTGGCTGGGAAGAATGGGAAAGAAATATCCTCCGCTAACAACACAAAATAAACATAGGCGACATATCCTGGTGATTCGCCTCGACCTTATTGGTGATCTTGTACTCTCTATGACCACAGTACGCGCTCTCAAACACACTTATCCAGATGCCACAATTGATCTACTCGCACTACCAGCTAGCGCAAAAGTCGTTATTGGCGACCCTGACCTTAACGAAATTATCACCTATGACCCAAATGTCTGGCGTCGACCCAAGGCCTTAATTCAAATAAAAAACTGGAGCAATGCGTATAACTTGTTAAGTCATTTACGTACACGCGACTACGATATAGCGGTAAGCGTCTTTGGCAGATGGGCCGGCATAATAGCAGCATTAAGTGGCGCGAAACGACGAGTCGGATTCGGGCGTGAAAGTTATCCCGGCTTGATGACCGATAACGTTCGAGGTTACCACTGGCGCTCCGGAGATCACAAACACGAAGTAGATTACTGTCTTAAATTGGCAAGAGCTGCGGGTGCAATCACCAGCACAGCAGATCGTACACCACATTTGTATGTCGATCCACT
>WNGM01004340.1_pt1 | contig 11186 bp, 7 predicted proteins | sample 5400571 | NCBI WGS metagenome assembly WNGM01 (sample SAMN13153378, study PRJNA577476) | soil metagenome | isolation source: 100 cm soil or saprolite under Garry oak tree replicate 2 | place: USA:California | collected 2016-06-15 | reverse complement strand
CTCCAGCACACAGTAGAGATGCTGGGCTTTGTCGCACTGTTTGTTGGGGCGTTGCTTATTTATAATACCGCGTCGATATCGGTCGTCGAGAGGATGCGCGACCTGGGTATCCTGCGCGCCTGCGGGGCGACACGAGGGCAGATCCTGGCTGTGGTTCTTTTCGAGGGCTTTCTGTTTGGATCGCTTGGATCCGTTATCGGCTCGGCATTCGGCATTGTTGCGGCCCGGGGCTCGCTCCGATTCGTGAGCGCGTCCCTCAGTTCGGCGTACTTCATTTTTCTCAAGATTGAGGATCTCAATCCATCGCTACTTAGTATCAGCCTGGGGGTGCTGCTCGGTATAGGGACGGCGTTGTTGGGCGTGTTGTTCCCCGCGTTGCAGGCTTCCCGCCAAAATCCGATCGATGCGATTCTGAGGAGGCCGGCGTCGGCAGACAGAAAGGGTCGGTCCCAAATAGCGTTGAAGATTGGCTCGGTCGCCGCTCTTATCGCCAGCCTCTTTGTGGGACTGCACCTCGCGACGGGAGCGAGATACGCGGGCTATTGCGCCCTTGCGCTGCTGCTGACCGGGGTCGCGCTAAGTTCTCCATGGCTGGTGGGGCTGTTGGCGGCTGCTTTCTCCGGAGTTGCGGAATTAATCGGTATTGAGGGACAACTTGCGTTTTCCAACCTCGCCCGCAATCCGGCGCGGACCGGTTTTACTGCGGCCGCAATCATCATCGGACTGGCTATGGTCGTCAACACATCAGCTGCGACCACCAGCGTCAGGAACGCCATGGATGCATGGGTAGAGAAAATCTTCGCAGGTGATCTAATTATCGCGGCGCATAACCTCTTTACGGCGGGGAGTGTGAGCGCCCCCTTGAATGAGACATTTGAGCAGGACCTGTTGAAGATAGACGGAGTCTCCACGACGAGCGCGATCCGCTATGCAAAGATCACGTACCGTGGATACCTTATCTCGGTGCTTGCGGTCGACGGTTCGCTTCCCGGCGCTCGAACGGAGAAAGACGGGCCAGATCAAGTGTATGTATCGAGGAACTTTGCTGAATTGTTCCACATTCGGACAGGTGACCGAATTCCTTTACAGACTGATCCCGGCCCGGTGGACTTCGCGGTTGCCGGAACGATCGACGAGTACAACTACAACTGGCCCCGCGGAACAGTGATCGTTGATCGCAGCCTCTATAAGAAATACTGGGATGATCATCTGATAGATCAAATCATCCTACACGTCGTACCGGGAGAGGGCGTGGATGCTGTAAGAAAAAGGGTAATTTCGCGCTATGGCGCACGGTATAATCTCACAGTTTTCACAAACCGAGAATTTCGAGACAATTTTATGGCGATTATTGACCAGCAATTCTCGTTGACTTATGCGCAGTTGCTTATAACCGTGGTCGTAGTGACTCTCGCGATTACCAATGCGTTGATGACCTCAGTTGTGAGCAGGCGCATGGAGATTGGCGTGTTTCGCGCGGTGGGCGCCAGCCAGTTGCAAAGCCAGAAGATTGTCGTCTTGGAGTCGGCCTTACTGGGGCTGGCAGGCATCGTGTACGGAACTGCATTGGGTTCGCTGGTGACCGCCGTCTTCGTCAGGTTGATTTTGCCCGATGAGACCGGCTGGATCGTGAGTTTTCGCATTCCTCTGGGCACGATGGCCTACACGGCGCTGGCGGCGCTGGTCATTTCCGTTGTCGGCGCAATCCTGCCCTTGCGGGAGATTCAGAGGCAGTCGATCGTCAGTTTAGTGCGTTATGAGGAATAGTTGGGCATGGTGTCTGGCTAAGTTCTTCCTGAGCATCGGTTTGCCAGAGAGAGAATACGACAGAAAACATGGACCGCGCGCAAATCTTTCAATTCCATGCACACGGTTGTGCCCAGGCGGAACCTGGGCGAGCGGCAGGGGAAAGCAGAGACGCACTGCCCGCGAGAGAACGCAGCATCGTATGGAACAATCACCCGGCGAGGCATCTTGACCTGACAGACCATGCCCCAATTCGACGGTGACTCAAGAATGTTGCATTTGACCGGCTCCATTGAAACGGTTGTGCTTCCAGCGTGGCGCGTTCTTTGGGTTGAGGCCGCTCCGATTGCGATAAATTGTCGGTGGGCCAGACGTAGCTCCGCTTGATTATAACCCTTCTGGCTACTGACCTTGTTCTGGCAATTTGTTGCGGCCCAAGGATATAAACCCAATGGGGCTTCTTACTATGGATCTCTTGTGGTAGTTGTTGTGATTTTCGTTTCTCGACGTGACACCGCTTTCAGCACGTGGTGTTCTCGCGAGACTCTTATCTGTAGAGACTTAGCAGGAATTTACGCTGAAGGCCGCAGCGTGCTTGAAAGCGGTGACCAGGCGCTAAGCGGTTTACCTTGAAAAAAAACGTCATTGTTAACCTCCTATACTACGGGTGTACGCTCTTGCTTGTACCGGCTGTTCTTCTTTCCATTGAGACCCACTTCTTAGTGCGTCGGCCCTCAGTAGTACTCCGCGTCATCTCGTTGCTGCTAGGAGGAGCGGGCATAGTCATACAGTCGTGGGCCATAGATTTCTTGGAGCGCTTCGGAAAAGGGACACCCTCGCCCGCCGTCCCCACGCAACAATTGGTGACTGTAGGTCCGTACAGATATGTGAGAAACCCGCTGAACACTGGTGAAGTCATGTTGCTGCTGGCCCTGGCCGGATGGTTCGCCTCGCCTGCAGTTTTCGCCTACAGCTTGTTGGCTTGGCTCGCCTTCCACCTGTTCATAATCCGCTGGGAGGAACCGAGGCTCGAGGAACGGTTCGGAGACAGGTATTCCACTTACAGGGCCACAGTTGGCAGATGGATTCCGAAAATGTGACAGATCGAGAATCGTCTGTACCCAAGCTCTTTGCCTAAGCTAACCCGCTGCACAGCAGAAGACTCCGATATCTATCTCCCTCGAGGTCGGGCTCCGCGGCTGAACCTGCCCCACCCGGAGGCGCACCCGCCTGATCAATCGCTTAGGAGCGGTCGGGCTGGGCCACGTGTGTCAGACCGAGTCGCCCGCGCGTATACTCCTGTGGTTTTGGCAAGAGCTAGCGCAAGGGGTGGCAGCGTCGGCTAACACTCTAGCTGGCAATCTTTCCTCTCAGAACATCCAAGAATCTAATTTTCGGCCACGATCTTGCGCATTTAAAGTGGGACCGAGCTGCTGTTCGGCACTTCCGGATGAGCCGCCGGTCGTGCCAGTCGGTACGGCTTTGAGCTTAAGATCGATCGTGCGAGCCAGCTCGAAGTGATCGAGTTGGCTCCCAATCGTTCCCGCTTCTCTAAGCGGCGGTATCGCCGGCCCAAGCTCATCGTCGTGTTGAGTTTTGTCTCAACAGTGTGTTCCACTGGATGCGATATCCGGCTGCTGAAAGTGCCGCATCTCACACGCGGGCTTCCATCCCGTGTGCGGCGCCGCAGAGCGCCGAGTGACGGCGCGGAGGTCATCACCATGCTGCGGGGTCTGCGCCATCAGTTATCCTTGAACGTAAAACATGTCTCCGATTCGTCTTCTCTTCCTTCTCTCCGTGTAGAGGTATCGTTTTCATGTGCGCAACTGCTCGCATGTGGGAGTGAAAGAGCCACTACCGTCTTTCCCCTCTTGCTCTTGCGTCTTCCTTGTCTCCCTTATTTCCAAGGAGTATACTTCGGGCCCGATTCCCAGTGCGGCGTTCGGGATGGATGCCGAACCAGGGCGTGTACGAGCGGGCGAGCCTCGTGTAGGCGATCGATGCGGAGGTGGATGAGATTTTCGCAGGAAGCGGCAGAAGTTTACGGCGGGGGTGAGCAATCGAGAGACCGTCCGGCCGTTCTGGATGGGGCCAGAGAGAAAGAAAGACACGCTGAACGATTTCTTTTGTACCCAACCTGCGTAAGGTGGCGCGCGATTGAAGCGGTCTGTACGGACATTTGGAAAATCACTGGCTAAGATGCTCTCTGCTCCTGAAAGCACAGCGGATGCCTGTAACCCCGACGGAATTCGTCACCATTCAAAAAGCGTCTAAGATACGGCTTTCACCGAATTCTTGAGCTGAACCAGATTGGGATACCGATGGTGCGAGCAGGAAAGCACGGGAGATAACCCGGTGATCATCGGCCAAGAATTAAAACCTCCCGACGTTGACATTAAACGTATGTCACAAGTTATAGCCGATGTGCTGCGTTCATCCACTCCTTCGGTCGAAGATATCGTAGCACACCAAACCTCCCTTTTCGGCAAGATGCTTCGCGCGCAATTGCTTTTACTTTCAGCATCTCTGTACTCCTCAGGAGATGGCGAGCGCACAATCATGATGGCAGTTGTAATTGAGATGATTCATATGGCTACGCTCTGTCACGACGACGTGATCGATAAGGGCACTATGAGACGACTCAGGTTGACTTTGCGAGCGATCAAGGGCAACAAAGCAAGCATTCTTATGGGCGACTACATCCTCGCTCGCGCGTTACACTTAGTCTCCCTTTATGGAGATATCAAGCTGCTTCAGGCGATTTCCCAAGCAGCGGGAAGTATATTTGAAGGGGAGCTGATGCAACAGACCAACCGCGGCCTTCTGGGTCTATCCGAAAACGAGTACATGGAGGTGATCAGGCGGAAAACGGGATGTCTTTTTGCACTCGCATCTCAGCTTGGTGCCATGCTGGGGTGCGCACCAGAAACCGATGCTGTCCATCTTGCTGCGTTTGGTCTGTTAGTTGGCACTGCTTTTCAGATGGTCGACGATTGTCTAGACTACACCAGTGAAATCGGGAAGTTCGGCAAACGTATTGGATTGGATTTCTTTAATGGCATCATAACACTACCTCTTATAAAAGCTTACAAGAACGCGACAGCAGAGGAAAGGAGGCTCGTGACGAGATACTTCGGACATGGTGTGTCTAAAGAAGCCGCTCTCCCTCGCATAGTCGAGATTGTTCGTAGGCGAGGAGGTGTAGATTATACAATCGTCCGCGCGACCGCTCTCGTTGAACAGGCTCAAGGACATCTGGAAGCACTGTGTGCTAACGACAGAATCGAGACCTTGTCACGGTTCGCCCATGGCATCCTATCCAGATTTTCATGAACAGCGAACGACGCGGGCACTTGTAAGCCCCGCGGCCAGCGGGGTGCCACCAAGTAATTAAGAGCTAGCTTTATCCCAATGGCTGGTCATGGGCGATGTCGGCGGTCAGTGGTGAAGGCTCATACCGCAGTCGTGAAATAGCGTAACTACCACCAGAGTGCCTTTGTCCCGTCGGGTACTCGGACGAAGTTGAGTAGTTGCTGTCTGGGGCTGGCAACGGGCCGATAGGTGCCTTACTTTTGCGCTGCCTGCACTCGCAGTACGAACGCAACCTGGCTCCGAGCACTTCCCGCCAATTCAACCTGCGAGATATTGGAAGTGGAAGTAACCTTCATGGTTGCTCCGTTGAACGGCGCCAACTCTTTCACGCTGGTTTTGAAATTTGTAATCGTCCCTTTCCAATTCGTCTTCCCCGTTTGGAGGGCTAGTCGCTGGACGGCTCGGGCGCCAGCGGGGCTGCGTTCCATAGTCCCGGACTTCGCCTTCTCTCCTCCGGCTGCCACTTTGAGAGGTATTTCCCCAGCGCCATCGTAATCAAAAGAAATTGCGGAATCCCTTACATGCGCTCGGGACTTAAATGCAACATCAATGCCTTCGGTCCTCGAGGCTGCCTCCAGTTTCTGTGACTCTTTTTGTTCCATGCGGAGGGTGGCTGCAACCGACTCTATGGTCCTTTCAATGGTCGTCTTGACCTCCGGCGACTCCAGGTCCACTTGAGAGCCGCGGAAATTCACTTTGCCCGTCTCGAATTTCAGTTCTTCAATTCTCAACTCACCTTTTTTGAGATCAAGTCGTTGTCCGGAAGGACTACCCTTGAGTTCCTTTTCTGTCGGACCGATCACGACCATACTGCCCCTGATCTCAGTGGGTTCCTCGGCGTACACGCCGAGATTGGGCTTCAGGGCGGCCATCACCATCGCTAACGCCACAACAGAAATGGAGAACAGAAGCATTCTATTGCGCATGTTTCCTCCCAAGGCAAAGTTATACCTCCGCCGGCAACGTAAGCGCCTGACGGCAGAGGATCCATCCTGATCGTCGGTCTCAAGCACGCCTAACTTCATCAGGCAACAATTTGGCACTGTGACAAAGGTGCCCTTTCCATCGGTCAGCGAAGGATTGTAGCACGAGTGTCTATACCCGGCATGACAGTTTTTACGGGGTGCGGTTTCCGGGATCACGATTCTTGGGTGGTCCTGGTAAAGCCGATGGGCTGCGAGAAGGGTGCTGCGATTGATCGGAGAGAGATACGGAGCTGAAGTGGGAGGCGGTTCGGGCTGACGATGGCCGACGGCGAACGGGTCAAGCTGCTGTCTGAATCGCAGGCAAAATATACGCCTAAAGCCATTTAGGAATGTACCCATATCGTCGCGCCATTTGTGATGTAACCGAAGACGCGCCGCCGTCGGGGCTGGGAAAATATGGTAGTCCCGAAGGGATTTCCAAGATCGCGGAGCGAACGGCATTTCCACAGCCGTTTTCCCAGCCCAATACTTCGGTGAACCTGGGAGACGTCCCACGATTTGATGATGATTGCTAACGCTTCATGTGGTATAGTCCAGCCTTTTGAAAATCAATCCGAGGAACATGCCTTGTGCAATGGGGCCGACCATCGGTCTGTTGTCGCACATGGGCGAATGCGGATCGAACGTCTTGCGCTTCGCTTCTGGCATACTGCGACCGACGACTTTCGAGACCATCTCAAATTATTGGACTGTCTAAGATGCTCAGACCTGCGACAACTGACCCCGAAACACTTTTTGCAGGCGGCACGCATGCAGTGGTCATGGTCTCACATTTCATCCTTGCTCGTAGGCACCGCGATCGCTTTTAAAGACGGGTATTTCCACGTTGTGCTGCTGTTTTGGACCTGGTTGGGCATCGAGTTGATCCATGCTGCAACATGTATGACAAACGATTACTGGGATTATCATACCGGCGCTGATGATGTTAGCGAACACACGATCTTTAACGCTGGTTCAAGAGTCATTCAAGAAGGCAAGATTAGTCCACATTTGCTGGTCGCTACTTCGTACGTCTGTTATGCACTCGGCGCGTCGATCGGCGTTGGATTGGCGGTTGCCCGAGGGTGGCCGATTTTCGCTGTCGGCATGTTGGGTGGACTGCTGGGGTACTTCTACACTACTCCACCGGTAAAGCTCTGCTATAGAGGATTGGATCAGCTAGCTCTTGCGATGTGCTATGGCCCCCTCACCATCGTTGGTTCCTATTACGTACAGGCTCGACGTGTGACGCCTGAAGTGCTTCTGATAAGTCTCGTGTACGCGATAACTGCCTCGATGATCCTGTACATAAAAGGATTCCAGGATACCGAGGCCGATAAGAAGGCTCAGAAGGACTCCGTCGTCATCAAGCTGGGTCGCAGGCGAGCAGCGTCTCTTTTTCTCTGGTTTTATGCGACTGCGCTTTTGACTCTCGCCGTTGGTATTTATTTCAAAATCATTCCGCTCTGGATGCTACTTGCTGCTGGGCTTGCGCCACTGGCGCTGAGCGCTCATATCGCGCTCCGAAAACACTTGGAGGATGGCAACGTGACGACCTTCATGAGGCTGCTCCTCCGGACCAAGAGCGCACACCTTTACCTTGGTTTCTTGCTCATAATTGGCTACATGTCGATGAGAATCTTCGGCCGATAGGAGGTGCGAAATGCAGCCCTATGTGTGGGCCAGAAGCATAATGCTCATAGCAGCGGTCGTATTTATTGCTCGAGATAAACCCGCATTCGGGCAGGCCACCAACAAAGGCGAAATCTTTGGAACTGTTGTGGACTCAGGCGGCGGGACGATTGCGGGTGCGTTCGTAAAGCTCACGCAATTGTCCACTGGCTTTGGACGAAAAACGGCTTCCAACGAAGAAGGGTTTTACACTTTCCAGTTGGTCGAACCTAGTGATTATGAATTAACGGTCGAAAAACTCGGATTCAAGCCGGAAACAAAATTTCCGATTGCGGTCCCGACCGAGGGAAAGGTGGCGGTGGACTTTGAGCTTCAAGTCGGGACCGACACTCAAAACCTCACTGTGAAGGCGCACGGAGAAATACTGCAAACAAGGGACGCGGCGGAAATCAGCGTTGTTTCGGAGTGGCAACTGGAAGGACTTCCGCTCAACGACAAGTTACTTTCCAACTTTACGCGGCTTGAGGCTGGTGTGACTCCCGCAAACCTGGTCACGAGAGAATCAGACTCGAACTCAGACTCCGGTGGGTTCATCAACGGGCTGAGACAATTCTTTACCCATGTCACGCTCGATGGCGGGTATTTCGATGATCCAACTTGGCCTGGCGGACCGCTGACAAACACCCAAGGTGTCAGCTTTGACGCGGTCAAAGAATTTGCCATCATCAAAAGCAACGCAGACGCCACGCAAGCGAGTGCTGCTGGATACACCGTCAACATCACGACACGAAATGGTAGTCGCGAGTACCATGGCGACCTATTCGAATATTTCCGGAACAACATCGTGGATGCGAGGAATTTTTTCGATGGGGCTAGCACGCAACCTCTGCGCCGGAACCAGTTTGGCGGTTCGTTCAGCGGGCCTGTGGGAGTCCGGAAGAATAAGGACTTCTTTTTCGTGAACTATGAGGGGTTTCGAAGAGCGCAGAAGCAGACCATTGTCTCAATTGTTCCGACTCCACTCCTGTTGGATAACACGCCCGCTGGCCCATCCGCCGGCTATCTGCGCGAGATCATGTCTTACACCTATGCTCGCCCAACGCCAGCATTCGGCCCGAGCGCTCTGGTTGCCCCAGCCTCCACCATCGGCGACCTGGGCATGGAACGGAACATGGCTGTTGCAAGAGTCGATAGCGAGTTGACGCCAGTCCACCATGCGCTCTTCCGGTATAGCTACATCAGTGGGTCCACGGCGCCCGGCGTGACCTACGATCCTGGAACACGAGGCGGGGCCATTGGCTTTGATTGGCGACTCCAGAATTTTTTGGCCGGCCTCACTAGTACCTTAGGGCCGCACAGCGTCAACGAATTGCGCTTCACCTTCAATCGTCCTCGACAACAGTTTCCGGCTGAGCCTACCCCCCCAGAACTCGTCAAGCTGGGTTTCAACCCATCGGCGAACGAGCCAAACGGGTTGCCATTCATTTTCTTTGCGGGTACGGACCTAACAGGAGACGGGGTTCTGCCCTTCGTGCCGAAGCAGCGGTACTCGAACGTCAGCGAACTGACAGATGTGTTTTCGACCGAACGTGGAAAGCACATAATCCAGTTCGGAGCGACTGTAGATCTTATCCAGACCCATTGGCTTGTGGGAGAGAACATCCGTCCAAGCACGGTTTTCATCGGTTTTGGTCCGCCGTTTGATGCCTCTCCCTATGGGATCACGACGGGTAGCTTCTTATCACAGACACAAAACGTCGTCCTCACGCGAAGTCCCATCCGCGGCTTCCGGTTCACAACCACCGCAGCTTTTGTCGAGGATTCCTATCACCCTTCGGAAAACCTTTTCGTGCACTTTGGCCTTCGCTACTCTCTCAACACGCCCATAACGGAAGTGAACGGACTTCTCAGCAATGGCTATCCTGTCGACCCGGAGACTGGTTCACCGGTCGAAGACGGAGACGTGAATAACGGGACAATCGGTAACATCGCGTTACGCAATGTGAGACAATTCCGATTTTCCCAGCTCAACAATCACTTCGCCCCGAACGTCGGCATCGCTTGGAGACCGTTCCGAGATGGCCGGACTGTCCTAAGGAGTGGCTACAGTGTGTCCTATGGCAGTCCCTTTATTGAGCTGATGCGGGGCGCTGCATTTAACCCTCCATTCGGCATCTCGACGGCGATAGGTGCGGCCCCGTTCGGAACGCGTGCTGACCCCTTAAAGGTGGGCACCCCGCCGGCTTTGACCATTTATGATCCCGCAAGCTCTGACCCTTCTGTACAGTCCTGGAATCTCACCATCGAGCGAGCGCTTGGAGAAAATTCAGTATTACGAGGCGGGTACATCGGGAACCATGGCTCCCACCTTTGGGACACCCGGGAGCCAAATTATGGAGCGGGATTCGTCGGAGAAAGGCCCAACCCGAATTACTCTGTCATCGATTTAACCGAGACAAAGGCGCGTTCGAACTACCACGCGCTCCGAGTGGAAGTCAACAGTCGGCTCTATCGTGGCCTTGCCTTCCAGGGCACCTACGTCTTTTCCAAAAGCTTGGACGACATCTCCGCAGCGGTTAACACTCTGTGTGAAAACGGTATTGGCTGTCTACCTACCGATCAGCGAAATCTCAGGGAAAACTATGGACCCTCTGACTTTGATATAAAGCACTCTGCCGCCATCAACTTCATTTACCAACTCCCATTGGGAGAGACATTCTTGCCAACATCCACCTGGCTGGGGTCCGACATTCTGAAGGGATGGTCTCTCTCCGGAATCATTTCCTACTGGGATGGGCTGCCGTTCGACATACTGAGCGGGATAGATAACAATGGTGATGGTGTTCTCAACCAGAGAGCCCGCGTCCTGCCTGGTGTTGATCCGAGGTCGGCAGTCATTTCAGAGGGACCTCAGTATCTCAATCCGCTGTCTGTAGGTAGTATTTTCTCCCAATCCCAAGGGACGCCGTTGGCACGAAACTTCTTCCGCGGCCCAGATATTTTGAACGTGGACTTTGGCGTCACAAAGTCCTGGCGTTTTGGCAAGGACAGAGCGGCGCAATTTGGGGCTGAGTTTTTCAATCTCTTGAACCGTACAAATTTCGCAATTCCCATTAACACGCTCGGTTCGCCATTGTTCGGTACCATTATTTCGACGTCAACTAACTCAAGGCAAGTTCAGATTCACGTGAAGCTCAGTTTCTGAGGTAACCGCATGCCATCGCCAGACCGCCAAAAATGGATCGTCGCTGGAGCGATGGGCATGCTCGGCTATGTCGTCTGGGGGGTCGGTTTCTATGCGCTACCGGTGTTCTATGTGCCGCTGAAGACAGAGTTCGGCTGGACGCGCGTCGAATTAACCTCCATAGGCGTATTTACCATTCTGCTTTATAGCCTGAGCGGACCTGCCATAGGTACATTGATTGACACACGTGGGATCCGCAAGGTCGTTATTGGAGGCCTGACACTCTT
>WNGM01016237.1_pt1 | contig 11187 bp, 9 predicted proteins | sample 5400571 | NCBI WGS metagenome assembly WNGM01 (sample SAMN13153378, study PRJNA577476) | soil metagenome | isolation source: 100 cm soil or saprolite under Garry oak tree replicate 2 | place: USA:California | collected 2016-06-15 | reverse complement strand
CGCTTTAATCAAAACCACATTGTCAGAATTCTGCACTTCGCCTTCGATGAGCAGAAAGGCTTCTTCAGTGATCACCAGCCGGAACCGTTCGAACAAGTCTGGCTCGACAATTGCATTTGAAACGCCGGTTTCGTCTTCGAGGCTGATAAAAACAAATCCCTTCGCCGTGCCCGGACGCTGACGACAAATGACATTTCCAGCGATCTGAATGATCGAACCGTGTCGCGCGTGCGGAAGATCGATTGCCCGCCAAATATTCGGCAACCTTCTGCGCAAAAGCTTCATCGGATGTGGCCCGGTCGTCAGGTTCATAGTCTCGTAATCGGCCCGCACGCGTTCGGGTAAGGTCATTCGCTGAAGCGGCGATAGCAGTTTCTGGGTAGCGTACACGTCCCGCGTGCTGGCGAGGGCGCCCTCGCCATCGCGAACTTTTCTGCACACGCGAAATCCATGGCGAGTGGTGAATCCTTCGAAAGATTGTTTCGGCGCGACGCCGAAACCAACACGCGAGATGCATGCGCTACCCAGAGTCGTCCGATCGAGCAAGTCATCGTGCAGCGCCTCCTCCACTTCCCACATCGCCGCACGGCGATGCTCAGCAAAACAATTGAGCGCACCCAATTCCGCTAATGTGCGCAATTCATCTCTTGAAAGCGGGACACGACGCTTGAAATCATCCAACGAATCGAATGGTCGATCCCGTCGTTGCCTAACGAGTTCCTCAGCGTGTTCCTGCCGCAATCTGTTCACCACGCAAAATCCCAACCGCACCGTGTTGTCATCGAGGACCGTGCAACGCCATTCGGATTGAAAGACGCAAACCGGCTTGATCTTCAGCCCATGCCGCTGCGCATCTTTGACAATCGTCGCAGGCGTATAAAAACCCATCGGCTGGTTGTTCAACAGGCTCGCATAAAATTCCGGCGCACGATGCACTTTTAAATACGCGCTGCCATACGCCAGAATGGCGAAACTGATCGCATGTGACTCCGGAAATCCGTAAAGCGCAAACGATGAGATGGACTGGACGATTTTGTCGATCTTGTCCGGGGTCACACCTTTGCGTTCCATCGCTATGCGCAATTTTGCACAGACCTTGTTCATCCGTTCTTCAGAACGATGAAAGCTCAGCGCGCGACGCAACTCTTCCGCTTCGTCGCCGGAAAAATCCGCCATTACCATTGCGATCTTGAGCATTTGCTCCTGGAACAACGGGACACCGAGCGTGCGTTTTAAAACAGGCTCCAGACGCGGATCAAAATATGTGGGCGGTTCGCGTCCAGCGCGACGCGCCAGATACGGATGCACCATGTCGCCTTGGATCGGTCCCGGCCGAATGATTGCCACTTCAATCACGACATCGTAAAAACATTTCGGTTTCATCCGCGGCAAGGTGGCCATTTGGGCGCGACTCTCGATTTGAAAAATGCCGATCGTGTCGGCGCGCTGCATAATCTCGAACGTCTTCTCGTCATCTTTCGGGATGTGCGCCAGATCGAGTGGCCGGCCGCGTTCGCGACATAACTCAAATGCGTCCTGCATCACCGACATCATGCCAAGACCTAACAAGTCCACCTTCACGATGCCGAGATCTTCGCAATCGTCCTTGTCCCATTGCGCGACGACACGACCTGGCATCGAGGCGTTTTCCAGCGGGACAAACGAACTGAGTTTGTTCTGGCAGATAATCATGCCGCCGGAATGCTGGCCAAGATGCCGCGGCAATCCGTAAATCGCGTGATACAGCCTGATGAATGCCGGCATGCGCGGATGCGCTTTTGGCAACCCTGCCTGCTCAATCTGCAATTCGAGCTCGAGGGTGTGGGGAAAATCGCCACTGGCAAAAAGATGGGAGAAACGATCGATAACGCTCGGCGCAAAATTGAGCGCTTTGCCGATTTCGCGCGCCGCACTGCGTCCGCGATACGTGATTACGTTCGCCGTCATCGCCGCCCCATGTTTGCCATAGCGCCGATAAATTTCCTGAATCACGGCTTCCCGGCGATCGCCGCTGGGAAGATCGAGATCGATGTCCGGCCAGCCTTTGCGGCTCTCGTTTAAAAAACGTTCGAACACGAGATGGTTGCTCACCGGATCAACCGGCGTGATCCCTAGGCAATAACAAACCGCACTGTTCGCGGCGCTGCCGCGGCCCTGAACCATGATGTTGTGTTCGCGACAGAAATTGACGATGTCCCAGACAATCAAAAAATAGCCGACAAAGCCGAGCTTTGTGATGAGCGCAAGTTCTTCTTCGAGCTGATGCTTCACCTTGGCGCTAATGGCGGCGTAACGTTGTTGCGCGCCGAACCAGACGATGGTGCGCAAGAATGAATCCATCGTATGACCGGCCGGCACCGGATATTCAGGAAATTCGTACCCAAGATTTTCCAGCGAAAACGTGAGCCGCTCGGCCAGTCGCGACGTATTTTCAATCGCTTCTGGTAAATCGCGAAAAAGTTCGCGCATTTCACGATCGCTTTTCAAATGGCGCTCGGCATTTTGCGCGAGCAACTTTCCGGCAGTATCCAGATGAGTGTGCTCGCGAATGCAGGTGAAGACATCCAGCACTTCGCGCCCGTACGGCTTCGCGTACTGTACACCGTTCGTGGCCAGGATCGACAATCGACTCGCGCGCGCAAGATCGACAAGTTCACGATTGATGCGGTCTTCGCCGCGAATGAAATGCCGCTGAAGTTCCACAAAAACATTTTCGCGACCAAAAGCATCGATCAGTAATTTGGCGCGGTTTGCAAAACTCTGAGTAGCGCATGCGTCTCGCGTGCTGGTTTCGGCGTCGCGCCGAAACAATCTTTCTGAGGATTCGCCACTCGTCATGGAATTCGCACGTCCAGAAAAGTTCGCGATGGCGAGGACGCCCTCGCCAGCACGCGAGACGCATGCGCTACCCAGAAAAACGACCAAGCCTTTCGCGAATTGCTGCAGTTCATCCCACCGCACTGCGCATTTTCCTTTCTCACTGCGCAAATGCGCCTGGGTCAGGAGTTCGCACAAACTTTTGTAGCCGACCCGGGTTTCGACCAGCACAGGCAGAATGCTGTCGTCTTCCATCGATAACTCGCAGCCGATGATCGGCCGCACATTATTTTCCAGCGCGGCGACAGAAAATCGTTGTGCGCCGTAAATCCCATTGCGATCGAGCAAAGCCATCGCCACCATTTCCAACTCGGCCGCGACTTCAGCTAATTGCTCCGGGAACGAACCGCCCCGCAAAAAGCTAAACGCGCTGCACGCATGTAACTCGATGTAACACATGGCATGTCATCCTGAGCGCAAGCGAAAGATCTTCCCTACGGCGCATTGATCACGCTGGAGACTGAGAGTGATCGATCGCCTTGTTATGAGATCCCTCGCCCCGCTCGAGATGACAATTTCAGTCATAGATTCCATCAATGTTCCAAGTTCCTTCGCTCTCGTGGCACCGAATCAAACTCTCGTCCTCCAGTTGCAGATCCCATTCGGCGCGCGTCCACCATTTTTCGTCCCACCAATTTCCAGAAGACAAATAGGGGCCGTGTTGCCTAACGACTTTGCCGCAGGAATCTACGCCGCGAACGTGCGCAGGCGTGTCTTCATCCAACAAGACTGATGCAGGTGCGGCGGGCCGAAATCTTCGTAGCGCAGGCCGTGGCATCGACATCTTGTCGATAGGATGGGCTGGAAGCCCATGCCACGTGAACGGTTCCATTCGAAATGCATCCGGTCGATGGGTCTCTTCCAAAACCGGCGTGCCGACTCGATCAGCGCCGAGGAATGCGGTCAATCGCGCCAGCGATTCATAAAGCTGATTGGGATTGCGTAATGTGGTTTCAAATAATCCGAATTGTTCCCTGGCGGGTTTAATTGGCTGCGCACTAAGCGCGACAGCAATGATCGGATGCTCCGATTTAAAATTCTCCAGATGCGTGTGCAGCATGCGGAAGAGAAGATCGACATCATTGGTCGGCTGCGGAATTTTGAAAACCCGCTCGTAATTGTGTTTGCCTGCAAAAGTGATTCGTAGCGTCAGTTCTTTTGCGACGAGATAAATCGCGCTCAACCGCACTGCGAGCTGCTCCAAAAAGCGGCGGAGCATGAACAGGAGCGGCTCGGCCGTTTCAATTTCATTTTCAAATTCGAAACTCTCCTCGAATGACTCCGGCGGTCGAACCAGTTTAAGCACTCGATTGGATTGCCCGTTCGCGCGCTCCCACATTCGGATGGCTTCGGGGCCAAGGCGTGCGCCAAGCTGCTCCTTATCCAGCGCCGCAAGCTGCCCAAGGGTATGAATCCCCCACTTGTGCAGGATCGCCAGGATTTGGTGGATCTCAGGTTGTCGATCTGCTGGGGAATTCGATAACGAAGAGCGCTTCATGCGCTCAAATTAAGGCGAACGATCAATATGTTCAAGTGAACATTTTTTCTTCTACCTTGTCGTGTCCAGCGAAGTCTAAGGGCATCTCTTATTGTTTTTCTGATCCCATTATACGTTGAGATTTGATTCGCTCACTTCCCGTTCGCTCAGCCTTCGGCCTTCCCGTCTATGTCGCAGCTTCCCAAGCTGCTTCCTTCTCGACTTCGTCTCAGCCTTGCTCGAAATGACAGATTTCCCTGAAGGACCATGGACCAACCTCAAATTATTTCCACGTGACACCTTGGGAGCGCTTGCAGGAAAGCACGGCCGTAGGGTCTGGTCACAATGCGATTGTCGAGAATGACGATAATGCCGCGGTCACTTTTCGTTCGAATCAAGCGCCCTACGCCCTGGCGAAGTTTAAGGATCGCCTCCGGCAACGAATATTCCGTGAAGGGATCGCCGCCGCGCTCCTCGATCAATTCGAGTTTTGCTTCGATGAGGGGATGATCGGGCACGGCGAATGGCAGCCGGGTAATGATGACATTGGAAAGCGCTTCGCCGGGAACATCCACGCCCATCCAGAAACTGTCTGTGCCGAAGAGAACCGCGCGTCGGGTTGTCTTAAACTGTTCCAGCAAAAGACTTCGCGGCGTGCCTTCGCCTTGCATGAGAAGACGTAATTTCTTGCGCGAAAAAAATTCACGCATCCGTTCCGCCACTTGCTGCATTCCGCGATAGCTCGTGAAAAGGACAAACGCGCAGCCCTCGGTCTTTTCGACAAAATGCGCGATCCAGCGCTCCAGCGCTTCCTCGTAACCGGAGTCGCGTGGATCGGGCATTTTCTGCACGATGAACACCTTCATTTGTTTGCGAAAATCGAATGGACTGCCGAGCAGCAGCGGCTCGGATTCGTCCGCGCCGATGCGTCCCCGGAAATAAGCGAGATCGGGGCGGCCCACTGAGAGCGTGGCGCTGGTCATGATGCACGAGCAATTGTCGCGAAAAATCATGCGGCGTAGCACGGGCGCGATATCGATTGGCGCCGCGTTGAGTGTAAGAAATTGCGCTATCTTTCCCGTGCGCTCGACCCAATAGACATGCTCGCGCGCACTCTGCTCCAGGAAAGCCGCGACACCTCGGCGTTGGCTCGTTTCGCAACCTCGGTGATTCGTGCGTGAAGCGCGGTCAGGCGGCCAGTGATCGTGTCCGGAACAAGATCGACATCGCGCACGCGAAATTCGCGGCCTTTTTTGAAATCGCATTTCGATTCGACTGCGCTGAAAAACTTCTCTGCATCGTCCACCAGATTAGCCGCGAGCCTTACTCCCTCCGCGTCGCGCATGACGGTGAAGAGCCCTTTGCGCGTGCGCGCGTTATAGAGCCTCTGGATTGTCGATCTCAGGCCGTATTGCGAAATCCCGATGCCGATCTGTCGCGAGGCGACCTGCTCGACCGTGTGCGCTTCATCCAAAATGAGGAAATCATTCGGGAAAAGGAAACCGCTCTCCCGTTCTTCTTGCGCCTCGGGGCTTCCCAAAAGCATAAAGAGCAGGGTGTGATTGATCACCAGGACGTCGGCCGCCAGCAGACGTTTGCGCGCTTGTTGATAAAAACAGCGCGGATCCTGGCCGCACGTTTTCTGTGTGCAGATGTGCGCTTCGCTGCAGACTTGCGTCCATACTTTCGGGTCGGGCTCGACTGCGAGATCGCTGAGCGAGCCATCGTGCGTGGTGCGCGCCCATGCGTGGAGACGACTGCCTTCTTGTGCTGCGCACGCGCAAATAAAATTGCCGGAGCCAGATAAGCGAGTGATTTGCCGACCCCTGTGCCGGCCTCGACCACAAGGTGCCGTTCTTCCTCAAGCGCCTGCGCCACGCTGGCCGCCATGTCCTGCTGTTGCGGACGAAACTCGAAGTTCTTTGCCTTGGAGAGCAGGCCCTTATCGGAAAAAATTGCGTGGATTCGCTCGACAAATTCACTGCCCAAGATTTTTTTTAGCGCGATCATTTGAAGTGGAAATATGGCCAGCGCCTTAACGCTGAGTCAGGATAGCGGAAATGCTATTGTAATTCGGCGATCGCAAATCGAAATTCGAAAATCCAGTGAGACTGCTTGATCGTTACGTCCTTCGCAATTTTTTGCAGGTGTATTTTTACTGCATCGCAGGCTTCGTCTCCATCTGGCTGATCTTCGATATCAGCGACAACATTTCCACATTTATCGACGAGCGCATCGGTCTGCTTCTCGCGGTGCGCTATTATGGCACGCAGGTCCCAGAAGTTTTCATTATTCTACTGCCGGTTTCTCTGCTGCTCGCGCTTCTTTTTACCCTGGGGCGAATGTCGCGGTCGAACGAAATCGTCTCCATGCTGACCGCAGGCGTGAGTCTGCCGCGCGTGCTCCTGCCGTTGATCGGCATAGGACTACTCACGGTAGCAGCAAGCATGGCGCTCAATTATTCGCTTGCACCGCACGCCGAGCTCGCGCGCAAAGCTTTTCTCTCCGAAGCGCGAGCGCGGCCCGAACGCAATATCGAAGGACAAATCTTTCGCAATCGGACTGACGCTCGCACCTGGTTTATTCAGAATTTTCGCCTCGGCAGCAACACGTTTAACAATGTGCAGGTTCTCCAGCAGGACGCGAACGACAATATCGCCACCAATTACGTTGCGGCTCACGCTTTCTACCGGCCAGAAACGAAAACGTGGGATTTGGAGAACGTAAAAGTCGTCCACTACGATCAGGCCGGCAACATCACCACCGAGCGAATTTATCCCTCGCTGACAATCCAGCAATGGAGCGAAACGCCGTTCCGGCTCGGGAGCGCGAATGTGCGCGCGGAATTTCTGAGCTTGCCGGAGCTGCAGGAATATCTCCACTTCAATGCTGATTTTCCCGCAACGCTGCTCGCACCGTTCCGGACGCACTTCCAGTATCGGCTGGCTCTACCGTGGACGTGCCTGGTGGTCGTCTGTATCGCCGCTCCGCTTGGAATCGGCTACTCGCGCCGGGGCGTGCTATCCAGCGTCGCGGCTGCCGTCGTTCTGGTTTTTTCAATGAACTTTCTCGTGCATCTCTTTCTCGCGCTCGGCGAAGGCGACCGCGTTTCTCCCTGGGTCGCGGCCTGGACGCCGAATCTGCTCTTCGCCGCGATCGGGCTGTATCTTTTTTATCTTCGTGCGTCCAATCGCGAAGCGCCTGGCTTTCATCTTTTCACGGCACGGCGTATAGTTTCACGATGAACCCGCTTCCAAGTGAATGGGCGATCAGGCATCGCGCCGATGCATGTGCTGTGACGCAGCGGCGTTTTGTGCCCGGCGAATATTTCTACACCCTGCTCTTTCACGATGCCGATGGCTACCGCCGAGAAGATTTGAGCGAAGAAGCTTGGTTCAACCGGAACCAGAACATTCAGCCATTCTCGTTCTGGAAATCGCGTTATGAACCGCAGCGAACTCCGGAGCCTCTAATCAGGGAAAATGCAGAACAACTCTTTTGCCATCTGATGGCCTCGAACGACCCGCCGGCAAACGCATGTTATGTCCTGGCTGTGATGCTCGAGCGGAAACGCCTCTTAAAACAAGTAAAGACTGAACAGGGTCCAAAAGGGCGTGTTTTGATCTATGAACACAACGCCACCGGAGACGTATTCATCGTGCCCGATCCACAATTGCGACTGGATGAACTGGAAAACGTGCAAGGTGAAGTTGCGCAACTGTTAGGTACAGCCGCGGCGGCGCCGTGAGAATCAGTTCCTTAAATGACCACCGAAGCTCCACCACTCAATTACAAGATCGGTAATGAGCGTCTGATCAGAGTCACCGACAAGGCAGCGAGCAAACTAGCCTGGCTACTTGAAGAAAAAGGCAAACCCAGTGGCGCCTTGCGCCTCGCCGTCGTGGGCGGCGGCTGTTCCGGACTGCAATACATGATGGATTTGGTGGACGGTCCTAAAGAGCGCGATATTCTCGTGCCGACCTCCAACGTGCGATTGGTTGTTGATCCGAAGAGCGCGCTCTTCGTCAGCGGCTCGGTGCTCGATTACAGCGACGACTTGCAAAAAGGCGGCTTCAAAGTCACAAATCCAAACGCGGTCGCGCACTGCTCCTGCGGCGAAAGTTTTGCTGTCTGATTAGCACGACTCAGGTTCTTGACGCATCCAAGCCACCTCGCTGCCGTTCTGTTATCTGTTCATTTGAACTTGAACAGGTTCCGCTTTTGGCGATAATAAAGAATGCTGACCGAGCGCCAGAGAAACATCCTCGATTTCATTCAGCGTGAACAGCGCGAAAAAGGCTTTACGCCCAGCACGCGCGAAATCCAGCGTCATTTCGGTTTCGCCAGTCAGACATCGGTGATGCAATACATTGCGGCGCTAGAACGCAAAGGTTTTGTAGACCGGCATGCGCGCAAGGCACGAGCATTGATTACTCCGGCCACGAAAGTCCGGATCACTGATGTTCCCATTTACGGCCAGATCCCAGCCGGGATGTCAGCGCTGACTGAACAGACAATCGAAGGTCATGTCTCACTCGATACACGCTCCGCCAACGTCTCAAAAAATCGCGGCACATTTGCGCTGCGAGTCCGCGGCGACTCGATGATCGACGCGCATATTATCGACGGCGACATCGTGATTTTGGAAGACAGCAAAGAGGTGCACAATGGCGATATTGTCGCCGCGCTGATCGACGGCGAAACAACGCTGAAACGATACGTGATTGAGCATGGCCGGCCGTATCTCAAGGCGGAAAACCCACGTTATCCCAATTTACTTCCAGCCCGCGAACTGAAGATTCAAGGCGTGATGGTCTCGCTGGTGCGCAAGCAAGAACGGCGCAAGAAACACTGAGTGAGAAGTCAGAGGCGAGAACTCAAAGTTCAGAAGTCGTGCGCCCGGATTCGGCCAACTATCAGATCTAAAGCGGCTGCAGCAGCAACGAAACGATTGATCAAGAAGAATTTGGCTTTTTAAACGCCTAGCTTGAGTGACTAAGCGGTTGCGCAAATTGCTGCAACGTCAGTCTGCCGTGGTCGTTATCGTATTTAAATGTTCCCTTGAACATATATCACCTGCCTGCCATCTTTCTTTGATGACTGCAAGCGGCAAGATTATCGATCTTCGGAAACTGTTGGCGGAGCGTTTCCCCCCCCGACAGATCGGGGCCGCGGCAGCGACGCGTTTCATTATCGGGTTACCTTTCCTCGACCAAGCGGTCGGCGGTGGATTGCCAAACGGCGCGATCACGGAATTAATTAGCCCACGAGCAAGTGCAGGAACCGCATCGCTCATTCACGCGCTGCTGCAATCGGCGCTGCGAAATTATTATTTTGTCGCGTTGATTGATGGTCGCGACTCGTTCGATCCATGCGCGCTTGACCATTCCTCGCTGCGTCACTTGCTTTGGGTGCGTTGCACCAAAGCTTTAGAGGCAATTAAAGCGGCGGATCTGCTTTTGCGGGACGGGAATTTTTCGCTGGTGATTGTCGATCTTGTACTCAATCCGGTGGAAGAATTGCACAAAATTCCGCAGACAAGCTGGTATCGCCTGCAACGGCTCGTCGAATCGGCGCCTACAGCATGTCTGGTTCTCACGCGGCACGGAATGGTCAGTAGCGCACAACTCAAAATGGTTCTCGAAAATTCGTGGAGCCTCGAAACGTTCAAAGAAGTCGATGCGATCTCGCAATTGCGTTTTCGTGTGCAGCGATCTCATCTCAGATCAGAGGTCAGTTATTGATGTTCGCGACAATTTATCTGCCGAATTTTTATTTGCAGGCGGCAATACGTCATCAGCCGGAACTGCGCGCAAAGCCCGTAGCCTTGATTGAAGAACAGGAACGCAAACCCCTTATCATTCAACTGAACCAGGCTGCGGAAAATGCCAGAATTTGCAAATGGATGACGCCGAGCCAGGCTTTGGCGCGATGTTTGCAGGTCGTCATCAAAACGCGCGTACAGTCGCAAGAAAATTCGATCCAGGAAATTTTGCTTCACCATGCGTTTACGCTCAGCCCGTTTGTGGAAAACACCGCCCCGAGCATTTGCACCATTCAATTTACAGACAATCGCAATCTTGTGCCGAAGCTTTCGCGTGTAATCGAACAATTGGCAGAATGCGACATCACGGCTCAAGCCGGGATTGCTCCCGCGCTGGATGCAAGTCTTCTCATTGCCCACCTGGCGCATCCGGTTTTGCAAATTGAGAACCCGAAAGAATTTCTTGCGCCGTTGCCGATTGAAACGCTCGCAATCTCGTAAGATCGCAACTAGCCACCTGGCGGGCTGATTGTCCGACCTGACTCCGGACGTCTGCGTTCGATCAAAAGGCGATAGACAAAACCGCCCACCGCGCCGCCCACGAGCGGCCCAATCCAATAGACATAATGGTCGTGCCAGAAATTTGCGGCGACAGCCGGCCCGAAGACGCGCGCGGGGTTCATGGCCGCGCCCGTTAGCGGGCCTCCGAACAAGATGTCGAGCGTGATTGTCGCTCCAATCACGAGGCCCGCTATGCGCCGCGGCCCGCGTTCATCGACCGCAGTCCCATGAACCACAAAGACGAGGAAGAAACTGAGAATGGCTTCGACCAGGATCCCCTGCGCCGCCGTGAGATTAATTGCCAGTTGCGGAGTGCCAGTCACGACCACATCGCGTCCGAACAAACCGAGGCAAATCAAAGCAGCCGAGATTCCGCCGAGACATTGCGCGATCCAATAACGAAGAGCGTTCGACCACTTCATATGACCCCCGCAAACCAGCCCGAAAGTCACCGCGGGATTTAATTGCCCGCCAGAAATATGCAGGGTCGCAGAAACAAAAGCTCCAA
>WNGM01013353.1_pt1 | contig 11196 bp, 11 predicted proteins | sample 5400571 | NCBI WGS metagenome assembly WNGM01 (sample SAMN13153378, study PRJNA577476) | soil metagenome | isolation source: 100 cm soil or saprolite under Garry oak tree replicate 2 | place: USA:California | collected 2016-06-15 | reverse complement strand
AACGAAGTTGAGCCTCGTAATCTTCGAGAGAGAAGTCGAGCGAGTGCTGGACTGTGATGATGTCTAATCCCGCGAGATATTGAAGGTCGAGCAAGGTTTTCAGATCCTCAGTCTTTGTGACAGCCGCTCCGCCCTTGAAGGCAAGGTACAACATCCGAATAGCATCAGGCGCGGTCTCCTTCGACAGGAATCGAGCCATCGATTTCAGCGCGTCCTCTTGAGTCAGAATCTTCTTCACCGTCTCCGGCGGCGCCAGACGAGCAAGAACAGCAATCTCGCCCGGCAGAGGGTCCTTGACACCCGCGGGCTTCAGAGCGTTACGCTCTGGACTAATCGGGAACCTGTTGGGCAGCGGTATTCTGTGCTGGCCGATTCTCAGCTCTGACTGGCTCGCGCTGGTCTTCTCGTCGGTCTTGATCTGCGCAAGCTGGACTGTCGACATAACGTTCTGGAAGAGGTAAGGGTGGTAGAAGAATGTTCTACGACAGAACTGAAAGTACTAGTTGGGAGACTCGGAGTCTGCGCCCGTATCCTGGTCTGACTGTTCCATGTTCTCGACACCCGACGCGGCTTGGTCATCTTGAGACTCGCTGGACGCTTGATTCGAAGGTTCACTCTCTATAGGTTGAGAGCCGCTCAATTCTTCAGCCGTTGGAGAGACTACGTTCGCCTCCTCCGTAGTAGGTGCGGATGCCACGCCCAGCAATGCACTGCTCGGAATCTTGAGATGACTTCTGAGCAACAGCATGAGCGTCAATGTCCCGACAGCGAACACGATACCGTTGACGATTACTGAGAGTCCGGCTCTTGTGAGGGATCCTTGGAGGATGAAGTAGAACTGGGAGACGGCGTAGACGGATCCGAAGGAGAAGACGAGGAAGGGAAGCACTTGGCTCCACCGACGGTTGGCACGGTTGACCGTTTTCCGAGCAAACGTCTGCATAGCGCCGAGAATTGAGACAACCATCAACCCAGCATCGATGATCGCGTTGGACGGTTCATTCTGCGAGACAAGACCCATCAGTAACGTCGTGGCTCGGTAGAGAAGATATCCCCACACGACTAGGAATGTCCCACCTGCGAAGATGGCTGCTTGGGGTCTGCCGTTCTTGATGTTTTTCCATCCCCACATGACCGTCAAGAAATACGTGGCGACTAGCGCGAGCGTCACGACCATCGTCCATAAGAGAATGTCAGTGCCCGCTCCTCTAACATTCGTGTAGTTCTGGTTCGCCCAAGACGAAACCTCCCAGACACCAGCCGCCAGCGGCGCTATTGGTAGGAAGAGAACCGTCATTCCCAGCGATCGCATCATTCTCTTGACGAAGCCCTTTCCGACAACACTCTCTTCGAACTTGAGCATCGCGTGAGTAACCGGATTCGCGATGAAGTAAGCTTGAGACAGAATCCACGCATAGAATATCGCAATGAAGTACGGAAAGACAGGCAAGGCTTCGACGGATCCCGCCTGGTAAATCCAGTAAGAAATTCCCGCAACAACCGGACCGAACACTAATGAAAGAATGATGACTCGTCGCTTCATATTCGTGAACAGAATCGAGGTTCTGAACTTTTCAGACAGCGCTAGCGGTGCTAGGACAAGATATGTTGCTGAGGCACTTGCACCGATAACAAAGACAACAGTCCACGTGCTAGCAAGCCCAAGGAGCCGGCCGACGTATGAGGCTGCAAACAGGAAACTCAGAACACCCATAAAGAGCAGCGTATGCCCGCGGATTCCGGGAGCTAGAAGCAGTTGAAGAGAGCTCGGCAAGTGAAATCTAGAATGTCTCTCCGTCGGAGAAATTGCCAGCTCTTTCACCTAACCACGTCGATCGGCGCAGAGTTCAGCCTCACACTAGAGCTAATGACATGAGCGATACCATAATCGCGCAGGCGTCGTTACTCGCAATCGACTACCACAAGTCAAATGAGCTTATAACAAGGAGGATCAACCGGAGCGTAATTCGAAGCTGATCCCGATGGAGCACTATCATCCGAAAGATGAGATGAAGAGGTACGTCCGAGCCTTCATCTATTTAGCGACAAAGCTCGGCAAAGAAAAGTCGGTCGCAGAAGATCTGTGGGGAATCCCAGAGATCAAGGAGGTTCACATTATCCCAGGCAAGTATGACATCCTAGCCGTGGCCGAAGTGGAGCGGAAGTTCCTCGAGCCCGACTCGCACAACATCTACTGGTTCCTCTTGTCTCGTATCGAGGGTATTGCGGGAATAGAGGATACTTCGACGATTATTCCCGTAATCTCAATGTCCCACTGGTCCCACTAGAATACTGTCCAGCAGAGAATCGGATTCACAGAGCCGCTACCCGACTCCGGTTCTCGATGAGTCTAACGCATCATTTGCCCACTATCGAATCTCCGATGGTTAGCCCACTCTCGGGAAAAGCAGCGCGACACTCCGGGTCGTTTGGCCGGAGAAACGTTCGTTTTCTTAGCGGAGCCAGAGCAGCATAATCCTGTGTTTCAGGATTGCTTCGAACATTGAGTCCCGTGCGGTCCGTAACGGCAGTGGACGAGGTCGGGAGACACGTCTCCTACTCCCTTCCATAACATATCCAGACAAACTGCACATCCGACCGGATAAAAGAGTAGTCAACCAGCATTACTCTATTACCTCTCATTACTCACACCGTTTCTGTGGATACCACAAGATATTCTGTTAATTACAAGACCTGGAATCATCCTGTCTTGTGGGATCGGCGGCTCAGCTGGTGAAATTGTCAGTGGAGATGCATTTCTTCATCTGGGCGAGGTGGCCCTCTGTGCAGGTCAGTCCACATCATAGGCGTTCAACCAGCCCGTAGGCTCTCGGAACGCCACCCGAAACATCTAGGATTCCATTATATTGGCTTGACTCTCCAAGAAGGTGATTCGAAAATCACAGCGAACGGTCATCTCTCAAGAAGCTTAATGGGACACGGAAGTTTTCGTCCGACACCAGGTCCTCGAAACGTCGAATCCCAAATACGAAGCTCCCGGCTGGGACCAGATCTATCAGATGCTACTCGATCTAGCTCAACAGATCAGGAGAGACGGGTACAAACCGGAAGTTATCGTCGGCGTCTCGCGCGGAGGCTGGCCCCCCGCCCGAGTAATGAGCGACCTACTACAGAACCCGAACCTAGCGAATATGAAGGTTGAATTCTACAAAGACATCGGAGTTCGAAACAAGAAGCCGCGGATTACACAACCAGCAACAATGGAAGTCGTAGGAAAGCGAGTACTCGTCGTCGACGACGTCTCTGACACCGGCCACAGCCTCAGAGTTGTAGCAAATCACCTGCGCCGAAAACCGGTCAAAGAACTCCGAGTCTGTACCATCTACATGAAGCCCCAGAGCATCTACCGACCTGACTATTACTCGCGAACTACTCGCAAATGGATCATCTTCCCATGGGAACGACTTGAAGCGGTTCGTCTGATCGCGAAGCGTTTCAAAGACAAACGGGCAAGAGTCTCATTCACAATCCGGGCACTCAAAGACAGCGGGTTCAGCGCTAGTCTCGTAAGACAGCTCTTGAAGTTCGATGCTCTTGATAGAAGAGATTGACAGCTATTACCTTCTAAGCCTCGCGTTCTCCGACGCCAGAATCTCGGACCCAGAACAGACACTAAAGCAACTACGATCCATCAACAAACAATCCGAGGTGCAGCTGGTGAAAGCGGATCTGATTGCGGGAGCTGAACACTTGAAGTTTGCCGCTCGGAACGCACTCTCATCATTCAAAGGACCGCGGCGTAGGTCGAAGAGCCTTGCTGTAGAACTCTTACTCTACATCAGCTGCCAACGGCAGATTGCGAAAGCCATCAAAATACTGGGAGTCGATTCAGAGGATTCTCGAATCGTCCTCGTCGCGTTGTCCGATTCAAAGGATGCGATACAAGACCTAGATCGCCAGGCGAGGTCGGTCGTCGGCGGCAACGAAAACGAGGATCTGATTGAGATCGGGTCAAAACAAAAGATGGCTAGGCTAAAACGTTCCTATGGGGTTGCTGGTACGGAAATGGAAGCGGCTAGGCTTGAGGGAGAGACCGATTCGTCGGTTCTGAAACGGTTGATGGTCGAACGTTCAGCCTTGCTGGACATCCAAGACTAGAGACGCCTCTTCTCCTTCTCAATACCCAGAATCCCACTCGGCGAAATGACCGATACTCCCGCGACATCTCCTATCACTTCAATCAAGACTATCTTGTCCGGATTCCGCAGCTCAACCTTCCGAGGAACCTTCGACGCGACCGCATCAATGATCTCTTTCGATGATACCCGGCTCCGGCGCTTCTCTAGCGAGACCCTAAACGTCTCATCAACGCCCACCTTCCCCGCCCGATTCACCACCGCTGCGCCGATACTTGGAATGTCGCAAGGGACCACTTCCTCCACCGGCTTGACTTTCAGAATGTATCTGAACTGCCAAGGCCGATACTTGAGAACCGGCCGGAGCTTCGAGACTACCTTCACCGGATCCAGCGACGTCTTCGCGACTGTAAGGCCACTCACAAGCGCAAAGTCAGTCTTAGGAGAAGTGTCGCCAAGCTCCCTCAGCAGATAGCGGATCTCGTGGTTTGCCTCCCTCTCATTGCCTCGAGCGCTAGATAGTAATAGATTAAAATCGTGAATCAAGAGTCCCGAGAGCCTAAGAAGCTCGCGTTGCGGGTAGCGCCTTAAGAATATCATCCCAAGAAATCGCAGCTTCCCTAAGCAGCACAATCTCGTCTCCTACTATTCTCACAACGGTCGATTCTCTACCCAACATCGTATGACCTCCATCAAGGACAAGATCTATCCGTCCTCCCAATTCTCTGAGTACTTCCTGTGCAGTACTCAGTGATCGTTGTCCCGAGATGTTTGCGCTCGTCCCAACGATCGCTCCGCCAGATTCCAGAATCAGTCTCCTTGCGGCTTCGTGGTTCGGGATTCTCAGTCCCACCAGTTGAGAATTGTCTGTGACCTTCGCTGGGAGGTTGCTTTTTGTCTGCACGACCAGCGTCAACGGTCCCGGCCAGAACCTGCTCGCCAGTGCCGCTGACTTGTCGTTAATCTCTCCTATTCTTTCCGCTTCGGCGAAAGAGCTTACGAGAATCGGGAGCGAGCCTTTGACGCGCGATTTGGCCTTTACAAGTCGATCCACTGCATCTACATCGAACGGGTTGCAGCCGAGCCCGTAGACCGTGTCGGTTGGATAGGCGATGAGCCCTCCTTCTAGAACGAGTCTCGCTGCGTTTCTGATGTCGTCTACACTCGTTCCGATGAGTCTCGTCATAAGCACGTGTTCCCCTTTGGCGAGAGGACGCTTATATCCAATCGATCAACGTCGCCGCGTGATCGTGCGATCTTCAAAGCCGATAATCATAGTTCATGGAGGAGCTGGGGATTGGCCTTCGAACCTTCACAAGCGAGGATTGAGAGGAGTAAGGATTGCGGCTGATCGCGCCTTTCGTATATTGTCCAAGGGACGCTCTGCACTCGACGCCGTCGAGGCCGGGATTATTGCGATGGAAGACAATCAGGTGTTCAATGCTGGGAGAGGCTCGACACTCACTCTGGTGGGTGAGATCGAGACTGATGCGGCGATCATGGATGGCAAGACGCTCAAAGGAGGGGGCGTCGCTCTTCTCAGAGATATCAGGAATCCGATCAAGGCAGCGAGAATTGTCATGGATAAGACCGATCACGTTCTCATCGCTGGCGAAGCGGCTAGAAAGCTAGCACTGGCGAATGGACTAGCGAAGTCGGACCTGCGCGTTCCAAACAGGGTGAAGGCTTGGAAGGAAGGATTGCTCAAACTGAGGAGCAAGAGGTTTTCGTACTTGTCGGGAACGAGTCCAGAAATCCTCCAACACTTTCTCGCCCAGACTTCTGACACTGTCGGCGCCCTCGCTCGTGATAATAGTGGAAACTTGGCCGCAGCCTGTTCCACCGGCGGAGTCTCACTCAAGCTTCCCGGAAGAATCGGCGACAGCGCGATACTCGGCGCGGGGCTCTACGCAGACAACAAAGACAACAAGTCCGGAGCAGCAACGGCGACGGGAATCGGAGAGCAAGCGATGAGGCTGGTCGTCTCGAAAGCGGCGTGCGATCTGATGAGACATGCAGATGCTGTCTCGGCTGCGACGAAGATCATCCGTTATTCAACCGGGGCGTTAGGCCTGGGAACTGGTCTGATCGCTCTTGATCGCTCAGGTCGCTATACTGTCGCGCATAACACTCGTAACTTGTGTTGGGCAGCCAGAACGGTTGATGGATCGACGGCGAAAATGTTCGGGACAAGAGTGAGGAGCTAGCTTCTGGGAAGGCTTTTAAGCAGCCAAGGTTTCGCGCGAACCCAGTTTTCACATGACCAATATCTACTGGCCCATTACTGCGAGCGAGGAATGGGGTGAAGACGAGGACTGGGGTGGCGAAGACGAATGGGGCGAGGATGACGATTGGGGTGGCGGGGACGACGGCGGCGGGGAAGACAACTAACGCTCGCATAATGAGTGATTAGACAAGCAAATCTCGAAAGTTAGCTCGGTTCTTACGCTAGTCATGTTTCTTGAATGTTGCAGGCTGGGTTACGCGAGTTCTATGTTCGGCTTGTTGAGTGGGGGCTTTATACAGGATGAAAAATGACCGAATTCAATCTTCGAAGGTTCAGAGCACTCTCCCTACTCGTCCTAGGAGCTTTGATGATCGCTACATTTGTTCCCAAGAACACCTACGCCGCCACAAGTCTTCAAGGAACTGATTTCCAGGCCCAGAGCTTCTCGAAAACCGTCGACTATTATGACTACGTTCGTCAATATGCGACTGCTAATGGTGCAAACCTAACGTTGATTCAGAACCAACACGCGTACATCTACACGACCTACATCAACGTCGGAGGTTTCCAGCTATTCTACGCGGGTCTCCTCAACGCAACCCACAACAACATGAACGTCACCATCCCCACCCAGACAGTCTTCGAACACTTCAAGACCCCTCAGGGGAAGGACGCCATAACCGCCTCCTCGTTCCTATCATTGGTCGCCTTTAGGGAGAACGGCACTTCGGACATATTTCCAAACTCTCCCGATCGAAACGATACGGTCTTCGCGTCGTTCAGCCTCGGGTACGCTCTCTCTGCCTTTGGGACTCATCCCGTTCCAACTTACGTTGCTAACAGCCAGATTATTCCATTAGCCTCGACAGACAGCAACCACTGGACTTGGGGCCTCAACTACACTAATCTCAACGCTATCTGGTGGAGAATCTACCCAAATCCTCTACTCCCAACCTGGGACTCATCCACCCCCAGAGCATTTGCCCAGTATTCGCAGCTGTCATTCACGTATGACTTGGCAATTGATCCCTCTGCTAAGACCGCGACCTTAACCACGAGCTACACTGTGGGAAGGATGACAGATCTCTATCTCTTGACTGCTACTCCTCGAGTCTTGCATTTGAACGCGACAGGAACTTACGACCTCAATGGGATATTGCGCGGTGCGCAGACAATCTACCAGTACTTAGTGCAGAACGGATACAAGTTGTCCATCATTCAATCTCACATGGCTGTTCTCGCGAGTACTACCACTAACGACACGACTGATTCTGGTTCAAGCGTAGATAGCAACAATGAATCCGACGTTACCCATACTGGCGTTAACACAGTCGCAAGTGACAATGAAAAGGTCTTCAGAACCGACTTCGGTGTCAAATCAAGCTACCAATTGTACAACTACACGAGTGGAACCCAGACTAACTACAATGTGACCGCGAGAACTGCTAATCGGCCCGCTTGGGGAGGCAACCCGGTGTACGGGATCCAGAATGCCTTCATGGGTTTCCTACCACTGTTCGTCTACCACGTCGACCCCACGCTTTTCCAAGCAGCTAGAACCGGCATGGCACGTTTCACGCTCGCCAATTACCTGTACATCATCAGCTACCCAACTTGGGGCGGATACAAGATCGTTAACGACCCCGAATATACCGCGTACTACCAGCCAGCTAGCAACGTCGGGTTCCTGACAGCCATATTCATCGCAGTCGCAGTCGCCGCTGGCGTTGGGGGAGTCTTCGCGTTCCTCTTCAGACGCAGACGCCAAGCCGGTATTTCGATGATTGGAACAGCCGGCCCAGCACCTACGCAGCCGCCTGGACCAGTTACTGGTCCACCGGGCCCGACAGAATAGACCGCCAGTCCCCTTCCCCTTCTTTTTCCCCTTTTTCCCCGAGTCCGGAGACAACACGCTAAACTTCCCCACAATGACTCTGAAACGTGGGAACATGGATTCTCCTGGCCCGGCAATAGAAGCGGAGCATCTTAGCAAGTTCTACGGACAAGTTCTAGGCCTCAACGATCTCTCACTAACTGTAGGAACGGGAGAGGTTCGAGGTCTCTTAGGCCAGAATGGGTCCGGAAAATCGACGCTGCTGAAATCTCTGCTCGGTCTCATCCATCCATCATCAGGACATGTGAGAGTTCTCGGCGTTGATGTGCAGAAGGCTCCCATGGAGATACGGCGTCTTGTCGGATATGTTCCGGAATCGCCGAGGCTCTACGAGTTCCTGACCGCGACAGAATACCTAGATTTTGTTGCAGACGTTAGAGGAATTGGTTATCAAGAGAAGAAGGAGCGGATTACTCGACTCATCGAGTCGCTCGATTTAGAGGGTAAGCAAGGCGAGACGATCACAGGCTACTCGCAAGGCATGAAGCAGAAAGTCGCTATCATGGGCGCTATTCTTCACCACCCTAAAATACTGTTGATGGACGAGCCGCTGAACGGGCTTGACCCTAAATCTGCGCGAGTTGTCAAAGAGCTTATTCACAGTCTTGCGCGAGATGGGGTCACAACAGTCTTCAGCACCCACGTGCTTGAGATCGCAGAGGCTATCTGTGACCGTCTCACAATCCTACAGAACGGCCGCGTCCTCGCGGAGGGCACCGCACAAGAACTGCGAGAAAAGGCCGGTCTTTCCAATTCCGGGCTCGAGGATGTCTTTCTCAAACTAACCGGAACCAAGGGAGTCGAAGATATTGTTGAGGCCCTGCGGAGATGAGAATCCGTGTACTGCTCAAGTTTGCGAAGATTCTAATGCTCTCACGCCTCCGCAACACCCGACAGAGTTTTCTCTCGAACAGCATAACCAACCGGCCGATTCTTATCGCGCTAATCGGCTCGATAATGTTCGCCGCCGGGGTTGGGTTTGGAACTGCCACGGTCTCCTTCCTCAGAGGTGCAGGTGCAAGCCCCGCGGACATTGGCCAGATTGTTGAGACGATATTCGGCGGAATCCCGATCTTTCTCATCGGATTCTTCTTCACGATGGGTCTCCTCTGGGAGCTTAACGCCTCCTCGGAGTCCGAGTCGGCTGATTCGATAAACTGGCTGCCTATTTCGCCATCGGAATACGTCTTCGCTTCTACACTCTCAACGAGCTACACCTACTCTCCTCTTGTACTAGTCACCATCGGCTACAGTCTACCCATCGGAATTCTTACCGGGAACACGTCAGCGTTCTTGGTACTCCTAGTCGCAAGCGTTGTTGCAGCGTTCATCGGCTCGGTCACGGTCGAAATTCTAAGATCTCTCCTCGCCCGTGCTAGTACGGCTTTCAACAAGGTCGGCGGACGCTCAATGATCATCCTACGAATCCTCGGAGTGCTACTGATCCTGCTCTTTACTCAGACTCTGTTCAGCGGCTTCCTTATCATTCGAATCATCAATTCTGTCTCAAGCGCAAATGCCGCAACTGTTCTCGTGCCGCTGCTTTGGCCAACCCTTAGTATTACGAGCATTCTAAGGTCCAATCTGCTGAGTTCAGCTTACTTCCTACTGCTAAGTTTGGGATTTCTTGCAGTCCTCGCGTCCGCCGCGCTCGCCCTTCGCTCAAAGTTCTGGGTTGCCACTCCCCCATCGTTTCATTTCTCGAACACCGGAACGATATCTGGCGTCAGCAGGCTGAGAAAAATCGGAGTCAGTGTAATCTCGCTTGCGCTTGTAAGGCGTGAGATTCGTTCGGCCACAAGGAGAAAGGAGGTGGTCCGGCTAATGGCTATTCCAATTATCCTCCCGGTAATGATCTCTTTCCCGGCACTCTTCTCCCCTGCACCGACTACCAGCGTAGCGTCAGGCTTGATCAGCCCATTATTCCTGGCTGTTCCACTTCTCTTCGGCGTGGGTCTCGGTACGCTGTTTCTCGGAATGACTTCGATAGGTCAAGAAGGGAAGAGATTGTGGAACTTGAGCTCTTTGCCTCTTGAGGCTGAGACGATTGTAACGAGCAAGATTCTCTTCACATCGCTCATCTCGACAATCGGGCTCGTCCTCGGGCTAGGGCTTACAGTCTTTTTCTTTCAGGTCTCGATTCTAGATGCGCTGACGTTCATCGCTGTAGGCATTACGCTGGTGTTAGCAGAAGCGAGTCTCGGCGTTGCGATCGGAAGTCGCTATCCTGATTTTTCAGACGGACCACGGCCACGGTTTGTGACGATAATGGGGTCGGTCTTAGGATCGTTTCTCGGAGTCGTAATGATGCTGTTGATGTCTCTGCCGCTTCTCTTCCTGCTTCTTGCTAGAGTTTTTCTCCTGCTGCCCTTCTCTCTCCAAATATCGTTCTTTCTGGGCGGAATGCTAGGTCTGATTTTTGCGCGGATCAGCTACTCGTTGTCCATCCGTTCGGTTGATGGCATTTTGCGGGAGCTTCCAAACTAGAACGCGATTTGTCTATGTGATTGTCACAGCAACTGTTGTGTTCTTGTTCTGGGATCTTTGAGCCGAAGGTTTCACCAAACGTTAATATTGACTCTTGAGTGGATTCTTAACGCGATCAATTGCAGGTCGGTTCTAGGCGTTCTTAGTCCCGGTTGCGATGGGTCGCGACCCGAAAAAAGAGAGTGTGAAACAAAAAATGGAATTGTCGGATGAACCAAAGTCGTGGGTTGAAGAAGCCCGTAATAGAGTGAAACGGATATCTGACCTAGATCCGCGGGACAGGTTAGACATCGTGTATGGTATCGGTCTCTGCTGCTCTACTCTAGCGAAGAGTATGCAAGGATGGATGCAATGGATCGGGAACCTTTCGCTGAAGGATTTTGAGCAGCGGGAGCTAGAGGAGATCTTCGGAATAATCAAAAAGGCGACGGTGCAGCTGATGGAGCTTGATATCGACAAGACCTCGAAGTATGAAGAGTCTCATGGTCTGC
>WNGM01004331.1_pt1 | contig 11200 bp, 8 predicted proteins | sample 5400571 | NCBI WGS metagenome assembly WNGM01 (sample SAMN13153378, study PRJNA577476) | soil metagenome | isolation source: 100 cm soil or saprolite under Garry oak tree replicate 2 | place: USA:California | collected 2016-06-15 | reverse complement strand
CGACATCAGCATCCTCATCGATCACCGGCACGGGAGACACGTGATCCAGCACACACCGTTACAACAGCGACGTCACGTACCAAACCCGGCGTGTCGCGACCCCGGCGCGCTCCGCCCCACGGGATCACCGATTACTTACTGTGCAAGTGTCACGTGCGGCATCCATATCAGCCATTCCGGTGCGTAGCCGATCCCGTGCCGGAACAGAGATGGGGGCGGCGGCGGACCGGCAGTTGGCGGCAAGGAGAAGGTGGCGGTCTTATAGGGTGGCTGCCAGAATTTGGTGGCCTGGGCTAGCGTCGCGGCGACAGCGAATATGCGCACGCATATGGCATGATCTGGTCGTGGATCAGGCGCCTGTTTGCGGCCGCGGCATCACCGTGGCGCGTTGAATTCAGGGATGTTCAGTATTTCCATATCCCAAGGGGGCGCTCGTTCAGGATGTCGCGCAGGACGAGCTGGCCGTGGCGGGCGGGGACGTCGAACACGGGCGAGCCAGAGGTTCCCTGGTCCTGGTTGAGCGTGACGGGGTCAAGGGGCGGCTCGAACGCGGTCGAGCTGGTGATCGCGTCCCCGGGATAGTGATGGCCACCCGCCAGCGCGTAGCTGTCCTGCCAGGGAGGGTCCTGCTCGTCGGCGAGTGCGTGCACCTTTACGTAGGCGCCCATGTACAGGCCGTGCTGCGGCTGGTCGAACTGGTCCCCGGTGTGACCGAGTCCTTTAGTTGGCCACTGAGCATCGATAGTTGGCCACTGCGGGCCATCGCGAGGATGCGCCGATGAGCCGAGGCAGGTTAGTTGTCACATAGGCGGGCTTTCTGTCACTAGGGTATGTTCCTGCCGAGCTGGAGGGTGCTGAGCCGGATCGCGGTTGCTGGCCCCCTTCTCGGGTTGCTCGAAGCGTGTCCTGTTCAGCAGATGAGGTCATACCGCCCAGTCGGCGGGCCAGGGTTCACGGGGCTCCGCGGTTGAGCGCGGTTTCGAGGGCGCGCCGGTTGCGGATCATCCAGGCTGCGGAGCGGGCGCGCCAGGCCATGGCCCACAGTGCGGTCGGGTGACCGGTCGCGTCATGGGTGACCTGGGCGTCGTCGGCTTCCCAGGCGGTGTCGACGACAGCGAACTCGATGATCTGGTCCAGCAGGCCGCGCCGCTGCCGGGCGGTCAGCCCGTAGGTGCCGGCGATGGCGGCGAGCTGCCTGGCCCGGTCTGCCAGGGGCGGCAAGTGCTCGATCTGGGCGACGATATCGTCGTGCAGCTTGGCGTTGAGCCAGGCCAGCTGGGCCAGCTCGACCAGCGGGTCGACCGGCCCGGCGGTCTCCCAGTCGATGAGCGCGACCGGCAGCCCGTCCCTGGCGACGATGTTCCACGGGGCGGCGTCGCAGTGGCCGATGACCCTGGCCGGGCCGCCCAGGTCCCGGCCGTGCCAGGGGAACCACACCGCGTCCGCGGGCGGCCGGAACGACCGGGTCGCCTCGTGCAGGGAGCGCAGCAGGCCGCCGAGCGCGGCGGCGCCGTCCAGGCTCCACGGCCCGGGCTGGGTGAACTCGCCCTCGATGAACGTCAGCGCCTCCCTGCCGTCGGGGTCCAGGCCGGAGCCGACCAGGCGGGGTGCCCCGGCGAAGCCGGCATCCTCAAGGTGGCGCAGCAGCGCATGCACCGCCGGGGTCCACGGCCCGGCATCGCGGATCACCACGTTGCCGCGCCGGTGGACGACGGTCCGGCCGCCGCCTTCCAGGAGGATCAGGTCATCGGGCGAGGTCACGATTCATTGTGGTCCTGGCCTGGGCCAGCCCGCGAATGGTTTCCCCGTTCCCAGCGTTCGCCCCAATCGGCGGCAAAGCCTGCAGAATGTGACCTCAGTGACAGGTTCCCTGCCTCGTCGGTGACAACAAGCACGCCTCACCCGTTTCGGCCGCACTGCTCAGCGGCACTTCGCGGTGACAGCTAGCCCGCCTCGGCTCAGCCGACGACGATGACGGTCGCTGGCAGCGATTATCGATAGTCCTGGCAAGTGAGGTCGCGATGGTGCCGAGTTCGGCTTTCAGGCTGGTGTAGTGAGGCCCTGGGTGGCCGGGGTCCAGCAGTTTCCATGCGCTTGTCCACTGGGTCCAGGGCTTCCGGAGGCTGGGAGGCATGATGGCCTCGATAGGCCGCGGGGCGAAGAGGTGCTCGCCGGAAGTGACCTGGACCCAGATGTAGATGGAGGCGAGCTGGCGTTTCCGGTCCCCGAGGTCGGGCTGCTGGGGGCCGGGGGCGGGGGGCAGGCGGGCGGTGAGGCTCGTCCAGGTGTCCTCGTCGATGCACCAGGTCTGGAGGGCCTGCCGCCGGGCGTGGTAGTCGATCAGTGGCGTTGCCGGGTTGCCGAGCTCGATTGTGAGGGCTTCCAGCGCGTTCTCGAAGCTGAGCGGGCCGTGCTGCTTCCTTGCCCCGGAGTGGACGTGGCCTGCTCCGGGGTAGATGCCGTAGCCGGGCATGGCGGTGCCGGCTGATGCGATTCCCAGAAGCTGCGCGGCATCGCTGAGGGAGCCGCCGCTGACCATCTGGACGAGCCGGAGCGCAGCTGTCCGCCGGATGAACCGGTCGCTGACGCCGGCGATTGGCATGAAGTGACGGGCGTGCCAGTCCTGGGGCAGGAAAGCCGGGATGTTCTCCGGTCCCCAGCGCCCGGGGCGAAGGACAGCGTCGCGCCGGCCTCGGGGGCCGCCTGTCTTGGTGAAGGTCCGCAGGACGGGAGCGTAGGCGGCCTGCAGGCCCTCGGAGCACGGGATCGCCATCCGGGCCATGCTGAGGCCCCAGCGGCTCTGGCCTGCGTTCCGGGTGCCGAAGGGCAGGAGGAGCAGCAGTTGCGCGCGGACATCGTCACGGCTTCCGGCGAGGATGCGGTCTGCGATGTGCGCGAGCCCGCCGCTGGCGGCGGCATCCGCCGGAGGGAAGCTGAAGTCGATCCTGGCGCGGGATGCGTCCCCCGGGGTCCCGGCATGCCGGGCGGCAGCCTGTTCCTGGAGCGAGTCGATGTGCTGGTCGACGGCTGACGCAGCATCCTCGTCCGGGCTCAGGTGCCGGGCTGCCGGCCAGGTGGAGCAGGCCAGGAGCGCGAGCGCCCGGAGGTCGGAGAAGTAGCTGGCCGGCGGCGCTGGCATTCCCGCGCTGAGCGTGACGGCGGGGCCGTCCGGGTCAAGGAGGCCGAGGATCTTGTCCTGGAGGGCGATCAGCCCGGGGCTGGCCGGGCGGCGCTGGGTGTCCCGGTCGAGCCGGGTCCCGCAGCAGGCTGGGTGCCGTCCCGTGCCCTGGGCGATCTCCGCGCGGCACTGGGCGGGATGCAGCCCGGCCGCCAGCATCGCGGGCAGCAGGCCGGCATTGCTGCCGGGCCGTCGCCCCCGGACAGCCTGGCCGCACTCGGGGCAGAGGTGCTCCAGCAGCCGCTTGTGGACGGGGCAGGCGAAGACGACGGGCAGGTGCCAGGCCTTGAGCCAGGGGCCGCCGAACGCCTCCTGGATGGCCGACCCGTCGCCGGCAAGGCATTCGGGACAGTAGCGCGTTGCCGGGGCGAGGATCAGCCTGCCGTCAAGGCGCCGGGCACCTCGTGCCTTGCTTTCAGGAGAGGCGATGACAGACGGGTAGCGCCCTTGCCAGGTGCCCATGCCGAGCTGGGCGGCCTGGGCGCCGGTGAGCCGGGTCATCCGGGTGAAGGCGCTGCTGCCCGTCTCCGGGATCCCGGCCAGCAGGATGACGGGCATGCGCGCCCCGCTGGCCCTGTCCGGGGCCAGCCCGGTTAGCTCTGCGATCTTCGCGGGCGGCTGGTTCAGCCGGCAGGAGAGCCGCAGGAGGAACCCCGGGAGCGATTCGCCGGGGACCGGGACCAGGCTCCTGGGCAGCGGCCGGGGTGCGGGCATCGCCGGTCAGCCCGCGGTCCCGCCGGCGGGGGTGCCCCGGTCGTCGAATACGGTGTTCCGCGGCTTGCGCCGTTTCCGGGCCGGCCGGGCGGGTGCCCGGGGAATGTCGGGGACCTCGCCCGCGTCGGGATCGAGTCCGGGCAGGTCGGCGGGGCTGATGGTGAGGGTGTCGAGGAGCCCGGCGGTGACCGTCTCGGCGCCGGTTTCGATGGCGTGCCGGCATCCCGCCTGGATGAGTTTCTTGAGCAGTCCGATGATGCCGTTGGTGCGGCCGAACAGGTACTCGGGCATCCCGCCGCCGCTGAGCATGCCGTCGCAGCCGTTCAGGAGGCGGAGCTGCTGCTCGATGCCGACGAGGTGGGCGGTCCAGGCGGCGGGGCCGTCCGGGGCGGCGTAGCTGAACCGGTCGAGGTCGATGAGCTCGAACCGCAGGTCGGTCTGGCCGGGGGCGTCGTCGTTGCGGCTCTTACCGCGGTCCTTGACCGGCGGGAAGGTCCACTGGCCAGTCCGCGGGTCCTTGCGCCCGTCGCGCAGCAGCCCGGACTTCGGGATCCCGACACCGGCCAGGACCAGGGTGGCGGGCAGGCTCATCAGCTCCCGGATGAGGTCGAGGACGTCCTGGTCGGCCTCCCTGTGCATCTTCAGCCGGGTGATGTCATCGATCACGATCGCCTTGGTCCCGTGGTCGAAGACCGCGTCCTTGACCGTGCGGATCAGGTCCTCCAGCCGCATGCCCTTGTGACGCTCGCCGTAGAAATGCAGGATCCGCTGGCAGGCCGAGATCGGGGTGGCCTTGACCGGGGTGCGGACGTAGACGGCCGGCGCGTGCAGGTCCAGCGTCCCGGCGACCGCAGACGGGTTCTGGTCGTAGAGGGCGAGCCACTCGTCCTCGTAGCAGGCCAGGGCCTCGCAGGCGGTCTCGGTCTTGCCCTGGCAGGCGCCGCCGTTGATCATCAGGCCGGGCCGCGTGTCCGGCCCGTGGCAGAACGCGCCGGTCTCGATCAGGGAGCGCATCTGCCGGGAGACGAAGGCGCTCATCGGGGTCTCCTGGATCGCGAGGTTGGAGTGGGTCGCGACCCGGTGCAGGTCGTGCAGGCGCCGCTGCCGCGGCGTCATCGCCGCATGCTCGGCGGCGGTGATCACCGGGGCCGGGACGAAGTCGCGGCGGGTCAGCCGCCACCGGGTCCAGCCCTCCAGGGTCTCGCGGTCCGGCACCGGCCCCGGCAGGAACGACGCGGGCCGGGCGGCCGGGCGGCCGGGTCCCGGTCCGGGATCCGCGGTCACTCCTCGTCCTCATCGGGAAGCGCCAGCAGGCTGGTGGAGCGCAGCTTGTCGCCGAGCGTCCCGGGCGGGGCGGGCCGCTGCGGGACGGCCTGCTCGCGCCGGCGCCGGCGCTCGGCGTCGATCGCGTCACGGGCCCGGGATGCCTGCTCCGGCCAGCGGAGGGGAACGACTGTCCCCTCGCCGTCGTCTCCGGCAGGCGCCGGGCCGTGCCTGTCCCTGGCCGCCTGGTCGCCCTGGGCGGTCTCGCGGGCGCGGCCTTTCTTCTCCTTCTTCCCCATCTGGGAGGGCCACTGCGAGACGGGAGCGGCCCCGCCGAGGAGCCTCAGCAGCACGGGCAGCAGGTCAGCGTCGGATTTCGGCGACAGCCCGGCGGCGCGGGCCTGGCGGAGCAGTTCGTCCGCGGTCTTGTCGGAGAACGCGGGAACCTCCCCCTCGGGCGGCAGCCCGTTCCAGCGCAGGGCGTGCCATTTCCCCGGGTCCGCGGGATCCTGGAAGAACACCTGCCGCCGGTCACGGCGGTCATCGCGGATCACCCACGCGTCCTTGTGCCGTCCGCCCCGGCCGGACGGCCTTCCCTCATACGGCTTCAGCACCGGGTCCGCCCTGCCATACCAGAGCCCGCCGATCTTCACCCCGCGGTCGGCGTGGATCTTCACGTGATGGACGGGCAGGAGCTCGTAGTACAGTTCCGGCCGGGGGATCTGCAGGGAGAACCCGCCCTGGTTCATCGCGGCGGCGAACAGCGTGTTCGGGCTGTGCTCCTCGCCCGGCCCCCAGGCGGGGGCGTGCTCTCCGAGGGCCCTGGGCTGCCAGACCGATATAACCCACTCCGCTATGAGACGCTCCATCTGCTCTATGGTCAGCGTCGCGTCGGCTTCGGGGTCCGCCCCGCGGTCGGCGACGTCGATCCCGGTATAGCCAGGCAGGTGCTCGAACAGCAGGCTCCGCAGCGCCCCGAAGGCCCGCTCGCAAGCGGCCTTATCCTGTGGCCGCAGCACCCTGGCGGGCAGGATGTTGCAGCCCAGCGTCTGCTGCGCCGCGACCGCAGCCCGGCTTTTATAAGGACCTCCGTGGTCCGTGGTGACGGTCTCCGGTGCGAAGAACGGCAGCCCGGCGACCCGGTGCCCGGCGAAGTCCGCGACGATGCCGGCGGGGACCCCGGGATAGGGCCATTCCATCTCCGGGCCCCAGCCGTCCCGCATCGGCAACGGCATCATGATGTCGCGCAGCAGCATCGCGATGTCGACCGCGGTGTCCGACACCAGCGTGAGCCGGAACGCGACCGCCGAGTGCGTGAACATATCGAGCGCAAGGGTCAAATACGCGGATACCGGGTCGCCGAACACGCCGTCGCGGACCTTCACCGGCAGCGGGGTGGTGTCCAGGGCGACGACCTGGCCGGGCCGGTGCACCACGACGTGCACCTTCGCGGCCTCGATGCCGTCGGCCGCCCGGTCATAGCGGGGACGGGTGCCGCCCGGCCCGAACCATTCCCGCCAGATCTTCTTCAGCGTCCAGTAGCCCGGGACCGGGACATCCGACCCGAACTTCTCGGCGACGTACTGGGCGACCAGGACATGCTTGTCCTTCACGCTGGTCCTGGACCGGTCCCGGGTCTCCTCCCGGACCGCGAAGATCGCCTCCCGCACCTCCTCGGTGAGGCTGGGATGCCCGGCCCGCGGCCGGAGCCACCGCCCGTCGATGCACCCGGCCGGGCCCCTGGCCTTCCAGGCGTCCGCCATGCGCCTCAGCGTCCGCTCGCTCACGTTTCCCAGGCCGAGCAGCTCCGCCTCCTCGCCGCCGAGCGCGTCCAGCTCGGCGGCCTTGGCCTGCCGCCGCTGCCCCAGCATCGTGGTCCGCGGGTCATAGGCCGGGCGGGGCTCCCCGGGCTCCGGGTGCAGCGGATCCCCGCTGCGGAACCCGGTCTCGGCCTCCAGCAGGTGCGCGACCCGCAGCCGCACGACCTCCCGCTGGTAACCGGTCAGGTCCTCCAGGACCGGCGGCTGCCCGGCCGGCCGGGCCGGCACCGCGGCGTCATCGTCCGGGACGGGCCGGCAGTCGGGATGGTGCGCCAGCCACCGGATGCTCCGCCACCGTTCCTCCCCGCCCGAGCGCAGCAGCACCCTGCCGTACTGGGCCTCAACGGACGCCACCGTCCACTCCCTGCCGCCCAGCAGCAGCTCCGACCCTGCCGACAGCACCGTGAACCCGGCCTGGCCGGTCACCAGCCGTTCCCCCCGGCCAGCCAGACCGGCGACGCGTCGCCAAGCGGACGGGACAGGTCGGTCCCCAGCCGCCGGCGCCACAGCAGGTGCAGTGCATGCGCACGGGCGACCGCCGGCAGCGGCGTCGCCGTGACCAGGTCCCCGAACGCGACAGGCACCGCCGACACGACCTCCAGCAGGCGTTCCTGCAGGCCCAGCCGGTCCTGCAGGTCCCGCCGCTGCGCGGACAGCGCGTCAATCCCCGTCCGCACGTGCGGCCGCCAGCCGGCGACCACCGAGTACCGCCACCCCGCCTCCAGCGCCGCCTCCGCCGCGGCGGCGAAGCACGTCGCGTCGTCCTCCTTGACCAGCCTCGCGGGGCGAACGTCGAACAGCCACCGGGACCCGTCGCGGAACACCGCCAGGAAGTCCGGGACATGCTTGAGGAACCTGCCATCGGCAGCCCCGAACCGGAGCGTGAACGGCTGCGGGAGGACATCTTCCAGCACCCCGGTGAAATCCAGCGCCAGCAGCAGCGCCTGCTCCTCCAGCGACTCGAACCCGTGCACCCGCCCCGTCGACACCATGAACTGCAGCCCCGGACGGTGACGCTGCCGCCGCCCCCAGGAAAACCGGCGGACCGGCTCGCACCCGGCAACCGGGACCGGCCCCAGGTCCCTGACCAGCGACACCTCGTCCCCGCCCGGAACCTGCCACGTGGCCGTCCACTGCCGCGTCCACCCCGGGCCCAGCGCCAGCCGGGCACGCTCCGCATCCCCGGGCTCATAAGACAGGAACAGCTCGTCCAGGCCGCAGCGATCCGACCGCACCGGCACCGCCTTGCTCATGGTCACCTAATAAGCACAACATGCAGCAAAGATCCTTTTGACCTCTTCCGTTTAGTGGCCCGGTATATCCCGAAGATCCCCAGCCGGGGTCCAGGCCACCCGCCCGTCGGCATGCCGTATCGCAGGCAACAATGGCCGTCACAGCCGCCCACGTCGGCGCATCCTCGCGATGGCCCGCAGTGGCCAACTATCGATGCTCAGTGGCCAACTAAAGGACTCGGTCACAGCAAAACGAAAGACAGGAGGTCACAGTGATGCCGCCCCGTCGCATCGCGGTCTGCCTCGAGGTGACCCCGAAGCAGGCCGTCGCCTCCGCGCTGGACTGGCCCGGCTGGTGCCGGGCCGGCCGGGACGAGGGTGCCGCACTGGAGGCGCTGGCCGGCTATGCCGGGCGGTACGCGCCGGTGGCCGGGCAGGCCGGGGTCAGTTTCCCGGCCACGGTCGCCTTCGATGTCATCGAGCGGGTGCCCGGCGGGCCCGCGACCGCGTTCGCCGCACCCGAATGCCGCCGCCCGTTCCCCCAGATCACCGCCGAGGCCGAGCGGGCGACAGTGACCCCGGCTGCGGCCCGGCGCCTGGCTGGCCTAGTCACCGCGGCCTGGGCCACCTTCGACCAGATCGCCGCCGCGTCACCGGCCGAGCTGCGTAAGGGCCCGCGCGGTGGCGGGCGAGACCCGGACCAGCTGATCGACCACGTGATCGGCGCCGACACGGCCTACGCGCGCAAGCTCGGGGTCAAGCTCAAGCGGCCAGCCCCCGGCGACATCGCCGCGATCGAGGAACTGCGCAAGGCGATCGCCGCCGTGGTGGGCGCCCCCTCGGACGGCTCACCTGTGGTGCAGCGTGGCTGGGCCACCCGCTACGCGGCCCGCCGGATCGCCTGGCACGTCCTCGAGCACGCCTGGGAAATGCAAGACCGGGCGGAGAGCTAGGTGGTCGAGCCGGGACCGACCAGCCCGGCCTCATGGGCGAACACGACGAGCTGGGCGCGATCCCGCGCGCCGAGCTTGACCATGCCCGGCTTATCACCAGGTGCCTCAGCTTACTGGCAGTGGATCGCTCGATGCCCCAGACATGCTGACAATGCCAGAACTTCTACGGCACAGGACATCGCAACCTTCGCCTGGACCGGACAACCCGGCAGCCGCGTCCTCGGTAACGTGAAGCGATGGAGCCTGGATGGAGACCGTGTGTGCGAGATATGGAAGTCGTTGTCCAGTCCCGCTGGTGCAGTGGAGCAGGTCATCGCCTGGAGCACCGCGCTCGCGCCGCTGCGCACCGCCTCCGCGGCCGCAGCGTGCGGCTAGTCCATCAGCTCGGTGACCAGTTCCGGCGGGATGCCGTGCGTCTGGTGCAGATACCGCAGGTCCGCCTCTGTCAGCGGCCGGCCAGGGCCGAGCTGGTCCAGCAGCTTGCGGCCTCGGGTGAGCAGATCCGCGAACCTGCGTTCCTCGCCGCGGAGCACGTCGCGGATCATGCCGTGCTTATCGTGCTGGCCGAACTGCGCTAGGGTCTGCTCGACCAGCGACGTAGGCAGCTCATCCAGCGTCCTGGTGCTGTCTGGGCGCCACAGCACGGTGAGCGCACGCCTGAGCAGCCGGCGCAGTACGTAGCCCCGGCCGGTATTGGACGGGGTGACGCCGTCGGCGATGATCACGATGCTGGATCGCAGGTGGTCGGTGAGCAGGCGCAGCGACCCCAGGTCGGGCTGCCACAGGCCCGAGAGCGCGGTCGTCCAGGGCCGGAAGAGGTCGGAGCCGAACACGGAGGGCTGATGCTGCACCACCATCAGCAGCCGCTCCAGGCCCATTCCGGTGTCTACGCTGCGCTGCGGCAGCGGCTCCAGGCCGCGGTCGTCGTGCCGCCGGTAGCTCATCGTCACGTGGTTCCACAGCTCCATCCAGCGCCCATCGGTGCCCGGCGTACCCTGCGGCGGGCTGTCGCCGGTCCACGCGAACAGCTCCGAGTCCGGCCCGCACGGGCCGGTCGGGCCATTCGACCACCAGTTGTCCGGCCCGAGCGGCTCGACCAGGACGCCGAGCTCGCTCCAGGTCTGCCACGACGCCAGATCGGGGCCCACCTGGTCATCGCCGCCGAACACCGTGGCATGCAGCCGGCTCCGGCCGATGCCGAAACCGTCGGTGAGCAGTTCCCAGCCCCAGCGCAAGCTCTGCGGCCCGTTATAGTCGCCCAGCGACCAGGAACCCAGCATCTGGAACACGGTCAGGTGGCGGTCATCGCCAACCTCGTCCAGATCGGTGGTGCGCAGGCAGCGCTGCACGCCGGCCAGCCGCCTGCCCTGGGGATGGGGGCGGCCTTCCAGGTACGGGGTCAGCGGATGCATCCCCGCGGTGGTGAATAGCACCGGGTCACCGTCGGGCGGCACCAGCGAGCTGCTCGGCACTACCTGGTGGCCCCGGTCGCCGAAGAACTCGAGGAAGGTCCGGATCGTTTCTGTCACGTTCATGGCATAGGTCCTTTCTGGTATCCGGCACCGGAAAGGAACCGCTGGCGCGGCCATTGACAGTCATGATCACAAGGACGCTAGCGAACCGTTCCGGTCGCCAGCACGAAATTCGTCAGGTCAGGCAGCGGCAACCGGCGAGCCGATAGCTCGCGCGGCCGTGCAGGTGAAACTGACCCTCATGTCTCCACTGTAAGCCCGGTCCACGGACCGGCCAAAGGGATTTACCGTCGCTCAATGAGGTGGTCTCAGCATGACACGGCCCGGTATTTGCGAGAATTCTCGTCGTGCCAGCCAGCCGTGACGGTCTCGGCCCGTTCTACCAGGACGTCATCGCCGTCAGCCCGCTCGAGCCGTGGGATGCGGCGTCCGCCGCTTACCGCCTGGACATACTGGCGCGCATCCAGCGGCCACCCCTGCTCGCGTGGCTGGCAGAGGCCGATGACCTGGAGGTTACTCACCCGCTGCACACCTTGCGGCGCCTGATCGGCGCCCCGCTGCCACTTCC
>WNGM01027836.1_pt1 | contig 11210 bp, 12 predicted proteins | sample 5400571 | NCBI WGS metagenome assembly WNGM01 (sample SAMN13153378, study PRJNA577476) | soil metagenome | isolation source: 100 cm soil or saprolite under Garry oak tree replicate 2 | place: USA:California | collected 2016-06-15 | reverse complement strand
CGTTCAGTTGTCTGACCGCCTTGGCGTTCTTGAATTTCGAGACCTCGTACTGCGGCATCTGCTCGGGCAGGTCGCGATAGACGCCGCCGGGCCGGTAATATGCGGCGTGCATGCGCGCACCGGACACCGCCTCATACACGTCCATCAGGTCTTCGCGCTCGCGGAAGGTGTACAGCACCATCGCCATGGCGCCGATGTCGAGCCCGTGGGTGCCGATGTTGAGGAGATGGTTCAGGATCCGCGTCACCTCGTCCATCATGACCCGGATGTACTGGGCGCGCAGCGGCACCTCGAGGCCGAGCAGGCGCTCCATGGCCAGGCAGTAGGCGTGTTCGTTGCACATCATCGACACGTAGTCGAGCCGGTCCATATAGGGCACCGACTGTATCCAGGTGCGGGTCTCGGCGAGCTTCTCGGTGGCCCGGTGCAGGAGGCCGATGTGCGGATCGGCACGGACGACGACTTCGCCGTCGAGTTCCAGCACCAGCCGCAGCACGCCGTGGGCAGCCGGATGCTGCGGCCCCATGTTCAGAGTGTAGTTGCGGATTTCAGCCACGGCCGAAGCTCTCCTCGCGGATGATGCGCGGTATGACTTCGCGCGGCTCGACCGTGACCGGCTGATAAACGACTCGCTTCTGCTCCGCGTCGTAGCGCATCTCGACGTATCCGGAAATCGGAAAATCCTTACGGAACGGATGGCCGACGAAGCCGTAATCGGTGAGGATGCGGCGCAGGTCCGTGTGGCCGTTGAACATGATTCCGTAGAGATCGAAGGCCTCGCGCTCGAACCAGTTGGCGCTGTTCCAGATCGGAGTCAGCGAATCGACGACCGGAAACGCGTCGTCGTCGGCAAATACCCGCAGGCGCAGCCGCCAGTTGTGGCTGATCGAGAGCAGCTGGCTGACGGCGGCGAAACGCCGGCCCGGCCACCCGCCGTCGCCGTAAGCCTGGTAATCGACGCCGCACAGATCGATCAGCTGCTCGAACTTCAGATCGGCATGATCGCGCAGCGTCCGCGCGGTTTCGAGATAGGCGGCGGCATCGACCTCGATGGTGACTTCGCCGAACTTGACGAGGGGCTCGCCGACGCGGCCGGCCAGTGCGGCCTGCAGATTTTGGCAAAGACGTTCCAGCTTGGCGCTCATGGCAAAGGGCAGGCGGTCGTTCAGCGAGCGATGGTATTGGTGCGCTTGATCTTGTTCTGCAACTGGATGATGCCGTAGATCAGCGCTTCGGCCGTCGGCGGACATCCGGGCACGTAGATGTCCACGGGCACGATGCGGTCGCAGCCGCGCACGACGGAATAGGAATAGTGGTAGTAGCCGCCGCCGTTGGCGCAGGAACCCATCGAAATGACCCAGCGCGGTTCTGCCATCTGGTCATAGACCTTGCGCAGCGCAGGGGCCATCTTGTTCGTCAGCGTGCCGGCCACGATCATGACATCCGACTGACGCGGACTGGCCCGGAATATCATGCCGAAGCGGTCGAGATCGTAACGGGAACAGCCGGCGTGGATCATTTCGACGGCGCAGCAGGCCAAGCCGAAGGTCATCGACCACATCGAGCCGGTGCGCGTCCAGTTGATCAGCGTATCGAGGGAGGTGGTGACGAAGCCTTCGTGCAGCTTGCCTTCAATGCTCACGCGCAATCACTCCCAATCGAGGCCGCCCTTGGCCCATGCATAGACGTACCCGACGACCAGAATGCCGATGAACACGAGCATCTCGAAAAAGCCGAACAGTTTGACCGACTCGGTGGCGACGATTTCCTTGAAAATCGCCGCCCAGGGAAAAAGAAAAGCAATTTCCAGATCGAACAGGATAAAAATGATCGCGATCAGATAATAGCGGACGTCGAACTTCATTCGCGCGTCCTCGAATGCCTCGAAGCCGCACTCATAGGCGGAGAGTTTTTCGCTGTCAGGCCGGTTGGGGGCGATCAGCCAGCCCAACAGAATGGGAACGCAGCCGAACGCGAGGCCGACGAGGACGAAGACAAGGACGGGGAAGTAATTCTCAAGCATAGTCGTAGCCGCTTGCACCACGGATTGCGACACCGGACACGAACTTCAGCATATGTTCGTATTGGTGCCGACGGTGAGACTCGAACTCACACGGCTTTCGCCACTGCCCCCTCAAGACAGCGTGTCTACCAATTCCACCACGTCGGCGGGTGCGCGGTCGCGCGTGCGGAGCGAATCATATCACCTAATGCCCCGCAGAAATTGTCCTTATTTCCAGAATTATTTGGGGATATCCTTGGCCTTTGAGGCCGCGTCGATGGGCGCCGGCGCCGCGACCTCCGGCTTCACCGCTGCGGCTGGCTGAACCGGTACCGACTCGGTCTTGACGGCGTCCATGACGCTGCCACCAGTCGTAGCGGTGCGCGCCCCGACCATGTAGGAAAGACCGAGACTCGTCAGAAAAAACGCCGTCGCCAGAATGGCCGTCGTTCGGGAGAGAAAGTTCGCCGAGCCTGATGCGCCGAAGAGACTCCCGGAAGCGCCGCTGCCGAAAGCGGCGCCCATGTCCGCCCCCTTGCCATGCTGAATCAGCACTAGGCCGATGAGACTTAGGCCAACGAGAATGTGCAGCGAGAGCACGACGGGGAAAATAATACCGCTCATGATGTGTTCCTCGAATCAGCCGGCGGCGCAAATGGCCAGAAAGTCGGCGGCAACCAGCGACGCGCCGCCGATCAGACCGCCGTCGATGTCCGGCTTGCCGAACAACTCGCCGGCATTTCCGGGTTTGACGCTGCCACCGTAAAGAACCGGCAGCGACGCCGCAACGCCCGCGTCGCCCGCGGCGACGCGGGCGCGGATTTGCGCATGCGCAACCTGCGCCTGATCCGGGGTCGCGGTACGGCCGGTGCCGATCGCCCAGACCGGTTCATAGGCCACGACGGCATCGGCGAAAGCGCCGACACCGCAGCGCGCCAAGACGGCATCGAGTTGGGCCGCGACCACCGCGTCGGTGACACCCGCCTCGCGTTCCGCGAGCGTTTCGCCGACGCAAAGGATGGGTGTCAAACCCGCGTTGATGGCCGCCTCGAACTTTGCGGCCACGACCTCGCTGGTCTCTCCGTAAAGTGCGCGGCGCTCCGAGTGACCGACTATGGCGTAGCGGCAACCAAAATCGACGAGCATCGCCGCACTGACTTCGCCGGTGAAGGCGCCATGGGAATGCTCGGACAGATTTTGTGCCCCCCAAGCCACCATGCTGCCGTCGAGCATGGCATGGGCCTGCGCCAGATAAGGAAACGGAATGCAGATGCCGACCCGCGCCGCGAGGCCTACCGCATCGTCGCGGACAGCGCTCAGCAAGGCGATGTTGCCGGCAAGACTGCCGTGCATCTTCCAGTTACCGATGACCAGTGTGCGACGAGAGGACATACGCCAAGTCGGCGCAGCGCCCCACGGTCTCGTCGTCGCTGCCCTCGACCATGACGCGCAGCAGCGGCTCGGTGCCCGAAGGCCGCAGCAGCACCCGTCCGCGTTCGCCGAGTTCGGCCTCGACCGCGGCGTTGGCGGCCCGGATGGCCGGATCGGCGCGCCAGTCGAAGCCCGCCGGCAGGAGGACATTGATCAGGCGCTGCGGATACATTGACAGATCGGCACATGCTTCGGCCAGGGATTCTTGCCGCCGGCGCAGCGCCGCAAGCACCTGCAGCGCCGAAACGATGCCGTCGCCGGTCGTGTGGCGATCGAGGCAGATGATGTGGCCGGAGCTTTCACCGCCGAGAATCCAGCCGCGCTCCTGCATCGCTTCGAGCACATAACGGTCGCCGACCTTGGCGCGGGCGAAGCCGAGACCGAGCCGTTCCAGCGCGTGCTCCAGGCCCAGATTGCTCATCAGCGTACCGACGACGCCGTCGAGATGGCCTTCGCCGACGCGCTGACGGGCGATGATGTAGAGCAGCCGGTCGCCGTCATAGGTCTGGCCGCTGCCGTCGACCATGATCAGACGGTCGCCGTCGCCGTCGAGGGCGAGACCGAGGTCGGCAGCGTGTTCGAGAACGGTAAGGCAAAGGGACTCGGTCGCAGTCGCGCCGACGCCGTCGTTGATGTTGAGACCGTTGGGCGTTACGCCGACGCGAATCACGTCGGCGCCGAGTTCATGCAATACGTTCGGTGCGGTATGGTAGGCCGCCCCGTGGGCGCAGTCGACGGCGATGCGCAGGCCGCGCAGATCGAGTTCGTTGGGAAACGTACTCTTGCAGAATTCAATGTAGCGGCCGGCGGCATCATCGATGCGCCGGGCGCGGCCGAGGCGCGCCGAATCGACGCAGCCCATCGGTCGCGCCAGGGCGGCCTCGATTTCCGCCTCGACGGCATCGGGCAGCTTGGCCCCCTGGGCCGAGAAAAACTTTATGCCATTGTCGTAGAAAGGATTGTGCGAGGCCGATATGACGATGCCGGCCTGCAGGCGCAGGGCCCGGGTTAGATAGGCCACCGCCGGGGTGGGCATCGGGCCGCACAGCATGACGTCGACGCCGGCGGCGGAAAGACCGGACTCCAGCGCCGCCTCGAGCATATAGCCCGATATGCGAGTGTCCTTGCCGATCAGCACCGCCGGCCGTTCGCCGGCCGGCAGATGCTCGCGGCTGACAAGCACCGTGCCGGCCGCGTAGCCCAGGCGCAGAGCGAAATCGGGCGTGATCGGCGGCTCGCCGACGCGACCGCGCACGCCATCGGTACCGAAGTATTGCCGTCCCATCGTCAGCTTCCCTATTCCCTTACCACGGCATTCGGCGCCGCCAGCGCGTCGCGCCCGCAGGGCGAGAATGTGCGCCAGAGTTGCGGCGAAGCAAAACGAGAATCGACGGCAAACCGGCCACCCTGGAATCCAGGCGCCGCCCCGGGCTTGATCGGCCTGCAGCGAGAATCGAACGGCAAACAAACGAGCACCGCCCCCCGCGGGCGGTCGTTCTCAGGCGGCGGGAACCGCCGCGTTGGGCGCTGCGCCCGCCGAGTTGTCGGCGGATGGCTTGGGCGGTGCGGATTTCGGCTTGGGCGGCCGCGGCGGCTTGCCGTTCATGATGTCGTCGATCTGGTCGGCATCCAGGGTTTCCCATTCGAGCAGGGAGGCTGCCATTGCTTCGACCTTGTCGCGATTCTCCTCGAGGAGGCGGCGAGCGAGTGAATACTGTTCGTCGATGACCCGCCGAATCTCGGCATCGACTTTTTGCATCGTCGTTTCGGAGACGTTCTTATGGGTCGTGATCGAACGGCCGAGAAAGACCTCACCCTCTTCCTCGCCATAGACCATCGGCCCGAGAAGGTCCGACATACCCCACTGGGTCACCATGCGTCGCGCCAAGTCGGTGGCGCGCTGGAAGTCGTTGGCGGCGCCGTTGGTCATCTGATGCATGAACAGCTCTTCGGCTATGCGTCCGGACAGCATCATCGCGATCAGGTGCAGGCAGTAGTCGCGATCGTAGCTGTAGCGATCCTTTTCCGGCAGCGACATGGTCACGCCCAGCGCCCGTCCCCGCGGAATGATGGTCACCTTATGAACGGGGTCGCACTTGGGCAGCAGCTTGCCGACGATGGCATGGCCGGATTCGTGAAAAGCGGTATTGCGGCGTTCCTGTTCGTCCATGACCATGGTGCGGCGGGCGGCACCCATGACAATCTTGTCCTTGGCTTGTTCGAAGTCATCCATGTCCACCACGCGCTTGTTGCCGCGCGCGGCAAACAGTGCCGATTCATTCACTAGGTTGGCCAAGTCCGCGCCGGAGAAGCCGGGTGTGCCACGGGCAATGATGTCGGCCTTGACGTCGGGTGCGATCGGCACCTTGCGCATGTGCACCTTGAGGATTTCCTCGCGGCCACGGATGTCAGGTAACGGCACCACCACTTGGCGGTCGAAGCGGCCCGGCCGCAGCAGCGCCGGATCGAGCACGTCGGGCCGGTTGGTAGCAGCGATGACGATGACGCCGGCGGTACCCTCGAAGCCATCCATCTCCACCAGTAGCTGATTCAGGGTCTGTTCGCGTTCGTCGTTTCCGCCGCCGAGTCCGGCGCCTCGCTGGCGGCCGACAGCATCGATTTCGTCGATGAAGATGATGCAGGGCGCCTGTTTCTTGGCCTGCTCGAACATGTCGCGAACGCGCGCCGCACCGACGCCGACAAACATTTCGACGAAGTCCGAACCTGATATCGAGAAGAACGGTACCTTGGCTTCGCCGGCGATGGCCTTGGCCAGCAGCGTCTTGCCGGTGCCCGGCGAGCCGACCATCAACACCCCGCGCGGGATGCGTCCGCCGAGTTTCTGAAATTTCGACGGATCGCGGAGAAAATCGACCAACTCGGTCACATCCTCCTTGGCCTCGTCGCAGCCGGCGACGTCGGCAAAGGTGATGTTGTTGGTCGAGTCATCCATCATGCGCGCCCGGCTCTTGCCGAACGAAAAGGCACCGCCCTTGCCGCCGCCCTGCATCTGGCGCATGAAGAAGATCCAGACGCCAATCAGCAGCAGCATCGGGAACCAGGAAACGAAGATGTTCATCAGGAAGGATTGCTCTTCCTCCGGCTTGGCGACGACCTTGACGTTGTTCTTGAGCAGGTCGCTGACCATCCACAGATCCGGAGGCGCATAGGAGGTGATCTTCTTGCCCTCCGCCGTCGTGGCCTCAAGCGTTCGCCCCTGGACCACCACCTTGCTGATATGACCCTGCCGCACCTCGTCGAGGAACTGCGAGTAATCCATGGTGCTTTGGGTAGCCTGGCGGGAATTGAACTGATTGAAGACGGTCATCAGGACGATGCCGATGACCAGCCAGATCGCAAGATTCTTGAACAGATTATTCAAGCGCAAACCCCTTCGTCCCTTCCCGGGACATTGATTCGGGCTATTCTAGAGCCGAAAGCCGACGCCTGCAAACTCAAGCTTGCGCCGCCCCGGCACTTCGCTTGCGGCGCGCCAACAGGTAGGTCTCCGCACTGCGGTCGCGCGAGGCCGCGGGTTTTCGCACCAGAGTCGCCTCAAACAGCGCCGCAATCGCACGGCGAAAATCCTCGAAGCCGTAGCCGTGAAACACTTTGACCAGCATATCGCCGCCCGGTTTCAGATGTTCCCGGGCGAATTCCAGCGTCAGTTCGGCCAAGTCAAGTGCCCGCACCTGATCGGTCATGGCGATGCCCGATAGATTGGGGGCCATGTCCGACAATACAAGGTCCACGCGCCGTCCTTCGAGCGCGGCTTCCAGTTGTCGCGCCACGCCGTCGTCGCGGAAATCGCCGCGGATGAAGGTGACGCCGGCAAGCGCTTCCATGTCCAGCAGGTCGAGGGCAATCAGCCGCCCGCCTGGCTGTATTCGCCGCACTACGGCCTGCGACCAGCTTCCCGGCGCCGCGCCAAGATCGACGACGCTCATCCCCGGCCTCAGCAGGCGATCCCGGTCATCGATTTCCACCAGCTTGAACGCGGCCCGAGACCGCCAGCCCTCGGCCTTGGCCCGTTGGACGTAGGGCCAGGCCTTGCTGGTCTTGTGCTTCCTCACCGCTTACAATCCCGTCATGATCGAACTGACCCCCACCCAGCGGCGAGCCCTGCGCGCCCGCGCCCACACGCTCCACCCCGTCGTCTCCATCAGCGAGAAGGGTCTCACCGAATCGGTGCGCAAGGAAATCGACCGTTGCCTCGCCGCCCACGAACTCATCAAGATTCGCATATACGAGACGGAACGCGACCAGCGTGAAGCCCTGTTGCGTCAGATCGGCGATGATCTGGCCTGTTCGCCGGTCCAGCATATCGGCAACATCCTCGTGGTCTGGCGGCAAAAGCCCGACGACGCTGTCCAGCCGGCTCCGCGGCGCAAGCCCGGAGCCCCGCGCCTGACCAAGAAGCAGGCGGCCGAAGCGCCGCGCCGGCGTCCCGGCCGCTGATCGTCAGGCCTTGCCGCGCTCCTGCATGACGACCAGCAGGAGCCCGACGATGCTTTCGACCAGGTAGAGGATGCTGGCAATGCCGTGCCAGGCGGCGAAGCGGTCGCGCGCGACGCTCTGCATGACTTCCCGCGGCCACGCCTCGGCCTTTAGCGCGACCAGTATGGGCTGAATGCCGAAATGGCCGCCGAGCGTCAGCAGCAGCATCATTAGGACCAACCAGAATACCAACGACCGGAATATCCGCCAGCCGCGCCGCAGCACCAGGAACAATACCAGGTAGGCGGCACAACCGATCCCGACCCAGGCCATCCAGGCGAACATCTGCCCGGCGAGATTGCCCGCCACCATCCGCTGCTCGGGAAGCTCGACGAACAGAGTCGGCGCCGCCAGATAGCCGACCGCCCAGAGTCCTCCGACCCAGAGCGTGACCGCGATACTGTAGAGGGCGTCCGTGAGGCGTCGCACCGCGTCACTCGTAGCGCACGTCGAGTACTTCGTACTGGCGCGCGCCGCCTGGCGTCTGCACCTCGGCCACGTCACCGGCGTACTTGCCGATCAGCGCCCGGGCTACGGGGGGTATTGCCGGAATCCATATCCTCGAGATCGACGGTGGCGCCGAAAACCACGCGGCCGTCGGCATCGAGCAACGTCGGGTCGATGATCTGGGCATTGCCGAGCTTGCCTTCGATCTCCTTGATGCGCCCCTCGACGAAGCCCTGGCGCTCCTTGGCGGCGTCGTATTCGGCGTTTTCCGAGAGATCTCCGTGACTGCGTGCCTCGGCGATGGCGGCGATGACCTGCGGACGGTCGACGGTCTTGAGGCGCTGCAGTTCGGCGCGCAACTGCTCGGCCCCGGTAACGGTCAAGGGTATCTTGCTCATCGACGCCTCAGCGAGCCAGTTCGGCGTGCAGCGACTGCAGCGCGTAGGTTTCCAGCGCCGCGCCCTGGCGTAGGCCGGCGCAGGCCGCGAGCGCGCCCTCGGCCGTGGTGTAGAGCGTCACGCGCTGGGCCAGCGCGCTGGTCCGTATGGAGCGCGAATCGACGATCGCCGAGCGCTTTTCCTCGACGGTATTGACGATCAGGCTGATCTCGTTGTTCTTGATCATGTCGACGATATGCGGGCGTCCTTCGGTGACCTTATTGACTCCGGCGACCGGCACGCCCGCCGCCTCGATGGCCGCAGCCGTGCCACGGGTCGCAACAATCGTGAAACCGAGTTCGTGCAGTTGGCGCGCGACCTCGACCGCCTTCGGCTTGTCGGCCGGCTTGACGCTGATGAAGGCGCGCCCCGACTTGGGCAGCTTGGTGCCCGCGGCGAGCTGGCTCTTGACGAAGGCCTCGGCGAAATTGCGGCCGATGCCCATCACCTCACCCGTCGACTTCATCTCCGGCCCGAGGATGGTGTCTACGCCGGGGAACTTGACGAAAGGGAACACCGCTTCCTTGACCGAGAAGTACGGTGGGATTACTTCCTTGCTGACCCCCTGCGCCGCCAGGCTGCGGCCGGCCATGCAGCGGGCCGCGATCTTCGCCAAGGGAAGGCCGGTGGCCTTGGAGACGAAGGGCACGGTTCGCGAGGCGCGAGGGTTGACCTCGAGCACGAATACGGTCTTGCCTTGAATGGCGAACTGGACGTTCATCAGGCCACAGACGTCGAGTCCCTTGGCCATCATCTCGGTCTGGCGACGCAGCTCGTCCTGGATGTCCTGCGACAGCGAATAAGGCGGCAGCGAACAGGCCGAGTCGCCGGAATGGACGCCGGCCTGCTCGATGTGCTCCATGATGCCGCCGATGATCACCTGCTCGCCGTCGGACAGCGCGTCGACGTCGACCTCGGTGGCATCGTTGAGGAAGCGGTCGAGCAGCACCGGCGAATCGTTTGAGACCTTGACCGCCTCGCGCATATAGCGTTCGAGATCGGTGTGCGAATGGACGATTTCCATGGCGCGACCGCCGAGCACATAGGAAGGCCGCACCACCAGCGGATACCCGATCTCTTCGGCGAGGCGGATCGCTTCCTCCGGGGCCCGCGCGGTACGATTGGGCGGCTGCTTGAGGCCGAGGTCGTGGAGGAGTTTCTGGAAGCGCTCGCGATCCTCGGCGGCGTCGATCATGTCGGGGCTGGTGCCGATGATCGGCACGCCGTTGGCCTCGAGGTCCCGGGCGCGCTTCAGCGGCGTCTGGCCGCCGAACTGGACGATCACGCCGACCGGCTTCTCGACGGCGACGATTTCAAGAATATCCTCGAGTGTCAACGGCTCGAAATAGAGACGATCGGAAGTGGTTCGGACCGCCGCCGAGAACCATGATCTTCTTGCGCGTCGTCGGGTCGGCCTCGCACTCGTCCTCGTAGCTCGAATAGAGGTAGGCGGTCGCGGTGGCGAATTCGGCGGCGCAGGTATCGACGCGCTTGAACACCGGACGCACGCCGAGCGCATGACGGTGCCGCCGCACGGCCCCCTCGTCCGATTCGAGCAGTTGCGCCAGGCGCCGGTCGGCGAAACCCTTGCGCTTCAGGCTGCGCAATTCGTCGGCGGCAAAGCTCGACAGCGAGCGGCCGGCGATAGCCTGCTCGGTCCTGACGATATCCTCGAGCTGGATCAGGAACCAGGGATCGATCCTGGTCAACTGCCTCACCTCGTCGAAGCTCATGCCGATGCGGAAAGCCTGGCCCAGGTACCAGATGCGCTGGGCCCCGGGGTTGGCCAGCTCGCGCTCGATGTCCTCGCGCTCGGCCTCTATTTCGTCGAGGCCGTAGACGCTGACCTCGAGGCCGCGCAGGGCCTTCTGGAACGACTCTTGAAATGTACGGCCCATCGCCATGACTTCGCCGACCGACTTCATCTGGGTGGTCAGGCGATCGTTGGCCATGGGAAACTTCTCGAAGGCGAAGCGCGGCACCTTGGTGACCACGTAGTCGATCGAGGGCTCGAAGGAGGCCGGCGTGGCGCCGCCGGTGATGTCGTTCTTCAGTTCGTCGAGGGTATAGCCGACGGCCAGCTTGGCCGCCACCTTGGCGATCGGAAAGCCCGTGGCCTTGGAGGCGAGCGCCGAGGAGCGCGAAACCCGCGGATTCATTTCGATGACGATCATGCGCCCGTCCGTGGGGTTGATCGCGAACTGGACGTTGGAACCGCCGGTATCGACGCCGATCTCGCGCAGCACCGCGATGCTGGCGTTGCGCATGATCTGGTATTCCTTGTCGGTGAGCGTCTGCGCCGGTGCCACGGTGATCGAGTCGCCGGTATGCACGCCCATCGGGTCGAGGTTCTCGATCGAGCAGACGATGATGCAGTTGTCCTTGCGATCGCGGAC
>WNGM01004323.1_pt1 | contig 11215 bp, 9 predicted proteins | sample 5400571 | NCBI WGS metagenome assembly WNGM01 (sample SAMN13153378, study PRJNA577476) | soil metagenome | isolation source: 100 cm soil or saprolite under Garry oak tree replicate 2 | place: USA:California | collected 2016-06-15 | reverse complement strand
GCTCAGTGCTCCTGCGCGACATCGCCGACGTGAAGCGCCTGAAGCAGGAAGACGGCCCGAACCTCGTCACCCAGGGCAGTACCGAACTCGTCCACGCGCTGCTCGCCAATGACCTGGTCGACGCTATGAGCATCTTCACAGTGCCGGTCGTGCTTGGCGGCGGCAAAAAGCTGTTCGCCGACGGCTCGGCGCCGCATTCGTTCAAGCTGACTAGGTCCCGCGTCTCTCCAAATGGCCTGATCGTCGGCCATTACGAGCGAGAGGGTGAGATCAAGATTGGCGACACTACGCTCGATGCCCCCAGCGAACGTGAGATTGCCCGCCGGAAGCGCATGAAGCGCGAGGGCTAAAGGTTTGCCGACGCCGTCGATCCGGTGAGCACCAGAAGCGCGTCGAAGCCGTGGATGGTGCGCACCAGGTCGGCGTTGAGGGCTTTGTGGCGCTGGCCGTCCGACACCAACATGCGCACGGTGTTCGTCGACAAGTCGACGACGCCGACGACGTTCTGGGTCGGGAGCAACCACGACCACCGGATCGTGAAGGTCGAGCCGCTCGACTGAGTCGCCGCACCGTCGAGGGGACAGAGTCGCTCCAGTCCGCCAGCCGGCCAAAACGCTAAAGCTCAATCGGCGAGTGGCTTTCCCCAGCCGTTCGCCTTGACGTCATCCTTCACCGTCTCCAGCAGCTCGGTGATCGTCATAGCATCGGTGAGCATCTGCGGATGAAGGATGACTGCGCGCTCACCGTCCGCATCGCTGAATGAATGACGGAAAACCGGCGCCGCCTTGCCTATGGCATCGCGCTCCGCCTGGATGCGTTCCATATCGTCGAATCGATGTTCTCGGATCGCGGGTAGGATCTGCGCATCCAATTCAGCCCAGCGCTTGCTCTCCTCTGGAGTCGTCATAAAAGGTGGCACGTACGGGGGGATGCGATGACCAAGCGCATCGCGGAAGTTCTTCGAATAGTCAGCGAACCAAGCTTGCATACGCTCCTCACCAAGGTACTCACGCATCCTCGTAGACAGGTGCTCCTGCGTGCGTCGGTCGAATAGCCCGATCGCTTGCCGGCCGATGCGCTCTCGTCGCTGCTCAAGGATGTAGACCCACGCCACGTTGTCAAACACGCCGTATACGTTCGCGATGAACGCCTGCAAGTTGATCATCACATCACTGACGTCGTCGCTCGGCAGTGGAGCTGTGCGCTCCGGCGGATAGATCGTAAAGACATTCACCAGGCAGCGGCGGATCGTCTTTACCCTCCGGCACACGCCGTGCTGAAGGTACTCGCGAGCCTTCTCGACCTTCAGCGTCGGTGCGAGTTCGGCCAACAGCTCGGCATTCAACCATTCGAGCCGATTGCGAATGGGCGGATACTGCTCGGCGAAATGCGCCGCCTGTTCGGTTTTATATGCCATGCCGACGATGCTACCGCGGGACTGTGCATCATGGATACCGAGGGCAAGGTTGTAGCATGTGACTACAAAACGGTCAGCGCGTGGGCTCCTCGTACTCGCGCCACTGGAGGATCTTGCCGAACCGCTCGGTGATGTGCTTGCGGGTGAAGGCCTTGAGCGTGTGGAAGTCGTCTATATCGATAATCTTCGCCGGGTCCTCGAGGTGCATCATCGGCGTCTTCTCGCCGCCGCGGATCACTGGAGCCAGGGCAGGCGACGTGGCTTCGATGTGAGCGCTGAACAAACCTTGCTCACGGTTCCCGAACACCTTCACATTAAATCCGTGGCTGCCGGTCATTCCTTCCCAGCGCGCGACTTTCTCCGAGCTCATGGTCGCGAAGTTTACTCCCCTTGCGGCCAGTACGGGAAAACCCGGGTTTAGAATAACCGCGTATGAAGTGCAGCCTCGGCCTCGCTGGCGGACGGTCGCGCGTCCCATCGCCATGAACTTCGACGACTACGAACGCAAAGATTGCTCGAAATACGCGGCGTTCGCGGAGGCAGTCGCCACGATTCTCGACGCCGCCATCAGGGCCGATTCGGCCTATCGGCTGCAGCAGATCCAGCGCCGGGAGAAGAGTCCGGGCTCCCTGAAGGCCAAGCTCGCGAAGTTCAATGCTTCCGACAGCGACAAGATCGAGGACGTCGTGAAAGACCTTGCCGCCTGCCGCGTCATCTTCTATACCAACGCGGACGTGAAGCGGTTCCTATCGTCCGATATTCTGCGCAGCAATTTCATCATCGATTGGGATCGCACGAAGGTTCACCACCCGGTGCCAGGGACCGAGAGCGAGGGGCGCTGTCCTGTTTGCGCCGGTGAGCCTTGAATATGAGTTCGGATAAAAGGTGGTAGTCATGCAGAAGTACGAAGGCTTGAAGAAGGCAGGAACCTTCACGCTCACCAACGGCACGGAAGTGCTGGGTGAACTATTTCTGAAGGGAGCGGCAACGACGCTCGATTTGTATTCAGGCGCGTTCTTTGATACGCATGCGAGCTCGGATATATTCGGGCAGTTTTACGACCGGTCAAGGGTGTCGCTAATCAAGTGCATCACGCTGTCAGGACCCGGGACCGGTATAAGAGGGGATGAGCGCTACCACTTCTCCAGTCTGTTCCCTCACTTTGTCATCTTCGGCGACCAATACGTCAGCTCGTCTGATAGAACGATTCGCGAACTGAGCTTCACCGTCGATGATGCGACCACGCTGTTCTACGATTTCGATGCTTTCGGCTCGGTTGTCAACCCACAGCCTGACATGGTGGAGCGCATCGTCGAGGCAGAGGAACGGGGCAGGAAGATCGGGATCGGAAAATATCCGCTCCTGTTCTACTTCACGGGTAAGCACGAGATATTTGTCGTTGACACGGTACTCGGCAAGATCTCGGCCACGCATAGCATCTCGTACAGGTCTCCGGGACCGGAAGGCATACACGTAGACAACACGATCCGGCTCAACATGGCGTTCAACTCGGAGAGGACTGTCGAGGAGGCAATTGCAAGCGTGCTCGATATCCTAAGATTCCTTGAAGTCATTGCAGGCAGGCCGCAGAACATATCGAAGCTGGTCTTCTTACCTGTGAGCGCCGGAGAGCATCCGGAGGTTCTTGATGTTTACTGGTGCATGCCGCCCCGCCGCGACTCTGACGACGGATCGCGCAAACCCCACCCGGCTGACCTGCCGATACAGGCGGCCAGGAATCCGGATGAGTTCACCGGCGTTCTGAAGCGCTGGCTGGAACGGCACGACGGGTGGCGAAATGCTAGAGCCCGGTTCTCCACAGCCTTCGCCTATCAAAACAGGTACGACATCGATCGCCTTGTTGGCGCAGCCAACATGTTCGACATCCTGCCTCCGTCTGCATGCCCGGAAACCGTTACCCTCCCTCCTGATCTTGATCAGACCCGGGACAACGCGCGCAAGGCGTTCGAAGCCCTACCTGCCAGCCCGGAGCGCGACAGTGTCTTGGGGGCGCTAGGGCGGATAGGCAAGGCCACACTGAAGAGAAAAATCCGGAGCCGCGCCAAGCTGATCACCGACATCGTCGGCGATCGATTCCCGGAGCTTGAAGTGGTTGTGGATCAGGCTGTCGACTGCCGGAACTACTACGTCCACGGATCCACTGCAAAGATTGATTACAGCAAGCACTTCGATCAGATCCAGTTCTTTACCGATACGCTGGAGTTCGTCTTTGCAGCTTCTGACCTCGTGGAATCAGGCTGGGACATCAATGCCTGGACAAAACAAATGTCTACGCTCTCCCATCCGTTTGGACAATATCGCGTCAACTACGCACTGCAGCTTAGTGAGTTGAAGAAGCTTCTGTGACGTTGACTATGCGCTCCGCCCCGTCCCACCTGGATCACGTACTTCACGTCGTGGGAGGCGACGCTCCGCTGGTAGTGCCGATGTCCGCTTCTGGCGGACCGCCTCGCACACCGTGAGTCACGGTCATAAGCGTGCGAGGATGGTCCCACACCTACCTCGGGGGCAAGGCATAATGCATCGCGATGAATCGCGATATGCCAGGCGACGCTGACAGGTCAGGCTCTTTGGCGAACGACGAGACGGAGGCAGACGACCTCCAGGGATGGGAGGCGATCGCCGAGTGGACTGGCGCCGTCGACCCCAATACGGTCGACGAGCTGCGGGAGATGCGCGCGCTCGAGCCGCTCTACCCGCTTCTACATGCGCTGGTCGGCCGATCGCTCCGCGACTTCCTGGTCCGCGCGGCGGCAATCCGGGCAATCGTGGCCTCCGGCCGCGCGAACCTCCCCCCAGAAGATCTCAATCAAGTGCTCTGGTGGCTGGACATCCGTGCCCGTGATGCGGTGCTGCGTAGCCTCCGTGCAAGCGGGTGGCTCGAATGGGATCCAGCGCGCGGGACGACGCCCACGGACGCAGGACGGTGGGCGTACGACGTGCTCTCCTTCCTCCAGCGACGCCTCGCAGAGAGCGAGCTTCTCCCGACTGTAGCCGGTATCGAGTACGCACTGCGTATCGGGGTGGATCCGGTGTGGCACCTTGCCTCGCTGCGCTCACGGCTGACTGCGCTTCGCGACGAGATCGAGTCCGCTAGGGCGTCGCACTCGGAGGTTGTCCTACGACGCACGGCCGCCAAGCTCGACGAGGCGCTTCGACTGTCGGCCGAGATTCGTGCGGTGCTCGACCGTGTGCCGCTCGACCACCGAGCAGCGCGCCGCATCACGCGAGAGATCCACGACCTCCTGTCCCGGCTTCACGGTGCGGGCGCCGAACTGCATTCGGCGGTCACTGAGGTCGGCCGCCAGTACCTGCGGCTCACCGCTGGCCTCACGGTCGAGCAGATCGTGCGAGCCCTCATGCGCCGGAGCCGAGATGATCTGGCGGCCGTGGCCCGCGAGGCACTCCTTCCAGCATTCACATCGACTCCGCTGCTTACCACTGAGGTCCTCGCCGCTGCTGCCGAGCAGCAGGTGCTGCGCGAACGCAAAGAAGCGAAGCCGGTTGCTTGGGATGAAGCGCCGGAGGCTCCGCGTGCGTCCGACACGGATCTTATCCCGGCGGAGATTCTGGCACTGTTGGCTGACCTCATGGAGATGGCCGAGGCGAGTACGCCGACGCCGCTCGCGGAGGTGGTGCCGCGCGGTAGCGCAGGCGAGTCGTTCTTGCGAGCGAGCCTACTGCCGTTGGTGGGCGACCGCCGCGCCGGCGAAGGCGTAGCCGGGCACTTGGGCTCGCTCGCCCTCGATGTAGTTCCCGAGGGAGATGGTGCACCAGAGCCGCTTCGAGGCGCCGCGCTTGCCGCCCTTACGCCGGGTCATCTGCGCCCTCGGAACGAGAAGACCGGCCATGGATGAAGCGGCCCGGATCTGCGCACGGCTCCTACGCGAGGGTGCCGTACAGCGCGCGGAGCTGCGAGCACTCGATCACCCGGACGTACGCCACGAGGTCGAGGAACGACTCGAGCGCGTGGGCCTTGTGCTCGCGACGAGTGCCTACTCGGACCACGTCGGCCTTCGCCTCTCACCGGCCATCACCGCGGACGCGGCGTTCGACGCGGCGTCGAACCTCGGACTGCACGCGGATCACTGCGCGCTGCTGACGATCCTTTGGGCGAGGCTCGTATTGCAGAAACGTACAGCCGTGGACACGGAAGAAGCGCCCGGCCAGCAGTCCTTGCTCCCGACCGATCGCGCGGACGAAGTTCGCCGGTTCACGCCGTCCGTGCGGATGGAGACACTCGTTCGCGAGTTCGGCAAAGTGCTGGGCTCGCGCACGCACATCAAGTCACTCGTGTCGAGACTGCGCGCTCTCGGTTTCATCGCCGGCCATGGCGAGACCATCGAACCCGGACCTCTGCTGGAGCTCGGAATTGACGGGGAGCGGATGATTGCCTTCATTCGCCGCGGGGTACTGGCCGACCTCGTCGCCCGGAAGGAGCAGCCGGCGGCCGTCGAGGACGGCGCGGAGGCGCAGGTTCTGCGCGTACTCGGCGAACTCGGTGGGGGGGCGGCGATGGCTGAGCTCGCGAAAGCGACCGGCGAGCGACCGGACCGCCTGCGCCGCACCCTCCGCGACCTCATCGCAGCCGGGCGTGTGCGCAAAGTCGGCGACCGTGGCGCCACGCGGTACATGACAGTCGAGTCGTAGATGTTTCGTTTCGTGGAACTGTCGCTCCACGGTTGGGACCTGTGGCCGGCTGTCCGGGTACCGCTCGAGCGCGACGTTGCGCTAGTCGTGGGTCCGAACGGTTCGGGCAAGACCACTCTCGTGGACGCGATCCGGCAGCTCCTCGGCGCTCAGCTGTCGTCGAAACGTCGGCTCCAGAACTATCTTCGGAGGCCGGACGCGCCCGTCCTCATCCGCGCCGTGGTCACGAACCGCGTGGTGAACGGCGGGCAGCCATTCCGGCACGAACGCCTCGTGACGCCCGAGGTGACGCTCGCGTGCGCTCTCGTTCCTGGCTCGGGTGGTGCACCGGACAAGCGATTCGCGATTCTTCCCGGACGCGCATCAGTCGACGAAATCCGCCGCCACGTATTGGAGTCGCGCGACTGGTACGCGCCCGAGACCTACGCGCGCGTTCTCGAGCGGGCCGGTGTAACGCGCAGCCTCATGAAGGTGCTCGCGATCGAGCAAGGTCGGACCAACGCGCTCTTCGAGCTGAAGCCGCGCGAGCTCTTCCAGCAGGTGCTAGACATGCTCGGGGACCGCAGTGTACTCGAGCGATACCGAGACACGCGGCGACTGTACGAGCAAAGCGAGGCCGAGGTCTCGCGACAAATGCTGTCTCTTCAGGGCCTCCAGCTGCACCTCGAAGGGAAGCGGCGCGAGGTCAAGCGGCTCGACGAGTGGGAGGCGGCTTGGGACAAGGTGCAGGAGCTTCAACAGCGGCTCCCGGCGGCTGAGCTGCAGGCAGCGATTCGGGCGCGCGAAGAGGCCACCTCTAAAATCCCGGAGCTGCGTACAAAGGTGCAGCGCGGCGAGGTGGAGTTGGTAGGCGCAAAAGCCGACGTCGAAAATGCCCGTGAAGTGCTGGGAACTGCGGTGTCGGCGCTGAGCGTCGCGAAACAAGACGAGAACATGGCCCGCGACGCGTGGGCGGAAGCGATCAAGCAGGAAGCACTCGCCGCCCGGCGCGTCGAACAGCTCGAGCAGGCGCTGCGGGAGGCGGACGCGCTTCCGGCGGGCGATCTCAGCACATTAGAACTAGCAGCCTCGGCGGCGGCGCGCGCGGTCTTTGACGCCGAGAGAGCATTGGAGGACGCACGGAGCGCGCTTCAACAAGTCACCGCGCGCGAAGAGCGGCTCCGAGGCGGACTCGCTGTCTACCCGGACGCCGTGGAGCGCATGATCGAAGCCCTGCACGCGGCCGGCGTCCAGGCCACGCTGCTGGCGACGATGGTGGAGGTCACGGATGCGGAGCGGGGCGAGGCGGTCGAGTCAGCGCTCGGCCCGGCGCGTTACGCGGTCGTGGTGGCGCCGGTGGACGAGAACCATGCGGTAAAGCTGGCTCACAATCTCAAGTTCCCTGGGCCCGTGTACTCCGGCGAGCGCGTTGAAAAGACGATGCGCACGGGATCTCTCACGCTGAGACCGGGCGCTCCAGCGTGGATTCCGGCTTGGCTCAAAGGTGTAAAGCTCGACAGGAGTGGCCTCTGGCGCGATGAGCGCGGCGTATGGGCGGCGGGCGCCGCAGAGCGCGTGCTCGGGAGTGCCGGGCGCGTGGCTGCGCTTGCTCAGGCCGAGGAGGTCCATGCACAGGTATTGAAGGAACTCGACGCTGCCAACATCCGCTTCAGCGAGGCGGAGCAGGCGGCCGAGTCAGCGCGGGCAACACTGGAGACGGAGCGCGGACGGCGGGTACTTCTTGATCAGGCGGCACAGGTGCCGCGAGCGCGAGCAGAAGCGACCACACAGCGAGAGGCTCTCGAGACCGCCAAGGCATGCTTCGACGCCGCGATGTCCGCGCGTGAGGCAGCGGACGCGCGCTTCACCGCGGCGTCGCAGGCGAATGGGCTCGCCGAGAAGTCAATCCGTGAGATCGAGACCCGCCTCGCGGGCGAGCGGGAAGCACTCGAGCGCGCCGACAAGGAAGCCACCGGGCACGATCAGCGCATCCGAGAGCTCACGGGCCACGTCCCATCTGACCTCATCGAACGTGCACGTCGCGGCGAACTGGACGGGCCCGACACGGTACGGGCCGATCTCAACCGTGCGCACGACGCCTTTCTGCGCTTGGGAGACCCGCCGCCCGCAGAAGTGCGCGAGGAGGCACGGCACCTCGAGGGCAACATCGCAGAAGGCGAGCAGCATGTGGAGCGCTGCCGACGCCAAGCGGCCGATGCGCATACGGAGCTTGCCGAGTGTCGAAAGCGATACCTCGACGTCGTCGCGGGCGCGCTAGAGGATTACCGGCGCCGCGCCGTCGCCCTGGGCGCTGGCGCTGATGTTGTCGTGCGAATGGCGCTCCCTCGACTCGCCGACGATGATCGCATCCTGGATGAGGCCGCAATTCAAGTGGAGTTCGGCTTCGACGGAAAAGAGCCGCTGCCGCTCGGTGATCCCTCATTCAGCGGCGGTCAGCAGGTCATCGCCGGCCTCGTGTTGCTCATGGCCATGGCGGAAACCGAGGGTGAGGGCTTCTTCATCCTCGACGAGCCGTTTGCACACCTGTCCATCGACCGCGTCGATGACGTCGGACGATTTCTTCGCAGCACGCGTGCGCAGTTCATACTCACGGCCCCCACAACCCTCGACCGGGCGCAGCTCGATCCGGCCTCGCTTGTGATCGTTCTCAGTAAGAAGCGACCGGGGGACACCTACGCGCCGGCGCCGGTCGTCGCAGTCGCCTGATGGAACAGCCATCCTCACACTCCTGCCGCTATCTGGAACGCCTGAAATGGGACGAATGGGGGACGAACGGAGAGCTACGAGAGCGAGCGGCACGGCGCATTTCGGTCTGCGCGCTCTGCGGGCGCGAGCGTCCAGCCCGCCGGCCACGATCGCCCATCTTCATCGAGGCGGAAGCTGCGCAGGCAATACATCCTGCGCTGCTGGATGCTGTGGCACGCACCGTTGCAGTGGAGCTCGTCCGCCGAGCATCGCGCGTTGGCGGAAACGAAGTTCGCGCCCGCGGGCTGCTCGCCGGATTTGCAGCCCACGGAGTTACGTCGAGTCGCGGGGAGCCGTGGCTCGAGACGTTCCTCCATGCGGGTTGGTTACGTATGACTTGGCGGTTGAGGGGCGCCCGACGAACTCTTTTCTCTGTGCGCTTGCTCGATCCCTCAGCTCTGGAGGAGGTCGCGCGGCCCGGCGTGCGCGAGCGCCGCGCGCGTGTCCTCAACGACGCCCAACGCCGCGTGGCGCCGCTGGGGCACCCCGTTGCGCGAGATGTCGTGCGCCTGCTCGCTTCTGATACCGCGCGCGCACTTGCGCCGGAGCTCGTGCGCGCTCTTGCCGCCGTAGCGGTGCATGTGGAAGTCGGGGATGTGCTACCGCTTCGTGTGTTTTCGGCCCGATACCTGGGCGACTCGAAGATGCTCGGACGACTGCGTCGTCGCGTAGAGAAATTGATTGGCCCACTCGAAACGCTCGGAATCCGCGAAGGAGCAGCGCTCGTACTCGTCGGTGGCGCGGGTACGTTGCGGCTTGGCGAGCTACCACTCGACCTCGCGCGCTTCGTTCCCTTCCTTGGGATCACCCGAGAAACGCTCGACCTGGTGGAGACGATCGAATTCCCTCAGGGTGGGCTGTTCATTGTCGAGAACCTCACGCCCTTCGAGGCTTGTTGCCGCGGAGAGATTCCGGATGCCCGGGGCACGCTCGTACTTTGGTCGGGGGGCTACCCCGGACGCGGCGTGCACACGGTCGTCGAGCACGCGCTTACCGCCGGCACGCCCGTCCAGGTGTGGGCGGACTTGGACCTTCATGGCGTTCGTATCGCGCGCCTCATACGTTCATGGGCCGGCGACCGCGTGCCCGTCGCTCAGTATCGAATGGCGCCCGGAGAGGTGGCCAGTGCGCGCGTATGGAAGCGACTCCGAGCGACCGAATCCGAGGCGATCCGCAGTGACCTCGAGGAGCACGGCGACGCGTTTCTAGCGGAAACGCTACGGGCGATGCTTGAGCAGGATCGGTGCGTCGAGCAGGAGGCTCTTGTCGGATCGGGCTGACTGCGACATGTTCCGACGCCATTCATTCCTCTTTTGCTGCAGCCATTGCGACTTGGATCATTTCATCTTGTTGGCCTCCCGCACGAAAGCGGCAAGTTCAGCGTTGAAGCGAGCGGCATCCTCGTAGAAAGGCGCATGCCCGATGCCTTCGTAGATCGAGAGCTTTGCGCCGGGGATCACCGAGGCGGTGTACCTGGCGTTGCCTAGCTTGGAGTTTCGATCCTCCGCACCGTGAGTCACCAGGACCGGCAACTTGAGCTTGGACATCACGGCGGTCGCATCCAGCGGACGACCGCCGAGGCTGGCGCGGACCTTGGGCGGCACCATCATGTTGAATGAGAGCATGACCTCGAAGTCGTCGGGGGTCGGCTGCTTGGAGAAGCAGCCGTGGACGAAGGCGCGCGTCGCCGCGATGTTGGTGGCGAGATCCTCCGATGCCATCAAAGGCAGGTTTTTGAGATTGTCGCCGGCGAGAGCTGGATCGGCCTTGATGCTGGCATCGACAAAGTTGATGCCCGCGAGCTTACCCGCGCCATGGGTGGTGACATAGTCCGAAATCACGCGGCCGGCGTAGGACCAGCCGACCAGCACCGGGCGTTTCAAGCCCGCGGCGTCCATCACCGCCTGGACCTCGTCGCCCCAGGCCTTGGAATCCCGGTAACGGGCGGGATCGAGCGGCTTGTCGGAATTGCCGTGGCCGCGCAGATCATAGGTCACGATGCGAAATTCCCCGGCGAGAGCGCTGTCGACCTGGCGCATCCACGACAGATAGCTCTGGGAGAAACCGTGGATAAACAGGATTTCCGGACCCGACGGGTTGCCCCACTCCTGCGCCGAAATGGTCAGGCCATCCGGCGTCTTCACGCTGATCGGCTTGTGCTTCAGTTGCTGCCCAATGCCCGGCTGTGCGATCGCAACAAGAAATGCAGCGACCGCCAACTTGGCGAGGCGACTGCCCAGCAAGGATATCGTCATGGCCAATCCTCTATCTCTTGAACACGCTCTCGGGCATCTTGAACTGCCCGCCCGTGGCAGTCAGTCTCTCCGCGAAAATCTGCCGGACCCTCGGGTCTTCATCCGGATAGTCGATTTCCGTGCGACC
>WNGM01004322.1_pt1 | contig 11217 bp, 8 predicted proteins | sample 5400571 | NCBI WGS metagenome assembly WNGM01 (sample SAMN13153378, study PRJNA577476) | soil metagenome | isolation source: 100 cm soil or saprolite under Garry oak tree replicate 2 | place: USA:California | collected 2016-06-15 | reverse complement strand
GTCAGAACCTACGTCGACAATTGTGACGGGGAACTCGAGGCCTTTGGACTGATGAACCGACATTATGTTCACGCGGTCGCGGGGCAGGGTCTCAAGGAGGTCCTCGTTGATCTCTATCGCCTCGGATGCTAACGGGACGAAAACCCGCCAGAGCGATTCCCGGATCGATGGCCCAGTCAAGTTGGCAGGACTGAAGACTATTTCTGAGCCGAAGTTGCTAAACTGCGCCGCCTCTGTTATTGTCCGAAGGATGGCTTCGAGGTACACGAGTCCCTCCACATCGGTTTGGAATTCAGGAATCCACGAAACCAGTTTGTAGACCAATGAGGCGATTGGAACGGATCTGTCCCATCTTTTCCTTACTAGCGGTCGCCTGTTCTGCCAAGCGCTCACGAACTGTGCAAGGGACAGTGAGCGGGGCGACCACGTCGGCTGCCCAGCAGGTTGGGAGGACACATAAGCTCGAGCAACCGCTCGCCAATTGTTGAGTGTAGTCCGAACGTCTGGAGGAAGGTTAGGAATCGCGCTCTGTACGGTCGCCGCGGGGTCGATGCACTCTAGCACGAGACCGCCCAACCGCTGGACTCCCGCAATGAGCCCCAGCTCTTGGCCCCTTGGGTTGAAAACCCTGATTGCCGGTGTCTTCGCGAGCAGTTCTGTTCGCAAGAACAACGGCAAGCGTGGTCTGCCGCTTGACGAGAACTCGGCCGGAGTGTTGCATAGGACCACAACGTCTCCTGCACCCCCTTGCTTTTTGTCGAGTTCGAGCTCGAAACTGTTGGTTCCGGTACCAACTGTCACTCTGCGACGACTGATTAGACGGTGAATGAAATCGGCCAAGTCTCCTGCGAGTGTTTGGACATCCGAACGAAACAAGCCAAGAACCGGGTAATTAACCGTGTAATGTCTCGAGACCTGAACCTGAGGTTTCCCTGGTACTCGAACCGCTTGGTACGTTGCGTCGAGTTGAACAAAGTCGTTAATCGTCTGAATTACGCTGCCTGTCGAGCGATAGTTCTGAGAGAGATAAATGAGACGGACAGGGCGACCAAACCGCGCCGCGAAATCTGCTTGATAACTTGTAAACACTTCGACCGTCGCACCCCGAAATCGAAACAGCGACTGATCGTCGTCGCCAACGACTGTCAAGCTTCCCCCGGTTCGAATGGCATTTGACGCGAGCTCGAAATAGATCTGCTCCTGAAGCGCGTTGGTATCTTGATATTCATCTACAACAACGACGCGGATTGCGGCTTGTAACGTTGCAAGCGCGCCATTCACAAGTCGTTGGTGGAAGAGTTCCTCGAGCTTTGAGAAATCCTGAACAAGGTTCGAAAGAAGAAATGCGTAGTAGTTATCGAGGGCCGTGCACAGCCTAGGAATTCCTGGATGCGCACGCGATGCTCGATAAGCCGTCAGGTTGGCACGGTCATGAATGAACCGGTCACCGACCTGGCGCACAAGCCGAACGACTGACGCAGTGTTCAAGTTGTATGAAGACCCCTTGAGTTGGCTCGTGTAAGTCCTCAGATCTGCATTTCGGTGTAACCCTCCCGGAAACAAACCTTCGGTCAGCATCAGTCCATCAGCAACAAAACCCTCTATCACGACGGGGGGCTGAACGTTAGGCGCGTGATGATGCTCGAGCACCTCTTGTGCAATGGAATCAAGTGTTCCAGTTGTAATCTGGTTAAAGTCCATCTGTCTCAGCTTTGCGTGAGAGGATCGGTGCCTAGGGTTGCCGAGAATCGCTTGGCGCAGCTTATCAGCTCGTCCGAGTATCTGTGACCGCAATTCTCTTGCAGCCTTGCGAGTGAACGTGGTCGCTAGAATCTCCCGTGGGCCTAGGTTATCGACGTAGATAAGCTTCAGAATCCGAAGGGCGAGCGCAGTAGTTTTTCCCGTTCCAGGACCGGCAACGATGAAGAGCGAGTCGGCCGCAAGTGCACGTACTACATCCTCCTGTCCCTTGTTGGCGCTCAGGTTGATGCCAAACAAAACGTGGACGTATTGCTCATAGTCGGCTTGGCTAATCGCGGCGATCACCCTTTATCGGGTACCCCTTTTCCAGTTCACTCCAAAAATGATTGATCATGCCGATGTTGAAGTGAGCCCAATCCCGGGGGTGGTACAAGCGGTACTTGTCTCTCTTGACGAGGGCTGCGGTCATCCGCGGCCCGTCGGGACCGATGTGCGCGAAATCCGGTTGAAAAACCTTGCCCATCACTGAATTGAACTCGTACGAGCTCGTGTCATAGCTGGGTCGGATTCCCGCGTTTCTACATAGCATGTGGGTGCGGACCAGCGCGCCAAAGGTCCCAATCCCAAACAAATGAAGTCGACGCAAACCTCGCTTTCGCATGAGTGGCAATACTCCTTCCAAGACTCTGTAGTACTGCTTCTTGAGGCTGGGTACCTGCCCGATAATGCAGAAACCTCCCAAGCCCAATACATCTTCGGGCTGTGCGAAAGACAGAATCTCGCGGACGCATCGAAGATATTGAGGCGCCGTGATCCCTTGTGAACTTAGCACGAGTCGCCTTGGTATCAGATCGCGTCGCTGGTCGGCCAGATATTTCGCCGCGCTGATTGTTTGGTCAACGCACTTCTCGCTCTTCGAGTAACTCACGCGCTGCTTGTGCTTGTTCCGGCCATCCCCCGAGGCCTCATCGACCATCCAATCATAGCTCACCAGGAAACGCGACGAGAACCCCACGTCCGTTTCGAAAGCTAACTGTCGATCGAGCGCCCCCTGAAAACTAACCCTAGTCTCTTGCCTCGTGTCTTGAAACGCTCCACTATCGAGAAGCACTTCGACCGGTCGTTCGAGTTCCACGTTATAGAGGGGACTAAGGCAAACTCTCGTGCCGATGAGCTCTGGCGAAAACTTCCGCTTGTTCAGCGTGTTATGATTCTTCGAAACGTAGTAATCCAATCAAAAGCCTCACAGCTTTTCGCTTGCGGATGAGTCAGCTTCCCGCCACATCGAAAACCGAAGGGGATGCATCTATTTCAAAAATGCTCCGCCGGGCGTTCACTTTGGTGCCCCCTCCGCTCTTGTTCTCTCGGCCGGGTCCAGTATGGGCTCTTGTATCCTTATGCACCGCTTCCGCGCTCGGGAAAACTGGGAATCCACTCATGACCACCTCGCATGCACTCCCATGTCGGTAAGTGTAACGACGAAAACCCCGAAGACCTTCGTGACGAGGCCCGGAGACACGCGGCTGTCGCAGAACCGCTTGAAATGTATCGCCTCGATCATCAGCCGGAGGGCGCGGCGTGGGTCCAGAGCTACTGGCCGCCCGCTAAGGCAGAACCAATTGACGACCCGACCTCAGGCGATGCATCGGGGAACGTTGCGAACCGCTGCCAGCTAGGAATGCCGGGTCGCCCGGAATAGTAATTATACTTAGGGGATGATACTACCCATGATTGACCCGTGTTCATATACCGGGGTTCAAGTGCGAGCGTTGCGGCCACGTTTGGGCACCCCGCCAAAAGAGTGATGCCACTCCCCGGGTTTGCCCGAAGTGTAAGAGCCCGTATTGGGATACCCCTCGTCGCAGAGCGAGAAAGCCTCGACGACGCGATAGGTAAGGTGGAGGTAGCATCCGCATGGCGTCGAAGCCGACAGAAAACGTGAACAAACCCTCGAAAGTCGTTCCTCTCTACGTTCCGCAAGGGAAGATTCTGGACTTCATTGATGGCACGCTCCGTAGCGAGACTCCGGAGGAGTACGTTCGTCAAGAAATCGAGAAGTCCCTCGTGAGGGAATACGACTTCCCGGCAGAGGAGATCGCAGTCGAGTACCGTATTGCGGTGGGCTCAGCAAAACCTAGGGTGGATCTTGCCATCTTCTCAACCAACGTTGAGCGGAACCAAGAAAACATCTGGGCCATCGTCGAATGCAAAGCCGGGGATGTCCCTGCCAACAGCAAGACCGACGGCGTTGAACAGCTGAAGAGCTACATGGCCGCCTGCGTCAACGCTGAATTCGGTATGTGGACCAATGGCCGGGAGCGATACTGCTTCCGAAAGGCCCTGACCAAGGGTAGGGTCGGTTTTGTCGAGATTAACGACATCCCCGCGAAGGGGAAGACACTCGAGGAGTCCGAGCGCCCAACCCTCAAAACGCTGGAGATGGTGACGAGCGATGATCTCCTGTTCGCTTTCCGAGGTTGCCATGACTACATTGCGGGCAACCAAGGGCTCCAGAAGCCTGAAGCGTTCTGGGAGCTCTTGAAGATTATCTTCTGCAAGATTGAGGACGAGCGGTCTGACAATGACCTCCTGTTCTATGCAACCACCGAGGACAGACAAAGCCTCAATGGTCAGCTGCGCGTGAAGAGCCGCCTCGACAAACTATTCGCCAAGGTGAAACAGAAATACACAACCATTTTCAAGTCCAACGAAACGATCGACCTCGAGCCTCGCGTTCTGGCGTACATCGTTGCCCGCCTCCAGAAGTACTCACTCCTCGAAAGCCCAATCGACGTGAAAGGCAAAGCCTACGAGGAGATTGTTGGTTCCAACCTACGAGGGGATCGTGGGGAATTCTTCACTCCCAGAAACATCTGCCGAATGGCCGTCGCCATGGCCAACCCAGGTCCCGATGATTTCATCTTGGACCCCGCCTGCGGAACCGGCGGCTTTCTCACAATCGCCCTTAACCACGTGATTCAGAAGATACGTGCCGCTGAACGCCGGAAGTGGAAGAATCCGGATGCTTCCACTGAGAAGGAATCGCTTGCCCTGTTCAAGCGCATCCAGGAGTACTGCGACTCGATGATTGTAGGGATCGACATCAATCCGAACCTTGTCAAGGCCACCAAGATGAACATGGTCATGAACAACGACGGCTCGGGTGGGCTGTTTCAGGGCAACTCTCTGGCGAAACCGGTCACATGGGGCAAGGAACTTCGGGACAGGGACCTCATGGGAAGGGCGGATCTGCTGTTCACGAATCCGCCGTTCGGATCAAAAATCGTCGTGGATGACCCAGCCATCTTAGATCAATTTAATCTAGCACATGCGTGGGACGACGACAAGTCGACCGACACGTGGTCGCTCCGCCAACCAACGCAGCTAACGAAATCGCAGCCCCCGGAGATTCTGTTCATCGAGCGGTGCGTCCAGTTCCTCAAACCTGGCACGGGTATCATGTCGATTATCCTGCCGGACGGAATCTTGGGTGCACCCGGATTGGCTCACGTCCGGGAATGGATTCTCCAAAATACTCAAGTGCTCGCGAGCATCGACCTGCACCCGGACACATTCCAGCCAAAGAACAGCACGCAGACCAGCCTTCTCGTACTCCGACGCAAGAGCGAAGAGGAAATCGAAAAGGAACGAACCGCCGGAGCAAAGGCAGATTACGAAGTATTCATGGCCCTAGCCAATCACATTGGGCACGACAAGCGCGGAAACATACTCTATAAGCGTGACGCGGATGGGAACGAAATCGTCGAGATGCGGAAGGAACGGATTAAGAAGGTCGAAGATGGCCAAGTCGTCGTGATTGAAAAGGAGAATCCAGTGAAGATCATCGACGACGATACCCAAGAAATAGCTCAACTGTTTCGAGAATCGTTCGAGAGGCACAGGCGGTGACCTGGACGTCGAATCAATCCATCGCACACGCCTCTATTCAGCTGAGCATTCTGGCAAGGGGGGACCGCAGGCTTGAGGCCGAAACCTACCTAATGTCTGGCTACCAGATCCGACAGCAGGTCGAGAACGGGGCTTTGCCCACATCTACAGCTGGCAAACTCGCGAGGATTTGGCAGCCGCCCCGCCTTGCTGGGATCCAAGTGGAGCAGCAGGACGGAGTCCCATTCTTGACTGCCACGCAGGTCTTTGACATCAGACCCAAGGCTAGGAAGTGGTTGGCGCCTGGTCGCACCCCTGACCTCCGCGAACGCTTTGTAGAGCCCGGGTGGATTCTGGTAACCTGCTCCGGGATCGTGGGAGATGCCACGATAAGCCACGCCCCTCACAGGGGTGTCATCATATCCCATGACCTCCTCCGCGTTCAACCCTCCCAGGAAGAGGACCGTGGCTACCTGTACTGCTTCTTCCGTAGCAGGTACGGACGACCGATGATGCAATCTAGCAAATATGGCAATCTCATCAAACATTTGGAACCAGAGCATGTGGAGGAACTTCCTGTCCCTCTCGTTGATGCGAACATCAAGCACCAGCTGCAGAAGGGCGTTGACCGAGTTTTCAGCCTTCGTGACCAAGCATTCAGTCTCGTTGAGGAAGCTGATCGGAAGTATGTCGAAGGGCTCGGACTGAAGGCCCCGCCCTTTGGTCACCAGAATGCATACAAGGTGGCCGCTTCCGAATTGTTCGAAGAGGGCAGGCGACTGGATGGATTCTACTACAACCCGGATGCCCAAATAGCCGATCACGCCCTCAAAGAATGTGGCTACCCCGTCATCCGTCTCCTCTCCGCGACTCAGGAGATCTTTGGCACTGCGCGCTTCAAGCATGTCTACGCCACTAAGGGCATACCTTATGTGGATAGCGAAGATTTGTTCAAGGTTAATCCGCAGTTGGAGAAGTTCATCCCACCCCAAGCCAAGAAGAACGCGGAGGGCTATTTCGTGAAGCGCGATTGGCTGCTCATGGCCGTGTCGGGCCAAATCTACGGCATCAACGGAAGCGTAGTCTTGGCCGACCTGAATCTCGAGAACAAAGTTATTTCCAACCATGTCGTTCGCATAGTTCCTAAGCCGGACGGCATGCTTCCAGGATACCTTCAGGTCGCTCTGAGCCATCCCACCTTTGGCCGCCCTCTTGCGGTCCGACTTGCCTTTGGAACTGAGGTTCCGGAAATCGCGCCTGAGGACATCGCGCGAATTCCTGTCGTCAAGCCCCCCAAAGCTTTGGAGGAGGAGCTTGCGGGTCTGATTGACAAAGCACGCGCCTTGCGCTCCGAAGCCGATGCGCTCGAAAACCAGACTGTCGGGTGGCTTGAGGAACTTCTGGAACCGGATCTTGGTCCGTCCGCCGGATTGGGAGGTTTGTCCCAATCACACGACGCAGAGTAATGCCGAACCGCCGTGTGGCTTTTGTCCGGTCGGCACTCCGACACTGTGAGCGACCCGCCCACGTCCCTTGGTGAGACGTGCAATCGTCGTGTAACCGTCCGTCTGGGCGGACCCTCGCAATCCGTATCTCTGGAGATCGGTATTGGACTATTCGACGCTGTCTCTGGCTTCCCGGCCAATCGTGGCCTCGCTCGCTGGAAGGTGGGCTTTTTCGTCAGAAGTAGATACCCAGTGCCCGGGGCGGCACGATTCCCGGAAGCTCTAGCGTTCAAGGCTTCTCCGATTTGGTCGGTCGGTTCGAGCCCGAGACTCCTCCCCGGTTGCCCAGGGGGACCTCTTCGATTTGGGAGGCGTTGATCTACCCCACCTTTCTCGGGGGAGAAATGCGATCGGCACAGGCGGCCTATCTGTCTGACTTGCTGAAGAGCCGTCTCGGCTACGCTCATAGAACTGCCGCAAGTTCAGATCCCGCTTGGGGCACGAGAATCCAGGCGGACATTGACGCGGAACGGCGAGGTGTTCCACCCGGGTCCGGAGGATCTAGATTCAAACGCCCAGCCCTTGCCTCGGCAGAAAGGCTCTTGAGAAATGGAGGCTTGGCGAACATGGTCTCGACGGCTGACTCGTTCTTTCAAGCTAATCGGATATCTCCGAGCCTGCTGGCCGCAATTGCACCTGACCGTGCCAGGCAGCTGGACCTAGTCACCTCGGCCGCGACGGGCATCGCTCAGTTCGGACCGGTCAAGGCCGTGCTGTGGCTCCATGACCTCGACTTGGGGCGAGATCTCGCTCCACCAAATCTCCATATCCGGCGTTTCCTCAAAGAGTTCGGGTTCCGAGACGCTTCACTCGACGACGATGCAGAAAGCCTCCACGCCCTCTCCGTGGCATGCCAACGGATGAGCGAGGTGGCCGTGCATGTGAGTCGCGATCTTGGGCGGAACGTCTCCGTTCGTTTGTGCCAGCACGCGGCTTGGCTCTGGCAGACCTGTCGCGGACTTCTTGCACCCCATCGCAAGGCCTCACGCGTGACGGTCACGAGGCTTCTCGGTTTCCTCGATTTGGAGAGCTGGCCTCCGGAGACCCTTGCGAATCAAGTTGGTGACATCGAGGAACTCGAAAACATCGAGACGAAGCTCGCCACATTTGCGTGATTATGAGAAATCTCGCGATTAACCGCGTGAACGCCGGGAAGCCTTGGCGGCCTAGCGCGTGGATGGTGTGTGCTTGTTGGATGTTCACCTTCAGATGATTCCAGACCGCGGGACGTTCGATAGCGACAAAGCAAGCCCATACGTTGGGCTGGGCGTACCTTCAGTTCGATAAGGGAGTCGCCTCGGCAAGGATCCCCAGGAGAACGGTCCGGCTCGCGCCGGCCACCTCCTGGGTAAGGTCCCAAACCGTTTGCTCCGGCGTGCTTCCTTCGAATGGATGAACGAGCTGATTTCGGATTCTTCGCCAAGTAAGAACGTGACCCTCAAGAGTGGGTTGCCATCGCCGTAGAAGGACTGAGAGCGCTTGGTCCACTTCCTTCGATCTGTTCCTTCGTTGCCCGGTCGATGTCAGCTCGAGCCACCCTCGTCCTGCCGCGTGTGCCTTTGCCAGGATCTCCAAGCAAACGAGGGACGCGAGACAGGCCGCGCGTCGGTCTTGTGTGTTTAGCCCGTGCATTCGGGTCATGATTGCGGTGTCCAAGATCGAGCGAACCGGGACGTGGTCCAGCCAGCCCCGAGCAGACCGGTACCAGGCCTCGACCTTGGTTTTGACAGCGTCGTCCGACAATTCCTCGACTTCTATCGGATTGAGCACCCCGAATCCGAGGTTCTCGTATCCCCGGTATGTGGGTGCGTGCGAGGCCGCCGTGTACACGTACGCGCCCACCGGAATCGTTGTCCCCGCTGCCAGAGACCGGTAGAATCGTACCCGGTCAAGTGCCTCGCTCGCCACCGTCAAGGGGTGCAAATCCCCTCCCGTAAGGACGGCGCGGTATTCCCAACGGGGAAAGCGGATCGCCCTCACCAACGAGGCTCCGCCCTCTCCGTCAGACGCGTACAACTCAAACACCGGGATGGAGGCAACGACGACAAGACCGGCTTGATCTCGGCGGAGAGTCGCCTTCTCTCCGAGGACTTCCGGAAGGAAGGCTTGGACGACCTCTATCGTCTCCGCGTCTGGCGCAGACACCCGGCACGACTTCTCCGACCCGATATGAAAACCTGTCGAAGATCCCACCGCGATTGATACCGACATGTGCCCGTGTCGAAGGCGATCGGAATGTCGGTTAGACTTCGAATCAAGCCCTCGATTCGAAATGTCTCGCGACTCGGCACGATGCGACGCTTCCAACGAGGCCTCCGGAAGACACCGGCTAACGCTCCAGACGCTCACGCGGCAATGAGATGTCGCGAACGCACCTATGTCCGAAGTCTGATCACAGCAGTACTTCCGCTAGCCGATCCTCAAAAAGGGCGTCAATTGCGTCAAAGTCGCCTTGTCTTCTGAACTCAAGGAGTCTTTCGAGGTCACCGTCCTCGAGGACGACTATGTAGTCATCCGCCTCGGCTGCGTCGTGGCAGTGTCTGATTACATCCAATCGATCCGTGATCCGTCTGCAAACCAGTATCCCGAATTGTCCCTTCTTGGGAGAAAACCTCCCCGTTAGCTGGTCAAACTCTGGATTCCCAACGTCCTCGCTGTAGTTCTTGCACTCGATCGCGACATACGGCGCGAGTATTCTGTGTTGAGGATTCAGACTTGCGAAAAACCCCTCCTTGCCCGTGGTCGCGTGAATATCAATCCGTTTCCTCCCCTCGAAAATCTCCTTCTCGCGGACCATGGTGCGCAGCCGCGAAGGAACGAGAACGTGTCTCAGAATCGCCTCCACGAGCCTGTGGTATTTGGTTGCGCTACGCGTGCCCAAGCTGATCGTGCGGAGAGCAACAGTCATCTGCGTTTCAACGCTGACAGATGCCGGATTAGGTTGAACGAGGCCCGTGCCTGCCGTCATCTCAACGATTCTTGGCTTCGGTTCCACCGGCTTGAGAATGGTCGGATCCACAGGGATCGCCCGGCGAAGCTCGGCCTTCGAGATAATGTGACTCAGCGGGTTCACCGAAGCCTTTCGATAGAGCCGGACCCGGTTGTGGGGAACCGTGAACGACTTGACGAAATCGAAGCCATTCGTAGACAATAGGCTGTCAATCTCGCCAGCGCTGAATTCTCGATAGAATGTCTTGAACCGTCGAGTTGTCCCAAGGTACCATCCGTCACCAAGTCGATTGTCGTCCGTACACTGATCCTCATAGTAGCTGTCGCCATACTGTGTGTACCATAGGAGGTGCCCGTCCGGATTGAGCCGCTTGAAGCATTCCTGCAGAACGAGAGATCGCTCGCCTTCGACAGGCATGATGTTCAGGACATTGATCAGAAGCACCAAGTCGAACTTCGATGTGTCCCGGAGAAATTCGTCAGGGTAGGTCAGGCTCCAGAACTGTTTGAACCGTTTCGCTCTGCCATATCTCTTGGCCGCCCCATCGCTCGACGCTAGCTTCTCGTATTCGACCCCGCAAACTGCGATGTCTCGAGCGAGCAGGTAGAGGGCGTTCCGCAGGCGTCCAGCTCCGAAGTCGAGTACTTTCCCTCCGCTCGGGACATAAGCGCTCACGCATTCGTCGAGAATATGCCGAAGGGCTTCGGACGGTCGAGCGAACGGTGGCGCGGACAAAGTCACATCGACAACAATTTCCTGCAGGTTCCCGCCGCTACTAGGCACAGGAACCCTGAAAGGGTACTCCGGGCTCGTCCAAATACTCGGGGTAGGCATCCCTCGAAGACGAAGTCGTGGAGCTGCTTTATTTCCGTTGCGGTGGATTGTTTCGTAGCCGTCCGTGGTCGACTTGGTTGCCGGTCTGAGGATTTATCGGGTTCGAGAGCAGCAAGGGTACGGTGGTCGTCTGGCTATGTGGCGGGGAACGCCTTGTGATATTCGCTCCCCCGCCCGGAAAGCTTATGACCGTGTCGCAGACGTCGGGCGGTCGGATGGGCAGGGGAGAATCTAGCCGTTGAGCGGACATACCGTTCTCATTACAGGCGCGGGATTCTCCAAGCCCGCCGGCGGACCCCTCCTCAAGGAGTTGCTCTCCCCCGAGTTTCTGGGTCTGAG
>WNGM01021516.1_pt1 | contig 11220 bp, 8 predicted proteins | sample 5400571 | NCBI WGS metagenome assembly WNGM01 (sample SAMN13153378, study PRJNA577476) | soil metagenome | isolation source: 100 cm soil or saprolite under Garry oak tree replicate 2 | place: USA:California | collected 2016-06-15 | reverse complement strand
CCGGCGAGGAAGCCCAGGTCGATTACGGCGACGGCCCGATGGTGCGCCACCCGGGCACGGGCAAGTACCGCCGCACGCGACTCTTCCTCTTCACGCTCGGCTACAGCCGTAAGAGCGTCCGCCTGTTGACCTTCGCGTCGAGCACGCACCGCTGGTGCGAGCTGCACGAGGAGAGTTTCCGCCGCCTTGGCGGCACCGTGCAGGTCGTCGTCCTCGACAATCTCCGCGAGGGCGTGCTCACGCCGGACATCTACGATCCCGCGCTCAATCCGCTCTACCGCGACGTGCTGGCGCACTACGGCGTCGTCGCGCTGCCCTGTCGCGTCGGTGATCCCGACCGCAAAGGCAAGGTGGAGTCGGCCATCGGCCATACCCAGGCTGCGCTCAAGGGGCTGCGCTTCGAGAGTCTCGACGCGGCGCAGGGCTACCTCGATCGCTGGGATGCTCGCTGGGCCGACACCCGCATCCACGGCACGACCAAGCGTCAGGTCGCCGCGATGTTCGCCGAGGAGCGGCCCACGCTCCGGCCACTGCCCGTCGAGCCGTTTCGCTACTACCAGTTCGGCACCCGCACCGTCCATCTCGACGGCTGTGTCGAGGTCGACTACGCGTACTACGGCGCGCCCCCCGGCTGGCTCGGCTCCGAGGTCGCGGTCCAGTGGAACGCCAGCCACGTCCGCCTGCTGGATCCCGGCACAGGCCAGCTCCTGCGCGAGCACCGCCGCCAAGCCGTGCGCGGGCGCCACGCGATTCACCCCGACGATCGGCCGGCGCGGACGCCGCCGACCACGGTGACCCTGCTGGCCCAGGCCGCGCGGGCCGGCACGCACATCGGCCCGCTCTGCGCCACGATCCACCGCCGCGACGGCGAGCCGGGGGTCCGTCGCATTCTCGGCGTCCTCGGCCTCGTCAAGAAACACGGGGCCCCGGTCGTCGACGCCGCCTGTGCCGCCGCTCTCGCCTGCGAGGTCGCCGACTACCGCTTCGTCCGTCGCTATCTCGAGCGCCATCTCGCCGCGCCGCTCACACTCCGCCAGGTCGATCCTCTCATTCGTGAACTCACCCACTACCGCGACGTCATCGCGCAGAAGACCCAGGAGGAGGAGATCCCGAGATGAACCTCGTCGAACTGCAACGCGCGCTCCGCCAGCTCCGGCTCTCCGGCATGGCGGCGGGCCTCGAGCCGCGGCTGCTCCAGGCACAGACCGACACGCTGGCCCCCATCGACTTCCTCTCCACGCTCGTGAGCGACGAGCTGCTCCGGCGGCAGGATCGGCTCCTCGACCGGCGCCTCAAGCAGGCCGCCTTCCGCGACGCGGGCAAGACGCTCGACGCCTTTGACTTCGACTTTAACAAGAAGATGAATCGCCGCCTCGTCTTCGAGCTCGCCACCGGCCGCTTTGTCGCGCAGCACGAGGACGGCCTCTTCCTCGGCCCCCCCGGCACCGGCAAGAGCCATCTCGCGCAGGCCATCGGCGTGGCGGTCATCCAGCACGGCTATCGCGTCCTCTACCGCGAGGCCCACGCGCTCGTCGACGAGCTCGCCGAGGCCCAGCTCGCCGGCGCGCGCAAGCAATTCCTCGCGCAGGTCACCACCGTCCCGCTCCTGGTCCTCGACGATCTCGGCATGAAGCGGCTCCCGCACACCGCGGCCGAGGACCTCCTGGAGATCGTGATGCGCCGCTACGAGCGCGCTTCGACCCTCATCACGTCGAACCGCCCCGTCGAAGACTGGGGCAAGCTCCTCGGCGACACAGCCGCCGTGACCGCGCTCCTCGACCGGCTGCTGCATCACGCGCACGTCCTCACGTGCGGCCCGCGCAGCTGGCGCACCCGGCTCCACGGCGAACGCGCCGTCTCCGGCGCGTGATCCCGTCGATGACGCGGCGCGCTCCGGCTCAGAGCCGCACGATCTCGGCGGGGGGCGCTATCGTGGTATCCCCCGAAAACGCCACTTGCTCTCTCTGGAGCGAACGCGCTACAACACACTCGCTTGAGCGCCCGCCTCTATGGCCGGCTTTGCGCCGTCCACGTTTGGCCGGCTTTGAAGTGTCCACCGAGGATCGGGACGGCAGTGCTTACTATCCAGCGTCGTCGACGTCCACGCACCCAATAGCATCGGGCGCCGGCCCCAACGAGATGACAGACAGCATTCGGATCCTGGCGGTCATGAATCGCAAGCGGCGCCCGCCGTTCGACCTCACGGAGGAAGGCGGACTCCCAGGTTTTGGCCGTCTCACCCCGCCGTCTTCTCGAGCCACGCCCGGACGACCCGGGCGAACTCACTGAAGCGCGACGGACTTACTTGAAGGAAGTGGGCCACGCGGTCTGGGTCGACGCGAAGATAGCCGTGCACGAGGATGTTGCGGAAGCCGCCGAGCCCCTTCAGCTCCTCCCGAAGCGAGACGCCGATCACGTTGTGGGCCCCGAGCTGGGTGATAATGTCTTCGTAGTCTTGGGCGCTGACGCCGAAGTGCGCGCTCAGGATGTGGTTGCCGACGTCGAGGACGATCTCGGCGCCGAGCTGGAGGCCGCGCTCCACGGCCCACACCTCGCGGAAGCCCTCGCGCAGCGCGCGGGCGTCGAGCCGACGGAGCTCCTCGAGGCGCGAGATGACCTCTTCGAGCCGCAAGAGGCGCTCGCGGACCGCTTCTGGCCAAGAACCATGTTGGCGCTCGGCGAGACGCTCGCCCGCCAGCCGCCATTGCTCGTCGCGGTATGGACGAAATCGACGATCTCATGCGCGAGCACGATCGAGGCGTCGTTCAGTGAGACGAGGTCGATGGGAGCACCCGTCACCGAGATCACGTCCGCCTGTCGTTTCGTGAGGTCCTCGAGCGTCAGTGGCGGGTCGGTCAGGACCGCGAGGTCGACGTCCCGCACCGTGGCCCGATCCCGTTGGGTCGCAGATCCGAATCCGTAGACGAGCTGGACGCACGGGTTGCCCGCCAGGTAGTGCGCGGCGCGCTCCGCGCTCTCGCGAGCCCCGATGGCCGATCGGCGTCTCCTCGAGTCCATCGCACGGAGGATAGCACCTGCTACGCGCACCCCCGTGAGGTGGCCGGCCGTAATCTTGCTCCACACGGGACCTGGCCGCCCCTCGGTACTTCGTCAACGTTCCCGGCAATATAAATTAGCCTTTTTAGATGTTTATATTAATCTACTTATCTGCTAGCTGATTATGTGTATAATCGATGCATGTTTCTACCGTACGACGCCAAAGCGGTTCTCGACCTGGCTGGGGAACTGGACCGCTGGAAAACGCAGCTGGACTACCGGGGGCCGATTCCCCGCGCGTGGGCTGGTCGGCTCCGCCGTGACCTTGAGGCCGAGGCCGTCGCTGCCTCCACGTCGATGGAAGGCGTCCCCGTCACGGTCGAGGAAGTTCACCGTATCCTCGCTGGCGACCGTCCCCCTCAGACACGGGAAGAGGACGCTGCGCTCGTCCGAGGCTACCGCGACGCGATGAGCTTTGTCCTGCGCCGCGCCGATGACAGAGCCTTCAAGTGGGATCGCGAGCTCCTCATCGGCCTCCACGATCGGATCCTTGCCGGCAACTGGGGCGCCGGGGCAGGACGGTTCCGAACCGGTCCGGCACATCTCATCGAGAACCGCACCGGCGAGCTCGTGTTTCAGCCACCGCCTCCCGAGGACGTGCCTGAACTCGTCGACCACGCCTGCTCGGTCATCGAGAAGGGGCTTGAGCATGCCGCCATTGGCGCTGCGTGGATTCACGCGGCCACGGCCGCCATCCATCCATTCACCGACGGAAACGGTCGCGCCGCCCGCGTCGTCGCTTCGCTGGCCATGTACCGCGGAGGATTCAAACTCCCCGAGTTCACCTCGCTCGAGGAATGGTGGGGACGACACCGGTCCGAGTACTATGCGAGCTTCCGCTGCCTCGGGGACGCCTTCGAGCCCCATGCCGACGTCACACCGTGCGTCCGCGCTCATCTGGAGGCCCAGTTGCACCAAGTGCGGGCTCTCGACCTGCGGGAGCGAGTTCAGCAGCGGATCTGGACGGCGGTGGAAGAGGCAGTGAGTGCCGTCGGGCTCGAGCCCCGCGTCGCGAGCGTGGTGTGGGATGCGTTCTTCGGCCGGAGCGTCACCCCTCGCTACTATCGGCCGCTCGCCGACGTGAGCGTCGCGACCGCGACGAAGGATCTCGCCGCGGCCGTGGCCGCGGGCCTCCTTCGTCCGGTGGGCAGGGCCAGGTCCCGAACCTACCACGCTGGCCAGGGTCTCTACGTGCGAATCGGAGCTGCCTTGGGCGTTTCCTTGAACGAGTCCGGTGAACCGGGACGAGGGATCATCATCGGCGAACTCACGAAGCGCGTCGCGTCGGACATCGCCCGGTAGCGTTGACCGAAAAAGAGAAACGCGGCGTCGCAGGGCCCCCCGTGTCGCCGTTTCTGTTGTCGGGTGAACGAGCGCGGGAAACGGCTCGCTCCTTTCGCGAAGTGACCCTAGCGCAAGGACACAAACGATGAAAACCTTCACCGTAACGCCCCGCGCAGACGACGCCATTGGCAGTCCCACTTCTTGGACCCGGGAAGCTGCGCGCGACCCTGTCCGTGTTCTGTCCGTGTTTTGTCCGAGAAGGGGGTGTAACTCGACGCCACGCCACAGAAGCCCGGGACGTGGCTGGGTCGACTTTTCAATCACTTGCGGACGGCGCCTTTTTGTGGCGTGATGGGCTCGATTTGAGGTTCTGGACCAAGGAGGTCAGACGATGATCGAGCTCCTCGACCCTACCATTGAGGTCGCGACGCAGACCATCGCGTTCGTCGACCGGCCGGCGTCGCTCGAAGGCAAGCGCGTCGGGCTGATCGAGAACACGAAGTTCAACTCGGACCGGCTCCTCGCCAAGATCGGCGAGATCCTGAAAGCCGAGTACGGCGCCGCCGACTGGAAGCTGTTCCACAAACACAACGCGTCCGTGCCTGCGCACGACGAGATCATCGCGGAGATCCGGAAGACCTGCGACGTCATGGTCGCAGGCATCGGCGACTGAGGCTCGTGCTCGTCGGGCAGTGTGCTCGACGGAATCCTGCTGGAGAAGGCGAGCGTCCCGTCGGCGTCCATCGTGACGGACGTCTTCGAGGTGACCGGTCGTGCGATGGCCAGGCAGTGGGGCGTGCCGACCTACAAGTTCCTGCTCATGCCCCACCCGATCGCGAACCTCACGGAGGCCGAGCTCGACCGGCGCGCCCGTGAGATTGCGCCGGAGGTCGTGAAGCTCTTATTGCAGGGTCAGGAGTAACCCAAGCTCCGTTCCGGCCGGCCTGGTGGTGCCGGAACGGCCATCTCCAGACGATCTGGGGCCCGCTCTTCCGCCGTGACCGGATCCGGTCGCGGCGGGAGCGCGTCGTCCTGCCCGACGGCGACTTCGTCGACCTCGACTGGGTGGACGGCCCGGCGTCGCCCGGCGCTCCCCGCCTGCTCGTCCTTCACGGCCTCGAGGGCTCCTCGCGCTCCCACTACGCCGCGGGCCTCATGCGGCACGCCGCGGCGCGTGGGTGGCGCGCGCTCACGCTCAACTTCCGCTCGTGCAGCGGAGAGCTGAATCGGCGCCCGCAGTTCTATCACTCGGGTCACACCGACGACCTCGATCACGTCGTCGGGCTTCTGCTCGAGCGGGACGCCGACGCGCCGATCGGCGTCGTCGGCGTGTCGCTCGGAGGCAACGTGCTCCTCAAGTGGCTCGGTGAGCGCGAGCTCGACGCGCCGAAGCAGGTGGTCGGTGCCGTTGCCATCTCGGCGCCGTTGCGCCTCGTGCCGTGTGCGCGTGTGCTCGACCGGGGCCTCAGGAAGTACGTGTACACCGCGAGCTTCCTCACGTACATGCGTGACAAGGTCCGACGGAAGGCCGAGCGCGACCCGGACTTCGCGATCCTCGTGGACCTCGAGCTCGCCCTGCGCGCGCGCACCTTCGGCGAGTACGATCGGGCCGTGACCGCGCGCCTGCACGGGTTTGCCGACGAGCACGACTACTGGGTCCGGGCGTCGAGCGGTCCGTATCTTCGGCGGATCCACCGGCCGACGCTTCTGATCAGCGCCCTCGACGACCCGCTCGTGCCGCCCGACGCGCTCCCGGACCCGTCGACGCTGCCGCCGTGGGTACGCACCGAGTTCACGCCGCGGGGCGGTCACGCGGGCTTTATCGATGGGCGCTGGCCGTGGCGCGTCGACTCATGGGCGGAGCGCCGCGCGGTCGAATTCCTGGGCGCGGTGCTCGCCGAGCGTCGGGGCGTCGGCTAGCATGCCGTCCGTGCGGGCGGACGCGTACGGCCTGCCGGCCACCACGGCGTCGAGCGCCGCGCTCGAGACGTACGACCGGGCGGTGGACGGCCTGCTCGGCTGGGACGCCGAGGCGCTCGACCGCTTCGGCGCCGCAGCGACGACGGATCCCGGGCTCGCCCTCGCTCACGCGGGCCTTGCCATCTGCCAGTTCCTGGACGAGCGGTTCGTCGAGGCCCGGGAGTCGGCGAAGCGGGCGCGGACCCCACGTCGAGGCGATCGCCCTCTTGGTCGAGGGCAAGGCGCACGACGCCGAGGCCGCGATGACCCGGCATCTCGCCGACTTTCCGCGGGACCTGGTGGTGTTCCAGCGGCTCTACTTCGTCTGGTTCTGGCAGGGGAAGTTCGGGGAGATGCTCGACCTCTCGAGCGTGCTGGCCCGGTACTATCCCGGCAGCTCCTTCATGCTCGGCCTCCACGCCTTCGCGCTCGAGCAGGCGGGGCGTTGCGACGAGGCGCTCCGGATCGCGCAGGCGGCGATCGGGAAGAACCCGCGCGACGCCTGGTCGGTCCACGCCCTCGCGCACGCGCTCTACGAGCTCGGGGCGTTCGACGCCGGTGTCACACGCCTGCCTCCGGCGATCCATCCCTGTACGCACCTCGGCTGGTTCAGGAACCACCTGCTCTGGCACCTTATTCTCATGCACCTCGGGCGGGGCGAGTACGAGCGCGCCTCCGGGCTCGGCCGGACCGTGTTCGAGCGCGAGCCCTCGTCGATTCCCGGCGATCTCCACGACTCGATCTCGCTCCTCTGGCGGCTCGAGCTGTGCGGCCTTCCCGTGAAGGATCGCTGGCGCCCGTTCGCCGCGATCGCCGCCGGGCGCCTGGACCGCCAGCCCTTGCTCTTCCACGCGGCACACCTGGCGATGGCGCTCGCCGCGGGCGGCGACTGGGCCACGGCCGAGCGCCAGCTCGGGATGCTCCGCGAGCGGGCCGCGCGCGACCGCCCGGGGCTCGCCGGCCAGGTGCTCGTGCCGCTGGTCGAGGGCCTCCACGCCTTCGCGGCGGGAGACTACCGGCGGACGGTCGAGCGGATCGAGCCGTTGCGCGGGCGGATCGTCGAGCTCGGGGGAAGCCGCGCCCAGCGCGACGTGTTCCACGATACGCTCTACGAGGCGTGCTTCCGCGCGGGTGACCCGGACCGCGCCCGCCGCTACCTCGCGGAGCGCGTGGCGCGCCGTCCCGACCACTATTGGAGAACGCGCGGCCTCTGACGCGCGCCCGCGGGCGCGCGCTCACCGTGGTCCTCGCGGCGGCCCTCCTCGCCGCGTGCGCGTCCCTCCGCGCTGGCGACGCCGGCCTCGTCAGGATCACCCTGCTCCAGATCAACGACGTCTACGTCCTCGGACCCGTGGACGGCGGGCACCGGGGGGGAATGGCCCGGCTCGCCACGCTCGTTCACCAGGCGCGGCGGGAGAACCCGAACACCGTGTTCGTCCTCGCGGGCGACACGCTGTCGCCATCCGTCGAGTCCCGGGTCCTGCGCGGCGCGCAGATGGTCGCCGCGCTGAACGCGATCGGCCTCGACCTCGCGACCTTCGGCAACCACGAGTTCGACTTTGGCCCCGGCGTGCTGCGCGAACGCATCGCCGAGTCGAGGTTCGTGTGGCTCTCGTCCAACGTGGTGGACCGGCCCTCCGGGCGCCCCTTCGGCGACGCGGCGCCCGACCTCCTCCTGACCTTCGACGGCGTCCTCGTCGGTTTCCTGGGGCTGACGACGCCCGAGACGGCGTCGGTGTCGAGCCCGGGCCCCAACGTCGTCTTCGGCGACCCGCGCGTCGCGGGCGGCGAGGCGGCGGCGCGTCTCAGGGCGCGGGGCGCGCGGGTCGTCGTGGCGGTCACCCACCAGGGCATCGCCGCGGACCGAGCGCTCGCGGCGGCCACCGGCCCCGACGTGATCCTGGGCGGCCACGAGCACGAGCCGCTGATCGCCGAGGAGGGCAAGACGCTCATCACCAAGGCGGGCTCCGACGCGCGGTACCTGGTCCAGGTCGACCTCTGGGTCGCGCGGGACGGCCCGCTCGTCGAGCGCTCGTGGACGTTCCGCGAGGTGAGCCGGCGCGTCCCGGCCGACCCGGCCGTCGAGGCGCTGGTGCAGGGCTACGCGCGCCGGCTCGAGGGGGACCTCGACGTCGTCGTCGGCCGCACGGCGGCGGACCTCGAGGCGCGCTCGGGCAGGCTCACGACGGGGGAGACGAACCTCGGCGATTTCGTCGCGGACGCGATGCGCGAACGGCTCCAGAGTGAGGTCGCCCTCATCAACGGCGGCGCGATCCGCGGCAACCGCACGCTGCCCGCCGGCCCCCTCACGCGACGCGACGTCGGCGAGCTGCTGCCGTTCGCCAACGTCGTGATGAAGCTCGAGATGACGGGGCGCGAGCTCTCGCGGGCGCTCGAGCACGGGCTCGCGCAGGCCGAGCACCAGGGTGGCGGGTTCCTCCAGGTCTCGGGCGTCCGCCTCGTGTGGGACCCGACGAGGCCCGTGGGCGCCCGCATCGTGCGGGCCGAGGTCGGTGGCCGGCCGCTCGTCGACGCCGCCGTGTACACGGTCGCCGTGCTCGACTACCTCTACCGCGGCGGTGACGGGTTCACTGAGTTCGGCCGGGCGCAGGCGCTCGTGAGCCGCGAGAGCGGCCCGCAGCTCGGCGACCTGGTGCTCGACGCGATTGCGCGGCACGGGACGATTGCGCCGGTCATGGACGGCCGAATCAGGCGTGCCGGGAACTGACGATCACCGCTCGGGCGGCCGCCGGTGCCCCCACGGCTGCGCCGCCTCGAAGGCGGCCGCCGCGCGCAGCACGGTGGCGTCGTCCCGCCAGCCCCCGGCGAGCTGCAACCCGACGGGCAGGCCCGCGCGCGTGAAGCCACACGGCACGGAGATCGCCGGGAGGCCGACGACGGTGAAGGCGTAGGTCAGGAGCGCCCACTCGATGTAGTGTGTCATCGGCTTGCCGTTGATCTCCCTCGGATAGACGACGGCCACGGGGAAGGGCGGCACCGCGGTGGTCGGCGTTACGATCAGATCGTAGCGCGTGTAGAATTCGCGGACGCGGTGCCAGAGCACGGTTCGGATCCGCTCGGCGCGGCCGATGTCGGTCGCCGTCAGCGTCAACCCGTACTCGATGTTCTTCACGAGGTTCTCCTGCATGACGCCGCGCCACTTCCCCAGCTTGTCGGCGTGGCGGGCGACCATGCTGGCGCCGCGGCTCACGTCGACGATCTCGTGAAGGCCGTCGAAGTCCGGGTGAGCCTCGTCGACCCGCGCGCCGAGTGCTCTCAGCAGCGCGGTCGCGGCGTGACAGACCCCGGGCACCTCGTCGTCGACCGGCGTGATCCCGAGGCCGCCGCCCCAGGCGATACGCAGGCCCTTGATCCCCGGCGCTCGCACCGCGTGCGTGAACGTCCGCGTATCGACAACGAAGGAGAGCGGCGCACGGGGATCGGGGCCTGCGATCGCCCTGAGCATCAGGGCGGTATCGGCGACGGTCCGGGCCATCGGCCCCTCGACGCTCCACGGATCCCACGCGAGCGTGGCCGGCCACACGGGAACGAGCCCGGGCGTGGTGCGGAAGCCCACGACGCCGCAGAAGGCGGCGGGGATCCGGAGCGAGCCCCCGAGATCCGAGCCCTGGGCGAGGGGGCCGAGGCCCGTGGCGAGCGCGACCGCCGCGCCGCCGCTCGACCCCCCACACGTAAACGTCGGGTCCCACGGATTGCGCGTCGGGCCGAAGACCGCGTTGAAGGTGTTCGCGCCGGCGCCGAACTCGGGCGTGTTGGTCTTGCCAAGGACGATCGCGCCCGCCGCCTTCAGCCGCTCGACGACCAGGGCGTCGTGCCCGGAGATGCGGTGCTCGAAGATCTTCGAGCCCTCGGTCGTGCGGATCCCCTGGGTGAGCGTCAGGTCCTTGATCGAGACGGGAATGCCGTGCAGGGGGCCGAGCTTGGCGCGGCGCTTGAGCGCGGCGGTGGCGCGCCGGGCGGCGGCGAGCGCCTGCTCGGCCGCAACCGTGCAGTAGGCGTTGAGGGGCGGGTTCACCTTCTCGATACGCTCGAGAACCGCACGGGTCAGCTCGAGCGGCGAGACTTTGCGGCGGCGGAAGAGCGCGACGAGCTCGGTGGCCGGGGTGAAGCAGAGATCGGTGTCGGTCATCGCGCCAGAACCTTCCTCGGATCCAACGCGTCGCGTAGTCCGTCGCCGATGTAGTTGATGGAGAGGACGGTCAGGAAGATCGCGGTGCCGGGGAAGATCGCCCAGTGGGGGGCGAAGTCGAGGTTGTCCTTGGCGTCGAACAGGAGTCGTCCCCAGGTCGGGATGTCGGGCGGGAAGCCGAGGCCCAGGAACGAGAGCGTGGACTCGGCGATGATCGCCGCCGCGACGTCGATGGTCCCGGCCACGATGACGGGGCCCATCGAGTTCGGCAGGATGTGGCGGACCACCTGGCGTAGTGGCGGCGCGCCCAGCCCGCGCGCGGCCTCGACGAACTCCTTCTCGCGTAACGACAGGAACTGGGCGCGAACCAGCCGCGCGACCGGCATCCAGCGCAGGCCCCCGATGACCGCGACGATCAGGATGAAGACACCGGCCTCCGGGCCGAGCGCCTTTCTGAGCGCGTCGCGGAAGAGATAGACGATCAGCAAGAGCAGGGGTAGCCCGGGGAGCGACAGGAACATATCGGTGATCCGCATCAGCGTGTGGTCCACCGTGCCGCCGACATAGCCAGCCGTGGCGCCGATGGCGGTCCCGATGGAGATCGCGATCAGCATCGCAACGATGCCGACCGCGAGCGAGATGCGCCCACCGTAGAGCATGCGCGCGAGGAGATCCTGGCCGAGGTCGTCGGTGCCGAGCGGGTGCGACCACGAGGGGGTTCTGAGCTTGGCCTTGAAGTCGATTTCGTTGACCGGCACGCGCCAAACGAG
>WNGM01016431.1_pt1 | contig 11220 bp, 11 predicted proteins | sample 5400571 | NCBI WGS metagenome assembly WNGM01 (sample SAMN13153378, study PRJNA577476) | soil metagenome | isolation source: 100 cm soil or saprolite under Garry oak tree replicate 2 | place: USA:California | collected 2016-06-15 | reverse complement strand
GGGGTGGGGCCTCGCAGAGAGAATTGGAAAGCCCTGCCTCAACACCTGAGCCACTTGTGCATTTTGCTCCAAAATGGTACGCTGGCTCTGATGAGTCTTTCAGAGAAATGATCCTCCCTGAGTGCGTCTCCGTAGTGGGTTAACTGCTTATCTTCTTTACAGAACACCAGGGGTGAGTTCATCTCGCAAGGATGGAGTTTCGCTCTCGCTCCTTCTGTTCTCAGGCATATCCATAAAGTAAGGACTGCTTGCCCTGAGTGAACACTCAAAGAAAGAAGGATACCCGATGTCAACACAAGACAACAAGGCTCTTGTTCAGCGGTTCTATGAGGAGGTCATTAATCAAAAGAACCTGGCTGCACTTGACCAGTTCGTCTCCCCTACTGCTGTCAACCATACCGTGCCTTCGGGCCTACCCCAGGGGCCGAGCCAATTTCTCAGTATGCACCTCACTGCCTTCCCTGACGTGAAAGCTACCGTGGTAGACCTTCTGGCTGACGGGGACAAGGTGGTGGCCTTGGTTAGCATCCATGGCACCCACCAGGGTGCGTTCAGGGGAATGGCAAGATGGTGGAGCATTGGGGTCTGGCTGACCGGCTCAGTGCGCTCCAGCAACTGGGCGTTGTCCCTCCACCAGGATAGGTGCGCTAATGCTCTCTGCGTCTGGGTTCAGTGTTACTTTCTAGTGGACTGTCAATCTTGATGTGCTAGACAGAAATGTAGGGGCGATGCTTGCCATCGCCCTACTGATCATGTCTCACCTATCAATTGAACCTTGACAGTTCATTAGCTTTAAACTCGTTCCATATATTCCCCTTTCTCGGTATTGACGCGGATCCAGTCGCCTGGGGAGATGATGTGTGGGACCAGCACCACCAGGCCAGTTTCAAGTCGTGCTGGCCCCTCCATCGTGGCATGCCAGTAGTGACCAGACATCTCCACATCCTTGACGCGCATCACCACCGATGCGGGTAAATCTACTCTAACCGGCTCGTCATTGAGCAGGAACAGGTCGAGTTGCAGTCCATCGACGATGTATTTGCTCGCCTTGCCAAGCATCTCAGCAGGGAGCATAATTTCATCCGGGGTATCGGGATCCAGGATGCCGGTATCCACGAAGTGGTACAGCTCGCCATCCCAGTACATAAAGGTCACCGGGAGGCGCTCAATCGGGACCAATTTGAACTTGGGGCCCGCATCCAGCGTCCGTTCAATGATGGTGTGTGTGCGCAGGTGCCGCAGCTTCAACCGTATATTCGCCTTACCACGCCCCTCAGTGACGTGCTGCCAATCAAGGACCGTATAAGGCTCCCCCTCGATATCGAGCGTGAGACCTTTTTTCATTTCGTTCGACGATATCATGAAGCACTCCTCTTCTGCGATGCATCATATCTCCTAGAAGGTCTGGAAGGAACAGACCTTCTAAGAGAGAACACGTCTGGTGAGGAGTGAAAGAATGACAGCTTTGCAAAAAAATTGACGGGCACCCCCTTTTGAAGATGCTTGACCAGCAGCGGGTGTCCGTCAAATCTTTTGCACGACCATGAGAGGGGCAAGCCCTCTCACTACTATACACGAGCCTGCGAAGCAGCTCCGTCGTATAGTAGTGGCACCCCTTGCGGGTGCCATGCTCCCTTGCGGGTCTCATGCTTCTCGACCTTGTTCGCAAAAATTTGACGCTCACTCACCAGCAGCGCTAAACTTGACGCAGTGTTCGCAAGGGCCTCCAGCAGTCTAGGGTGTCCCAATCTGCGCATCAGGTGCATCACTTGAAGCGATGATAGAACCCTGATAGAGGTCCGTTCCGAAAGGTAGATCAGCGTTATTCGCTCCATTGCTTATCAGGATTCCTACAGCTTGCTGTTCTCTCCCCTCGGCCAGGACGTGTACGAGGACGCGCATCCCAGAATCAACTTGAGAGGAGTCAACAGGCTCTTCTGCTGGATGCGGGTCGTACACCGTCAACTTGGTCTCCTGGAAACCGGCCTGCTTGAGTTCGTTCAGCGCCTGCTCAGCCTTTGCATGCTCTCTAAACACACCTACCATGTACGAATAAGCCATAGCTTCATGTGTGCTCGAATTCGTCGTTGTGTCCATAGGTAACTCCTTTCCCAATTGTTGCTAGTGCTAGCACGTGTCGGATCGCCTCCCGGTTTCAGCGCTAATTATGGGGGCGTATGGTAGCATAGGACGCCCCTGCTCCAACCACACTCACAACGCCATCTGATAAATGCAACGATTGAGATGCGAAATACGTGTAAAATGTAATGCTCCTGTCAACCTTAATTTGATGCAGAGAAATGTAGTAGCTCCCCGATTTATCGAGGGAGCCCGATTTATCGAGGGACAATCCCTTGCGTGGCAAGAGAGACTGGGGGCTCTCAGCCAGGTCTCACATTTCAATTGAAGGTGGTCAGAGTAGTAATAAGGAGACACTATCATGTTGAGACGACGAGATAACAACCCTTCGGGCTCCTCTCACCATGCACGTATGCACACGCTCGCAGGTGCAGGGAAGGGAGTGATTACCGGGCAGTCAGTGCTCGCCTTGCAGGTGGGATCCCACCAGGATCCAGGCATAAGACGCAAGCACAGACCGAACGAAGATACCATCCTGGTCACCCAGGGGAGCGTGCCTTCCGCCTCTCCCTCCACTTCGCCGAAACCATTCGCCCTCCTCATAGTGGCAGACGGTATGGGAGGACAGGCGCATGGGCAAGAAGCGAGTCGGCTCGCTGTGCGGTCCCTGGCCAAATATGTGTCTGGCTCCCTCGGCTCGCAGCAGATGAAGCCAGGGGCAGTTCTCGCCCTCCTCACCGCAGGCGTCCAATATGCCAACCAGTTGGTGTATCAGCACAACCGGGAGCAGAGAGACAATATGGGCACGACGATGACGGCAGCCCTGGTCATGGATAACACCGCCTACGTAGCGCATGTGGGCGATAGTCGGCTTTACCTTTATCGCGAACCCAGGGGACTCGCGCAGATCACACAAGATCACACGGTCGTGGCCTCGCTCGTAGCAGCAGGCGTCATCAAGTCTAAGGACATCTATACCCATCCCATGCGCAATCGCATCTATCGCAGCCTGGGCGACAAAGCCACCGCGGAAGTGGATGGCTATACCGTGCCGCTAGCTGCCGGTGACCTCCTGCTGTTGTGCTCCGATGGGCTGTGGGAAATGGTGCGCGACCAGCAGATCGCAGCCATCTTGACCACACACAGGCCTCACCCATCAAAGACAGCCCATGCCCTCGTCCAGGCAGCATTGGCAGGTGGGGGGGAAGACAATGTCAGCGTCATTGTGGCGCAGGTGAGCAAAGTATAGGTCTCTACCCGCAGGCCAGAGGCTACTCTGCACGTTTCGTCAGGGGCAAGGTAAATAAGAAGGTAGAGCCCTCGCCCTTGATGCCGCTGCTCTCGACGGTGATCGTCCCACCCATGGCCTCGACCAGTTGTCTTGTGATGAAGAGTCCCAGGCCACTTCCTCGAACCGTGCCGTACATGTCACGGTCCAGGCGCACGAATTTATCGAAGATGACCTCCTGTTTGTCAGCAGGTATGCCCAAACCGCGATCAATGACACTGACCCGGACCATGCCTGCTTCCTGCTCTCCCGCGGCGGTCACACGAATGGGCGTTTGCGGTGGCGAGTAGCGCAGCGCATTCGCCATCAGGTTGTGGAGTACCTGCTTCAGGCGCATCTCATCTGTCCAGACCAGCATGCTTGGAGCAATGTCTACCTCGATGGAGCGCTGCTGCTGAAGAAGCAGCGGCTCAAAGAGATCGATCACGGCAGTGCAGATGTCCCCGAGCGCCATGCTGGCGAAGTGCAAGGTCGCGGCATCCACTTCAAGACGACTTGCATCCATGATGTTGGCCTGGAGCAGCACTAACTCGTCACAGGCGCGGCATGCTTTGTCGAGAAACGAACGCCGTATGTCGGGGCTGGCATCGTCCATCTCACGCAGGAGTTCGAGGTAGCCCTGCATGATGGTGAGAGGCGTGCGAAATTCATGGCTGGCGGTCAGGAGAAACGCATCTTTGAGTTGGTCGAGTTCGCGGAGTTGTGCGTGCGCGACGCTGAGTTCGTTGTACAGGCGAGCATTTTCGCGGGCTGCGGCCGTCTGCTTTTCCAGACGAGCCCACAGGCGCGGATAGGCTGCACCAAGAAGGCCGATAGCGAGCAAAATGAGGACAGAGAGGCCAACAGATTGTATCCAGTGTGCCGTAGAGATCAGGTCAGGCTCCCAGGACTGGGTAAACGTCGCCCAGATGCCCACCAGACTCGCCATTGCTCCTCCTGCAGCGCAGAGGTACAGGATCCAGCGCGGTGCAATGAGTTGGTCGGGGAGGCTTTCGAGCAATGTGCGGAAACGACCTAAGAGAATAGGCAGATCCAGGAAGAGGATAAGCATGGAGAGGCACCAGATGACGGCGGTCGTGGCCTGGGAGACAGCATAGACTTCTAGAGGGAACCTTGCCATCTGAGGAGCGAAAACGAGAGATCCTAGTAAGAAGGTGGACACAACGATGGTAAGAGCGATGATCGTTTGGATGGTGGTGGCGCGGGACGGGGCTGCGAAGCGGTTTACACGGGCCAGGCCCGCTGGAAGACGCTGATCTACTGCAGCGACAAACAGGATGCGCGCAAAGGCAACATGATACAGCACAGCGGTCATGACGAAGAAGCAGACGAAGCTACAGCCGACGATGACGGCAGCAGGAATGCCAAATACCATCTGTACCACAATGAGTGTCGAGTACAGGACACCCGCGGTCTGCTCCGGCACGACCACCTTGACGCCAAATGTCCCCAGCAGGTAGGCAAGCAGCACCAGTGGTGGCCCCCAGCGCAGGAAGAGCCTGGCGGCATGAGGCCGCGTTGTTTCGGCGGTCATGTTGAATGGCACTTCCACACCAAGCAAGCCCAGGACGATCACACTGAATAAGACGATGCTCTGGATGCCGAAACCGTGCTGGCTGGTGGTCAGCGCTGGCTGCGGGGGATGACCACTCAGAAGCCAGACGATCCCTCCCAACCCAACGACAGCAATCCCCAGCAGGTACAGGAGGATGACGATCTTGGCTATGCGCATGATCAGGCGCAAGGGCCAGGTGGAGAGCCACCCTGCGAGGAGCAGGACCCCGGCTCCGAGGAGACCTTGTTGCCAGGGTGCCGCCAGCCAGGTGGTACTGGCGCCAAGCCACACTCTCCCAATGCCGTTGACCATCACGAGTACGGCAACACAGGCGCTGAGCAGTGCCATGATTCCAGCGACCCAGGCGCAGAAACCGGCCAGGAAACCCCAGAGCGGCCCCAATGCTCGATGGGTCCAGACATAGATCGACCCATCGACCGGCATGAAGCGCGTGAGTTGTCCCGTTACGATCACCCCTGGAAGGAGAAAGGTGACGGCGCCAATCACCCAATAGAGATAGATAGCCTTTCCTACCCCATGCGTCGCATCTACGATGGAGACGGTAGGGATGTAGAGGACACTCGTAATGAAGAGAGCAAGCAAATCGACTCGTGAGAGGACCCGAGGCAATACCTGGCCAGTTCGTTGTTCCGAAGGCAGGGGGGCACCCAGAGCATGTTGCATGGGGGTAGGTGTGTACTGCCCTTCCAGTTCGCTCATCGCTCTACCTCTTTGTATCGTTCTCTTGTGACTTTTCAGGTCTCCCTTCTATTCACTATATAGATTCGGACAAATATGTAACCTGGCATAGTCACGTTTCAACGGACTTGGCCCTGGGCAGCACCCTATATGATGGGGAGACCTGGCCAGGGAATTGGCCCGCTTGGGTCAGAGAACAAGAGCAAACCGATGAACGACACCCAGACGAGTGTCCACTATCCCAAGCCGCCCCTGCCTGCCCGAATCCTGGCCAACGCGATAGCGACGACCATCTTGCGTTCCCCATGGCATAGGATGAGGAGCGACCGGCTCCTGCTTCTCACGTTTACCGGGCGCAAGAGCGGGAAGGAGTTTACGACGCCGGTGCGCTATGTGCAGGAGGGCGAAACGCTGAGGCTTCGGGTGGTGAGGTCTCCCTGGTGGAAGAATCTGGTTGGGGAGGCCACGGTGCATGTCCTGCTGCGTGGGGAAATGCGCACCGGCACAGCAGAGGTGCTCCCTGAAGAAGGGGATATGGTCGTGGTCAAGGTCCACCTGAAAGGCTAAACGGCCCGCTTTCCGTACGAACGGACCGGAAGACAACGCGAAGCGCTTCGCGTTGTCTTCCGGTCCATTTTCACGATTCTAGTTCCATCTGAATGCCAAATTGTTCCCGCAGTTGCTGCTGGTTCTCTGCTTATCTGACGAGAGAGCGGGTGATGCTCTTGGTGGTAGGGCAGCCGGCGAGGGCCATCGCAAGCTCGAATTCAGCGCGTAACAATTGGAAGATGTGGCGCACACCGAGTTCCCCATTTACCGCCAGGCCCCAGAGGATGGGGCGGCCAAGGAGGACGGCGCGAGCACCAAGGGCCAAAGCTTTGAGGACATCTGTCCCGCGACGCACGCCGCCATCGACGTACACTTCGCAGCGACCCGCAATGGCCTCGACAACTTCGGGCAGGGCTTCAATGCTGGCGGCGACACCGTCGAGTTGACGACCACCGTGGTTGGAGACAATAATACCGGCGGCGCCATATTCCAGGGAAAGACGTGCATCTTCCGCTGTGAGAATGCCTTTGAGCAGGATGGGAAGTTTTGTGATGGAGCGTAGCCAGGGGAGGACCTCCCAGGTAAGAGCTTCGGTGATGGAGGTTTCCTCTCCATTGCTGCTATTCTCCATAAGAGGGGAGACGTTGCCACTGGCCACAGCGGGAGCGTGAGCTTGAAGGTGACTGCTCAACTGGTTGCGCAGGTCACACTCTCTTCTGCCTCGGCGTGGCGTATCTACGGTCAACACAAGAGCGCTATAGCCCGCTGCTTCAGCGCGTCTGATCAGGCTTTCCGCCTGGCGGTAGGAGTCGATGTAGAGCTGAAACCAGCGGGGGCCCTGGCCCGCCTGTGCGATCTCTTCGAGGCTGCGCGTCGACTGGGTGCTCACGACCATGAGGGTGCCGGCCTGCTGGACTGCACGCGCAGTGGCGCATTCTGCATCAGGATGAGCCAACCCATGTGCTGCAGTTGGGGCAGCCAGGATCGGCATGCTCACGGAAGTGCCCAGCACGCTCGTCCGCAGATCGCACGTGCTGGCGTCGACCAACATGCGTGGGCGCAGTCGCAGTTGCTCGAAGGCGATTCGATTGGCACGCAGGCTCACCTCATCCTCACTTCCGCCCTGATAGTAGTCCCAGGCCCAGGGAATGTGCGCCATACGTTGCCCCGCGAGCGCTTCATAGTCAAAAAGGTTGATCGGTTGCATTTCAATGTCCTCCCAACACATATTACATGTATTAAGGGCAAGGTTCAATTGTGAGGACGAGTCCTTGATAGTTTGCACATTCACACACTGATCACAGCGAAATCCTGATAATTGTACCTTTGCCATACTCATAAGTGTATGAGTATGTCGAATCAACCATAATCTGACATTTATACCAATTTCTGTTATTAAAAACTTGACAATGTCAGGTAGATATCTTATACTAGCGTCATGAGAGAAGTCTATCGTAGGTGTTGAATACAAATATGTTCATGTAAGGTAAGGTATCATGCCTGACGGTGATAAAGTACATGCGCATCTCGCGCCCATATACAAGAAATCGCGGATCAGGTAGCAAGACAAGAAGCGCTTGCTCCAGTTGTACCAGTAGAGCAGCTACTTCAGTTATATCAGTGTTATGTCCACGAGTGGGATAGCGTTCAACATATCATCGGACAAGGGCTGCTAGTAACTGTATAGCATGGCAGAAGCTTACTAAAAGGAGCTGGTTAGTATGGATACCGATATTCTCGACACCATTGATATGCGCGAAATGGGGAAAGAACTCCAGCAGGCACGCATCAAGCGAGGGATGACACAAGAAGATGCTGCTAAGGTCATCGACGTCGCGCGCACGACCATTACGGCGATTGAGAAGGGTGAGCGACGTATCAAAGCAGGGGAGTTAATCAAACTAGCCCAGGCCTTTGGTCGCCAGGTCAGCGATTTTGTTCGTCCAGTTCCGAAAATCGAACCTTTCCAGGTACAGTTCCGTGGCCCATACACGCGCACCGACGAAGATGCTGCGGCCATTGCCACCTACATTGATGAGCTTGAACGGCTGTGCCGCAATTATCTTGAGCTTGAACAGATCACCAGTTCACCGCTGATGCGCAAGTATCCACTTGAATATGAGATAGCCGGGCTGCGGACGGCGCAGGCCGCAGAGAGCGTTGCCATCGAAGAACGGAACCGGCTTGGATTGGGTGATGGACCGATTCCCATCTTACGCGATATCCTTGAACAGGATGTTGGTCTGCGTATCTTTTACCTTCCACTCCATCCATCAAAGTTTTCAGCCATCTACCTCTATACTGAGCAGTTGGGAGGCTGCATTGCCATCAATAGCCTGCATCCAGAAGAACGCCGCCGCTGGTCGTTAGCGCATGATTACGCTCATTTCCTGGTGCATCGCTATAAACCAACCGTGTTAATCGAAGAAGGTTATCAGCGCCTGCCAGAAAGCGAGCGCTTTGCTGACGATTTTGCACTCTACTTTCTCATGCCAACTGCTGGCTTGACGAGACGCTTCAATGATATCAGGCGTATGAAAGGGAAAATAACGCCCGCAGATCTCTGCACCCTGGCCCACTACTATGGTGTGTCCGTTGCAGCCATCACGCTCCGTCTTGAGGATTTGAACCTTCTTCTCACCGGTATCTGGGATAAGCTGCGAGAAGGCGGGTTTAAAGTTCGTGAAGCGCAGCGCCAACTCAGCCTTGGAGCTATTCCCGCCCGTGATGAGAAATTACCCATACGTTATCAGTATCTCGCCGTTGATGCTTTCGACCAGGCGCTCATTAGCGAAGGACAATTTGCTAAATTCCTCGGAGTCGACCGGCTTGAAGCACGACGTGTCGCAGAGATATTGCGGCAGCATACACAGGGTGTGACAGATGATACTACCATAAATCTTGATATGACTCAGTCGTTGGGGGCGTAGGAGGATAGCGTTGACGACTGGAGTTGTTTTCTTACACAAGTGCATTATCCTGGACGCCTGCTGCATTATCAATTTGTACGCGTCAAGACAGTTCGGTCACATCCTTGAGGCTATTCCTGCATCAGTCGCTGTCGCAACTTATATCCGAGAGAAGGAGGCGCTTAAGATTTATGGCGGCCCCGCTGAGGATGTGATGCAGAAAGAAGAGCAGATCGACCTGCTACCATATATTGATCGCGGCTTGCTGCTGCCTGTGTCACCTGAATCTGAGGCCGAAAACGTTACCTATGTGAACTTTGCCGCCTCTCTTGATGATGGAGAAGCTATCACCGGCGCCATCGCGGTACATCGAAATTGGGCCATTGGCAGCGATGACCGGCGAGCTATCTCCCTTTTTGCAAAAGAGGCTCCGCAACTGCAGCGCATATCGACGCTAGAGTTGATGAAACATTGGGTGAATAGCACTGGTCTACCAGCGGATGTAGTTCGTAGTGCGCTGCGAAACGTGCGTTTCAGGGCTAAGTATGAACCTCACTCCAGACACCCGCTCTATCATTGGTGGCGAACATATATGGAGAGCTAACTTGAGAGGAGACCGAGTATGCCCTGACGCTTCTTTCTCGTGTCACGGTCGTAAGTATGGAAACGGTGCTCCTGGCCCTTGACAATCACTGTCCCCCGCGCTATAATCGTAACGTACAGTACGTTACTAAAAATGAGGCCAGTAGCAATGGAACAGAGACAGAGCAGACGCGTCCAGCAGACCCGCGAGCGGCTCCGCGTCGCCGCCCACCGGCTCTTTCTTCAACAGGGATACCTGGCGACGAGCATCGATGCCATTCTGGCGGAGGCTGGCATTTCCTCGAAGGAGACCCTCTACCGCCACTATGCCAACAAAGAGGCACTCTTTGTCGACGTCCTGGCCCACCTGACGCTTTCGCAGCCGGGCTTTTCCGAGAAGCTTGCAGCCCTCCCCGCGCCCCATGATCTGCCATCGCTGCGCCAGGCCCTTACGCAGCTTGCCCGCGAGATCCTGTCGATGATGAGCCAGCCTGGGTATCTGGCCCTGGTGCGTATCATCATCGCCGAGGCGCCGCGCTTCCCGCAGCTCGGCCCTTTGTTTTTCTCGACCGTCCCGCAGCGGGGCCTCACCATCATCGCCGCACTGCTGCGTGCAGCCAGGGAGCAACAGATTATTGCCGGCGTGGACTTCGACGCCGTGACGCACGCGTTGCTCGGCGGACTGTTGACCTATGCCATACTGAACCTCATGCTTGCGGGGGAGGAGGCGCAACCTCCCCCACTCGACCGCGCTGACGCGATAGTCGAGGTGATCATGCGCGCACTGACACCGGAATAGGTGTCCCTTTGCTTTTTCTCCAGGAGGACAGGATGTCTCACAAGCGCATACGCACCTTTAATAAGCACATCACCAATCCGCTCTTACACACGTTTGCGAGCTGTTCCCGCGGCCCGTTTGCCGTTATTCGTCACGTTGGTCGCCGGAGTGGAAAGCCGTATGAGACCACGATCATGATTTGGCCGCTGGGAGATGGTTTTGTGATCGCGTTAACCTATGGGGAGTCAGTGGATTGGTATCGCAATCTTCTGGCTTCCGGACATGCTACGCTGCTCTGGCATGGGAACGTCTATGCGGTCGAAAAACCGGAACAGATCGATGTCGAAACAGCCCTGCCCGCGTTTCCTCCGGCTTTCAGACCGATCTTGCGCAGGCGTGTGCAGCATTTCGTGCGGGTGAAGTCAGCCGCTCCTGAAGCAGTCAGGATTTAATGTTGTTCAAACCAGATAAGGAGGCCATTCATGGTTGCTCTGAAAACGCTCATTTTCACGATCCTGGTTCCGGGGACAATACTCATCCTCGTCCCCTGGCTCCTCTTGCAATCGTCGGGAGGGGCGAATCTCACCCTATCACTCTGGCTGATTGGTCTGCTCCCTCTGCTGCTGGGAGTGGGACTCTACTTCTGGTGTGCCGGGGCGTTCACCTTCATCGGCAAAGGAACCCCAGCGCCCATCGACGCGCCGGTCTTCCTGGTCAGAGAGGGGCCTTACCAATGGGTGCGCAATCCGATGTATCTTGGCGTCCTTTCGGTGGTCATCGG
>WNGM01025643.1_pt1 | contig 11221 bp, 11 predicted proteins | sample 5400571 | NCBI WGS metagenome assembly WNGM01 (sample SAMN13153378, study PRJNA577476) | soil metagenome | isolation source: 100 cm soil or saprolite under Garry oak tree replicate 2 | place: USA:California | collected 2016-06-15 | reverse complement strand
CCTACGCGGTTCGTATCAGGAAGCGATAGAGCTAGTGGAGAAGGTTGATTCCATGCAACCTCTTCTTCACAAGAAACTGAAAATGGGAACGGCTTGGATTTACGCTCGGTCCGGCAATATCGAAAGGGCCAGACAGGTCTTCGAAGAGACTGTAACAGTACCAGGGAGAGACTACGTCACCGCGGTCGATTTCGCCAGATATTATTGTGCCGTGGGAAACATCGACCTAGCGTTTGAGATGCTTGATCGCGCCTTCGAGAATCACGATCCGGAACTCTGCACGATCAGATCTGACCTGACGCTGCGAGCCCTTTACTCCGATCCCCGCTGGGCTGCGTTCCTAAGAAAGATGAAAATAAGCTAGGCTAGCGAAAAAATCTTAGAGCGCGATCCCTGGCCCCAGAAAAGGAGTCACAGAGGGGCTTGCGAATTGTCTCGAACAAGACGAAAAACAATGAAACCGCCGGGATTCAGAGGGAAATTCTACCAGCCTAGTCGGAGTAAGGCAGGTGGCCCTCGAAGGTGCGCAAGGTGCGGCAAGGTAACTGTGGTTTCAAGGCATGGACTCTGTCCAGAGTGCAAGAAGATTCTCGGCAAATGGGTGTAGGAATTTCTACATTCTGCCAGCTTTTAGTTTCACCCATCTCAATATCGGATTGGAAAGCTCGAAATAGACCGGTAGATGCATACTCAGAAGCGCAATCATGTCTCAGGAGAAACGGCTTAGGTTCCGAATCCGGACCCGTGACCAAGAAATCGAGCTTGAAGGAGACTTCGAATACGTCCGAGACAAATTCGAGAACCTAGTTGAGAACTTACGACTCAAAGACGGAATAGTATCGACGAGACCGGAACCGGTCCAGACCCTAGAAGCCTCTGAACCGTCTGACTTGCTAAAAGGAATAGTACAGTTTAGCGGAGAGGGACGACCCTATCTCACTGTCCCAGCCGATTCCTTGTCAGCAAAGGAAGCTCTCGCGCTCGTACTCTACGCAACTCACCCCAAGACGTTCGGAGACGACGAACTCAGCACCCTTCTCGGATCCTCATGGAAGACGACAAGCGGAGCCGTCGTAAGGGCGCGTGCAAGCGAGTTGAAACGCGAAGGCAAACTGATCGCCGAGAAAGGCTCCTATGTACTATCCGGTGCGGGGGTACAATGGGTCACGGGAGAAGTCATACCCAGTCTCAAGAAAACAATTCAATGATTAAAGCAACCTCTCACTCTCATATCCCGTGTAGCACAATATCGATTGACGAAGCAAGACGCAGTAGTCCACGAGGGCACTGAATCTGCACGGTGCACTATCTACTGCGACGCCCTTTGTTAGTTTCCAGCCTAAGATAAACTGATAAACTTAGACGATTCAAATATTTGTCAATGAGTCAAAGAATCTCAAAGGAGGGGTTGAGTAGCTATTACACCTATATGCGTACTCTCTACGAAAAAGCTCGACAGGATGTCCTTTGGCACCTTAACCGGTTTCTTGATGAAAGCGAGGCAATATCGGACTTTCGAGATTCAATAAGAATCATTTCTCGCGTAAAATCAGAAGAGTCCATTTTCAGAAAGTGCAGTCGAGACAACGTTGCTTTGGTTGGTGAAATCCCCATAAGGATCGAAGACATCATCGGAATCCGTGCTGCGACCGCCAACAAAGAACAGGCTCGCGTTCTTTTCAAGACTCTTGAGGACACAAAGGATAATTGGTTCTGTCTCGCAAACGGGCTCCCGAAGTTTATTCCATACACGGTCGCAGAAAGGAGCAAATATTCGCTTCAAAGCGGCTATCAAGCATACCACATTACATTCGTTTTCTCCCAGAGTTACAAGCCGATCACCGAGGAAGCTCAGTGGCCGGTCGAAATTCAAGTGATGTCGCAACTGTGGGAATTTTGGGCCGACTACAGCAGGAGATATTTCTACGGCGCATCACCGACAAAGACTACTTCGACTTACAATGTTGTCGTTTCAAAGCTGCTCGACGCAGCAGATGACCTTATGATTGCCACGACTGATGCCTTTCGACAGCAGAAGAAAAGCGAAATCTTGGAAAGTTGAGCAATTGATCATGAATGTTCACAAAATGATAAATCCGACACATCCAAGCATCCAACGAAGAGGCCAATAATTATGGTTGCTTCTGTCGAAACGAACTTCATTCAAGAGGTCAGAGAAACCATGAAGGGTTTTCCTGGCGAAAACGAAGGTCAAAGGTTTGCGCGGGCGGTATTGGAGTTCGCTTATGGTCTCCCACACGATGAGGCAATAAATGCAAATTCCTGCGATGGGAGCCTCGACCGTGGACTCGATGCCTGTTTTTCAGACACGGATTATTTCTACTTGATGCAATTCAAGTATCATGATGATCCTGCTGGTAAGGCCATTCAGTTCAGCGCGACAGGCCCTGGTCATCAGCTGGTGCATTGTTGGCCTTACGTCTCCAATCTGAATCTCGCCTCGTCGGAGCTCGCACAGAAAAGAATACGGCAAGAATTGTACGATGTTTCGGTTAGGTATCAAGATGAAGTAGACGCTCATGGTAAGAGCGTCAAGCTCGTGGTAGTGGAGTGGGCCGACGGATCCGTAGATGAGGCTGGACACTCGGCCAAAGTATGGCTTGATAATTTGCCAATAGGACATCACATAGAATCATTCAACATAGAGAATTTCCAGTCGACTCGTATCCAATGGGAGCAACGAAAAGCTCCGGTAACGCGGTACCAAGGAACCATCGATATGCCATTTTTGGGGGGCGAAGGGAAGATCCAGCTATCAACGCCGCACGAGGCTATTGTCCTTCACGTGCCAGGTAAGGAGTTGGCGGATATGTTTAGGAAAACTGGGGACATATTGTTCGATCCCAACGTAAGATTTGAGCTGACCAAAAGTAAGTTCAATCCCGACATCAAAGCAACTGCGACAAAGGACCCAGGAAACTTTTGGTACTACAATAACGGTATCACGATAATCTGTAGCGACTTCAAAGTCGCCTCCGACCGGCTCGTAATGACCAACCCTGGCGTTGTCAACGGAGGACAAACGATCAAACAGCTAAACCTCGTTGGAAACGTTCCTAAGGACCTGAACGTGCTAGTTCGTGTGATAAAATCTACAGACCCAGTCTTTGATGGAAAAATCGCTCTGTACACCAATTCTCAGAACGCCATTACGTTGCGAGACCTAGTGTCCAATCGCCAAGAACAGATCGTTTACCAAACTGAATTTGCAAAGATCCCCTTTCCATGGTTTTATGAGCGAAAACGAGGAAGCTGGGACATACTAGACCTTCATGAGAGGCAAAAATACTGGGCAACTGGCAGCGGTAAGGGTCGCAAAAGGGAAAGACGTCTCTCCAATGAGCTTGTTGGCAAGGCAATTTTGTCATTTTCCGTCCAGCAACCCGTTGTAGCTAAGACTGACACGCCCGCAATTTGGACCCTTCCTCCCAACGGATACTATCAAGAGATATTCTTCAAGAACCGAGACGTTTACGAACTCGCAGTCGCTACTCTAGTCTACCAAATCCTCGACCTTCAAAGAACAGCGCTTGCAGCGAAGACAGGCGTAGGTGGTCTTGGCTCGAAAGAAGAGATCAAGGATTGCATCCCTCACCTAACATCTCTTGTAGGACGGATCATACGAGAAAAGTATCAAAAAGGTCCCACGAGGGACGATTTTCAGAGAATGTACAAAGACCTGATTGATCCGCAAACACAGTACACGTCGGCGAACAATTTCGTAATGAGCCTGTTTTCTTCTGCCCTGTTTCCGTTCGTTGCCTGGTACAATAGCTCCCGTCGAGGAGCTGATCCCAGATGGGAATCTTCGAACTGGTACAAACAAATAGGGAGTTGGAATATTCCAAAGGATGTGGCGTCGATGGTCCCGGCGTTTGAATTGTACAGAAGTTTTACACCTGCGGCAGATTCGAAGTCTACATCAGCTTTCATCCCATAGAATCATAGGGTCATCTTCCATAATGCTGTGGAGAAACTACTAGTGTAACCGACGGATGAGGCTCTGTGGTAAGACATGATGTGGACTCGCCCGTCGATGCCGCAAGAAATAATTAATGTGCCAGCTCTTAGAATAAAACAACGGGAAACTGAGTTATTCATAACGCGTTTGACCTTATCAGAGATCAATACCCTCTATGACATTGACAGGTTCGATGTTAGCCACAACCCACAAGGCTACCAGCGCGCGCTTGATGATTCTCGCGCAAGGCAGGTGAAACACTACGTTCAGAAGGAACAACCAGGCACGCTCCCCGCCGCAGTCGTGTTCAACTGTCGAGATCCTAAGGGGTTAGTATTCAAACAGAGTCCGAGGGGAGTGGGAAGGCTTTCCATAATGAGTAGACTTTGGTTGGTTGACGGACAACATAGGCTCTCTGGACTCGAAATGGCCGCTCGCACGAATCGTGATTTCGAGAACTATGCAGTCCCGGCTGTGATACTAAACTCACAGGACCGAGGAGGTGAAATGGAGCATTTCTTCGTTATCAACGATCGACAAAAAGGGGTCCCAGTCGATCTAGTCTTGAGATTTCTCGTATCGAAGGACAATGGACATGAATCCTTTCAGCGCAAAGATGAAGTCCGAGCAATTGAGACGACAGATCTTCTCGCTCAAGACAAGGAGTCTTGCTGGTTTAGGAGAATACAGCTAACTAATGAGCCAAGAATGAGGACTCATACCATTACGGAACGGTCCTTTCATCGTTCCCTTCTACCGGCGATAAGGGTTCCGATGGTAAGGCGAGCGAATCCTAAGCAATCAGCCTTGGTCCTGCGGAACTATTGGAATGCGATTCGGGACATTATTCCTGAGCCCTTTGCAGCACCAAACAACTACCTAGTGCAGAGGACTGTGGGTGCTTACACTCTGCACCTACTCTTTCCATATGCATTCGAACAATGCATGAAAGATGGAAGTTTCTCGCAGCCTAATTTTGTCGAAGTCTTGTTGAAGACAAACATGAAGAAGAACGACTGGCGGAGAGAAGTTGCGGGTTCCTATGGGGGAATACAAGGATTCAAGAAGCTCGCGGAGAAATATATTCAGAGGATTCCAGAGACTAGGCTCATTGTGAAGTAATAGAGAATTGTCAGTCAAGTCCCTTGGGGAGCTGCGAAACGAGGACGCGAGAAATCTAGCCACATCTGTAGAGCCAGGGACCGTAGATGTAACAATAACCTCTCCTCCATATTACGATCTTAAGAACTACAACGACAAACGGCAGATTGGTCTCGGCCAGGACTTCGAGCATTATAAGAATGATCTGAAGAGCATTTTTCGGGATGTATATGCCGTAACAAAAAGTTCGGGCTCTTTGTGGCTAGTCGTCGACAATCTTCGAATCGACGGAAAGCTCGTACTTCTCCCATACGAAATGGCTGAATGGGCGAAGAGCGGCCTGAACGATATAAGTCAACTGGTAAGATCCCGACGGACATATGGTCTTTCCAAATCCCTACTCAGGGAAACTGGAGCAAGTGGCAACTATTCAGAGATGAGAAACTCCACGAGTGCCCCTTTCCGCCGGAGCTAGTGGAGAGAATCCTCTTCCTTGCAACTGACGAGGGAGACCTAGTTCTAGACCCATTCGCCGGTTCGGGAATGACGTTAGCAGTTGCTGATTCAATGCAGAGAAGGTTCATCGGCTTCGAGATTAACGAGACGTACCGCAAGAACTTCTGGAATCAGGTTCTACCTGTGATAAGAAGATGGAGTCAGGAGAGAATTGCAGAGGACATTCATTCTAGTGTGATGCAAGACAGCCTAGAGAAGCTGAAGAAACTGAAATATGCAAGGCTTCTGACTCAGCGCATAGTTTCCGATCTCCCAAGGTCAGGCTTGGTGAGCACCTTTGTTTTAGATAGACCTCCAGAGAAATTGGAAATTTATCTGCTTTATGACAACAGCACGTCTCCTCTAGACGATCAACCGCACACGAGCATTCAAGATCAAGTCGAAAAAAAAGTCACCGAGGTTATCGCCCGAAGCGAGCTGAAGACCTTCGGAATCGAGGCGGTGGTATACTCATTGCCTGCTAAAGACTTCGTTAAGAAGAAAGCGGAATCACTGCTTTCCGAGGAACTTTGGCTCTATAAACGTCATCACATGTTCGAGTCGGGAATCAAGTTCGATGACTGGGTAAGAAGCTACGGGGATGATCAGTGGAAGGACAGATATTTCGTAGGAAACACGCCTCCCCTACTAAGTAACATCGGTATTTACCAACGAGAGGTGGACCTGACCAGAGAGAAGACTGCAGACATCTAAGGTCCACCAACTGGCGGTCTAAATATCACGACCATCGATGGAAAGGGTGCGGAGCTGGATTCACCTTCGAATCGAAGGCGACCTTGGATGAATCTGATCTCGCCACGGATGCAATAGTCCCAGAACCACTTCGTGTCGGTTCTAGCGGGCACTAGACAGACCACTGTTGCATTGTTTACTGCGCTCTCATGCCAAGCCTTGCGAACCCATTTCACAATCTCTCTGCCGTACGGAGGATTCATCCAGCATATTTCGTTCGTCCAGGGTTTTCGGAGGCCGTCATCACTCTCGGTGAGAAACTTCCTTACCTTGGTGTTCGATGAATCTGCACACACATCAAGAGTAAATTGAAATTCGGAGTCTAATTGGTCGAAAAATTCTTTAGGCGTTCTATGGTCACTTCTGACAGAACTAAACATCACCTTCCGAATCTTCCATCGCACTATTTTCATCTCTCCCCTTGAATGCCCTAACGTCTAGGTTGGTTTGCTTTTGGGCCCCGCTAACGACATCGACTAAGTTCTCAGATTGCTTGTTAGAGTGCAGTAGATATCAGTTGGTCAAGCTCAGACCGGAGAAGATTATGGCTGCAGAGTAGAAGACTGCTTGGACTCCACCTAGGTCTCAGCTATACCAGCTAGTACGAGTCCTACCACAATTCCCCCGCTGAGCATCAGATCGTACAAGCCCATAGCTGAGCCCCGAAACCCTTTGGTCGCCATGTTGGTATCGCGATGAAGCATGGCGTCTTTGGACTATAGAGAAACCAATCTCGGTTTGACCAAGGAGTAGATAGAACCATGGCTCTTCCCGATTCCGTTTGATATGAATGGATCACGCTTGACTCTCTTACTTAGGGTGAGATAACTCGGGTTAGGAGCGGGAGCATATCCGTGAAACAATGTCTCGGGGGCGGTCTCATACCAGAGTCTCGCCTCTGAAAGTGAGAAGCTCACTAACAAGTCCCTGTCTACGCGCAGTTCTCGTAATAGACGATTTTCAACTTCATCTGTTGAATGATTGCCATTAACGAGTCCCACGTATTCCGTGTAGAATGGGTTTAGCTGGGTTTCTGTGTTGAGCAGGGCGAGGAAGTAGTAATAGACCTCATCGGCAGAGCTTGTGAAGAACCATCCAGGGATATCCGGTTTTTGCCTAACGGGTAGGGTACCGTTTGTTGAAACCCGTCTCGACCTATCATACTGGAGCTGGCCAATTGTTTCTAGTAGAATGAAGCCACTGTCTGGATTGCATAGACCTCTTGTCTTGCGCGCGGGATCAGACCCGTAGTAAGAGTCGACCTTGAGATCGATTGTCATTTTCTGGGCGTTTGGAAGGTTGAGAACAAGGTCGATGTCCTTATCATAGAAGTCTGGATTGGAGTGCACGTCCCGAAGATCCCTGCTATCTTTGTCCTTCGTCAAGTACCGTTTGACTACGGTCAGTCCAAACCATTTGAGCCTCTTTGCAACCAGAGTAGTGCGAACGGGATCCTCTGCCAAGAGAGATCAGAACGCAGTTGGAAACTAAGAGACTTATCTCTTACGAGATTCCTCTTGGGGGAGCGGCCTAGGCTGGGTTGTTGGGAGTCTTGCTGACGACTCTAGCAGAGTCCTCGAACTGCTTATTGCGGTACAACAGATATCCGCTGGTTAAGCTCAAGCCAGAGAAGATTATGGCAGCAGAGTAGAAAACCGCTTGGACACCACCTAGGTCGTCAGCTATACCAGCTAGTACGAGGCCAGCGGCTATTCCTGCGCTTAGCATTAGGCTGTACAATCCCATAGCTGAGCCCCGAAACTCCTTGGCCGCCTTGTCTCCGATGAACGCGAGGATAGAAGGGACGAGTGCTGACCCGAGAAAGAACAGAGACCCTGCAACAATGATGATGGGTCCGACCATGTTGTAGGAGTCGATCCAAGGCGTGCCGGGAGGAATGCTGATCAGTGGCCCGAAAACCTCTGGAAGAACTAGAAGGAACCCTATCTCACCTAAGGCTCCAACAGCCATTGTCTTGGTTCGGCCGATTTTGTCAGATAACCGCCCGAACAAGAGAGCTCCGGCCCCAAGCAGCGCCAGCCCGAGAAGTATGGGAAGTGCAGCCTGGGAAAGATCAGTCTTTCCCATCCTCGCGGCAAGCCTAGGCAAGAAGATGTAGAACCCTAGTACCACCGTGAGAGCGAACCATACCGGAAGGATGGCGGCAACATCGCTTGTGAGGCTAGAATACATCTCCTTCAGACTTCTTCGTGCTTGAGTGATGTGCACCGGTTCTCGAAGGATGAAATATACGGCAACAGCAGAGACCCCGAGAATGGCAGAGACAACTAGGAAGCTTGCACCGAGGTCCGCGGCGAAGACGCTGCTGAACGCAACACCAAGAACTATGCCAACTCCATAGCCTCCTAGGTTAGCAAGGTCAAATCCACCCATGCCAACTCCGCGGTTCGTCACAACAGTCAAGTCGGTAATCATCGTCAGGGAGGCAACTGTTACCATAGCCGCTGCCAAGCCTTCTAGGCCGTGGGCACCGCCCACCAACACAAGATTATTGGATAGTCCGATCAATAGGCTCAGGATTGCAATAAGCCCCAATCCCGCCACGAACACCTTTCTTCGCCCCTTGCGATCCACGTAAGCACCAACAGGGAGAGCTGAAACTCCCTCGACAACTGGATAGATTGCCGTTACAGCGGCCGCGAGTGCAGATTCGGTTTTTGGAATCGGAAGGTAGAGAGGAAAGAGGACCAAGATGACACCAAACCCTATCCGAGTGAGAAAGACCGCGAGATACAGAATGGACAATGTTCCTAGCTTGGCTAGCCAGCCGGGACTTGGACCGGAGCCTTGCGCTTGAGAGTCAACAGTCAACAGGTAGACACGTTGTGTAGCGCGGCAGGCTCGAAGCCCGCAGTTAAGACCTTTCGATACTTCGGATGCTCGTCCTCTTGTCCCAATCTATCAGTGGTCATCTAGAAAGCTTAATTCTGCTCTAGAAAGTGTCGTGCTTGCCGAGGCCCGCCGAGGTAGCTCAGCCTGATCCTCTAAGAAAGGGGAGGCGAGGGAGAGCACCCGGCTGAAGATGGTAACATCTGATACCGGGCTGACGGTCCCTTAACGGGTACCGGCCCAGTCGCAGGTTCAAATCCTGCCCTCGGCACCAAAAAAAGCTTGAACTACCGTCTCCGTTTCCCTGATACGCTGATCAGCCCCATCATCGTGTTCGTTTCAAACTTTGAGAAGTGCCTTCGGTTTTATCGTATGGTCTTCAACCTGCCCGTTCTCCACAAGCGGTCCGACTGGGCAGAACTTGACGCTACAGGCTTCGTACTATCAATCCACGGAGGTTACAGGGGAACGCCCCGACGCCAGAAACCCCTGGCATTGCACTTCCTAACCAAGGACATTGAGAAGAGCATCCTGATGATTAGGAAGTACGGTGGAACTGTTGGAAGGCTGCGCGATGTGGACTTTCGCCCTGACGAGTTTGTCACAGCTAGAGAGGCGAGGTTCCGAGACCCGGATGGTAACGAGTACGAGCTACGCCAAGTTGTCTCAATAGGCTAGGTCCAATGGCGAGGACTGCAAGAAAGTGGTTTGGAAAACCAGGGATCCACAATCCACCTACAGATTCTGCCCTCGGCACAGCTATCTACGCTGATCGTCTATGTAATCGAGGAACTTGTTTACTCTGCTGATGAACCTATCGTAGTCGGGTTGCCAGACCATATGCCCAGAGTTAGGAAAGATGGCGACTTCCAAGTTTCGGCAGTGTTGTCTGTACTTTTCGACGTGTTCTGGTTTGAGCAGGGCTCCTTCGGCGCCGCCGCCTATTAGGAGAATTGGAGATTTTATCACGTCCAGTCTGTCCCATAGGAGTATCTCCGTGGAGTCTCGTTCCAACCCGCGCATTCCTCTCATCCGGTCGGGGTTGTCCTTTACTGATGGCTCGGATGACCATCTCTCCGCCCATCCGGCCGAGAACTTGGGATACCGGGCGGGGTAGTCTAGGAGGACCAGCCCTGAGACAAGTTCTGGATGCTGAGCGGCGTAGCCTATTGAATACGTTACTCCGAGAGACCAGCCCACGACGCAAATCCTATCGAGAGCTAGATGGTTGACGACCGCGTCGAGATCAGAGACGTTCTCGTCGAAAGAGTACCCCGCCTCTGGAGCGTCGCTATTGCCGCGTCCTCTCAGACTGCACGAAACGCACCTCCTAGGTGAAAGCGCCTTCATTTCTGGGATAAGACGTCAGCAGTACCAAACCCGCTATGCGCATAGACTACTGGGGTGAGGTTGGTGGGTGAATCCCAGCCGCTCTCAACGCAGTGGAGGCGGACGCTTCCGTTCTTCAACCATTCTTCTCGGAGAGAAAACTGTTGTTTTGAGGTGGAGAGAACCATCGGTTGGAACGTATTGGTTCGGAATATTGGGTCTTTCTATTTTAAAGCCGGCCTGGCCACTCCTAGAACAGACCCCTAGTATGATATACGGATCGCTGCGAAGAGTCGGGATATCCGAATCATGAAAAAGTCAACGACCTCGCGTGTAGGCTCGAAGCGCGACCCGCGGTCTGATCGGAAGCACGGGAAAGGGTCCACCGCACGATTCTCTGTCCGTGAGCTCGGATCTACGACATGGCCCGACTTTGAGCGGGTGGTCGAAAAACACAATGGAGTCTGGGGTGGCTGCTGGTGCGTCGCCTTCCACCTCAGGCGCAGCGAGGAGAAACAGTGGACTGGAAAGCACAGGGCGTTGAAAGAGAAGCTTGTTCGAGCGAATCAGTTCCACGCGGCCCTCGTCTATGACGGTGCGGATGTTGTTGGTTGGTGTCAGTTCGGGCCCCCAGTCGAGCTCCCGGGCCGAATGAGCGGTTACGGCAAATTGGATGAGGCTCCGCCCGACTGGAGGATTACGTGCTTCTTC
>WNGM01004580.1_pt1 | contig 11223 bp, 8 predicted proteins | sample 5400571 | NCBI WGS metagenome assembly WNGM01 (sample SAMN13153378, study PRJNA577476) | soil metagenome | isolation source: 100 cm soil or saprolite under Garry oak tree replicate 2 | place: USA:California | collected 2016-06-15 | reverse complement strand
GCCTGAATTAGTGGTTAATCGGCAAATCCAATTTCTTCGTCTATGCTCACAGCATACTTTTTCTCTTCCCTACGCCCCCAAAATCTACTATGCTGAGCGTAAGAAGCGAACGATGCCGAACGATATAAAATGGAGGTATGACGTATGGATGCCCTGGTGGTCCTTGTTCACAGTCCCCTGGTGGGTCCTTTCACCTGGTCTCTGGTTGCGCGGCATCTGCAAGCAGGCGGTTTCGATGTGCTGGTGCCGATGCTCACCGATAGCAGAGAGACGCCCCCTCCGTACTGGCAGCAGCACGCCGAGTCCGTGCAGCGAGCACTTACGTCAATCCCGGAAGAGCGCCCCCTGGCGCTGGTTGGTCATAGTGGAGCTGGTTCCTTGCTGCCTGTCATCGCCCGTGCAGCCCGACATCCAGTCAAAGCATACGTCTTTGTCGATGCGGGTCTGCCCCATCCGGGTCAGAGCCAGCTAGATGAGATGGAGGCCAGTGTTCCGGAATTTGCTCAAGAGCTGTACCAGTATCTGGCCTCTGGGGAGCGTTTTCCAAACTGGAGCGACGAGGACCTGAGCGAAGACCTTTCCGATGAGCTTGCTCGCCAGCATCTGCTGGCAGAAGTGCAGCCGCGTTCCCTCAGCTTTTTTGAGGAAGGTATGCCTGTCGTAGCCGGGTGGCCCGATGCTCCCGGCGGCTATATATTGTTCACTCAGGCATATCGCCACTTTCTGGAGCAAGCGCAGAGAGCAGGGTGGCCGAGCCGAACTTTTCATGCGGGGCATTTTCACATGCTGGTCGATCCCCTCGCCGTGGCTGCGGCCCTTATCGAACTCATGAAGGTAATGAGTTAAAAGCATTTAGCGATTCTGGGAGGTCCCGTGACACAAGGAAGGGCAATTTGACTAGGCGGAGGAAGTGATCGATCTGGGGTCAGGACACCGATCCGTGAGACGCATGTACGGCGAGCAGAACATCCTGCTCACTCCTCCCTCGCCTCCTTCGGCTGGCCGCGAGATCTGGCAAGGCGAGGCGGAGCCTCCATGCTCCTCGGCTTCTTCTTCCTATGCACGTATACGGCGAAAAATAGCACAGAGCAGCCAAGATAGAGTCCCGCTATGATCATTGAAGCTATTACTGTCGAATATGACGCACTGTAGGGAAGTAAGCTATGTATGCCTCCACCCAGCCGCGATATTCCTATTAGAAAGCCGAGGATGGCAAAGACTAATATGATCCCGTCTCCCAAAAACCACCTGATTACCCTGTCATCCTGACCGGCTCCTGGCAGCGCAGAACTGGCGCTGTCACGACGACCGGGTGCAGCTTCCCCAGTTTTACCTTCCAGCCTCCTGGCCCTCCTCGCACTCATTACGAACACTACGAGGAGAAGCAGGGATATAACAAAGATAAAGCTCGATGCAACAAGCACAGGCACAAAAAAAACAGCTTCCAGTTGTTCTTGAGAATAGATATAGGCTTGAAAGATGCCTGACGCGCCCTGTACAAGGAGCACAGTAGCAATAATCCAGGAGTTTTTTTGCCAGTTTTTGTTCATCTTGTCATCCCTTGGCAATTCCCTTCAATGGAGGACTGCTAATCCCACGACACCTCGCGCGCCTCTTTTGGCAGGGACGCTTGCTGTACCAGCTGGCGCAGTTCCCTTATGCTTCGGTCAGCCCACCTTTGGGGCTTCAACTTTTTTCTATCGCGATACACCACGATAGCAGCCAGGGTGATCAGGCACACCATCATTAACGGCACTCCAGGCGGGAATACAGCTAAAAGTATCATACCTATGAAGGTAAAAGGTAAATCTATGATGAAGGCCAAGGCGTGCCATTTTTCTTGAGCGAACTGTTTTTCCTCATTGGAAATCACCGGTTTGGTAAATCTATATCTCGCCTTCATATAGTCGAGCCTTATAGAAAGATGAGTTATCGCAATACGCAGGAGTAGAGATAGTGCTTTAACACTACTCAATTATAACATGAAATCGGCTTTTGCACTTTTCCTCTCCAGGGCCAAGGCTAGCAATCATTCACAGGACTTACGCGGTGTGGTAAGCCGCCATCGATGTAACAACGGAAGACAGCACAAGACGCTAATTTATGTGAAAACAGTACACCCACGCTGTTCAAGTCGTTGCAGCCACTCGGGGAGAGAAGATAACTTGTTCCATCGCACATCTAATTTTTCAAGATGCGCGAGGTCACCGATACTTGCGGGCAGCGAAATCAACCTGTTTGCCCTCACATCGAGATGCGTAAGATTCCTCAGTCTGCCGAGTGACCCGGGCAGAGCCGTCAAGTAATTATTTCTCAAGTCGAGGTGTGTAAGACGTGTCAGATTGGCGAGTGACCCGGGCAGAGCCGTCAATCTGTTATTAGACACATGTAACTCTTTGAGACTCTTCAGGTGACCAATCGACTCGGGGAGAGCGACTAACCTGTTGTTCATTGCATGCAATTCTTTCAGGTTTGTCAGCTTGCCGAGTGACTCGGGCAGAGCCGTCAACTCATTGTTGTATACTCTCAGTTCTTTGAGGTTGGTGAGGTTTCCAATGTTCCCGGGCAGAGCCGTCAAGTGATTATCAGTTACATTGAGGTACGCCAGGTTGCTCAGATTCTTAAATAGTGAATCGGGGAGAGCCGTCAATCGATTATGACTTATATAGAGAAAAAAAGTGAGATTGCTCAGCTTGCCGAGTGAATCGGGGAGAGTCGTCAACTCATTGTGACCCAGGTCCAGTGTATGAAGATCTGTCAGATTGCCAATACTCTCGGACAGAGAAGAAAGCTGGTTTTCTGCTACATTTAATGATTGGAGGTGGATCAACTGCCACAACGACTCGGGGAGAGAAATCAACTGGTTTCGGCCTACACTGACGTCTTTGAGACGTGTTAATTGGTCGATATTCGCGGGGAGCGAAGCCAATTGATTGCCGTATACACGTAATGTTTCGAGGTTCGTGAGCTGGCTTAGAGTCGCGGGAAGAGTGGTCAGCTGGTTCCTATCTGCATGCATTTCTTCAAGATGAAGTAAGTTGCCAAGCGACTCGGGGAGAGCCGCCAACTGGTTTTCATCTAAAAACAATTTTTTAAGATGAAGTAGGTTTCCGAGCGACTCGGGGAGAGCTGTCAACTGATTACCGGTCACATCTAATCGTTGAAGATGAGTTAACTGACCGAGTGACTCGGGAAGCGAAGTCAGTGCGCAGTAACGAAGTGATACGGCAACAACAGCATTATCCCCTTCTAAAAACACCTGCTGTATCCACTCGTCAACAGGCTGCGATGGGCGGTAGTACACCGCCTGCTCTTCTGGCGTGGGCGGCTCAAAGAAGTTGACAACCTGTGCGAAATCTTCGTCACGCACATCGTAGCGCGCGCCTGTGGCCCTGTTTTGCAGCCAGCGCTGTCTTGCTTCCACCTCGGAAACATCCAGGTAGATGACCAGGGCGCGTGCTCCCTGCTTGCCCGCCAGGGCGCGCAGGGAAGCACGCTGCACTTTTGTGAAGTTCGTGGCATCGAAGAGAACGGATTGCCCTGCTGCCAGAAAAGCGTCAAGTTGCCTGTACGCTTCTGTGTAGGTCCTGTGCCATTCTTCCGGCGAGATCGCTTTTCCGTGCAGGCCAACGCCTCTTACCCTGTTGATGTCGTCTAGCTCGACAAGGACAATGCCGAGTTGCCGTTCCAGCGCTCTGGCAAGGGTTGTTTTGCCTGCGAAGGGCAATCCGCAAAGGATATAAAGACGTGGTTCGTTCAAGATCAGCCCTGGCCCAAGATGCGATAGGCGAAGCGGAGCATCCATTCTTGAAATTGGATAGACTGCTCAACCTGCGCGAACGAGCCGAGGTGCCCGGAGTCGAACCAGCGCACGTCGATATCTTTGCCGATGGCTTTCATCCTCTGCTCGTACATCTCAATTGGCCGTGCCGGAGTGCGTGTATCGTTGCGCCCCTGGATGATCAGCACCGGGGCACTGACGCGCTCGGCGTAGGTAATGGGCGAACTGGCCGCGTACTGTTCCGGTTTCTCCTCCGGCGTCCCTTCGAAGAGCGCCCGTTGATATCCCCGCAGCGTATCCGCCGAGTCCTCGTACTGCACTGCCCAGTCGGCGATCGCAATACCTGCCATGCCGCCTGCCCACAGCTCAGGTCGTTTGCCCAGCCCCAGCAGCGTCAGGTAGCCGCCATAGGACCAGCCGGTGAGCAGAATGGCATCGGGGCGGGCTATACCCTGCTCGATCAACCAGTCGCGCGCCGCCGCCATATCGTCCACTTCCCAGTGGCCCAGGTCACCCCAGATCTTGCGCTCGAACGCGCGTCCAAAGGTGGTTGAACCGCGATAGTTGATAGTGAGGAAGGCAAAGCCGGCATCCAACCAGGCCTGGCTCCCGGCAGAAAACGTCTCGGTCTCGACGGCCGTGGGACCGCCGTGCGTCTCCAGGATGGTAGGGAATGGTCCCGGTCCAGCGGGGACGGCCAGCCAGCCCTGGATCATCTGGTCATCGGATGATGCGAAGCTGACGGACCGCCAGCGGTGACTCGCTGGCACCTCGCCCGCCTTCAAAACTGTGCGTGTCTGTACTCCTGTTTCCCCATCGAGCGCGATTACCTGGGAGGGATGTGTAGAGTCCGACCATTGAGCGAAGATCTCACCATCCGGCCCAAAGTATGTCCCGGCAAAGGTAAAAAACGAGCCGCCGGGGTGCTGTAGGCCTTTGAGCGCTTTGTTCGCAACGTCGTAGACATACAACTGCTGGACTGCCTCGGCGAACTGGCAGAGCAAGACACGCTTCCCATCAGGCGACCAGTCGAGGGGCTGGACCTCGCCTTGCAGGCCGTCAAGCTCCAATTCGGTGCGCTCTCCCGTGAGCGGGTTCCAGATGAAGGGCCGCTTGACACCTGCATGATCGCTTGTCGCCAGCATGCGAAAGTCACTGGCCACAGGGGAGAAGGCGCCTGGTTCAAAACTACCACCCTGGTCATCCCACAACTCTCCAACCTGTTGGCTACCGGCCGTTTCCAGTGCCAGCAGACTGCTCTGCAAGGTGCCGGAGCGTTCTGTGGAACCCAGCACCATCACCTCACCGCTATGCGAGAGGACAGGCCCCATGAGAAGGCTGGTGGTGTGGTATACCTGTCGTGGCGCCTCAATTTGCCCGCCGGGTCCTATGTCCATATGGTAGACGTCGAAGCCCTGCGCGGTCGCCGCGGTGAACGCGAGCAGGTTGCCGGAGCGGCTGATAGCCAGGCCAAACGACGAGTAGGGCGGCAGGAGCGGCGTGACATCTTCCGCCGCGCCTCCCTCGAATGGGACCCGCACATAATGTCCAATCTCGTTGCCCTGCTTATCTTCGTGGTAGTACACGTAGCGTCCATCCGGCGAGAGAGCGCCGAATATTTTACCATCGGTCTGGTGCGTCAACTGCTGCAATTCGCCCGTGGGAACTTGCCACGCATACAGTTGAATAACGCCAGATTTGTTGCTTGCCGCCAGGCCGCGTGCCGGTGCAGCCTTTGCGAGCTGCGTCCATAAAATCGTGGGAGCCCGAAAACGCTGCTTCCACGGCGCGTTATCATCAAAACTGAGTTTTTTAAGCATGGTTTATCCTTATCCTTGCAATGCCGTCCACATAATGCCCGGAATCTTCCATGGAGATGGCGATGCCTCCAGCATCGTGAGCTTCGGGAAGAGCTTGCGCGCCGTGTTGCCATGGGTCACGAACCATGACGGTGTCGGCATGATGCGGAAGGGCGCGCGTATTACGGTTTTTTGTGGGCGGTCGAACATCAACGTATTGTGTACCACGCCCGTGCCTGACTGGATATCATAGATATCGTGGCCGGGGAAGGCGCCCCAGGTCGATGTACACAGGGTGTAGCCCGCTGCTGCCCAGCAGTTAACAGCAACCGTGCCGTAGCGCAGGTTTGTGATGGCACGGTCTACTGCCGCAGCTGCTGCCGGGTCCTTGAGCGATGCCGGGTGAACAAGGAGGGTGGCGTTAAGCGTGCCCCAGAGATGCTCATTGGCGAAGGCAACGGCACGGTCCAGGTACTCGGCCACGCCTGCCCCATCGATATTCGTCTCCGCGAAGAGGCCGCAGAAGGCTTCGGTGGTGAAGCATACATCGTCTTCGCTGCGCGGGTCAACGCCTGTGACCAGCGTCCAGGGAAGCTGCCCGCGGGCGGCCGTACCAAACTGCTCGGCGCCTGGATGCGCCGCGACAAAGCTCTGCTGGCGCTCCTGCGCGCCTGGGTAGTAGGCTGAGCGCGGGGGTACCCTGGATAAGACATGGCGTACTTCTCGCAGCAGTTGATCGCGCTGCGCCCATGCCGAGTGCTGGATGATCACCCGCGTGGCATTACAATTGAAGCCGGCGTTGTTGGTAAGCATAGTCACGAGGTGTTCGGCATGGTACGCGATATCGCTTTCGCTCCAGGGACCAGGTACCACAATCACCGGGCTGACATTGCCCAGTTCGGCCGTGACGCGCTTGGTCAGTAGTGGTTGGTGCTCCGCCTTGCGCGCCGCCCCCTCGGAACCCGGGCCGAAAACGATCGCTTCAAATGTCTTGTCCGAACCCGTAATATGAATTTCGTCAATGCCCGCGTGGTTGCAGAGGTAGGCACCTTCTGCCGCTCCACCGTAGACCACGCGCAGGAATCCCGGTTCGATCAGTGCGCGGAAGCTCTCTTCGATCAGGGGACCCAGGTACGCGTTCACCGGGTTGGCTTTGAACAGCACGACCTGGTCTTCCACGAACAACTTGTACAATATGTCCATGGGACCGATACTCGCGACGTTTCCCGCGCCCAGTACCAGCGCGACCTTGCCCTCGTGCTGCTTGTCCGTGTAGACAACTGCCTGCGTGCTGGGCAGCTCCTTCACGGTCACGCCTGGCTCCATCCAGACCTCTGCGGTAATGCCAAAGAAGAAGAGGCGATCATATATCGACTGCGGAAATACCTGCGCGACTACCTGGCCGTCCGGCCCTGTTACTACAGGGCCTGGAATGCGAGGTCGCCCGTGAGCTTCGATGTCGACAAGCGCCTGCCGCAGCTGGCTCAGGTTTCTGATCATTGGCCACGCGCCAGCGGCCCACTCTTCGCCCGAGGCAGGAGCACCGGGCGCGATACCCTTGGCCAGGAGACACGCGTCGACCCAGCGCTGGGCAATGGCTGCAAAATCTTTGATCAGTTCATCTACTATCGCAACACGTTTGCTGATGGGCAGTTTCACCCATGCATCTTTATGCGCTCGCAGTGTTTCTATGGCGCTATCCATTGCGTCCTGGCTGGACGGCGGCATACTTCCTGAGACGGCAGGAAACTGGGGGGAACCGCTGCGGGTGGCAATACTCATGGCTTAACCTCCACGTGCAATGTGAGAAAATTGTATGGGGTTTTAACTTGTTACGGCACTACTAGAAGAATTCTACACGACACACCTGTTGATTGCAAGACACCTTCGGCTGAGCAGTTCCGAGTGAGCTGCCAGGAACTTGATAAACCGCCGCAGGTCGTAGACTATATGCTCAATAGGTCCTCATTTCCCCTGTCGGCAAGAGTTGGAGATAACATCCTCTTGCCCTTCTGAATCTTCGACACTATCTGCAATCCCTGTTTAACATCGCATATTGAAGAAGCTCGGCAGAAATCAGTGAAAGAACAAGAACACAACGAATCAGATAAGCAGCGCGATTGATCACTTGACGCTCCTTCATATGCGGTGCTATGCTGCAAACATGTAAAAACAATGATTATAACCGGGGCGAATGCAAGGACCGTCCAATAGGTATCAACCTAAGACGCCAGCCCAGGATTCTGTAGGGGCGAGGGTGGTGAGGAGTAGTGGGGGACGCCATCTGGGAGATGGTGTGCAGGCCTTTATGGTCGCCCGTCTGACCCCTGTACGAGCGTGATCGTTGGTGGCGCCGGGGACGGCCCTGGCGGTGGACAACGCGGGCGGCCATAAAGGCCCCCTCCCCGCATCGTCCCCACTCCCGCCCCTACGGATGGTGATGACCCTTGCGGCCGCCCTGCAATCCTACCACCGCTAGTCACCGAGAGGAACATATACACATGGGCATCATCGAAACTCACATAGATCGCGACAGCTCCACATTTCAAGAGAACGCGCGCTACTTCCAGGAACTGCTCGAGCAGCTTGACCAGCGCATCAAACAGGTGCAGCAGGGTGGAGGCGAGAAGGCCATCGCCAGGCATCGCCAGCGCAATAAGCTGCTGGCCCGCGAACGCATTCAACTACTCTGCGACCCCGACACGCCCTTTCTGGAACTCAGCCCACTGGCGGCGTGGGATATGTACGAAAACGAGGCGCCAGCGGCCGGTATCGTCACCGGTATCGGCGTAGTCGAGGGACAGGAGTGTATGATCGTCGCCAATGATGCTACCGTCAAAGGCGGCACCTACTATCCCATGACCGTCAAGAAACACCTGCGCGCCCAGGAAATTGCCGAGCAGAACCACCTGCCCTGCATCTATCTTGTTGACTCAGGGGGGGCATTCCTCCCTCTCCAGGCTGACGTCTTTCCCGATCGCGAGCATTTCGGGCGTATCTTCTACAATCAGGCCCGCATGTCGAGCAAGCGCATCCCGCAGATTGCCGCCGTAATGGGCTCCTGTACCGCTGGTGGGGCCTACGTTCCCGCCATGAGCGATGAAACGGTCATCGTGCGCGGCAACGGCACCATCTTCCTGGCCGGTCCACCGCTGGTCAAAGCTGCGACGGGCGAGGAGGTCAGCGCGGAAGAGCTGGGCGGCGCCGACGTGCACTGCCGTATCTCCGGCGTCACCGATCACTATGCCCTGAACGATGAACACGCCCTCGCCATCTGCCGCAGCATCGTCTCCAACCTTAACCGGCGTAAATATATCCCCTGGGACATCCGCCCGCCCGAGCCGCCGCGCTACGACCCCGGCGAACTCTACGGAGTTGTCCCCAGGGATAGCCGCAGGAGCTACGATGTGCATGAAGTCATTGCCCGCATCGTCGACGGCAGCCAGTTCCACGAATTCAAAGAACTCTACGGCACAACCCTCGTGTGCGGCTTCGCCCATATTATGGGCTATCCTGCAGGCATCATTGCCAACAACGGCATCCTCTTCTCGGAGAGCGCGCTCAAGGCAACCCATTTCATCGAGTTGTGCGGGCAGCGCCAGACCCCGCTCATCTTCCTGCAGAACATCACTGGCTTCATGGTTGGGCGACAGTACGAGAACGGTGGCATCGCCAAAGATGGCGCGAAGATGGTGATGGCCGTGGCCAACGCGTCGGTGCCGCGCTTCACCGTCATCATAGGCGGCTCATTCGGCGCGGGCAACTATGGCATGTGCGGGCGCGCCTACTCGCCCCGCCAGTTGTGGATGTGGCCCAACGCCCGCATCTCGGTCATGGGCGGCGAACAGGCCGCGAGCGTGCTGGCAACCGTGCGGCAGGAGGGCCTGGCTGCCCAGGGTAAGAGCATGAGCGAGGAAGAGGAGGCCGCGCTCAAACAGCCTATTCTCGACAAGTACGAGGCGGAAGGCAATCCTTACTATAGCACCGCGCGGCTGTGGGACGATGGCATTATCGATCCCCGCGATACGCGCACGGTGCTCGCGCTGGGCATTGCGGCATCGCTCAACGCTCCTATGCCTGATACACCGTTCGGCGTCTTCAGGATGTGAGAGGTTTTATCCCCTCGACGGCTGCCGCCGATTCTGCTACAATGCGGCAAAGAGATTATTCAATTCAATCCGGGAGGGCCTTGTTGTGACGGTGAAACAACAGCCAACGCGCGAATCGGTGGAATACGTATTGACACGAGGTGTCGCGCAAATCGAAAAGGAAGAGGAACTGCGCCGCCTATTGCTGGAGGGCAACAAGGGAGAGCCGCTGCGCGTCAAGCTGGGCATAGACCCCAGCCATTATGACCTGACGCTTGGGCACGCGGTCGTCTTGCGCAAATTGCGCCAATTTCAACAACTGGGGCACAAGGCGGTGGCTCTCGTGGGTGACTGGACGGCCCGCCTGGGCGACCCCAGCGACCGGGTGGAGGCACGCAAAGCATTGAGCGCTGAGCAGGTCGAGGCCTACTCCGCGACCTACTTTGAACAGTTCTACCGCATCGTCGACCCGCAACAGACCGAGGTACGCCGGCAGAGCGAATGGTTCGATGACTTTACCCTGGGCGACGCCATCAAGCTGCTCAGCCATAAGACCGTGGCGCGTATGCTGGAGCGCGATGATTTCTCCAAACGCTATAAGAGCGGCGTTGAAATATACCTCTCTGAATTTATGTACCCGCTGCTGCAGGGGTATGACTCGGTGGCCCTGCATGCCGACGTGGAAATTGGCGGCACGGACCAGACCTTTAACCTGTTTGTCGGGCGCGAGCTGCAGCCGATCTTCGGGCAGGCTCCGCAGCAGATCCTGACCTGTCACCTGATCGTTGGCCTCGACGGCGCGCAAAAGATGGGGAAGTCTCTGAGCAACTACATCGCGCTCACCGCGCCTGCCAATGACATGTATGGGAAGCTCATGTCGCTGCCGGATCACGTGATGATGAGCTACTTCGAGGCATTGACGGATGTCCCACAGGCCGAGCTGGACGAGTTTAGCCGCAGGATGGCGGACGGCTTGCTAAATCCGGTGGTGGTCAAGCGGCGCATGGCGCGGGAGATTGTGACCGAGTTTCACAATGCAAGCTGCCGGCCGGCATTCCCGACTACCGGCTGGACGAGCCCGCGAACATCCTCAATTTGCTGGTGGATGCAAAACTGGCGTCGAGCAAGAGCGAGGCACGCCGCCTGGTGCAGCAGGGGGGTGTCACGTTCTTCCCAGATGGGAGCGAGGTGAGATCGCAGCCGATTGAGGATACCGGGTTTAGCGTGCCAGTTATTGATGGGGCTATTCTTAAGGTGGGGAAGAGGCAATACATCAGAATTAAAAAATAGAAATGTAGGGGCGACCACGTGCTCGATCAATCGCTCCCTCGATGAAGCGGGGAGCTACAACGGCGGTCGCCCGGCAGGCGGCGGCCTGGGAGAAAATGACCTATGCCACAAGCACATATTGGTGTTATCGGCGGCAGCGGGCTCTACCGTATGGAGGGCATGAGCGACGTCGAAGAGATTGCAGTACAGACACCCTTTGGAGATCCGAGCGACGTGATCACGGTGGGCAAGGTGGAAGGCGTCTCCATGGCCTTCTTGCCGCGCC